>Ga0182011_10001906_pt1 | contig 18049 bp, 15 predicted proteins | sample 711E1DmetaG_FD_120481 | JGI IMG/M metagenome (GOLD analysis project Ga0182011, IMG submission 120481) | Permafrost microbial communities from Stordalen Mire, Sweden - 711E1D metaG | ecosystem: Environmental > Terrestrial > Soil > Wetlands > Permafrost | place: Sweden: Stordalen | collected... | reverse complement strand
GGATAAACTTCAGGATAGCCGCATCAGGAATTTTGCTCGTGCCGAAGGTTTCAATGGAAACAGACAACGGGTGAGCTACGCCGATAGAATAAGCTACCTGGAGTTCCAGCCTGTCTGCAAGACCTGCAGCAATGCAGTTCTTAGCGATATAGCGGGCCATATAGGTTGCAGACCGGTCAACCTTGGTCGGGTCCTTGCCTGAGAAGGCGCCGCCGCCGTGGCGTGCATAGCCGCCATAAGTGTCTACCAGCAGTTTGCGGCCGGTAAAACCTGTGTCCGATACTGGGCCGCCTACTACAAAACGACCTGCGCTATTCACAAAGATTTTAGTGTCCTTATCTATCAGGGCTGCCGGGATGACCGGCTTAATGACTTTCTTGATGATCTCGCTCCTAATGGTCTCGTTGTCTGGCTCCGGATCATGATGGGCGCCGATAACGATAGCTTCTATACGTTTGGGTTTGCCGTAGCTGTACTCCACCGTTACCTGTGATTTTCCGTCAGGCCGCAGGAACGGTATAATGCCCTTCTTACGTGTTTCTGCCAGGCGGAACGTCAGCTTGTGCGCCAGTGAGATGGGAAGCGGCATCAGTTCAGCGGTCTCGTTGCAGGCATAGCCGAACATGAGGCCCTGGTCGCCGGCGCCTGTAAGGTCCAGATCGTCCACCTTCTTGCCCTTGGCCCTTACTTCAAGCGCCTTGCTTACGCCGGCGTTGATATCAGGCGATTGCTTCTTGATCGAAACTATTGTAGCCAGGCTCTGATAATCGAACTGGTACTCCGGCTTGGTATATCCAACTTCCTTGACTATGTTCCTAACAATATCGGGTATCTCAACGTATGTCTTAGTGGTGACCTCACCCAGCACGATTACCATCCCAATGGTGACGGCCACTTCACAGGCGACCCTGGATTTAGGGTCATCCTTGAGCATGGCATCCAGGATCCCGTCGGAAATCTGGTCGCATAATTTATCGGGGTGGCCTTCGGTAACTGACTCAGATGTAAAAAAGTATTTGGGTGAACGCATAAAAGTGTCTTTCATTGTTGCTCCTAGATTTAAGTACCTTCTTCCCAACTGTTTAGATATTTTTGCTGTTCCTGTGTCAGCTTATCTATAGATATATCCATAGACTTGAGTTTAAGGCGGCCTACCTCGGCATCTATTTCTGCGGGAACCGGGTAGATTGCCGGTTTAAGCTCTCCCTTGTTTTTCACCAGGTACTCAAGGGCTAGCGCCTGATTGGCGAAACTCATATCCATTACGCTGGCCGGGTGGCCTTCAGCAGCGGCCAGGTTTATCAACCTGCCTTCTCCAAGTAAAAAGATGCGCCTTCGGTCGGCAAGCACGTATTCGTCCACAAAAGGCCTGACACGGCGCTTGGTCTTTGCCATACTCTCAAGCGCGGGGATGTTGATTTCAACGTTAAAATGGCCGCTGTTGGCCAGGATAGCCCCATCTTTCATTTGTGCAATGTGCGCTTTGTCTATAACATGGGCATTCCCGGTGACCGTTATAAAGACATCACCTATTTTGGCAGCGCTTAATAGGGGCATGACCTGAAAACCGTCCATTGCAGCTTCAAGGGCGCTTATCGGATCTACCTCACATACAATTACCTTGGCGCCCATGCCCTTGGCGCGCATGGCAACACCGCGCCCGCAGTATCCGTAACCGCATACAACCACGTTCATCCCGGCCCAGAGAATATTAGTGGCCCTGGTAATGCCGTCCAGCGTACTCTGTCCCGTGCCGTACCGGTTATCAAAGAAGTGCTTGGTCTTGGCGTCGTTGACCGCAACCAGAGGGTACTTAAGCTTTTTAGCCTTGGCCATATTCTTCAGTCTGATTACACCGGTAGTTGTCTCCTCCGTGCCGCCAATTACATTGGGCAGCAGTGCCGTCTTCTCCCGGTGTATTGTGCTTACCAGGTCTGCCCCATCATCAATGGTCAACTGCGGTTTATGTTCAAGCGCAGCCATTATGTGCTTGTAGTAGGTCTTATTATTCTCTCCCTTGATGGAGAATGTGGGGAAACCGGATTCAACCAGGGCAGCGGCCACATCATCCTGGGTGCTCAATGGGTTAGAGGCGCAAAGGACCAGGTTTGCGCCACCGGCTTTTAGCGTAAGTGCCAGGTTGGCAGTCTCTGTTGTAATATGCAGGCAACCGGCGATCCGTACCCCTTTGAATGGTTTTTCAAGTGCGAACCGAGCCTGGATCAATTTCAGGACCGGCATGTTACGGCTTGCCCACTCGATGCGCAGTTTGCCTTCCCGGGCGAGATTTAAGTCTTTAACATCATAATTCATAAACCCGTCACCTTTTCTAGAATAGATGAAATAGTATTACCGGATAAATGTACTGTGTCAAGTATCATAACGTTATTTTCAGGAAATTCGTTTACCGCATCGAATTCCTTTTTAATATTAGCAAATATCTCCCAGCGTCCGTCCGAGACTGCCCCTTCTCTTTGTCTCTTTTCGAGACGTTCTTTAATAGTGGATTCATCCGCCACGCATTCAATAGCCAGGAAATCCGCCCCGCACTCCTTGGCCAGCTTGAAAGCCGCCAGACGGTCCGCCTTTTTCTTGAACGAGGCGTCCAGTACCACTGATTGCCCTTTGATAACCAGATCTTTGGCCCTGCTGAAAAGCTCATTATATGTTTTTTGCGTGAACTCCGGGCTGTAGATGCCACTATCAAAGTTATCATAATGGCGCTCGGTCAACGGCACTTCCGCCAACTGTTTGCGGATAATATCGGAGGAGAGGACATCGTAGCCGAGGCCACGCCCCACCGCCTCCGCTATTGTAGTCTTGCCGGTCCCGATCAATCCCGTCACTATCATCACCAGGGGTTTCTTATTAGCATACTTATAAGCCAGGTTAAAATAGAGCTTCGCCTCATTCATTATAGCCGTTTTATCTTTCAGTAGGGGATCGTCGTATTTAAAGCAGGCTACCTTACCTCTCACATAAGCCCGATAGCATTTGTAGAAGTCCAGCAAGGGTGCTATCCCACCATCGCCGCTGGCCTTTATATAGGACCGGACAAACGAGTCCGAAAGGTCGGCCCTGCCATATCGGTCCATGTCCATAGCCAGGAAGGCTATCTCATTGGCTACGTCGCAATAGCGGAACCTGTCGTTGAATTCGATGCAGTCGTAGATATATATGTCGTCTGCAAAACAGATATGGGCGGCGTGCAGATCGCCGTGGCAATCTTTTATCTTGCCTGAGGCAACGCGCTGCCTGAGCAGGGCTGCATTATCAGCCATGAATTTATTAGTGAAATTCATGGCCGTGTTATATGAGCGTTGCGAAAGAATGGGGCCGATATATTTACAAGCCTGGCTGAAATTCTCGTCGGTATTGACCTTGATGGAGTCAGGCGAACCGAAGGAACTAATAATATCGTTAGTAGCTGCCCTAGCGTGGAATTCCGCCATCTTGACGGCCACGTTATCCAGCATCTCCGCCGTGACCTGCCCTTTAGGCAAAAGAACGTCCATCATGCGGCCCTGGGGAAGTTGCTTCATCTTGACTGCGTATTCCACGACCTTTCCCTTCCCGCCGATCATGAAGCTGCCGCCGGATTCCGTAACCGGCACTACATCCAGGTAGCCACCCGGGCACAGGCGCCGGTTAAGCTCCAACTCTTGCACGCAGAAGTGTTTGCGCATCTCCAGGGTGGTGTAGTCGAGGTAGCCAAGGTTAACGGGCTTCTTGGTCTTGTAAACATAACCGCCAGTGAGGAAGATGAAGGACATCTGGGTCTGCATCAAATCGATTTTGGTGGGGGGTTCCGGGTAAGCGGAGGGCTTGAGCAGGGCCTGTACGTAAGGGGGCAATTCAGAAGTCATAGCACTGGATATTTTAGCAGGTTTAAACTCACAATTCATCGGTTGTCATCCTAAGTTATAAGTCGCCGGAGAGGCCGGGCAGGAAAGTATTCCATCATATGAGTTATAATTTTGTGCATTACATCTGCCAATGAGGTTGAAATGGGAATTGATGAAGTAAAGCGTTTTCAAGCAAGGGTAGCTAGCCTGCGAATGGACCCTTCTGCGATAGACAGCGTGAAAATATATGGCGAGCACAGTGGTGTGATACACAATCGGAAGGGAAAGGAAGCCTCACTTCAAATATATGCGGCTATTACTTCAAACGACGGCTATATCAGCCCTGCAAGCGCCCGAAGAGGACTTGCGCTGTATGGGGCCTGGTTAAGAAAAGAGGCCAGCGAAAAACCCGGTAAGCACCCGGAGATTGACAGGCTCGAGAAGATTGCCCGCTCAAGACAGTCCGAGAGGTGCGATGTTATCCGCCGTGAGTCTTCAAAGCCCTTACCGGAGCGAATTATGCGGGCTTTGCCGGAAGCCCTTAATAAATATCCCACTCCTTTTTACATTTATGATGAACAGGGTATCAGGGATACTGCCTGCGCGTATAAAGAAGCCTTTTCCTGGGTTGAACCTGCCTACAGGAACTACTACGCAGTTAAGGCATGCCCGAATCCTCACATTGTAAACATTTTAAAGGACGAAGGTTTTGGTGCAGACTGCAGTTCACTGGCGGAGCTTATCATCTCTGAAAAGCTTGGCCTGAGAGGCGAGGATATCATGTTTACGTCAAATGATACCCCGGCTGAGGAGTATATAAAGGCGAAGCAGCTTGGCGCTATCATCAACCTTGATGATGTGTCCCATATCGGCTACCTGGACAAACATGCGGGAATGCCCGGACTTATCTGCTTCAGGTACAACCCCGGCCCGCTCAGGAAAGGCAATGAATTCATCGGCGATCCTAAAGAAGCCAAATATGGAGTGCGAACCGACCAGATAACGGGTGCGTACATTAAGGCAAGGGAGCTGGGAGCCGAAAGGTTCGGGTTACATACAATGGTCGTCTCTAATATGCTTGATGAAAATTATTTGGCTGAGACGGCAATAATGCTGTTCAGACTGGCCGCAATAATAAACCACGACACCGGGTTTAAATTTGACTTTATTAACCTGGGCGGAGGCTTCGGGATGCCCTACAAGCCGGAACAGGTGGGATTGAACCTTGATAAGGTATCTTCCAGTATTCACGACGCATATAGAAGTTATGTTGAAGACCTGGGATTAGGGCCGGTGAGGGTGGTCACGGAGTGCGGCAGGGCCATAACCGGTCCGCATGGGTACCTCGTATCGAAGGTAAGGCATGTATCCAGTAAATATAAGGACTTTGTGGGGCTGGATGCATGCATGGCCAACCTGATGCGTCCTGCGCTCTATGGGGCATACCATCACATAACAGTATTGGGTAAAGAGAATGAATCAAAGGATCATGTATACGACGTGGTCGGTTCGCTTTGCGAAAACAACGATAAGTTCGCTGTTAACAGACCTCTACCAAAGATCGAACCTGGTGATGTTTTCGTCATGCATAATGCAGGCGCACATGCCTTCGCAATGGGTTTTCAGTATAACGGCAAGCTGCGTTCAGCGGAACTGCTGGTAACGGTGGAGGGCAAGCTACGCCAGATCAGAAGGGCGGAGACCATCGATGACTACCTGGGAACGATCGAGCGCTGGCCTTAGGGTGAGCCCTGCTGGTCGGTAACATTTCCAGCAGTATTCCCATTTATACCGCCTTCGGCTGCCAGCTTGTCCATCCACTCGATCGATTTAAGCTGCTTTTCAAGTACGTACTTAACGTTTTCGCGCATCAGGTTCTTGATTTCCCTGGTTAAATCATTATTGAGCTTGACCCTTCTGGCGGTCTCAAAATCGCATTTCAGCCATAAACGCAGGACCTTGAGCGCATTTACAGATAGTGTCTTTGCGCCCATATCAGGGTAACCGCAGTCGCGGCATAACGCTCCGCCCTGCGCCGGGCTGAAGTAATTGATCTCCTGTTGAAGCTGTTTCCCGCAATTGGAACAGCGCTGCAACTGCGGCCGGTAACCGAGGTGACTGAGCAATCGCAGTTCAAAGTAACGCAAAATACGTTCTCCCTCCATGGCTGACGACAGTTCTCGTAGCGTGTTTAGAAAGAGATCGAACATCTCCCGGTCTTCAACACTCTCCTCAGTGAATGTATCAACGAGTTCGGAGAGATAGAAGCCGCAGGACATGAGTTCGAGACTGTCCCTGATAGGCAGGAAATTATCGATCGCCTGGGCTTGTGTGATGATATCGAGGTTACGCCCCCTGGCGAGCATGAGCTGGCTGTGGGTAAGCAGTTCAACGTTACCTCCCAGCTTGCTCTTGGGACGCATGGCGCCTTTGGCGATGGCCCTGACCTTGCCATAATCAGCAGTGAATAAGGTAAGAAGGCGGTCGGCCTCGCCGAATTTGTGCCTTTTAATGATGATGCCTTCAGTCTGATAGACCCGCGCGGTCATCGGGACGCTCTTACATCTCTTGCCGGCCCTCAAGGGCGCGGCTGAGTGTTACATCATCAGCATACTCGAGGTCGCCGCCGAACGGCAACCCGCGAGCCAGCCGTGTGACTCTGATGCCCAGGGGTGAAATGAGGCGCTGGATATACATGGACGTAGCTTCCCCCTCGACATTAGGATTGGTCGCCAGTATGACTTCTGTTATGGGGTTGCCGCTGAGACGGTCCAGCAGCTCCCTGATATGCAGGTCTTCGGGCTTGATCCCGTCGCTCGGAGAGATAACGCCGTGCAGCACGTGGTAGAGGCCACGGAATTTCCTGGTACGTTCGAGCGGCATGATGTCGATCGGTTCTTCCACTACACAGACTTTTGTGCGGTCCCTGGATTCATCAGCACAGAAGCCGCACGGGTCGGAATCGGCAATATTAAGGCAGATGGAGCAGAGTTTAAGGTTCTCTTTGATAGAGACTATGGCGTCCGCCAGGTCGCGGGACCTTTCGGGGGGCGCCTGCAGCAGGTGGTAGGCAAGGCGTTGAGCGGTCTTGGGACCAATTCCCGGAAGCTTATTAAGCTCCTCTATAAGCCTTGAAATGGGTTTGGCAGTGGGCAGGAAATCAGGATTCAAATGTGTCTCCTACATCAGGCCGGGTATCTTGATTCCACCGGTAAGCTTACCCATATGCTGCGCCGCCAGTTCCTGCGATTTTTGGATAGCTTCATTGCATGCAGCCAGTACGAGATCCTGCAGGAAATCTACGTCTTCCGGGTTCACGACCTCAGGTGAAATTGTGATGGACTGAAACTTCTGGTGGCCGTTAATAACTATCTTTATGGCGCCGCCTCCGGCGGTCACCTCGACATTGGTATGCTCAAGTTCTTCCTGGGCTTTCACTAATTTGGCTTGTAGCTCCTGGATCTGACGCAGGTTAAATTGACTCATTTTTCCTCCGTTTCAGTGTTTTCTTCAACGATTTTGGCTCCCATGCTCAGGGCAGCCTCAACCAGGTGGTTGCTGCTGGCGGGTTTGAGTTCAGATTTCTGCCCCTGCGGCATCATGACACAACTCACCGTGTATGTGTGGCCGAAAACTTCTTTTAGCTTTTTCTCGATGAGATGAAGATATTTGCGGTTGTCTATATAACTCTTGTGGAACTCATGATAAAACCCGAGCACCAGGTTATCACCTTTTATCTCCACCGGCTCACAGGCATGGCGTAGACGGGCGTCGAGATTTCCCTGCGAACCCTCGCCGCGCATCGAATGAATAAAATCTTTCCAATGGGCGCTAAGGTAAGCCAAATCGGTCGGGTCGTCCATTTTGAGCGGCTCTGACAGCGTGGATTGTTCGATGGGATCGGACGCAGTATCACTCGAATCTGGCAAAGGTATCGAACTTGCCAGCGATTGTTCCGAAACCCGTTGTGGTTTGCTTACCAGGCTGGCTGGCCGGGATTGTTCAGTCGGTCTGACGGACCTTGGCGCTGTTTGCGCCGGCCTGGAAGTCTGCCACCCGCCGTTACCCGGCTGGTCGCTTGCTGAAGACTTATCCTTTGAATGCTGTGATAGTACACTTTCAACCAGGGCCAGTTCAAGTGGCAGAGGTGAGTAGCTGTCCATGCGCAAATCTACTGCGCTGAAAAGCTTGACGGTATTCAGCAAATAGTCCAGGCTGGTGCTCGCCGCAGTTTTCTGCATTTCAGCAAGATCGTCGACGGTGGCATCCACAGTCTCAGTTGAACCGGATTTGGCCAGCAGCAGTTGGCGGAGATAATCCACCAGCTCGCGGTTGAATTGCCGCAGGTCCAGTCCGTCGCAAGCAACCGCGTTGATCACCTTGAGGCCGGCAGAAACATCCCTGGCAATGATATACCTGGCCAGCTCACGTATCCGCATATCTCCGCTGATACCAAGCATGGCCTGTGCCTGTGCCAGCTCAATGGTGTTTCCGTAATAGGTAATTAGTTGTTCAAGCAGGTTGGTTGCATCGCGCAGGCTGCCGGTAGTTACCTTGGCGATCAGCTTGAATGCCTCCGGGTCAAGCTTGATTCCCTCCTTCTCGCAGATATGGGAAAGGCGGGATATAACTGAGATGCTGGATAACCTGTGGAAATCGAACCGCTGGCAGCGCGAGGTAATGGTCGAGATTATTTTGTGCGGATCAGTGGTGGCGAGGATAAATATTACATGCGGAGGCGGTTCTTCGAGCGTTTTGAGGAAGGCGTTGGCGCCTTCCCTGGTTATCATGTGGACTTCGTCGATTATGTAGACCTTGTAACGGAGTATATTGGGCGCATAGTTTATCCGCTCCTTAAGGTCATTCATATCATCAATGCCGCGATTGCTGGCTTCGTCTATCTCGATGATATCCAGGGCGCTGCCCTTGTTGATAGAGGTGCAGGAATCGCAGGTATTGCACGGTTCTCCGTCAACCGGGCTCTGGCAATTGACCGCCTTGGCCAGGATGCGGGCTGTGCTGGTTTTACCGCTGCCGCGGGGGCCGCAGAACAGGTAGGCGTGGGCAATCCTGCTGCTTTTAATTGCATTGCGGAGTGTCTGGACTACATGTTCCTGGCCGGCTACTTCATTGAATGTCTGTGGACGCCATTTACGATAAAAAACCTGGGAAGTCATAGTGCACTAATTATACCCTAACCCGCGCGGGGGCTAAAATAAAGTGATTACTGGGAAAGTACCCTTTTAATGCAATGCTTGTCGTGCTATGCTATAATTTTGCGTTATATATATTTAGGAGTAAAGGCATTGGACACAGAAAAGAAAGCAGTAATAATGAAGAGCTATGCGATTCATGAGAATGATACCGGCTCAGCTGATGTTCAGATTGCGGTTCTTACCGAAAGGATTAACCAGCTTTCCGGGCATTTGAAAGAGCATGCTCATGATCAACATACACGTCGATCTCTCCTCAGGCTAATCGGGAGGCGCAGGCGGCTGTTGGCTTACTTAAGCAGGGAAGACATCAACCGCTACAGGACCCTCATCGGCAAGCTGGGGTTACGTAAATAGTAAATAATTCAAGTAAGAAGGTTTTTATATAATGTCCCAAAGCTTTAAGTGTAATATAGGGGACAGAGATCTTATCATCGAAACGGGCAAATTTGCCCAGCAGGCTGACAGCTCAGTTACTGTACGCTACGGTGATACGGTTGTTCTTGTCACCGCATGCATCAGCGACGAGATTAAGGAAAAGGCCGATTTCGTCCGGCTTACCGTTGATTACGAAGAACGTCATTATGCTGTAGGGAAAATTCCCGGCAGCTTCATGAGGCGTGAAGGCCGCCCCGGCGAACAGGCCACGCTGGCTGCCCGCCTGTGCGACCGATCGATCCGGCCGCTTTTCTTGAAGAGCCTGCCCAATGATATCCAGGTAGTTATTACTGTACTTTCTACGGATCAGGAAAATGATCCGGATGTGCTTGGTGTCATCGGCGCATCGGCGGCCCTGACCATTTCATCTATCCCATTTTATGGCCCGATAGCGGCAACGAGGGTGGGATACATCGATGGAAAAATGGTACTCAATCCGCTGTTACCGCAGATGAATGACAGCGCTCTTGACCTGGTGGTCTCAAGCAGCAGGGACAACATCGTGATGGTGGAAGCCGGCTGCAAGGAACTTTCATCGGAGATATATCTGGAAGCAATGAAAATTGCGCATGAGGAAAACCAGAAGATAATCAAGCTCCAGGACGAGCTTAGACAGGCAATAGGCAAGCCCAAGAGGGAGATCGAGGGCTTTGTCATCAATGCGGAATTGCTGGTTGCCGCCAATTCTGAATACGGCAATAAGATTAAAGAAGCCATGGGCTGCGGCAATAGGCCTGCAAGGCAAGTTATATTGGACCAGGTGAAGGTGGATGCCAAAGAAAAATTCAAGGAAACTTACCCTGAATTTGAGATAGATAATGCTATTGAAGAGATATCTAAGAAAACCTGCCGGAACCAGATACTGCAAACGAATAAGCATGTTGACGGCCGTGCTATCACGCAAATAAGGTCTTTGAGCGCCGAAGTCGGGTTATTGCCGCGCACACACGGTACGGGGTTATTCTCGCGCGGGCAAACCCAGGTGCTTGCAATAACTACTTTAGGTTCGCTGCAACAGGGCCAGACCGTGGATGACCTGGGACTGGAAGGAACCAGGCGCTTTATGCACCATTACAATTTTCCGCCGTTCTCGACCGGCGAAGTTAAGAGAATGGGCACTACAGGCAGAAGGGAGATCGGACATGGCGCGCTGGCGCACAAAGCACTTATCCCGGTCATTCCTGACGAGCAAAAATTTTCCTATGCGATAAGGCTGGTTTCAGAAGTGCTGAGCTCCAACGGCAGCACATCCATGGGCAGTGTATGCGCATCCACGCTATCGTTGATGGATGCCGGTGTACCCATAAAAGCGCCCGTAGTGGGCATTGCTATGGGTTTGGTTACAGATAAAGAAGACCCCAATAAGTATATCGTACTTACCGATATAGAGGGGATTGAAGATTTTTACGGCGATATGGATTATAAGGTGGCCGGCACAGTTAACGGCATAACCGCCATACAGCTTGATATTAAATTGCGCGGCGTCAGCCAGGAAATCCTGGGCAAGGCGACCTTACAGGCCAGGGAAGCTCATGGGGTGATCCTTGATGTGCTTAAGAAAGCCATTCCGGAAGTAAGGCCCAACCTTAGCAAGTATGCTCCCAGGATGTACAGGATAACCATTGACCCGTCTAAAATCGGCGCCTTAATAGGTCCGGGTGGCAAGAATATCAAATCGATAATAGAAGATACTAAGGCTACCATCGAGGTATCGAACGACGGTACTGTGGTCATCGGGTCCCCCAGCGAAGAATCCGCCCAGGCTGCCATACGCCGTGTCGAAGGGCTTACGCAGGAAGTAGAAGTGGGAGCCGTCTATACTGGCAAAGTCACCAGGATCCAGAATTTCGGGGCGTTTGTTGAAGTTTTGCCCGGGAAGGAAGGTCTAGTACATATCAGCGAATTGGCTGATCACCACGTAGGCAAAGTTGAGGACGTGGTCCAGATCGGTGACGAGATTATGGTGAAGGTCACTGAGATAGACAGACTTGGCCGGATCAATCTCTCCCGCAAAGCCGTGTTTGTTGACCAGTCCAAGTCTTCTGCCGAACCACCCACTGAACATGAGAGGTCCCGTCCGATGCCACCCAGGTATCCAGGAGGCGGCCAGGCGAGGCCGGGGGCGCCCAGAGGACACAGGGACGAACCACATTCCGCATAAACCTGAATAAACCTGGCAGCCGGCTGTATGGCCGGGCGAGTTTATTAGCATGTCTCAGATTAAGGTTGTAATCAACGGAGCTTTGGGCAGGATGGGTCAGCAGGTGGTTTCCGCCGTAGCTGCTGAACCTGACCTTGTACTGGTCGGCGCCGCCGATGTAAAGGCGGCTGACCGGGACCATTTGGGCGCGCCTGCGCTTAATAAAAAAGTGCCGCTACATAGCTCTCTGATTTCCATAATTGAAATGTTTCATCCGGATGTTGTTGTAGATTTTACAATCGCTGAAGCTGCAATGAATGCAGCCAGGCTGGCCCTTAAGAACGGGTCTCATATCGTGATGGGAACGACAGGTCTGAGCGATAAGGATTTAAAGGAAATTGATACCCTGGCACTGGATTACAACAAGGGCGCAGTTGTAGCTGCCAATTTTGCAATCGGCGCGGTTGTCCTTATGCATCTGGCTAAAATTGCGGCGAAGTATTTTGATAATGCAGAGATCATCGAGCTGCATCATGATAAGAAAGTTGATGCACCGTCAGGTACTGCGCTGGCAACGGCGAGACTAATGATCGAAGCGCACGGTAAACCTTTTGCGTATCCCAAAACTGAAAAAGAGACCCTGAAGGGGACCCGTGGCGGCCATAAAGACGGGCTTGCGATCCACAGCGTCAGATTGCCAGGTCTGGTTGCCAGCCAGGAAGTTATATTCGGGGCTCTGGGCCAGACTTTGAGTATCAGGCACGATACTATAAGCCGGGAATGTTTTATGCCAGGCGTGATTCTTGCAGTTAGAGAGGTCGTTAAGCGTCACGGCTTGGTTTATGGTTTAGATTCACTTCTGAATTTGGGAGATTAATATGAATAACGGTCATCACGTAGCAATAGTTGGTGCAACCGGCATGGTCGGACAGGAATTTATTAAAATTCTCATGCAAAGAAATTTTCCGATGGCGTCAATTCAATTATATGCATCCGACAGATCAGCCGGCAGGAAAGTGTTTGTTGGACATCAGGAGATGGTGGTCAAAGAGACTGCCAACGATTCCTTTGATAACGTGGATATCGCCCTGTTTTCAGCAGGGGCCGAAATTAGCAAGCATTTCGCTCCCATAGCTGCCAAGGCGGGGGCACTCGTGATTGATAACAGTGCGGCCTGGCGGATGGACCCGCGGGTGCCTCTGGTGGTGCCTGAGGTTAATGTTGACGATATAAAAAAACACAGGGGAATCATAGCTAACCCGAATTGTTCCACCATCCAGATGGTGGTGGCGCTACACCCGCTGCATAAGGTGAATCCGATGAAGCGTATTACAGTGGCCACCTACCAGTCGGTCTCAGGTACTGGCATTGCAGCCGTTGAGGAATTGACCAAACAGTCCAAGACCGTGATAGATGGCGGTAACGTGGTACCCCACGTCTACGCTCACCAGATAGCCTTTAATTTGCTTCCGGAGATAGACGTTTTCATGGAAAATGGCTATACCAAGGAAGAATGGAAAATGGTCGAAGAGACCCGCAAGATAATGCACGCTGAGAACCTGGCAGTCTCGGCAACATGCGTGCGCGTGCCGGTATTTGTGAGCCACAGTGAGGCGATACATATTGAGTTTACTGAATACATGTCGCCGGATGATGCACGCGCCATTTTAAGCAAGGCGCCGGGTGTTAAAGTGCTCGATGATCCAAATGTGAGCCTTTATCCTCAGCCATGGCTGGCAGCCGGCACTGACGAGGTCTATGTAGGTAGAGTCAGGTCCGACGCTTCTTATCTCAACGGTCTAGTAATATGGGTTGTGTCCGATAACATCCGCAAGGGAGCTGCTCTCAACGCTATCCAGATAGCTGAAGAGGCTATCAAGCGAGAATGGGTCAAGCAGTCCATAAAGTAGCGTGCTGAGGATGAGATGAAGAAATTCGGCCGTTTACTTACAGCTATGGTTACCCCCTTTGATACAAGGGGTAAAGTCGATTATGCGCAGGCTAGAAAACTGGCTAAAGCATTGCTTGCTTCCGGCAGCGACGGCCTGGTGGTATCAGGTACAACGGGTGAAAGCCCGACTCTCACTGCTACGGAAAAGTTGCGCCTGTTTGAAGAGATCAAGTCCGCTGTTTCCAGCAAGGTAACTATTGTGGCTGGTACCGGCAATTATAATACACAAGAGAGCATTGAGTTGACCAAAGAAGCTGAGAAGACGGGCGTGGATGCCTGCCTGCTCACGGTTCCTTATTATAATAAACCTAACCAGGAAGGGCTCTATGAGCACTTCAAAGCTATTGCTAAGGCCACTAAACTGCCGTGCATAATCTATAATGTGCCTTCCAGGACTATAACCAACATGACGGCCGAGACTACTATAAAATTAAGTAAGATCGACAATATAGTTGGCGTTAAAGAAGCCAGTGCGGATTTTTCTCAGATATCCCGTATTATAGACGGCGTGGATAAGGACTTTATTGTTTACAGCGGTAATGATGCAGATACCTTCCCTATCCTGGGACTTGGTGGATATGGCGTCATCGGTGTCATTACTCATCTGGTGGGCAAGCAGTATAAAAAAATGATGGATGATTTTTCGGCGGGCAAGATCGAAGAGGCAGCCCGGTTACATCGCCATTTTATACCTCTTGTGAATACCATGTTCATGATCGGAAGCCCGATGCCCATCAAATATGCCCTGAATTACGTTGGTTTCAGAGTGGGTAAGCCGCGATTGCCGCTGGTTGAACCCGATGAGAAAACGAGGGCTGCTATTGAGCAGACCCTGAAGAACTATAAGATCGACCTGCCACTTAAATAGGTCTGCAGCCTGTATGTAAAATTAAGGCCAGGGATAGTGGCCCTTTTGCTTCGCTCTCCAGTTTTGAATGCCTTTATTTTTGATCAGTTCAAATAGCTGATCAAGCCGGGCAGCAGTGAAAAAAAGCTCTTTCCTGGATGGAATGCAGTCTTTGTAATAGAGGCCACAATATGCTGTGAGAATGCTGTCATCATCCAGGGCCACGGCTAAATAACGTTTTTTATTACTATGCTTTGTTCGCGGCGTGGTCCAATGGAGATTATGTGGAATGGGCATCTGATAAGGTCTTCGATTCTTTTCACATATTTACGGGCGTTCGCCGGCAGCTTTTTAGCATTGCGTATATCAGTTGTGGTAGCTTTCCAGCCGGGTAATTCCTCGTATACAGGTGTACAATTTTCCAAGGCTTCCACATCCGCCGGAAAGCGGTCAACCGTCTTTCCACCTATCTGATAGGCCACGCATATTTTGACAGCGTCCATTTCGTCCAAAACATCCAGGCGGGTAAGTATACCGCTGGTGAATCCGTTCAACTCGGTAGAGTAGCGGCCTACAACAGCATCGAACCACCCGCAACGCCTGGCCCTGCCGGTAGTTGCCCCATATTCATGGGCATGCTGCCTGATATATTCGCCAACTTCATCTTTTAGCTCGGTGGGCATGGGACCGCCTCCCACCCTTGTAGTATAAGCCTTAAAAATGCCCACTACCCGGTCGATTCTGCGCGGGTTTATCCCGGACCCTATACAGGCTCCTGCCGCAAGCGGTGAGGAGGACGTAACAAAGGGATAGGAGCCAAAATCAGGGTCAAGCATCGTGCCCTGAGCGCCTTCCAGCACAATATTGCTGCCCTTGCTGATCAGGTCATTGACAAGAGAAGTAGTATCCTTTATATAGGGCGCCAGCCGGGCCGCGTAGCCCGAGTATTCATTAAAAATAGACTCAAGGTCCAGTGCCGGCACATTATAAACTTTCGTAAGCAATTCATTTTTAGAAGCAAGAATGCTGGCGAGCCGTTCCTTGAGTGTCTTGGAGTTGAGCAAATCGCAGGTGCGTATACCTCGACGTGCTGTCTTGTCGGCGAATGCCGGTCCGATGCCCTTTTTAGTAGTCCCGATAGCTCCCTGCCCGCGTTTTTCTTCTTCGAGCCCGTCAAGTAATATGTGCCAGGGCATTATAAGGTGTGCACGGTCGCTGATGTGAAGGTTGCCGACATCCACTCCCCTTGACTTAAGGGCGTCCAACTCTCCCAGAAGTACGCCCGGATTTATCACAACGCCGTTGCTTATAACACAGATTGCCCGCGGGTAAAAAATTCCGGAAGGTACTATATGCAGTTTAAATTCGCCATTGGGATTAATGACCGTATGGCCGGCGTTGTCTCCTCCGGAAAAACGTATAACAGCATCCGCCTTCTCTGAGAGAAGGTCCACTATTTTGCCTTTGCCTTCGTCGCCCCATTGGGCGCCAATAACAGCTATAACTGACATTCTTTCTACCTTAAATTGACATGCTAAAAATTAATATCGTATTAATCCCCTGGAATGACGCAAGTACGTCAAATTATCCACGGGCCGTATAGTTCTTGCCCCAGAAATACAGGAGGGCGCCACCGCCGACTATCAGGACAACGATGCCCATTAAAATAGTAAGGAAAATAAGAAGTCCAATACCGACATCCGCCCAAGGATACCCCATTGCTGCCAGAGCGATGCCTCCTACTATCCAGACTAAAGTTAATGCCGCCAGAGTACACAAGCTTACCTCAAATATTTTATCGCTCATCTTTGTACCTCAGTCTCCTTTCCAGCCTAACATTTTATTTTCTTGCTTGTTGCCAAACAAACAGAAAACGTTGCCCCACGGTCACAAAAGAAAGGACCACTACTATGGCCAAGGCGATGAAAACCTGGCTCAAGAGCAGTCCGAGCGCTAATATTATAACCCGCTCAGGACGTGTAAACAAGCCGACGGTGCAGTCTATGCCCAGCCCCTCTGCCCTGGCCCGAATGTAGCTCGTTAAAAAAGACCCGATCATGGCCAGGAAAATCAGAACGAGCTCCCAGACTACGCTGAATGGCCAGACCGCAACGCTGGTAATGAAGATAAAGCTGAGGAACAAAGCCCCCTCTGTTATCCTGTCTGATACAGAATCAAATAGCGCCCCGAATTTTGTGGTTTTTTGCATATATCGGGCAAGCGCTCCATCCAGCATGTCAAAAAGGCCGGCCAGCAGAAATACTATGCCGCCTATCAACAGGTGTCCGAAACCGATGATAACGGCTGCAGCCAAGTTTAATACCACACCGCTGATGGTCATGGCATCGGGTGTCAGATGTAGTTTGCTTATCACCGGGACAAGCGGCTTTGTTACAGCGTTCTGCGCTTTCTTACGTACATCCTGGAATGTTGACATTATCTTATCCTTTATTAATTCACTTACAGAGAGTCATGTAAAAGTCCATTACCTGCCGGCTTACGTTTTCCCAGCTATATTTTTCAGCAGTCAGAAGACCCTGCTCTGCCATTCTTGCCCGCATTTGTTTGTCTTTCAACAGGGTCAATAATGCATCCGCCAGGGAGCGGTGGTTGCTTGGTTTCGCCAGCAGTCCTTCCTGCCCGTGGGTCAGTACACTGGCATAACCGGGTATGTTGGTGGCTACTACCGGCGTACCGCTGGCCATAGCTTCAAGAAGGACTATGCCGAAGCTTTCTCCTCCATTAGCAGGAGCGCAAAAAATATCTGCTGTGCGGTAGTATTGAGGTAGCTCATTATAAGGTACGAAGCTGGTGAATATTGCGTGATCATTCAAGAGCGTGCGGGCCAACGTTTTATAATAAAAACGTAGCCTGAGACCCGGGCCGGCGATGATCAGTCGGAAATTTGGGAAACTATTTTTCACGACTGCACAGGCACGGATGAGATCGCCCACACCCTTTCGTTCTTCCAGCCTTCCCACAAACAGTATGTTCAGTTTACCGTCTTTAAACTCCTCGCGAACAGGGCCGTTGACCTGGTAATGCTGGGTATCCACGCCGTTGGGGATTATATGGTAATCGCCCGGGAGATACTTTGAGATATAGGTCATGGCAGGCTGAGACACGGCAATTTTGCCGTGCAGTTTTTTATCCAGCTGGCGCATAATTGGTTGCCCCAGCCAGTAGGCTAACGACCGTTCGTGATAGGCATGGAAAGTCCCGACATTGATAGCCTGCGACTCCGTAAGAGTGCTAAGGCATAGCATGGGAATGAAAGGTTCATGCAAATGGATAATGTCGAAGTTTTCCCTGTCGAGTACCCTCCTGACCTGATAGGGAAGCCACGGCGAGAGAGGTATGCGTGCGGTGGTGCCCCCGTACGGAATAGGAAGAGGCCGCCCGACAGCGGTTACCTGTTCATCCATATACCGCGTTTCTTTTTTGCGCATTGGCGCGATTATCTTCACGTCGTTGCCCATAAGATGCAAATGGTGTGCAAGATATGAAACGTGGTTTATAACACCGCCGGGATGCGAATAGTCGTACGGTGAAACGAGCCCAATTTTCATAGGCCTGTCATAATTTCCTTCTATCAGTATATCAGGCCGTTTCAGG
>Ga0182011_10001905_pt1 | contig 18051 bp, 8 predicted proteins | sample 711E1DmetaG_FD_120481 | JGI IMG/M metagenome (GOLD analysis project Ga0182011, IMG submission 120481) | Permafrost microbial communities from Stordalen Mire, Sweden - 711E1D metaG | ecosystem: Environmental > Terrestrial > Soil > Wetlands > Permafrost | place: Sweden: Stordalen | collected... | reverse complement strand
GGCTTCGGATTTCTATCGAATTTCAGCGCCGTCTGGCCGGTAGCATTGATCGCCGCGGGCCTATCAGTGATATTCTTTTCCTGGTTTGCCCAGCGGGAAATTGAAAAACGGAAAGTTACCCAGGAAACTCTGGCCGAAAGTGAAATCAAATACCGGCACATTATCGACAACGCAAATTCCGTGATCATGGAAATTGACACGATCGGCAACATTACCTTTGTAAATAAATACGGCATTGATTTTTTCGGATTTAACGAAAATGAATTGATGGGACATAACCTGGCAGGGACCATCCTGCCGTATTTTACCTCTGCCGGTCAGGTCCCGGATAAACTGGTAGAAGCTGTTGCAGCAGACCCCGGGAAATACCTGCATTATGAGCAGGAAAACTTGCGGAAAAACGGAGACAAAGTCTGGATTACCTGGACATATAAACCCATTTTTGATGAGGCAAACCACTTGAAAGAAGTATTATGTATCGGGATTGACAGCACTCAGCAAAAGAAGGCTGAAGATCAGGCAGCCGAACAACTGAAAGAAAAAACGGCGGAAGAAGAACGCACAAGGCTGGCCCGCGACCTGCATGATGCGGTCAGTCAGACACTGTTTTCGACCAGTCTGATCGCCGAAGTACTGCCGCGTTTGTGGGAGCGTAATAAAGATGAGGGATTGAAAAAACTGGAAGAAGTGCGGCAATTGACAAGGGGCGCTTTGGCCGAAATGCGAACATTGTTGTTTGAGTTGCGGCCGACAGCGCTGGCAGATGCTGAATTGAGTGATCTGCTGCGGCAACTTTCCGAGTCGGTGATCGGGAGAGCAAGGGTGCCGGTCACACTAGAGGTTGAGGGTTCTTGTGTAATACCGACTGATGTTAAAATCGCGTTCTACCGCATCGCGCAAGAATCCTTGAATAACATCGCAAAACATTCCGCCGCCAGCCGGGCCCAGATAACCCTGCACTGTCAACCACAGCAGGTGGTAATGGATATCATAGATAACGGGCATGGTTTTAATGTTGATCAGGTAGCGCCGGGCAGTTTTGGATTGGGGAATATGAATGAGCGGGCAAATCAAATAGGCGCTATATTAAAGATTGAAAGTAAACCAGGCGAAGGAACTGAAATTACAGTGACATGGCATGAGAGTGCCGGGGAGGTAGCGAAATGACACAAGCAAATCCAATTCGGGTGTTACTGGTGGATGATCACATGGTAGTACGCAGCGGATTGAGCACGGTGTTATCCGTTTACGATGATTTGAAGCTGGTGGGAGAAGCGGGAGATGGGGAGGAAGCGATCCGGTTGTGCGAGCGCTTGCAGCCCAATGTCGTATTAATGGATTTACTGATGCCCAAGATGGACGGTGTAACGGCGATAAAAGCGATTAAAACACGCTGGCCGCAAATTCAAATTATCGCGTTGACCAGTTTTAAAGAAAAGGAATACGTGGAAGGGGCATTGAAAGCAGGCGCTAACGGCTATTTATTGAAGGATGTTTCCGCGGAAGAACTGGTAAATTCGGTACGGCGCGCTGCAGCGGGGCAGCCAAGTCTGTCACCGGAGGCAGCGCAAGTGTTAATAACAAACGTAAATGCACCGGTTGAGACGCACGTGGACATGACAGGACGCGAAAAAGAAATCTTAGCCTTAATGGTGGAAGGACTCTCCAATAATGAAATTGCTGAACGGTTAATTGTCAGCCAATCAACGGTGAAGTTTCATGTCAGTAATATTCTGTCCAAGCTGGGAGTAACCGGCCGCACCGAAGCCGTCGCCATCGCGGTAAAACACCACTTGGTCAAGTGACCAGTATCTAATCTGGTTACCTATCCAGTATTAAATCCCCCCGAATGCACGGCGCATCAAGGGGGGATTTCTTTTTATACTGAATCTATCAATGAGTTTATCTTGTATGAGGGAGGCCGGAAACACGGTAAATCAATGGAGAGAACATTATGAATAACATCATCGAAGTGACCAATCTGGAGAAAAAGTATGGTGACATAAATGCGGTAAACGGCGTCAGTTTTAATGTAGAAAAGGGAGAAGTATTCGGCATACTGGGGCCGAATGGCGCCGGTAAAACAACAACCGTGGAAATGATCGAGGGTTTACGGAAACCGAATGCCGGTACTATTAAGGTATGCAACATCGATGCGTTAAAAGAACCGCAACGGATCAAGGAAATCATTGGCGTACAGCTGCAAGCAACGAGTTTGTATGATAACATCCGCGTGAAAGAAGCCATCGAGCTTTTTGGCGGCTATTACGCAAAGTCGATTCCGGCGGCAATTATCATGGACGAGGTTTCGCTGACAGAGAAAAAGGACAGCCAGGTCAGCAAACTTTCCGGGGGACAAAAGCAGCGTTTGAGCGTGGGTTTAGCGTTGGTAAATGACCCGGAGGTGATTTTCCTGGACGAACCGACTACCGGACTGGACCCACAGGCCCGTCACAACATCTGGAGCATTGTCGAGAAATTAAGAGAGCGCGGGAAAACGGTGGTCATGACCACGCATTATATGGAAGAAGCGGAGCAGTTGTGTCACCGCCTGGCGATCGTCGACCAGGGGAAGATCATCGCGATGGATACGCCGGACAACCTGATCAATAAAGCCGAACTGGCAACATCAATTGAATTTTCCACATCCAAAGAACTGGACGGCCTGGCGAAAAAAATTCCCGGCATCTGCAAAGTAAATAACGGGAGCGCCCGCAAGTATTCGGTGAGTACAAAAGCCGTATCGCGGATTTTGAAAGATCTGACCAATCTCTGCTACGACAACAATATCGAACTGCAGAATATCTCGGTTAGACAGGCTACGCTGGAAGATGTTTTTCTGGCAATGACCGGCCGGAAATTAAGGGAATAAAAAGGAATAATAATGAATACGTTAATCCGACAAACCAGTATGCAAATGAGATTATTTCTGAGGAGAAAAGACGAACTTTTCTGGACACTGGCCTTCCCTGTTCTGTTTATTCTGCTTTTTGGCGCAATTTACGGTAATTCAAAATGGGAAGGAATGAACATTCGGTCGATCGATTATCTTTTACCTGGCATCGTAGTGATGGCAGCGATGGTAACCGGTATTATGCGGACAGCTACCGGTTTGGTGCAGGAACGCGAGGCCGGAGTGTACCGCCGCCTGGCTTTGACTCCATTAAAGCGAACAACGTTGATTGGCAGCCAGTTATTGCAGCATTATGTGGTTATTATCGTACAAACACTTTTATTGGTTGCCATCAGCGGGGCGGCTTTTAAAACTAACCTTACGGGTAATACGGCACTGTTCTGGTTAACTCTCTCGATTGGCGCTTTGTGCTTTATGAGTATCGGGTTTGCGCTTACCGGGTTGATTAAAACTTTGCGCAGCGCTACACCAATCATCCAGATAGTATACTTCTCGATGATGTTCCTGGGCGGTATATTTTTCCCAAACAGCCTGCTGCCTACCTGGCTGGGGAATGCTGCTAAAGTGTTGCCTTCTACCCAGTTGGGTGATGCATTACGGGCGGTTGTATATAACGGCGGCGGAATCGGTGATATCTGGCAGAAATGGTTGATCATGGGCGCCTGGATCGCCGCCTGTCTGATCATCTCGATCCGGTTTTTCAGATGGGAATAGGATTAGAAAATAGTCAACATTCGGCGCGTAACAATATTTAAGTAAACCGGGAATTATAATCGTTTGATATTATCATAATTAATTGGAAACACTTTTTACCACCAAATATACAATTTTAATATAAAATAAGGCGCTATCAAGAGTAATTCATTAGTTCGGACTACTAAAAGACCATTAGTAACAGCAGTAAGTAATGCCGAAAAAAGAACCTCCGTTATGGAGGTTCTTTTTAGTTTGTTATTTTACTTCTACGACACTACCGGCATCAGGGCAGGGATGGCGCGTGTCGGCTAAACCGGCAAGGAAGAGTCAACGCACTACTTTTTCATCATCGACGATCAGGATCATTTAATCAGGCGCTTTCATTTGACCATCTCCGGGGCTGTCACCAGATTGCCCTGCCATCATCATTGTATTAGTTTTTTCTTTAAGTAACTCAATATCAAATGGTTTGGCAAGATAGGATAAATTGTTCCTGGTGAGGAAAGTTTTAATATCTGCTCCCATCACATCTCCGGTAATGAAAATGATCCTGTTTTTCATCGCCGGAGCTTTTTCCAGGATACGAGAGTACAATTCAATTCCGTTCATACCCGGCATTCTGACATCAGAAAGGATCAAGTCATAGACAGCGCCTGACTCGAGTTTCTCGATCACTTTGCCGGCATCGGCAATTGCATCCACTGTATGTCCCATTTTGGTCAGCACTCTGGCAAGAGTACTTCTGACTACGGGTTCGTCATCAACTACAAGAATTCTACCTTTCCGGCTGACGGTGGGCTGCGGTTTGACAACTGCATCTGCGGTCGCAACAACGGGTGGAGGGACTTCGATAATGGGCAATTCGATAATGAAAGCGGCGCCGTGTCCCGGCTTACTTTCAACGTTCATTTTCCCGTCATGTTCCAATATAATTGAACGTGATAGACTGAGCCCCAAACCCGTCCCTTCTCCGGGGACTTTAGTAGTGAAGAAAGGTTCGAAAACGTGTATCATGTTCTCTTTTGTGATACCCGGGCCGTCGTCCCGGAAAACAATGCGGATAACATCTTCTTTCGTCTCGGTGCTGATAGACAATGTGCCTTTTCCATGTGTTTCTTTCATTGCCTGTTCGGCATTGACGATCAGATTGAGGAAAACCTGCTGTAATTGACCAGGGTCTACATACGACCAAGGTAGATCGGGATCCAGATGGGTGACAACTTCGATATTGGCGGTCTTTAATACATAATCCCTCAGTTTGAGTGTATTATCAATAAGATCGTTCAGATTAACAAATGATTTCACCGGTTTGGCCTGCCGGGCGAAGGTAAGCAGCCTTTTCACGATATCGGCGACACGCTGGCTGCTTTCGGCGATCATTCTGAGATCATCCTTGATTTCTTCTGGAATGTTTTCTTTGGCGATCATAATTTGAGAAAAACCAAGAACACCGGTGAGCGGATTATTAATTTCGTGCGCAATGCCGGCAGCCATTTCGCCCATGGCGGCTAATCTACTGGCAACCTGGGCTTTTTCCTCGATTCGTTGTTTTTCTTCATCTGCTTTCTTGTCTTCGGTGATATCGCTATATATTGTTTGAAACCTTTTATTGCGGTCCCATAGTATTTCTTTCATCGCTACCCGCAAATGCCGGATAGTGCCATCTTTGCGTGCGATATCCAGTTCCACCTGAGCCGGCATCGGTTCCCCGCGGTGCAGTCGCTTATTCCGTTCAAGATAACCGGCATAGAATTCAGGCGTATAAAATTCATGCGGCGGTTTTAACCTGACCTCTTCAACATCGGTATAGCCAAAAATATCCATCAGCGCCTTATTGATATACATGGTGTGGTTTTCCATATCGGAGATGCGGATACCGGTGATGGAGGTATCCATCGAGTTGCGGAAGTTTTCCTCCGAAGCTCTAAGAGCTTCTTCTGTTATTTTACGTTCGGTGATGTCATTGGCAATGCCGAGGAAATTAAGGAAGTTCCGGTTTTTGTCACGCATAATAGTGCTCTTGGTAAAAAGCCAGCGGAATCCGTTATAACGGTGACGGACCCTGTATTCAAGGTCGGGGTATTGATAATCACCCTGCAGGTTGCGTGTGCGCTGTATTATATCCCGTAATAATTGCAAATCCTCCGGCATAACAATCGAGAGAAAAGACTTGCCAATGAGTTCGGCAGGGTTATAACCCAGAACCCCGGTAATAGCAGGAGATACATAGACGAACTCACCTGCAGCGGAAAGCGTGAAAATAATATCCTGGCTGTTTTCTACGATCAACCGGTATTTTTCCTCGCTTTCCTGCAGCGCTTGTTCTGCCTGCCTGCGTTCGGTAATATCATTAGCGATGCCGACGAAATTACTTTGGCTGCGATCTTTACCTAATATTATTGTTCCCTTGGAGGAAATCCAGCGCCATTCCCCGGAAGCATGGCGGACGCGATATTGGATATCCGGAGAATGATATTCCCCAATTGCGGCATCTATAGCGGCATTTGCGGACTGGATAATATGTATGTCTTCGGGATGTACCAGAGAATTAAAAGGACGACCGATTATTTTGTTCGGACTATAACCGAGGATGTTTTTAATCGAAGGCGACACATAAATAAACTCTCCCGGACCATTGAGGGTGAAGATAATGTCCTGGCTGTTTTCGACAATCAACCTGTACTTTTCTTCACTTTCCTGAAGCGCTTTTTCGATTTGCCGGTGCTCGGTGATATCCCGGATGACGCCAACGAAACTGATAAATGAACCTTTATTATCACGCACAACGGTGCCGATGCCATTTTGCCAGCGCCATTCCCCGGATTGGTGGCGAGCGCGGAATTCAATTCCCCCGGGCGTATTTAATCCTTGTTGAATGTTCAGGCGTATTGATTCTAAAACGCCCGGCACGTCATCGGGATGGATGAGCGAAGTAAATGTGTTGCCAATAAGTTCGTTTTGGCTATAGCCGAGCACTTTGTTAATAGAAGGCGAAATGTAAATTAACACTCCATCAGCATCGAGGGTAAAGATAATATCATGGCTGTTTTCGACAATCAACCTGTACTTTTCTTCACTTTCCTGAAGCGCTTTTTCTGCCTGCACGCGTTCAGTGATGTCGTTAAAAAGCACCATACGCTGATTTATATTGTCCCAGATCACCTCACGGCGAAACACTTGCAGATGGCGCGTTTGACCGTCTTTACGGATAATAGCTATCTCGATTTGATCCGGGTTCCGTTCACCGCGTTTCAAAGTATCTAACCGGCTTTGATAACGGGCACGCTCCTCCGGCGTGTAATGTTCATGCGGAGGACTGGCTCTGACTTCATCTATATTTTTATATCCGAAGATGTCCAGAAAGGCCTGGTTTACGTAATAGACATAACCCTGGTAATCTGCAATATCAATACCAATGAATGAGTTCTCGAGTGAGTTACGGAAATTTTGTTCGGATATTTTCAGTGCCCGTTCCGTGATTTTAAGGTCGGTGACGTCGTTGCAGAGAATCTGGTATTCCTTTTGTCCATTCCATAACACTTCATTGCGGGAAGTCTGTACATAGCGAACAGCGCCATCTTTACGAATAACTTCGAGATCCAGATTTTCGGGTACGTATTCACCACGTGCTCTTTTTTCCTGACGTTCCAGGTATTGCCGATAGCCGTTTGGCGTGTACAGTTCCTTCGGGGTGACTAAATCGATTTCGTCAATATTCTGATAGCCGAAGATATCCAAATAAACGTGATTTGCGTAGAAAGTATGCCATCCGGCATCAACGATACGTATTCCAATTACTGAACTTTCCATCGAGTTGCGGAAGTTTTGTTCCGATGCCTTCAGGGCTATTTCAGCTTTTTTTCGCTCGGTGATATCTTCTCCGGAACTGAGAATGCCTGTAATCTGCCCCTTTTCATCATGCAGCTCAACGCTATTCCATGAGATTGTCCTTTCGTGTCCGTCTTTTGTTACCACCTGGTTTTCATAATACCCGATAGGACTTATTTTGCCGGCCAGCACCATCCGCATAGTTTTAAAGGATTGATCACGTTTACGCTCCGGGACAAAATTGAAAAACCAGTTTTTACCGACTATTTCCCCGGCGGAGTAGCCCAGTATTTCACAACCCCGACGGTTAATCAGTAAGACATTGCCATCGATACTGACGACGACCATCATAACACCGGCAATATCCAGATAAGTTTGTGCGCGGTCTCTTTCCTGCCGCAGAGTTTCCTCCAGCTGCAGATGCTGCTGCCTACGCCGGATTTTTTCGATACCGAGTGAAAGATCACCGGCAAGTTCTCCCAGTAGATACAACTCCTTTTCATTAAACGCATCATCAACGGATGAATATAAACTTAACACACCGATTACCTTATCCTGAATAACCAGCGGTAAGGATACTGCAGATTTAAAACCTTTTTTTGCTGCGGCGTCCCGCCAGGGTGAAAAACGCGGATCTTGCGCGATATCTTTGACGATGCTCATTTTGCCGGTTTTAATTGCCGTACCGGTCGGTCCTTGACTATATTCGGAATCATCCCATGTGATACGCAGGCCGGATAAATAGTCAACATCTTTGCCTGCCGTTGCGCAAGGTACGATATCATATGTTCCTTCTTTGATCAAGCCTATCCAGCCTAATTCAAACCGGCGGTTGGTTACAAACTGATCGCATGCTTGCTGCAGCAGGTCTGTTTCATCATCTATCTTGACGATGAGTTGATTGATATTTGTTAGCAGCTGCAAAATGCTGTTGAGTTCATTAAGGATAATCATCATCTGATTGCGTTGGGTGACATCCACATATGATACGAGGGTTTGCTGTTTCCCGCCCCACAGAACTTGTTTACGCATTACCTGAAGCTGGCGTTCGGTTCCATCTTTACGCACAATAGAGACATCATAATTATCCGGTAGCGGATCACCGCGCTGGCGTCTCTCCATTCTGATATTAAAGGCGGCATAACTTTCCGGGGTATAACGTTTTTTTACCGGTGTCGAGTTGAACTCTTCCAGGTCAAGGAAGCCGTAAATATCCAATAAAGCCTTGTTGGTGTATAATGTTTCTCCCTGTCGATTTACAATGCGAATGCCAAGAGGGGTATTTTCGATGGAATTTCGGAAGTTTTCTTCAGATATTTGTAGCGCTTGTGCGGCGTTTTCACGGTCTGTGATATCACTAATAATTACCATGGCAGTGTAGTCGTCTCTGAGCGTAAACCGCTGAGCCCTCGTCTCAACAGGAATCTTTTTACCGTCTTTAGCGAGGATTTTCAAGTTATTATATGTCGGCAACATCTGGGTACCAACGGCAATTTTTCGATAGGCTTTGTCTAAAAACTGATGGTATTCAGGGGAAAATAGCTCGGAAAAAGTCTTGCCTTTAAGTTCCTCAGCGGAAAAGCCGGTAATTTCAACCATGCGCTGATTTGCGAACATAATTGTTCTGTTATTGAGCAGTAAAATGCCGTCGGTGCTTCGTTCAACCAACGCTGAATACAGCTGCTCCGAAGCTGCCAAAGCTTCTTCTGCCCGTTTACGTTTGGTAATATCCGTGACGATGACCATAACGGTGTAGTTGTCTTTATAGAAGATACGTTTTGCTTTCGTTTCTACCGGGGTGATCCGTCCGTCATAAGTTTGGATTTCTAACTGATAATCGGCAGGTAATTGGGTTGGGCTAGCCTGCCGCAGTTTGAAACCTTCATCCAAAATGTTTTTCGATTCAGACGTAAACAATTCAGGAAAACTCTTGCCGATAAGTTGCTCCAGGGGATAACCTGAGATTTCACTTATCCGTTGATTTGCAAACAATATCCGCCTTTTATCAAGGATTAAAATACCATCAGTGCTTTGCTCGATCAGAGTGGAATATTTTTTCTCCGATGCTTGCAGCGCTTCTTCTGCCTGCTTACGTTCAGTAATATCGCGGATAATTACCATCACCCTACTGTTATTTTTGTACTTGATACGTTTTGCTTTTGTTTCTACCGACATTAAACGTCCGCCTTTAGCGGTGATTTCCAATTGATAGTCGGTTGTCGAGTCATTGTGAGCACGTAGTTGTTTGTAGCCTGTGTCTAATATCTTAATTGAGTCAGGAGTAAATAATTCTGTAAAACGTTTCCCTTTCAATTCAGTCTGGGAATAACCGGTAATCTCTTCCATACGATGATTAGCGTAGTCAATTGTTCGATCATTGAGCAAAATAACGCCATCGGAGCTTTGGTCAACCAACGCTGCATATTTCTCCTCGGACATTCTTAAAGCTTCTTGTGCTTGCTTACTCTCCGTAATATCCTGGTATAAGGCTTCATTCCGCAACTCACCTTCCCATACAATTTTATTGCGGAAGGCCTGAAGATGACGAATCTGGCCGTCTTTATGGAGAATGGAAATTTCGTATCCATCGGGTACCGGTTCACCGCGCAGGCGCTGCAATCTTCTGACTTCCGATTCTTTCCAGCTTTCCGGAGTGTAAAGGCTTCTGACAGGTGTATCCAGGAATTCCTGTAAGCTAACGAACCCGAACATTTTCAAGAGTGCTTTGTTGGCATATATTTTTTCGGCGTTTTTCCCCACAATAGAGACACCGAGCGGGGATTTTTCGATTTCGTTGTGCAATGCTTGCTCAGCGGCTTGCAGAATTAGCTCAGTTTTTTTCCATTGCGTGATGTCTTTTATATACACACGAACATGATTATTGCCAACCGGCAAAAAAGTACGTTCATAAAATGAACTCTTAATCTGCACTTCAAGAATAACCGGATGCGTCTTGTGTCCTTTATTAAGGATTTTTTGTACCGCGGTGTAATCAGACAGGAGAGGATGTTTGATTCCGAGGGAAATAAGGTCAGGGAAAACACGTTTTGCAGCCGGGTTTAAATAATAAACAGAGCCGTCTTTGTCCAGTTCCAGAACAGCTTCGGAATGCATTTCCGGGAATGAAGCCAGGTAGGCGTTACGCTCAGCGACTAATTCCGGCTCCGCGATCCTGCTTAAAATGTTTTGAACACCACCGGACTTTGTCTTTTTCGAGGATGATTTATTAACCAACAACTTTTCAATCCCCGGGGGCTTTTTGCCGGTCTTGGCAAGTTCTTTGTGTTTAGAAACGGTCAGCCTCTGTTTTAGAGTGCCTTCGGTTTCAGATCGTTGCGCGCCAACTGCTTTGACACGTTTAGTCCTGGCGGCTTTGCTCGTTTTATCTTCGGCTTCACGTTTGTGTATTGCCATCAGGGATCCTTATTACAAATTACAAAATACTTATACATTGTATTAATTCTGTGTATTGAAGTGAAACACCGTTGTTTAGTTGTTGTCTAAAAAAGGCGCACGATGTCGCTATCATGCATAGTACAATGAATAACGATATCTGCGCCCTTTATTCATGCCGGCCACCTTCCAACACGATCCTGAATAGCCGAATATTTACGGCTCTTTTCATGAGTCACGTTTGGTATGCTCAGTTTATGCTGTGCTATTTTATTTGTCAAGCTAATTGTGTTAAATGTTGTTTATTACGATAACCGGTTAATTCAAGCAAACTAAATGGCGCTGAGCATACAGCTGTAAGTATTATTGATATAGTTAGCAGCGTAAACCAATTTCGGCTATAATATAGAAAAGTCAAAAGTGCAGGTCAGAGAAAATGACAAGTTCAAGGGAACCAAACAAAAAAACCCCGGCGCACGGTACGAAGAAACGAACTCAAATGAACGTACAGAGCGTTCATGCGCCAAAACCGGTGATGAAAACGCTATCACGGTCTGAGAAAAAAGAGGCGCAAGTCTCCGCTGCGCCGCCGCCGGTTAAAAAAGTTTCAAAACGGACAAGAATGATAATGAGCATCAGCGCTATTGTCCTGGTGGTGGCCGTTATCGCCGGTCTGGCCTATTATTTTATTGCGGTTATGCCGATGCAGCGTCCTATTTTAACTGTAAATAACGAAGATATTTCCACTGGTTATTTTCTGAAACGGATGGTGGCTAATCCCGGTGCCGACGTTAATTCCGCCGTGCAAGGAATGGAAGCGGAAGTGATCATAAAACAACAAGCTGCCGCCAACGGAGTAGTCCCGGTAACGGCGAAAGATGTTGATAATTATATGCGCGATCAGGCGAAAGGGACAAACAGCACCATTTCCGATGCCGATTTTAATAAATGGTTCAAACAGCAGTTGGAAAATACCGGATTATCTGCGTCCGAATTCCGGGAAGTAATGAGTCGTGAAGTACAGCGACAGCGACTGATGGACATATTGGCTTACGATATGCCTTCGACAGCTCCGCAAGTGCACCTCTGGGCTATGGTATTCAACTCCAACACTGCAGCTCTTACCGCGAAAGCAAAATTAGACGGCGGGGCGGATTTTGCCACGGTCGCCAACACGTTGGGACAACAGACAAACGGCGGCGATCAGGGGTGGGCGGTGACAGCGATGCTTCCTAACGAGATTACCACTGCGATCTCAAAACTAGATATCGGTAAAGTCAGTGATCCTGTAGCGTATACTCAATCAAGCACCAGTGCCAGCAGCGGAAATGTAACCAGTTATCTTCTGGTCAAGATTACAGAAAAAGACGATAACAGGACGTTGAGCGATGATGAGGTAACAATGGCGAAGCAACAGGTTTTGTATAACTGGTTAACCAAACAGCTATCGGCGGCCACGATAGTTATTCATGGTCTGAAAGGAAGCACCACGATGGATAGTCAGACCTCCAGCTGGTTGAATTATCAGGCACAGGAATTACTGAAGAAACGTCCGTCTGAGACATCAACAACCGGTCTCACCACCGCAACAACTGCAGTAACAACGACCGGCGCGAAACCTTAGGAATGGTTAAAGCGTATATTTATCAAGACAACTGACGAGAAAGCATCAATAATATTCGTTAATTATTCAATTACTTAACATAATATACTGCGGAGTAATTAAAATGAAGACCAAATTTGTATTTATTACGATACTGGCGATGATTATAGTGGCTTTGACCGGATGTATCGCAATTTCCCCTACTACGGAAACCGTCAGTCCGACAAGGTTGGAGAATACTACATCCGTGGCAGCAAGTGCCTATTCCGGTGCAGTTCCAGACTCGATACACAGCTTCGAATCAACGATTGAAGAGATATACAACCGTGTCAATCCATCGGTGGTAAATATTCAAGTTGTTCTGACGCCCAGCGCATCAAACCCCGGGGGCGGCGCTTTAGGTTCGGGCTTCGTGTGGGATAACCAGGGTGATATTGTTACCAATAACCATGTTATTAACGGAGCGACCCGTATTACGGTGGTTTTTTATGACGGCACAACGGTAGATGCCAAACTGGTAGGCGCTGATTCGGATAGCGATCTGGCTGTCATTAAAGTCGATCCGAACGGATTAACACTGCAGCCGGTGACGGTCGCGGATTCTGCGCTGGTTAAAGTGGGACAATTGGCAATTGCCATAGGTAATCCCTTCGGACTGCAAGGGACTATGACGGAAGGGTTCGTCAGCGGGGTCGGGAGGTTATTACCGGCTAATCAAAATACGCTGGGACCAAATTACAGCATTCCTGATATTATTCAAACCGACGCCGCGATCAATCCGGGGAATTCAGGTGGAGTGCTGCTGGACGATACCGGTGCGCTGATTGGTATTACCCAGTCAATAGCAACAACATCAGGTACTTCCTCCGGAGTCGGTTTTGCAATACCTTCGGCAATTATCAAACAGGTTGTACCGGCTTTGATCAGTACAGGCCATTACGATCATCCATACCTGGGTGTTTCCGTCGCCACTTTAAATCCCGATATCGCCGGGGCAATGAAATTACCTGCGAACCAGCACGGCGCGCTGATTAACACAGTCACAGCAGGCGGCCCGGCGGAAAAAGCAGGGCTTAGGGGCAGCGGCACTAAAGCGACAATCGCCGGCACGCAAGTTAATGTCGGCGGTGATGTGATAACGGCTTACAACGGCCAGACAGTGAAAAGTTCCGATGATCTAATCACATTTTTAGCCCGCTCCGGTTCTGTAGGGCAGACAGCGACATTGACGATTCTGCGGGACGGTAAAGAAATGCAGATAAAAGTAACGCTGGCAGCAAGACCGAATAGCTAATCATTAAGTAGTAAACTATAAATACAAAATAGTTTTAAAAACATTACTCTTGACCACTCACCGTTTAAGGCGAGGAAAAGAGGATTATTTTTTACAAAGAAAGGCTTAACGATCTTCTCCTTATAGCTCCGGTCAGGGATGTTGTTGAACTCCCTCAAGTAGCGCGGGGTTTTATAGTGACGAAGCTATTTTACGGTGACGGATTTGGCCAGGTTTCTGGGTTTATCCGGGTCAAAGCCGCGAACAATAGCAGAATGGTAAGCGAGCAGCTGCAGCGGTATCACGGTAACAAGCGGATAAAAGATCATCTCCACCTCAGGAATTTTAATCCATTCGGCGAAGATGGATTGATTCGCGTTGGAGATACCGATCACGGTCGCGCCGCGCACCATTGCTTCGGAGATATTAGAGATAGTATCTGTATAGGTATAATCCGTCGGGCAGATCGCGATAACCGGTGTGCCTTCCTCAATTAAAGCCAGCGTACCGTGTTTCAATTCTCCCGCGGGCATACCCTCGGCATGGACATAACAGACTTCCTTGAGTTTTAACGCCCCCTCACCGGCCATGGCAAAGTTAATTCCCCGCGCAAGAAAATAAAAGTCCCTTTTATCTTTGAGTTTTTCGGCGATCAGGGAAATTTCGGATAAATTGGTCTGCAGGTCTTTTTCGATAAGTGAGGATATTTCCAATAATTTTTCTTTACCTTCGGATAACCTGCCGTCCATGGCAAAGGCGAGTAAATACAGCAAGCAGAGCTGGGCAGTAAATGATTTAGTGGCTGCTACCCCTATTTCCGGACCGCAGCTGAGATACAAGGCTTTGTCGCTCATTCTAGCCAGAGATGAGCCTTCGACATTAACGATGGAATAAACAGTAGCGCCCTTGGCTTTGGCCTGTTTCACGCCATCCATCACATCGGCGGTTTCACCGCTCTGCGAGATCGCAATGACCATGGTGTTTTTATCTACGGAATCAGAAAAATAACCGAATTCAGAAGCCATGACGACGTCACTGAAGGTATGTCCGATTTTGGAGAAAACATATCGTCCGATCAACGCGGCAAACCGTGAGGTACCGCAAGCGACAAAAATCACCTGGTGCGCACGCAGTATATCGATTGCCATGCGGTTTAGCAGACGTGTATCCTGCATCATAGCCTGCCGGATAACAAATGGTTGTTCTTTGATTTCTTTGATCATGAAATGATCCTGATTGTCTTTCCCGGCTTCTGAAAGGTTCCAGGTAATCGCGACGGACTCGCGTTTTTTGGGTGTATGGTTTAAATCATATATCTGATAGGTGTTTTTGGTCATAACGACGCATTCACCGTCTTCAATGTACACGGCTTCACGCGAATAGGGGAGAAAAGACAGCACATCGCTGCCGATAAAATTGGCGTCTTTACCGAGACCGAGTACCATCGGGGAGTCTTTACGCGCGGCGAACAATTTCCCATCTGCCAGGGTGGACACCGCAATCAGAGCATAAGAACCTTGCAACTGTCTGATAGCAGCAAAAAATGCTTCTTCAAATGAAAGCCCGGCGTCCACCTGCTCGCGGATAAGATGGGGAATTACTTCAGTATCAGTGTCCGATTTGAAATGATATTTCTTTACCAGGCGACTTTTTAATGCTTCGAAGTTTTCAATGATCCCGTTGTGAACTACAGCGATTTGCGATATTGCGTCACAATGCGGATGGGCATTGTCACGCGTCACTCCGCCGTGGGTAGCCCATCTGACATGTCCGATGCCGGTATAACCAGGCAGATTATCGATATTACAGTTTTTAATGACTTCTGCGACTTTGCCTTTGTCTTTGCAGAGGTGCAGTGTGTCATCGGCAATTGTGGCGATACCGGCTGAATCGTAACCGCGATACTCCAAACGGGTCAGCGCGTCTTTCAAGATATCTACTGCCGGTTTACTACCGACATAACCGATAATACCGCACATAGTTCACTCCAGGGAACATTGCAGATTGTGGTCAAAATATATTCGCCTGGATGCATCAGGGAATAGATTGACTATGAACTATTGTATTCGCAGCAACATCGTTCGTCAAGTTGATGTGAGGATAAATAAGCGCGTTATTCCCAATACGGACGCCGGGCATGATGCTGACATTAATACCAGTACGGCAATCGTCACCGATGAATGCGCCCATTTTGTCACGGCCGGTATCTACGGGAGACCCGCTGATATTCACGCGGACGGTTCTGGTGTCAAAACGCCAGTTCGCGGTGATAGTACCGGCGCCGAAAGAACAGCGAGCGCCAATGACCGAATCACCAGCGTAATTCATATGAAATTGGGTGCCTTCCCCAACATAAGACTCCTTGATTTCCGTGCCAAAACCTACCACACAATTTGCGCCGATGTGAGAGTAAGTCCGAACAAGAGTGCTGTTCCCGATGACGGCATTCTTGCCGATATAAACCGGCCCGCGGATAACGGCGTTTTCAAGAATTCTTACACCTTCTGCGATAATTACTTTACCATCGATGACAGCGTTCTGAGAAATGCGGGCATCAGGCGCAGTATACGGTGCAGTCCTGTCCAGAAAATGGCGGGCAACATCGAGCACGTGCCACGGATATTTGATCGGCGTCCAGGCGCCGTTGTAAGGAACCACCTGGATCGGGCGGCGGTCACGGCACATCGCGTCAATAGCACGTTCGTAGACATCATCTTCGGTGGTTATTACCTTCGAAATATATTGTAATAAAGCTTCCGGGTCGGTATGCAGATGGACCAGAATATTAACCATGTCGCTCGGTTCGCGGCCCGCGCCGGGTTTTTCCTGTATGCCGGTTAATTTCCCATCTTCATTGACCACAAGGTAGCCACCCGGGAAATAGCTGCGAACTTGACGGCCGGTAATATAGGCTGCGGCTTTTTCCTTTTTACGAGCGGTTAATAAAGCCGAATAAGCAGGATTTTCAAAAACATCATTAGGGTTCACGATCAGGAGTTCGTCTTTTAGCAAAAGCCGGGCGTTTTCTAATGCATTGGCGATGCCAAGGGGTTTTTCCTGAACGACAAAATTAAACTCTGTGTCCGGATATTGTTTGGTGAGATTCTTAATACGGGAAATATTCACCGGGTTGGCAACGATTATAAATCGGCGCAGTCCGGATTGGACTGCCATGTCCAACTGATGTTCCAGCAGGGTTTTGCCGAGGAAATTCAGAAGAAATTTGTCTTCGGTAAGGGGAAACATTCTTTTACCGATGCCGCCACAGAGGCATAAAACTATCATATTTCGTTACCTTACCAGTTTTTGTAATACCGCGGATGCATTCTCAAGTAATCTTTCGGTTTCTGCCGGTGATGGAGATTCCGCAATGATACGGAAAATAGGTTCAGTACCGCTGGGACGAACCAGTATCCAGGAATTACCGAAATCCATGCGCAATCCATCCAATTCATTAACCGCGCCCCCGCCGAAAGCATCCGCTTTATCGAGCACCAGGGCTTTCAATTCTTCTTTCTTATCGTTCGGGCAGGCAATTTTACGCTGTCCCAGATAAAGTGGCGGGATGTTTTTAAAGAACCCCCGGATTTCTGAAACTGCTTTGATCGAAGATAATAAAGTAAGCGCTGCGGCAATGGTATTGGGATACAGCCCCAATTCGGGCAAAATATAGACGCCGACCGGTTCTACCCCGATCGCCGCGTCAATTTCACGCGTCAGGTGTGCAACGTAAACGTCTCCCACTTTACCACGTACGACCTCTACTCCCAAGTCAGCCAGGGCGTTATCCAGTAAATTGCCGGTTTCTACCGTCGCGGCTACCCGTTTTTTACCGGTGTGCCGCACCGCCAGTGCGCTGAGAAATGCTACCGATTCGGTGAAACCGATAAATCCTTCTTTATCAATAAAAACCACTCTATCCGCATCACCATCAAAGCAAACGGCAATATCAAGATCGTTATCCAGTAAAAATTGATATGTGTTTTTAAGAGTATCCTGCTTGGGCTCCGGACTCCTGCCGGGAAACGTTCCGTCCGGTGTATCGTTTATCGGCATCACAGTATAGCCGAAAGCCGTAAATATTTCTCCGGCGATACCGGAAGCCGCGCCGTTACCTGGATCGACGGCAATACGGAATCGAGGAATTTTGACGTGTTTAAACGCCGATAGTAAGTATTCTGTATACCGGGTATCGATGCCGTCTTCACGTTTAAAGTTCGCGGAAACGCCGTTAAGATAATTTTTTCCAGCATATATCCGTTCGATCTCGTTTTCTTGCCGTGGACTGAAACCAATGCCTTCTGAAGTAAAAAGTTTAACGCCGTTGTATTCGGGAGGGTTATG
>Ga0182011_10001902_pt1 | contig 18058 bp, 8 predicted proteins | sample 711E1DmetaG_FD_120481 | JGI IMG/M metagenome (GOLD analysis project Ga0182011, IMG submission 120481) | Permafrost microbial communities from Stordalen Mire, Sweden - 711E1D metaG | ecosystem: Environmental > Terrestrial > Soil > Wetlands > Permafrost | place: Sweden: Stordalen | collected... | reverse complement strand
CGCAGGCGAGGCGAGCCATGGCAAGACGATCAGCATAGGAGGCTATGGGAGGCTCGGATTTGAGCGGCTGGTTACCTACGGGAGCAAAAAGGATACGATCAAGCGCATAGGCATCGGCGGCGGCGGCGGCAATAACCAGGTGGCCACGGTGGATGGGGTCGAAGGTGCCTCCAAACAGAGCTACGCGCATTGAGCCTATCTTAGAGCAAGAACTAGGGATCGCAGTTTCATTGGTGTTCCTTTTGCGATGAATTATTGGCGCACAGAGAAGCATATAGAAATGTGACGCCAATGTCAGCAATTTTCTATTGCGGAACGGTTCCGGGGCGAAATTCCTGAGCATGGAGACGCCTCGGCGGGAGCAGAGCCGAGGCGTTTTCGAAGGACATTTCGGAGGGCGCTGAAGAAGGGGCGGCGCTAGAAATGGAAGACAAAGCCGGAGCTGAAGCTGATCTGTTTGGCCGTAGGAACGTTGAAAGTACCACCGCCGCCGACGTCTGCGCTGCTGATCGTGGTCACCGCGCCGTAGCCGATCTCCCCGATGCGCCAGTCGACGTGCTTTTGCAGGGGGTAGTCGACGCCGCCGTAGAGTGCGTAATCGAACTTGCTCTTGTGGACGGTGCTGACCGGAGCCTTGGTGGTGCCGTAGCCGAAGGAGAACTGCACATAGGGCTTGAAGGGGCGGACGAAGGGCTTGCCGGAGACGCGCACCCCCACCAGACCACTCTTCAACATTGCGTTGTTGGCGTGCAGATCGGAGAAGCGCACGTCGAAGCCAGCGTTGAGCGAGCCAGCGTGGAAGAAGTCGTCGTAGCCGCCGAGGGTGTAGCCGTAGAAGACCCGCGAGGTGGTGTCTTGACCGAGAAAGGCAAACGGCCCTTCGTCGACCGAGTTGCTGACGCGGATGGCAACGGGGTTGAGATAGATGCCGACCTGGGCGTTGGCCGCGAGAGTCGCAAGAGTGAGAACGACGACGACGGCGAAAGAACGAAGCTTCATGGGGAATCCTCAAAAAAATACGGGACGCTGGCGCCGTCCGCAAAGGGGCGCAGTTTCAAGTCTATAGAAAACTTCGCGTTTTAGGAGAGTGGCCTTGGCAAAAGACTCTTCCCGATGCGTCGATTGCCGGACTCCGGTCAGCGAATGCGGAAGACGACGCCGGTGCTGTAGGTGGTCAGGCTGTTGCCTTGGTGCGTTCCGTTGCCGATGTTGTAGTCGAAGATGGAGCCACCGCCGATCTCGATGACGCGCCAGTCGACGTGCGGCAGCAGGGTGTAGTCCAAGCCACCCGCGATACGGTACTCCAGATTCGTTGAGGAGGCGTTGAGGTCTGTTTTGTTGAAGTGCACCATGCCGAGAGATGCCTGAATGTAGGGTTTCAGCGGCACGGCGACCGGCTTGGCGGCGAGACGCAGGCCGAACAGAAGAGCGTTGCTGGAGTAGCTGCCGCGAGCGAACTCCAGACGCGAGTCGGAACCGAGATAGATCGGTCCGGCGTGCGAGAAATCGTTGTAGAAGCCGATGGTTGGGCCAAAAGGCCAGTTGGTCTTGGTGCTGTCTCCGCCGGACTGCGAGTCGAGATAGTCTGTGACATGGCGTCGATCACCCGATAGCGCCGCGTAGATGCCAACCTGCTGCGCGCGCAACGGAACGCAGGGAATCGCAAGAGCGACGAGCAAAGTTGATACGATCAGCCAGCGTAGCTTCATTGTGGTGCGTTCCTCCGGAGGAATGGCGTACTGGATTAACGATACGCGTGGCAAAGAGGCGTCTTTCTGCGATAAATGCGGGCGAACATGAGGAATCAACCGGCGCGATGCTAGCGGGCTCGGCCGCGGGCGTGAGGGGCGGGCGGCGGGTAGGCGGGCTTGCGCTTGGCCGGGTTGGCCAGAACCGGGGTTGACGACTTTGGTTCTGGCAGGTCAATTGTCTGGGCGCGATGGGCCGCGACCAGCTCCGCAATGGCGTACTTCAGCGGTTCAACGCCCTCGCCGGTGACGGCCGAGATGGCGTAGAAGGGCAGTTTGCGGCGTTTGGCGTAGGTGACCAGCTTCTTCAGCTTGTCTGGATTGGCGACGTCAATCTTGGCTGCGACCAGAACCGTCGGCTTGGCGGCCAGTTTGGGGTCGAAGGTGTCCAGCTCGGCGGTGATGACCTTGAAGTCGGCAACCGGGTCTGGCCGGTCGGGCGAGTCGGAGACGTCGACCAAGTGGACGATGACGCTGGTCCGCTCGATGTGTTTGAGGAACTGAATGCCGAGACCCGCACCGAGGTGAGCGCCCTCGATGAGACCGGGAAGGTCGGCGATGGTGAACGATTGGGTGTGGGGAAACTCGCCGACCTGCACCACGCCGAGGTTTGGCTGAAGTGTGGTGAAGGCGTAGTTGGCGATCTTGGGTCGCGCGGACGAGAGGCGCGAAATCAGCGTCGACTTGCCCACGTTGGGGTAGCCAACCAGGCCCGCATCGGCCAGCAGGCGGAGTTCGAGGCGGAAGACGCGCTCCTCCCCGGCGCGGCCCAGTTCGTGCTCGCGCGGGGCTTGATGGGTGCTGGTGGCAAAGTGCTGGTTGCCGCGTCCGCCGCGTCCGCCGCGAGCGGCGATGATGGTTTCGTTGGGGTGGGCGAAGTCGTGAATCAGCTCGCCGGTGGCGTCGTCGTACAGCAGGGTGCCGACGGGAACTTCCAGCGTAAGATGCTCGCCCGCCGCGCCCGACATGTTGGAGCCGAGGCCGTGACCGCCGCGCCCTGCCTTGTGTTCCGGGTTGAAGCGGAAGTGGACCAGCGTGTTGTGCGAGAGCGAGCTGGCAATCAGGATGTCTCCGCCGTGGCCTCCGTCGCCGCCCGACGGACCTCCACGGGGGACGAACTTCTCGCGCCGGAAGGCCATGCAGCCGTTACCGCCGTCCCCGGCCTTGACGCGTATTTTTGCTTCATCGATAAACATTTTCTATTTCTAGTATAGCGGGCGCAGGGTATTCTAACTGCATACCTTGAAATATTGGCTGACGTAGACACAATCGCTCATTTTCATCCTGCGTTCATCTTTTGTATTCAGCGGAGAAGCATAATCATTTAATAAATCAATTAAATTTGATGAGGAGTCGTCTATCCAGATGAATTGGACACTGCCTGTGAAACGGATTCTATCTCTTGTATTTTGTGTGGTATTGCTGATCTGTTCGGCGATCCCCTTGCGCGCCCAGTCTGCTGGACTCGGCAATATTACCGGTACGGTTACGGACTCGACCGGTGCGGTCATCCCGAGCGCCACAGTCACCATCCGCAATACGGACACCGGCGCCGAGCGCTCGGTCAGCACCAGCAGCGATGGCAACTATTCAGCCAGCTTCCTACAGCCAGGACATTACGAGATTATCCTCGGCGGAGGCGCTTTCGGAAAGGTTGATCGCAAAGGCTTGACGCTTACGGTCGGTCAGATTCTTACGGTCGATGCGGTTCTACCGACAGCTAGTATCTCCACTCTGGTCACGGTTATCGGTCAATCGCCGCTCATTGATACGGAAAAGACGCAGATCTCCGAGACCGTCGATTCCGAGCTTGTATCGAATCTGCCGGTCAACGGACGGCGTTACGACAATTTTGTGCTGCTGACCCCGAACGTAGTTCCCGACGGGACGTCGGGCCTGATCTCCTATCGCGGGATCTCCGGCCTGTACAACACCAATCTGATTGATGGCGCCAACAACCAGCAGGCCTTCTTCTCGGAGGCACGTGGTCGTGCGATTGGCTCGCCGTATGTCTTTTCGCAGGACTCCATCAAGGAGTTCGAGTCGTCCACTTCAGGCTACTCGGCGGAGTTCGGTCAGGCAGCGGGTGGCCAGATCAACGCCATCTCGAAGAATGGCACCAATACCATTCACGGCGACCTCTTCTACAATCTTCGCTACCCGTCCTTGAACGCGCTCGACCCGCTCAGCAAGTACAACGGACGCACACAGAATAACCCTGCTCTCTTGCAGCCTGCGATTCATCAACAGCAACAGTTCGGCGGCTCGGTTGGCGGCCCGATCATTGCAGACAAACTCTTCTACTTCCTTACCTACGACGGATTCCGCCGCTCCAGCCCTCTGCTCTATAGCTCGCAGGCGTCAATTTCCACCTTCACCTGCCCGCCGCAGGTCAGCAGTTCCCAGTGCTCCGCCGCTGTAGCCTATCTGGTCAGCCTTAACGGAGCCGCACCGCGCGTTCTCAAGCAGGATATTTTCTTCCCCCGTCTCGATTACCAGCTCAATGGCAATAACCACATCAGCGCGGAGTTCAACTTCGAGAACTACAAGCTGCCCAATGGCTACAATACCGCCACTACCGCCACGGCAAACTCGGCCTCGGCTAATGGTCGCGCGGACTTTCATGAGCGCTTCTTCATTGCCAACTGGGAATCCGTCCTGACTCCCTCCCTGACGAATGCTTTGCGATTCCAGTGGGGCCGCGACCTCGAGACTGTGTCTGCCAATGCGCCCGGTCCTTCGGTCACGATCTCCGGCGTTCAATCCTATGGCATGCCCAACGCCTTGCCGCGCGGCGCGTTCCCCGACGAGCACCGCTGGCAGATGAGCGACACAATCTCCAAAGTCATCGGGCATCACACCCTGAAGGCTGGCGTCGATCTCAACCTGATCCACGAGTACCTTGCCAATCTCTATCAGGGCGGCGGCGTCTATTCCTACGGAGCGCTCAACAACCAGTGCGCCAATCCCATTCATCAAGGGGTGGCTCCGTGTACGGGTACCGCCGACACTACGACTACCTACGCGGCCGTCAGTGGAACTCAGGGTGCCTTCAACAACTGGGTACAGGATGTCTATGGCATCAACGGGGGGCAGCACTACTCGTCCTTTTCGCAGGTCAACGACCCGATCACTCACATCGGTGCCGACGACTTCTGGAATAAGGACATCGCAGCTTTTGGCGAAGACTCTTGGAAGATCAGTAGTAAGCTGACGTTTACCGCCGGTATTCGCTATGACACCCAGATCATTCCCGCGCCTGCAAAGCCTTACACGACCAGCTACAACGGGGTTGCCTCTCCGATTGGCAACTATTACACCTCTACCATCAAGAACAATTACAAGATGTTTCAGCCACGTATTGGCTTCGCTTGGTCTCCCTATGAAGGCACGGTGGTTCGCGGCGGCTATGGCATCTTCTACGGCTTGACCTCCAACTCCACCTTCTACGCCACTCGTGTGGAGAACGGGGTCTACCAACAGGCCTACGTCCTTAGTGTCACGCAGTCCAAGCCTAAAGACGCGACCATAACACCTGTGACCTACACCTATTCTGCGGGGGCTCCGAACAATATCGGGGTTCTGTTCACGCCTCCCGGTTTGCCGTTGGCAGCACCGTTTACCGGTGCACAAATCCCGACGGTTCAGAACACGGGGGTCGGAGCTCAAAAGCTCTCCTTCCGCGGTCAAGATCCTAGTTTCACCAACCCCTACACGCATTCCATGGATCTGGCGGTCGAGCAGAAGATGCCCGGCAATTTCAGCCTCACCATTGCATACGTGGGCACGCGCGGGATGCGCCTGCCATACTTCATCGACGCCAACCTGCCCCATACCACTCAGACCCAAACCTACACGATCCGTCCCTCGGCCACGGGAGCGGCCACGGGAACGGTCACGGTCCCCTTCTACTCCAATACGCTGAGCCGCCCCTCGCCAAACGATGGCGGCATTCTGGTCGGGTTCAGCGGCATCAACTCGTGGTATCACTCGGCGGCATTCACTATTCGCAAGCCCTTCAGCCACGGCGTCGAACTTCTCCTCAATCACACTTGGGCCAAGGCCATCGACGGCGGACAGGTTTCGGGACAATACGGCACCTTCAACGGGACCGATACGATTCTCGATCCCTACAACTTAAAGAACCCGGGCACACTTGGGGAGTATGGCCGCTCCGATATGGACATGCGAAACCGCTTCGTTGGTAGCATCGTCTGGGCTCCTACCGTCACCCTTGCAAACCGTTACGCCAGCTATGCTGCCAATGGTTGGTCGATCTCGGGAACAGCCACCGAAGCGGATGGCCTTCCCCTGACTGCAACAATGAGTGGCAATGCCTCCGGCGGAATCAGCGGTGATGGTGGCGTTACGGGCGGCGAAGTGGGGAACAGCCCATCGCCATCGACTGGGCGCGCTCCGCAGTTCAAACGCAATTCTTTCCCGACCAATGGAATACGCAACATCGACGCTAGAGTCTCCCGCGATTTTCATCTCCAGGGCAACATCAAACTGCAGATTCTCGCGGAAGCCTTCAACCTCGCCAACCGGAAACAGATTCTCTCGTACAACACGACAGGGTTCCAGTACGGCAACACTGTTCTGGGCATTACGGACATCATCCCTTATGTCACCACCAACCCAGCCCAAGCTTTCGGGACTCCCAGCTCAACGTCGAGTACGCTCTACGGTCCTCGTCAGGTGCAGTTTTCCGCGAAGCTGTTCTTCTAACCTTTGTTCATAACAATGGATGCACAGGGCGGCGGCTTCGGCTGCCGCCCTGTTTTTTTCTGCGAGTCGTGCATCAAGGAGGAGCAAGCGTAGTCCTAAATGGGATTGGGCTTCCCTATTTGGGAAAAGTCGTTTAGTCTTCGGCTATTCGGCAGATTTTTCGCGGTGCGTGGTGAAATTCCGCAGCACGTGGTGGAACACCTGCCAGCGCGGGCGGATGCTATTTCGCTTCTGCTGTTTATCGTCAGAGACCAGAGTCGGGGGAGGAGCGATGAGAGGCGGACGCGACGGGCTGGGGCGGCGCGCTGTGCGACTCTTCTGGGATCGACGACGAGAGGCACTTCGGGCTCTGGGGTGGGGGCTGCTGGCGCTGGCTTGCGTTATGGGAGCGCGGGCTGGGGCGCAGAGCGGAGTCGATGGGGCAATTGGCGGGCGGGTAGTGAGCGCGGCAGGCGTTCCAGTGGCGGGGGCGTCGGTGGAGGTGTGCGAGATTGACACCGGGCTTGCCATGCGAGGGCGGTCGGGCGAGCACGGCGAGTTCCTGCTGGTGCGGCTCCCGGTGGGGGATTATCGGGTCACGGTCGAGGAGATGGGCTTCGAGCTGACACTGCCCGAGACAGTGCATGTGGGGCTGGGCGAGGTCAGTGAGGTTGAGGCCCGGATGCAGGCGGGCCCAGTGGGTACGCCGAGTGGTGAGAGTAGCAGGTCTAATCTGGGTGCGACAAATCAGAATGTGACGAGGCTGGACGAGGGCGAGCTGGCGGGGTTGCCCGTCGATGGCGGGCAGTGGAGGGCGCAGGCATTGACCGTCTCTGGGGCGAATGGCGCGGGCAATGTCGACACAACGGAGGGGAGCTTTCGCGGAGTGGCGGAGGCGCAGAATAGCTCGCGAATGGATGGCGTGAGCGGTGACCAGAGCTTCAGCGGAGAGGCGGCGGGCGCGGGCGTCGACGAGGAGGTCGAAGCGGGTTCGGACGTGGTCCACGACCGGGCGGCGGGCGCGGGCAGTGGCGCGCGCTCGGTGGCCGATGGCGGGCAACGGGCGGGTGCGGCGTTCGTCTTCTCGCAGGCGGCGGTGCGGGAGTTTCGCGTGGCGGGAGTGGGAGACGCGGCGGAGTACGGCTCGGCGCTGTATGGACATGGCGTCGGTGCGGTGACGACGATGGCCTCGCGCGGAGGCGGCGCGAGGCTGCATGGCACCGGCTTCCTGACGCTGCGCAACAGCGCGTGGGCGGCGACCAATCCCTTCTCCATTGCGACCAACTACGTCGACGGCGTGGTGACCAGCGGGCTGGTGAAGCCGAGAGATACGCGGCAGCAGTTTGGCGGAAGCATTGGCGGGCCGGTACCGGGGTTTATGCCAGGAGACACCGACCACGGATGGACACGGATTGGCACGGATCAAGGGCAAAGGCTGTTTTATTTTTATGCGTTCGACCAGATGCGGAGGAATTTTCCGGCGGTCTCCGCTCCCGGCTACGCGTCGTTCTACTCGCTAACCGCGACGCAGACGGCGCTGCTGGCCAATCGCGGCGTAACGGTAACGCAGAGAAACGCGGCGCTGAACTATCTGGACAGTCTGACCGGGACGGTCGCGCGGCGGTCCGATCAGACGGTAAACTTCGGGCGCGTAGATTGGAATCGTGGAGGCAACAGCCGCGTCGCCTTCGAGTACAACCGGGCGCGATGGAGCGCGCCGGGAGGAGCAAGGTCGGAGGCGGTGGTGGATCGTGGCGTGGCCAGCCTGGGGTCGAGCTATGGCAAGATCGACGCGGGCGTTGTGCGATGGACACAGTTCATCAACAACCACTTGAGCAATGAGCTGCGCTTGCAATACGGGCGCCAGCTACAGTACGAGATGGCTCAGACGCCGCTCGCGCAGGAGCCGAACATCGGACCGGCAGGGATGCCGCCAGAGGTCTCGATTGGGCCGCAGGGGTTGGTTTTTGGTACGCCAGCGTCGCTAGGACAGAGGGCCTATCCCGACGAGCGGAGATTCGAAGTGGCGGACGCGATTGGATGGCTGCACGGGCGACACTTTCTGCAATTTGGTGCAGACTTCAGCGCGATCCGCGACTACACCGACTCGCTGACCAACGCCGAGGGAACCTACAGCTACGACAGTGGTGCGACTGGAGGCAAAGCGGGCGGGCTCGTAGATTGGATCACCGATTATACGTTCAATGTCCACGCGTACCCCAACGGGGGCTGCCCGTCGATTGGTGCGGCGGTGCATGACTTTTGCTTCAGCTCCTACTCGCAGAGCTTCGGCGAGCAGAGCCTACGCTTCCACACCCAGGAGTGGGCGGGATTCTTGCAGGACGATTGGCGCGCGGGCGAGCGGCTGACGATTCACGCGGGCTTGCGCTACGAGTACCAACTGCTGCCGTTTCCGCAGCAGCCGAACGCGAAGCTGGACGCGGTCTTCGGCGCGCAGGGCGCAACCAGTGTCTTCCCGGAGGATCGCAACAACTTCGGTCCGCGCGTGGGTGTGGCTTGGCAGCCCTTCGGCGTGGGGCGCGGGGTGGTTCACGCGGGCTACGGCCTGTACTTCGGCAAGCTGCCGGGAGCGACGATTCGCACCGCTCTGCTGAACACAGCGCAGGCAAGCTCGACGACGCGAATCCGAATCACGCCGACCACCGAGACGGTCTGCCCGCAGATGACGACAGTAGGCTTCGGCTATGCCTGCTCGTTTACGACCGCGCCGACCGGAGTCGTAGCGGCGACGACTTCGGCTGTAGTCTTCAGCCGAGGATTTCGTCTGCCTACGGTGCAGCAGGCGACGCTCTCGGTCGAGCATGGCGTTGGCGCGGGGGTGGTGGGGAGCGTGGGATATGTGTTGAACCTGGACCGGCAACTGCCCAACTCGGTCGATATCAACATCGCTCCCTCGACCGTTGGGAAGGAATTTCAGTTGCAGGGCGGAAACGGCAAGGTCGGCGTACGCGACGGCGAGGTCTTCTTCCTGCCGGTGTACTCGTCGCGTGTGACGCCGAGCTTTGGGCCGGTGACGGAGATCATTTCGAACACCGACGCAAGCTACCACGGCGTGACGTTGGAGGCGCGGCGAGGTATCGGCGCGTCGGGCAGCGGGGTCGGGGAGAGCTTCTATGGCGAGCGCGCGCGCGGGCTGGAGTTTCGCGTGGCGTGGACCTGGTCGAAGGCGATCGACTTCGGGCAGAGCGGCGGCGCGACACCACGCACCAACGGGCAGTTCGACCCGTTCAACGTGCGCTACGACAAGGGACTCTCGTCGCTGAACTATCCGCATCGCGTGGTGGCGTCGGCGGTGTGGATGCCGCGCGTCGGTGGCGGGTTGAGCCGCTTCGGCGAAGCAGGCCGCGTACTGCAACGAGCGGCGAACGGCTGGTCGACGGCGTGGATCTTCACCGAGGCGAGTGGGCGCGGCTACAGCTACGACATCTACGGCGGCACGCGGCTCGCGGGCGGGCACAAGAGCATCAATGGCTCGGGAGGCTCGGTGGTGCTGCCGACCGTGGGGCGAAACACGCTGCGGCTGCCCGACTCGGCCAACCTCGACCTGCGTCTGAGCCGCAGCTTTCGTCTGAGTCGCGGGCCGGGCGGCGAACGAATGCGCCTACGCGCGGCGGTCGAGGCCTTCAACGTGGCTAACCATGTGAATGTCACGGGCGTGACGCAGCGAGCGCTTCTGGTGGGGACGTCGGTTGATGGAGTGACGCCGCTGGTCTTTCAGGACGCGACGACCGTGACCAGCGAAGGGTTGAACGTACAGCCCTTCGGCGCGTACACGGCATCGGGTAGCGGCGCATCGCGCGAGCGCGAGGTGCAGCTCAGTCTAAAGTTGGAGTTTTGACGTGCGTAAACACCATCAGGGATTGACAGAATGCTGGGCTGCCTGTCGCTGACTTTCTTTGTATTCCATTTTCGCCTCTGCCAAGTCTATTTTTCCTTTATGCCCGTGTTGTTCCAACAGATAAAGAAGTTCACTTCCACTTAGGAGGGTGAGAGGTTTCCCTTTAGCGAATTCATAAGCATCAGGACCGTAGGTCGCAGTGGTTACCAAAATCCCCTTTGTAGCTCCCTCATTATGCACGGTTCCATAAAGATCACGTACCGCAGAGACTCCAACAACATTGGTGTAACGTTTCGCTTGAATGACGATTTTTCCACCCCTGATGGGATCTGGATCAAATGCGACTGCGTCTACTCCCCCATCGCGGCTTGCCTGAGTTATCTTCACTTCTCCGCCATTCTTACTGAATTCTTTCTCGAATACTTCACGGATCAAATTTTCGAAATCCAACCAATCCATGGAGGCTAAATTAATTCGCTCATCGACGCTTCCAAGCACAGCATAAGGATCGACGAATCTCTCATCGTCGTGGCTCAGCGAGATTACGGGCCGGATGGGTGTTAATTCGATGAGCTTGCTACTGGCTACGCCTTTGAGTTTTCTGAAGCAAGCCTTGGGTTCAACCTGATCCAGACGGATTTCCTGGAACTCTGGACGCTGTACATGAATGGACATAATACATGCGTGTGTTTCCGCACCTGTTGCTTTATCTATCGAACGAACCCAGCCATTGAAGGCAATACTTTGTATCACTGCTGTTTCGTCATGGATAAAAAGTTCATGTAGTGTTCGCAGAGCGATTTGATATAGCACATCGTCGTATGTCCTTTTTAGCCATGCGTCAGACGCTGGAACTTCCTGTAAGGCATTTCGTGTTGCTATGTACTTGACCTCTTTGATAGTCGGCAATGCAGTTATGTTTGGAAGCTCGTAATCAACCAGCAGAGTTCCGGTATCACTTTGGTACTGTAGGCGCGCCTCTTCGGGGAAAGTGTCTGGATACGCTGAGAGGGTCAACATGTCGGAAAAAAAGCTTTCAACAGCGGTAGGAGTCTTGGCAAGGAATGCTTCTCTAGCTGTTTCGATAGCAAAGTGCTGTTCTAATTGCTTATCGGCATGTTGCTTTTGTCGAGCTGCGCGCTGTTCGGTTAGTCGTTTGGTTCTCTCGACCTCCTTCTTGTTTTCATCGGCGATGTTGTTTGATGTCGCCTGCCAGTTGCTGTGAGCTACGTTATACGCCGTATTTGTTTTCTCCAATTTCTTCGCTTTTAACGAAGGGATTATTTTGTCGAATATTGTGAGTGGCAATGCGAACTCATCTGGTTGTGGTTCGACCGGTGGAATCTTCAGTATTGGTGGTGCAACCGTCGGCTCTGAGAATGGTGTTTTGTCTTTCAGCCATTCCCACTCGACGAATCTTCCCCGAATTAAACTCGTCTTCAGGAGTGACTCTACTCTTGCTATTTGGCTTGCTGCTTCTGTCGATAACGACAACGATTGTGCTCTGCCCTGATCACGGTCGTTCAACCTGCTCATCCTGTTTACGCGTGTTCGTTCGGCGTTCACTTGACGGGTCCAGCGCTGGTTCCATATTGCCATTTGGGCCTGAGCCTTCAGTTCTACGTCGGCCTTTGTCACCCCCTTTATTAGCCGAAACGCTTTCAGTTCTGGATGCTGGATGCGGATTTCAAACATTGCTTGCCTGCCCTCAATTCAATTATTCAAGTGAATACTCCAAATGTAAGCTCGATAACTTCAGACAACAAGACCTTTCTTCTAATCCGTATAGCGGGAGAATATGGAGTTGGCCTATCGGTCTTCGAGGAGAGACATTTGACGCCATAGAATAAGGGGATGGAGTTTAGCGAGCAGTTCGATGTAGTGATAGTCGGCGCGGGGCACGCCGGGTGCGAGGCGGCGATGGCTTCGGCGCGCATGGGCCTGCGCACCGCGCTGTTCACGCTGAACCTCGACCTTATTGCACAGATGAGCTGTAACCCCGCGATTGGCGGCATCGCCAAAGGACACTTGGTTCGCGAGATCGACGCGTTGGGCGGCGTGATGGGCGAGGCCGCGGACGCCTGCGGGATACAGTTTCGGTTGCTGAATACTTCGCGCGGGCCGGCGGTCTGGTCGCCGAGGGCGCAGTGTGACAAGGCGCTCTACCGCGCGAAGATGCGCGAGGTGCTGGAGAGTCAGGCGAATCTATTCCTCAAGCAGGCCGAGGTGGTGGATTTGGTGGTGGAGTCGGATTCTGGGGCGCTCCATCCCACCCATCGCGATGAAACTGCAATGGATGGGGCACCCGAAGGAGAAGCAGATCAGTGGGTTGGCGAAGAAGCAGATTCCTCCGCTCCGCTGCGGAATGACAAACAAATACGGAATGACAAACAAGATTGTGAGCGGCGAGTTACGGGGGTGAGGCTGCGCGATGGGCGCGTGATTCATGCGGGCGCGGTGGTGGTGACGACCGGGACGTTTCTCAACGGAATGATCCACTGCGGCGAACAGCAATACCCTTCGGGGCGCAGCGGCGAGCCAGCCAGCGTGCTGCTTGGCGAGGCCTTGAAGCGGCTGGGGCTGCGCGGTTGTCGGCTGAAGACGGGAACGCCGCCGAGACTCGACGGGCGAACCATCGACTGGACCAAGTTCGTCGAGCAGCCGGGGGATGAAGATCCAACGCCGTTCAGCTTTCGCAGCGCGGCGCGGAGTGCTGGGGTGGTTCCTCCCACCCATCGCGATGATGCTGCGATGGATGGGGCACCCGATACGGTGGTGGTGGCATGGGTACCGGTGCTGCCGCAGGTGAGCTGCTACATCGCCAACACAACGCCCGAGACATTGCGCCTCATCCGCGAGAACGTGCATCGCTCGGCGATGTATTCGGGCAGGATTACCGGGGTGGGGCCGAGGTACTGTCCGTCGATTGAGTCCAAGATCGTGCAGTTCCCCGACAAGACGAAGCACCAGTTTTTTCTGGAGCCGGAGGGGTTGAACACGCATGAGGTCTACGTCAACGGCATGAGTACCAGCTTGCCGATGGAGGTGCAGGCGGCAATGGTTCACTCCATTCCCGGGCTCGAAAATGCCGAAATGCTGCGACCGGGCTATGCCATCGAGTACGACGCTATCGACCCGACCGAACTGGATCGGCGTCTGGCCGTGAAGAAGTTCGCAGGGCTGTTTTTGGCGGGTCAGATCAACGGTACAAGTGGCTACGAAGAGGCCGCTTGCCAGGGGTTGATGGCGGGGATCAATGCTGCGCTGTGGGTTCGGGCGATGATCGATCCCACACATTGCGATGAGGCCACGATGGATGGAGCACCCGAACTTTCTGGATTCACGCTGGATCGGACGGAGGCGTACATCGGAATTTTGATTGACGACCTGATCTCCAAGGGCACCGACGAGCCGTATCGTATGTTTACCTCGCGCGCGGAGTTTCGTCTGCACCTGCGCATCGACAACGCCGACCGGCGGTTGACTCCGCACGGGCGACGGCTGGGGTTGATCGATGATGCGGCGTGGGCGGCGTATGAGGCGAAGCAGACGCGATCAGTAGCCTTCGAGCGGCTGCTACAGACGACGCGGGTCGATGTCGACGCGCTGCCAGAGAATCTGCGGGAGGCGCTGCGCGGCGATGTAAGCGAGCTGCGTGCGCAGACCTACGCGCAGATGCTGAAACGGCCCGAGGTGACGATCGAGGCGCTGTGGCCAGTGCTGACGGCGGCGATTGCAGGAGTGCCGGAGCTGCGGGTGTGGCTGTGGCATCAGTCCCGCCTTAGCGCGATAGAGCCGTGCAAAGAGGGTCCCCCCGCGTCTGTGGCGAATGCGCGGATGCCTGCGTGGGTGCGCAACGAGATCAAGACGGTAGAGACGGAAATCAAGTACGCAGGCTATCTGCAACAGCAACGCAAATCGATGGAGCGGCTGAAGCGCGATGAGGCGCGCGCGATTCCTGCGTGGTTCGACTACGCGGCGTGCTCGGGGCTTTCGCGCGAGATGGTTGAGACGCTCGGACGGGTGAGACCGCAGACGCTAGGCCAGGCTAGCCGCATTCAAGGCGTGACTCCCGCCGCAGTCACGCTGGTTAACTGCTTCATCGAGATTCAGGCGCGGCAGCGAGCGGGGAGGAACTCACATCGCGATGCAGTATTCCCATAATCACTGCTGCTACGCGGTAGTGCGCAGTTGAAGCATTTCGTCGCGGTTGAATTGCCTTGAACCGCTAATTGTTCCTGAGCAGTTAAGGAGCTTTCGCTGCACAAAAAACAAGGGCCAAAGGCCCGAACTATACTTCAACGAACTTCTGACTTAGGACACGAGTGACAAGCAACCGTTGTTATCAAGTACCGTACCGATTTCCGTGCAGCTTTTCCCGCATCGGGTCAGGACTGCGTAACATCAGTTATAAAGAATAGCGATATCGGTTCCTGCCGCTATTTAGAACTGCTGCCGCGGCGTTCAACTTTTCGCTTCAGAATCTCTGCTTGTGGTAGATTCATATAGGTCTGTTCAGTGCGGAGAGATGGCCGAGTGGCTGAAGGCGCACGCTTGGAAAGCGTGTATACCGCAAGGTATCCAGGGTTCGAATCCCTGTCTCTCCGCCATTACTACGTTTCAAGACATCCCAAGATTACGACGTAAATCCTAGCAACTGCTAGGCTTTACGTCTTTCTGCGTCCGCTATCGTCCAAGGGAAACCGTGGGCTACGCGCATCGCCTGAATGAATTGACCATGACTGAAGAGAAGCATCTGGCCAGTCTTGCTCAAACCTCAAGTCTCGTGAGAGCATCATTCGCGCGCCGAAGAAGATTTGGAGAAGCTCTCGCTTCTGGCCCGTCCTGATAATCAGGATCACCTCGTCGCCAGTATTCGCCAACAGCAGCGGCCCGCTCCGCCGAAGTGGTTCCGTTCTATCTGCTGGGTTCCAGATAGGTGAACTCCTGAATACAACCTGCGGACTCCCGTTCCTGCCCTTGCAGTAGTTTGTTCTTAATCCGTGCTCCTCCGAGTAGCTCCGTGGTTGCATTTGATCGGCTCTTCTATCGGTGTAAATCGGGGTTAAGTTTTACCCCGGATGACAACCGGAGTTGAATGGCCTAGCCTTGAAGTATGCGCTTTGTAGACTTTTTGGTCGTAGGCGGTGGGGTTGCCGGGTTGAGTGCGGCAGTGAGGCTGGCCAAGTCGGGCAGCGTTCTGGTGGTCACAAAAGAGGGCTTGGCCGAGTCGAACACGGCCTACGCACAGGGTGGAATCGCCGTGGCGATGGGCGGCGAAGAAGACGTTGCGCTGCACCTGTCCGACACCATCGGCGCAGGCGATGGGCTGGTCAACGCCGCATCGGCCGCCATCCTGGTCGAGCAGGGACCGCAGCGCGTCTCCGAGCTGATCGAGTGGGGAACCAGCTTCGATCGCTTCCCCGCAAGCGATCTCGAACGTGCAGGCCAACTGATGCGCACGCGCGAAGGAGCGCACAGTCTGGCGCGCATCCTCCACGCCAATGGCGATGCCACTGGCCACGAGATCGCCGTATCGCTGCTGCGCCACGTCCGCACCATTTCGCAGATAGAGCTAATGGAGTGGGCGACAATGGTCGAGTTAATTGTCAGCGCCGACCGCGTGGTGGGGGCGATGCTGCTCGACGCCGAAGGCCATCTGCTCGAAGTCCGTGCCCGCGCCGTGCTGCTCGCCTGCGGCGGTGCCGGTCAAATCTACAGCGACACCACCAACCCGGCGGTTGCTACCGGCGACGGCATGGCCGTAGCCTATCGCGCCGGAGCCGAGCTGTCGGACATGGAGTTCTACCAGTTCCATCCGACAGCGTTTGCCCTCGATGGCGCGCCGCGATTTCTGCTCAGCGAGGCCCTGCGCGGCGAAGGAGCGTGGCTCGTCAACGCGCGCGGCGAGCGCTTTATGTCTCGCTATCACGCAGGACTGGAGCTAGCTCCGCGCGATGTAGTAGCCCGTGCGATTACCCGCGAAGGCGTCAATGGGCAGGTCTATCTCGACCTGCGCGAGGTTGGCAAGAAGATGGACCTGAAGCAGCGCTTTCCCGGCATCTCGGCGTTCCTCGCCGACTACGGACTGAATTTGTCGCACGACAAGATTCCCGTCCGCCCAGCGGCCCACTACATGATGGGCGGAATTCGCACCGACGTGCAGGGACGGACCTCGCTAGCGGGCCTATACGCGGCGGGAGAGACGGCCTGCACTGGAGTTCACGGGGCCAATCGGCTGGCCAGCAATTCGCTGCTAGAGGGTCTGGTCTTCGGCGCGCTTGCGGCGAAATCCATGGTCTCGGACCCGGGGCCCGCAAGCAGCAAGCAGCAAGCAGCAACCACTTCAAACGCTACCCTAGATGCCAAAGGCGGCAGTGACGTGGAGGCGTGGATCGCACAGCTACAGCGGTTGATGTGGCGCGACGCAGGGCTACTGCGCGATGAGGCGGGACTGCAACGCGCAGTAGCGGGATTGGCGGAGCTTCGCGCAAAACAACCCGGCGGACTCGCCCGTCGCGCGCTGGAGGCGAACAATCTGCTGACCGTTGCGGAAGCCATTGTGCAGTCGGCGCTGGGCCGCAAAGAGAGCCGCGGAGCTCACTATCGGCTGGACTTTCCCACGCACGATGCCGTCGCGCGACATTCGGTTTTATGTCGCGACGAGCTACGCTTTACCGCATAGTTTTATTGCAAAGAGAGCGCTTTGCTGCCTTGCGCCCCAAGCGACGCAGCCTGATGAGCTGGTAGGAAAGTTGCCAGGAACTCGGCGACGGCCTTGATCGACTGAGACGTGGCGGGCGTCTGGTTGTGCGCAACTCCGGGCAGGCTTACGAAGCGCTTCTGGACCGACGAACTGGCGGCAAAGACCTCCCGTCCCTGATTGATCGGGACCAGCGTATCCGCCTCGCCGTGCAGCATCAGCAGCGGTGCACTGGAGCGGGAGATGTTGCCTATCTCGTTGAAGGCTTCGATGGAGTCGGGCGCGGGCGTCAGCGTCGAGGCAATCTCCAACGGGAGTCCATGCGCCTGAGTGTAGACCGGGAACTCCTCCGTAGCGCTGGCGATGGTTCCGGCCAGAATGATGCCGGAGACCTTGCGCTCGCTGGCAACGTAGCTGGCCATCGCCGTTCCCAGTGAAAATCCGTAGACCACGATGGGACGCCCCGGGCGCGCAGCCGCAACTGCGTCGTAGATGTGCAGCGAGTCCTGCCGAAACGTCATCACGTCGGGCGAACCCGAAGAGAAGCCGATGCCGCGGTAGTCATAGACCCATAGATCGCCGCCGAGAGCCGACAGAGCGCTGTAGAGTGGCTCCGAGCGGTCGACCGTCATGCCGTTGCCGTTGAAGAACAGAACCACCGGAGCGTTGGTGTTGGCCGCAGGATACTCCCAGCCGCGCAACGTCGCATCAGAGACGGAAAGGCTTTGCAGCGTGTGCGTCGCCGAGGCAGTCCAGTCGGCGATGGGTGCCGACGGAGGTGGTTTGGGGATCAGCAGATTGGCAGGAACAGCCCTCAGATTGGTTTGGGCACAGCAGTAGGATGAGACAAGCAGAAGGGCCGCATAAATCTTACGCATGAGTTCAAGGCTACCGGCTGCGGCGGCTAGGCGCAAGAGGTACTCTTGTCCAACGCAAGATGAGCCTGAAGGGAGGAGTTGATTCCAACGCAAGATGAGCCTGAAGGCGTTGGAGCGGGCAAGCTGAAGATGGATGATCAGCGTGCTTGGAGCAGAGAAGTTG
>Ga0182011_10001901_pt1 | contig 18062 bp, 27 predicted proteins | sample 711E1DmetaG_FD_120481 | JGI IMG/M metagenome (GOLD analysis project Ga0182011, IMG submission 120481) | Permafrost microbial communities from Stordalen Mire, Sweden - 711E1D metaG | ecosystem: Environmental > Terrestrial > Soil > Wetlands > Permafrost | place: Sweden: Stordalen | collected... | reverse complement strand
ATGATCATGCTGCGGTCGTTTTATAAAGCAGGACGCTGGAATGACCTGTTCCGATTGGCAACCGATCCCATTGGCGTGACAAAGGAGAGCAAATAATGGTCACAAAATGGGAATGCACCCGCTGGTGTATTCCTAGTAATGTCGAACATGGCGCCGAAATACTGGAAGAGTCCGTCGCCATCGAGGTTTTTTCGCCGGTACGAGAGGAGTATTTATCTTTTTTGTAATTTCAGCGTTTAAATAATCACATGCGTCATTTGACCTGTTGTGGAGTCGAATAAATCATGAATTTATTTTGTCCAAATTGTCGCGGAGAGTTTCGAGAAGGGATATCTGTTTGTCATAAATGCAATGAAAACCTTGTTGCTTTTGAGAACCTCCCTCCGATTTTACCTTATTGCCCTTCATGTAATAAAAAATATCCGGTTGGCACAACCTTTTGCACTGACTGCTTAATTGAATTAAAATCGGAAGATATCCCCAAAGACGAACCGGGCGGTGATTTCATACTTGACGATACAATTACGGTAATTACGGATCTTGATTTCAAAGAAGCTAAAATTGTTAATGGCTATTTAACTCAGAACGGGATAAAAGCGGATATTTGCGCGCATGGCCTTTACGGGAGAGGTTCTCTTTACGGAATTGAAATATTCAAAAAGGATATCCATACAGCAACGCCGTTTCTTGAACAAACCATGAAAAATATTGAGGAAATAAGATTAACAAAAATCAATGAACGGCCTAAAGAGTGCCCGAAGTGCCAATCCGTAAATTTTACGGAGGCGCATTTATTAAGTGCAATTGAGCGTTTAAAATTTGCCGGGTGCAATGTGTGGCTTTGTGAAAGATGCGGTCATAAATGGGGGACGTGATTTGAAAAATCATAAGACACGGCGCCGAAAAATGATCGACCGTCTATTGTGGTTAACGAAGATTTGCGGTATTTTTAGTGTGTCTAAATCACCTTAGAAAGGAACGCCATGGATCTTGACAAGGCAATTCGCAAAGTCCCGGACTTTCCCAAACCGGGCATTCTCTTTTACGACGTCACCAGTATTTTTACCAATCCGCAGGCGTTTAATTTCGTCATTGGCCGGATGGAGGAACTGTACGATAAAAAAGCCATTGACGGCGTGATCGTCATCGAGAGCAGGGGCTTTTTGATCGGCTCGTGTTATGCGCTGCACAAAAAACTGCCCCTTGTGCTTGCGCGCAAGAAAGGCAAGCTTCCGGGCACAACCATCGAAGAAAGCTATTCGCTGGAATACGGCCAGGCAACGCTTCAGATCCAGGAATCCGACATTACGCCCGGGAAAAAATGGCTCATCGTCGATGACCTGATAGCCACTGGCGGCACGATCGAGGCGGTGGCGAAAATGGTCAAGCGCGCAAGCGGGACCGTGGCCGGCGTTTTCTCGATCATCGGCCTGCCGTTCCTTAATTATGCGGAAAAAATCGGACAATACAATCCCACGACGCTCATCGATTACCATGGTGAACATGTTTGATGATGGAATTGGCGCTATTTAAAGAACCGTTTGTCGAGCCGTGGGCCCCTAAAAGGCTGCGGCTGCTTTTTGAGCGCAATGAGGACAACAACGGTGAGGGCGGAAATGTTTCCGATTTTTACCTCTATGCGTGGATCGATGACCGGGAATATTGTTCCGGCTTTCAGGCGATTAAGGATGATGAATTCGTGCTTGAATTCCACGCTCCGTCTCATCTGACGTTCGGTCGCATCAGCGCTAAGCCTCTCGGCCGCGCCATCAAGGAGACCGGAGGGAGCGTTTATGACGAAGAGCGCGAAAGGATTGTGGCAAACATGGCGAGCATGCACTGCGATCAATTCCCCGATCTGATAAAAAAAATCGGTGAAGGCGCGCTACATGGCGCTTCGGAACGGATCAGCCTGACCGGCGATGAAAAAAAATACCTTGGAAAACTCTTAAAAAAAAGGTGACCGTTTATGGGCCGAATTCGAATTGTCGATGTTGTTCGCGATGGAAGCGCGGGTGAATCGGTTTCCGTGAGCGGTTGGGTCCGCACTAAGCGCGACGCGAAGGGGTTTTCATTCATCGAGATCAACGACGGCTCCTGCATGGAGAACCTGCAGGTCATTGCCGACGCCGCGCTGCCGAATTATACAACGGACGTTACCAGGTTGACAACAGGAAGCGCCGTACGGTGCGAGGGCGCTTTGCGCGCATCACTGGGAGGAAAGCAGGCCCTTGAGTTGCACGCAACTTTGGTCTACGTATACAGCTTTGCTCCGGCGGACTATCCCCTTCAGAAGAAACATCATGGTTTCGAGTTCCTGCGCCAAATCGCCCATTTGCGGCCGCGCACCAATTCGCTTGGCGCAATGGCGCGGATGCGCAGCTCGCTATCCTTTGCCATCCACTGCTTTTTTCAGGAACGCGGGTTTGCCTATGTGCATACGCCCATCATCACGACCAGCGACTGCGAAGGCGCGGGAGAAATGTTCAAGGTTACCACGCTTGATCTGGCAAACGTGCCTAAAAACGAAGCGGGGGCGGTTGACTTTACGAAAGATTTTTTCGGAAAACCTTCGGCGCTTACGGTAAGCGGCCAGCTCGAAGGCGAGATTTACGCCATGGCGCTCGGCCGTATTTACACCTTCGGCCCGACGTTCCGCGCGGAAAATTCGAACACCGCCAGGCACCTGGCGGAGTTCTGGATGGTGGAGCCGGAAGCGGCTTTTTTCGACCTTGCCGACGACATGGACCTCGCGGAGGAATTCGTGCGATACCTTGTCAAGCATGCCCTTGAAAAAAATGGTAAAGACGTCGAGTTTTTTAATTCCCGTATTGACGCGTCGCTCATCGCGACGCTTGAAAATATCGCGCGCAACGACTTCGAGCGGCTTTCGTATTCCGAAGCCATAAAAATATTGGAAAAATCAAACGACGTCTTTGAATACAAGGCGGCCTTCGGCATCGATTTGCAATCGGAGCACGAGCGCCACCTTACGGAAACGGTGTTCAAGAAGCCGGTCATTGTTTTCGATTATCCCAAGGAAATCAAGGCGTTTTACATGAAGGCCAACGACGACGGCAAAACCGTGCGGGCCATGGACGTGTTGGTCCCGCGCATCGGAGAACTCATCGGCGGGAGCCAGCGCGAAGATAACTTTGAAGAGCTGCGCGGCCGAATCGCCAAGCAGGGCCTTGACGAAAAAGACTACTGGTGGTATCTTGATTTAAGGAAATACGGCGGCGCCCCGCACGCGGGTTTCGGCCTCGGCTTCGAGCGGCTCATGCTTCTCGTTACCGGCATGCAGAACATCCGGGACGTCATTCCGTTCCCCCGGTATCCGGGGAGCGCGGAATTTTAGTCCCTTTTTGTTTTTAAACGACGATTTATTGTGGTTTGAAAACTTAAAGGGACTTACCTGCAAACCTGCCGGAGAGGCAGGTTTGCAGGTGGAAGTGATAGTTTAAAAAGAATAATAGAGCGCCGTTTCGCCCGTAGGTGTTATACCGGTATTGTCGCCGAAATCCGTGCGAAAAGCCAGACCGAACATAAGGCTAAATGACATTTTCCAAAAATGAAAATCAAAACCAGGTCCGCCTCCAATAAACAGCCGTGTGCTTTGGGAGGTTATAGTTGTGTCAATAGGAGATGTATAAACGATAGTTTCGTAAGGGTAATAATTTTCATGATACCTGTCGTAACTAAGCAATAAATGAGCGCCATAATATGCAAATAAATTGACGACTCGCGCCTCCTTGATCATTCGCAAGCCGGTCACCCCCAAGCTTACATTATAATATGTTTCAGTCGAACTTTTATTGTAATAGGGCGTCAAGGTGAGTTGAAGGCCATTGGCATTGAACCACTGCCGGTAAGATAGTCCATATCCGGTTACCCACCCCGCTGCCGCCCCGACATTGTAAGTCCCAACCTTGTTGCTGTCGGCAAAAATACACGGTGTTGAAAGAAATAGAATAAATACTGCTTTGAGGAAATATGATTTATTTGTCATAAAAGCTCCCGTGGAAAATGATAGTTTGGACAAAAGCTAATATAATTTGAAACCATGAGCATTATTTATACGAAATCGTGTCCTTGAACCGCCGGTGGAACCACCCGAAATACTGCTCGGGATACGCGGCGATCCAACGCGTGAGCACGTCGTTATGGGCCTTCTGGCAGGCGGCGATAAAACCTTCCTGGTCAGGGGTTGACCGGTCGAGTGCTGGGCCCTCTTCAATGTCTATGCGGTAGCTGTTGTCTTTTTCAAGGAGCGCGCGGGCAAAAATGACGCTGCACCCCGTTTTGTAATGTAAACCCGCCGCGGTCCTTACGGTATTGGCGGGTTTACCAAGAAACGGCACGAGGGTCCCGTGTTCCATCGCGTATTGGTCGATGAGCATTGCGATAATGCCGTTGCGCTTGATGACCGTCAGCATTTTCCGCAGGGAATTCGCCGCGTAGATTTGCGAGACGTGGCCGCTTTCCCTTTTGGAAACGAGCCATTTTTCAACGAGCGTGTTTTTCATGGGCCGGGCAAGAACATTGAGGTCGCCGACGACAGTGCCGAAAAGCCGCGCGAGGAGTTCCCAATTTCCCAGATGCGCCAGGACCACGATGGTCCCTTTGCCTCGTGCCATGACGGTCTTCAATACGTCTAAATTGTTGACGGAATAAGGCGGCGGATCGCGCTTTTGTCGAAGGAAGTCCATCCAGACTTTTGCCGTGTTCTTATATAGTTTTTTCGTGATGAGTCGTTGGTTTTTTTTATCAAAAAAGCCTACGTAATCAAAGTTTTTTCTGACAACATTTCTGTAAATGCCACTGTAATAAAGACCGGTCCCGAGAAACGAGCCAATGGAGAGGCATGCCCGCCTGGGCAAAACATTTATCGCGGCTTCGACAAAACGCAATAAATAGTATTCAATATAATGGCTTATTGGAATTTTTTTATTCATATATTTACAGACTTAAAATACCTATTCCTCATTCCACGGAGAACTATCAAATTAAAACAATGTATTTTAACGCATATGATCAAATGCATTGTCATGTTTTCCGGCGGCCTCGACAGCACTATCGCCGTGCACGTACTTAAAAGCAAGGGGTTCGACGTGCTGGCGCTTCATTTTGTTCTTCCGTTCTATTCCCATGTGGGCTATAGCCACGACAAGATAAAAAAGAAAGCCGAAAAACTTGGCGTGCCCGTTAGAATAATTGAAGAAGGTGAAGAATACCTTGCAATGTTTAAAAACCCGCATTTCGGGTTTGGAAAAAATATAAATCCCTGCATCGATTGCAGAATTCACCGGCTCAAACAAGCCGCCCGTATCATGAAAGAGGAAAGCGCCGCCTTTATCGCCACCGGAGAAGTCGTTGGCCAGAGGCCAATGTCGCAGCACAAAGAAGCTTTAAACGCCATAGAAAAACGGGCGGGGTTGCGCGGGTATTTATTGCGGCCGCTTTCGGCTGGGCTTCTTGCGCCGACCATTCCCGAAGAGCAAGGATTAATAGACCGCGCGTCCCTTTTTTCCTGGTTTGGCAGGGGGCGTAAGCCGCAATTCGCTTACGCGAACGAGCATGGGCTCGACATAGCCGCGCCCGCTGGAGGTTGCCTTTTGACCCATGAGGGCACGGCGCTTCGTTTCGCTGAACTGCAAATGAACAATCCCGATTTTTCGCTTTCCGATTTTAAACTCATCGCCTTTGGCCGCCATTTCCGGTTTAATTCGGGAGCGCGGCTTATCGTCGCGCGTATTGATGAAGAGAACGTCGCCCTCGAAAAACTTTTAGAAACGGATGATTATTTTTTAATGATGACCGATGTTTTGGGGCCCTTGGGGATTTTACGCGGGACCTGTTCTTCGGATGATGTTCAAAAGGCCTGCGGTATTGTCGCCCGCTATTCAAAGGCCAGGATGCAACCGTTGATAAACATGACCGTTACCCACAAAGAGACCATTTCGATTTTAAATGTCAAACCCGCAATCGACGCCGATTGCGTCGCATGCAGGGTTTAACGATCTTAAATCAAGCACAGTTCCCAACAATGATTGCATGGCTACAATGACTTTGCATGCTCATCAGGCATAATAAAACAGCTTGACTTTTTATTGAAACAAGTGTATATTAGTATTAGAATATACGGATTAAATTGTTATGAACAAAGCACATAAAAAAAAAGCGGATTTGCTTAAAGCGCTTGGACATCCTATTCGATATTGCATAGTTGAAGGGCTCGTCAACGGAGAACAAAACGTGGCAACTATGGTCGATTGCACCGGTGTGCCGCAACCGACGGTATCGCAGCATCTCAATATCTTAAAAGCCGCCGGAATTTTAGAGGGAATGCGCTGTGGCAATCAAGTCCATTATTCCGTGGTGGATCCGGAAGCAAAAAAAATTGTCATAGCTTTAAAATAACCTTTTTTTTGCGGGTAGTATATGTTAATATGTATATTCGTATTATAATATAAATTAAGGAGGATGTTGTGAATATTGTATATGTAATTTTAGCGATTATAATTGTTTTTGTGATTGTAAACAAATTCAATACCCGGGGGATAAAGCATTTGAATGTTGAAACCGCCCAAGAACTGGCCAAAGATTCCACGGTAACGATTCTTGACGTACGGACGCCGGAAGAGTTTGCTCAAGGCCATCTTCAAAAAGCGCGGCTCATTCCCGTCGGCGAGATAGCAAACAGAATCGGCGAGCTTTCCACATTAAAAGACAAGCAGATCCTTGTGTATTGTCATTCGGGGAATCGAAGCGCCACCGCATGCAAGATCCTTCAAAAAAATGGATTTACGAAAGTCGACAATCTTGACGGGGGGATTAGCGCATGGACGGCTCGTGGAAATAAAATCGTAAAGGGAAATTAAAGGAAAAGGCAAATGGGCAAGAAAATCCTCATAGTCGGCGGCGTCGCCGGCGGGGCCAGTTGCGCGGCCAGAATGCGCCGTTTGGATGAATCGGCCGAGATCATCATGTTTGAAAAGGGCGAATATATTTCATTCGCCAATTGCAGTCTACCCTACTATATCGGCGACACGATCAAGGACCGTGAAAACCTGATTATCCAAACGCCCCAGAAGTTCAAGGACCGCTTCAAAGTTGATGTAAGGACCCATTAGGAAGTCATGTCGATTGATATTGCCGATAAGACGATCACGGTCCGAACCAAGGAATCAACTTATATCGAGCGCTACGACACCCTTGTTCTTTCTCCAGGCACCTCCCCTATTCGGCCTCCCTTGCGGGGAATAGATTCACCTATTGTTTTCGCATTGCGTACCATACCCGATACCGACCAGATACGTTCCTATGTCGACACAAAACAAGCCCGTCGCGCGGTTATTATCGGCGGCGGCTTTATCGGGCTTGAAATGGCCGAGAACCTTCGTCATCGAGAGTTGGAGGTGACGCTTGTTGAAATGCTCGATCAGGTTTTTACACCTGCCGACAAGGAAATGGCTTCGGTGCTCCATCAACATCTGATCATGAACGGCGTGAGGCTTATTCTTGGCGACGGCGTCAAGGAAATCCTGCCGACGGGCGATACGAGCGCCGAAGTTCTTTTAAACAGCGGCGAGCGAATTCCTACGGAGCTTGTCATAGTATCGATCGGCGTTAAACCGGACACTGAATTCGTCAAAAAGTCCGGCATTGCCGTCAGCGACCGGGGCGCGATAATCGTTGACGAACACATGCGGACGGACAAGCCTGACGTTTATGCCATAGGTGATGCTGTGGAAGTAGTTGATTTCGTCTCCGGGAAAAAGGTCCATGTGCCCCTTGCCGGTCCGGCAAACAGGCAGGGACGGATCGCGGCCGACAACATAGCGGGAATCGATACGGTTTACAAAAACACACAAGGCACGGCCATCTGCAAAATTTTTGATTTGACGGCCGCGGTCACCGGTCTCAATGAAAAGAACGCTATTAAATGGGGCATTCCGTATATCAAATCTTATACGCACGGATCAAGCCACGCGAGTTACTATCCGGGCTCATTTCCTTTGTCGATTAAAATACTGTTCGATCCTAAAAGCGGGAAGCTCTTGGGCGCACAGGTCATCGGCAAGGACGGCATTGACAAAAGGATCGACGTCTTCGCCACGGCGCTTCGGCATGGCCTGACGGTTTACGATCTCGCGGAATTGGAATTGGCCTATGCGCCGCCCTACGGAAGCGCCAAAGACCCGGTCAATATGGCCGGGTTCGTGGCCCAGAACATCCTTGAAGGACGCATGCCGGTTTTTTACGCCGAAGACGTTGCGTCAATAGACCATGCAACGCAACAGCTTCTTGATGTGAGAAGCAATGTCGAGCACAAGCAAGGCGCGATTGATAACTCACTGTGCATTCCCATAGATGAACTTCGAGCACGATTAAATAAATTAAATATAAAAAAAGAAATATTAGTATATTGTCAGGTAGGGCTACGCGGATACCTTGCGACGCGCATTCTGGCGCAGCACGGGTTTCGCGTCAAAAATCTGTCGGGCGGATATAAAACCTTTTTTGATTCAAGGAGGAACGTATGAAAAAGAACATGGGCGCCATTGACAAAGTCGTTCGACTGGTTCTGGTGGCTGTAATCGCCGTACTTTATTTTAACCACATTATAAGTGGGTTGGCCGCGATTATTCTTGGGATATTCGCCGTTGTGTTCCTGCTCACAAGTCTGGTGAGCTTTTGCCCATTGTATAAGCTGTTGGGAATTTCGACCGCAAAGAAATAATAAATTATCCATGCCACTATTTGCCTATGTCAATATTTTATTATGACATAGGCACAATTCTTGCATTAAAAGGATCGGTTTATGCCTTACTACTACAGCAAGATTATTTCAGGAAAATTTGATGATGTTGTCGCGAAAGTTACCGACGAACTTAAAAAAGAAGGTTTCGGAGTATTGACCCAGATCGACGTCTCACAGACGCTTAAGAACAAGCTCAACGTTGACTTCAGGCCATATAAGATCCTTGGCGCATGCAATCCTCCTTTTGCCTATAAAGCCTTGCAAACGGAGGGCAAGATCGGCGTCATGTTACCCTGCAATGTGATCGTCCAGGATCGGGGTAATGGCGCGGTTGATGTAGCGGCCATTGAACCTATGATCTCAATGCAAGCGGTAAAGAATCCGGCGCTTGAACAAATCGCGGCGGAAATTCAGGAAAAACTTCATCGGGTAATCGATGCGTTATAGATAGCCTTGCAGGTTATTAAGGTGTTGACCCTATGGTTGCATTAATGACAAACAATCCTGCTTTAATGAAAACTTGGATTTTCCTTTGATGTTAAATCCCGAAATAAAGTCCGAAATTGTGCTTGAGAATAAGCACAATACCAACCACGATCATAATTGCGGCGGTAATACGCCGAACCCATAATTCAATAACAGTCAATTTTTTAAAGGCCGCACCCACAAGGTGCGCCCCGAAAGCAAGCAATAGCGAAAAGCCGATGACGGGAAGGGCGGTCCCTATTCCGTAAAGAATCGGCAAAAGAAATGCTGAGTTACTTTTAACAGCAAGCGGTATCAGACCGCCGAAAAATAATCCGGCAGAAACCGGGCAGAAGGCCAACGCGAATATCATTCCCAAAAATCCCGCGCCCCAAATGCCCATTTTGTCTATTCGAGTTTGAAGATTATTTCCTAGACCTCCACCGCCAAAACTGATTTTGTAAACATCGAGCAACACTATGCCGATGATAAGCATTATAGGACCGACAAACAGATTCATGTATTTCTGAAGAAACATCGAAACGCCCGGTATGGAAAGAAGCCCCTTGGTCACCAGTACTGCTACGGCCAGATAGGCAAGACTGCGTCCTGTTGTGTACAAAAGGCCGGTCAACAAAACCCATCGGGTTTTATCAACACGCCGTCCTACATATGAGATGGCGGCGATATTAGTTGATAAAGGGCACGGGCTGATCGACGTTAGAATGCCCAGCCACAGTGCTGCTCCCCATCCGAGCACTACCTCATTCATAGGCATTTTCCTTTAAGACAAGCCGCGACTTCGTTTTTTATATACTCGCGGTATTTTGTTTCGTCATGAATAATTTGCCAGATCCGGTCGAGGTTTTTCCACGATATTTCTTTCCCGTCTTTCATCGTGGAAACAATAACCGATTTGGTATAGAGCTTGTAGTCGTTATTGAAATGTTCGTTGCCCGATTCCTCCACATTAACGGTCTTCCATTCAAGGTTTCCTTTTTTGATAGCATCAGCGAAATCAGCCTCGACTTCTGATTTAGCGAAGTTCTCAAGTTTAAAGCAGGTCGGACAACGTGCGTTACCGTGGAAATAATATACGACCAACATACGATTTTCTTTAGCTGGATTTGTTTGGCGCTTTAAGGACCCGGCGGAATCAGCTTGCACATTTGATATGTTTTTAGCCGGTTGCCCAGATATGGGGGCGCTTTTTGTGGCAACCGATGTTTTCGATACTGCGTTCTGCGCTTTTGAACAAGAATATATCATCCCTATGACGACAAAAAGAACAATTAACTGTACATTCCCACTTATGCTTTTAGGAACCATAAGAGCCTCCCAGAAGGATATTCCGACCTTTCATGGCAATTGACTCGATTGAATGGTCGTTGATCTCGGATTTACCCTTTTGAAACCCCAAATCAGTTATTCGGATGCAGTCGAAGCCGCTTATTCCAGCATTTTCCAGGGATTTTTTGGCGCAGTCTACAGGGCACCCGTCAATCGTGAGAATCCTATAGGCAAGCTTGGTGGTTTCCACGAAGTTATTTATTTTAGCGCCAATTCCGGATAAACAATACATTTTTCCCGAACCTTCCCGGTGAAGTATCCGAGCTGCGCGATCAGATAGTTCGCCAACATCCGCTGCTCCGCTGCAAGCAAAAATCAATTTAACTTTGCTATCTTCCATTAATTGCCTCCTTTATAGTTTACAATATTAGATTAAACAAAAACCCTACCGTCAATATGCCACAGCCTACGACCGCTATAAAAGTCGCAATCAGTGTGGGCTTGAGAACTTTACGTAAGATAACCATTTCCGGCAAGGACAATCCGATCACCGACATCATGAAAGCCAATACCGTACCTAAAGCCGCGCCTTTTGCCAGCAATGCCTCCACAATGGGAATAATGCCGGCGGCATTGGAATACATGGGGATGCCGATAAGCACCGCAAGCGGCACCGACCACCAGGCATGCGCTCCCATGATCTTTGCCATAAGTCCTGCGGGTACCCAGCCATGAATTGCGGCCCCTACAAGAATACCTGCAACGATATACGGCCATACCTTTATGACAATGTCTTTAACCGCCTGCCGGCCCTGGTCGATGCGATCCGCCCATGTCAATTTCTGCGTTGCAACGACTCCGCCACCCATACGCATATCATATACCCATCCTTCCACATGTTTTTCCATGCGAAGTTTGCCGATGACGATCCCCGCGATAAGCGCGATGGCTAATCCCGTTCCCATGTAGAGCGCCGCTATTTTCCATCCAAACAATCCAAAGAGCAACACGAGGGCTATTTCGTTTACCATAGGCGCGGAAACCAAGAACGAAAATGTCACGCCAAGCGGCACTCCTGCCTGGACAAAGCCGATAAAAAGCGGCACTGCGGAGCATGAACAGAATGGTGTGACAACACCTAGGAGAGCTGCGAAAACATTACCGACAATCGACTTTTTACCCGCCAGTATTGCCCGTGTTTTCTCGGGCGTAAAAAATGTCCGCAGGACCCCAATGCCAAAAACGATAAGCGTAAGAAGCATGATTACTTTGGGGGTTTCGTACAGGAAAAACGCCACGGCATCGCCGAGGTGCGATCCATGCGTCAGGTGAAATGCCGTATAGGTGAGAAATTCGGAGAACCTTCTCAGGACAGAATACAGAAGTACCCAGATTATCAACAGGGCCGATATAAGTGAAATCCTGAATGTTAGAGGGTTTTTAAAAATTGACATATTATACTTTCTTTAAAAAAACCGGTTTTAACCGATCAATTTCCTCAGCTCATCAGGTTTAGGGATACGCCCGGTGACCTTTACTTCGCCATCAACGGCGAAGGCCGGAGTCATCATGACCCCCAATTTCATGATTTCATTAATGTCCTCCACTTTCGTTACATCCGCGTCGATGCCGAAATCCTTGACTACCTGTTGTACTGCCTCAAGAAGTTTTTTACATTTAGGACATCCGATACCGAGTATTTGAAGTTTTTTCATGGCCATTTTCCTTTCTATGAATCAAGGTGGGATTTCAAACCCCGAATCGTCGTTTCCTGGATTTTCCTTCGGAGTTGCTTGAGAAAAGAGAGCGCCTCGTCTTTGTCGTCATCCAATGCAATCCTTTCGAGTTGCATTATTTCCTGGGGCGAGAAATTTAAAATAACCGTGTTTTTATCCATGGCATATTCCTCACTTCACCAATGCCCAATGGGCTTTGGCCTGTTCATGGAGCGCAGTTTCTACACAGGATAGGAATTTCAAGACGCAGGGAATTTTAAGTTTATAAAACACCATTTGCCCGCGCTTATCATCGGAAACAATACCGGCATTTTTTAATACCAACAAATGTTTTGAAATCGTCGACATGTCGGCGCCAACCATCTCTTGAAATTCGCACACGCAATGTTCGCGTTTTGATAGTTTTTCAATAATAAGTAATCGGGTAGGATGCGCCATGGCCTTTATTATTAAAGCCTGGGCCATGTATTTTTCATGAAGAGCTTTTTCCATTAGGACTCCTTGGTTAATTGGTAATATAACCAAATAGCCAAGGAAAGTCAATAGAATTTATTTTCATAGGGCGTAGGGTTATTAAGGTCTCAAAATGTAATTTTATTCAGTTGTGGGGAAAATACATACTTGTGCTTTTTTGCACACCATTAAAAAAAGCGGAAACGTTCGCTGAACACCGTCGCTTGCCGTTTTATTGATCTTACCGACCGTCCTGAATTTTATTTCAAGGAAACCGGCCTTTTCAGCGACCTGTTGCAGGTGGTTTCTGTTAAAACCGTTATGCCCCTTAAATCCTGGTCCATGAAACAGGCCCTTGTCCGAATCGAGGTCCGCAATGCAGAGATACCCCGGATTCGTGAGAAGAGAATGCCAGGTTGACAGCATTTTGCCGATATCGTCAATGTGGTGCAAAACCATCGCGCTATAGATTACTGAAAATGTCTTTGAGAGGCTATTCGGTGATTCCAGCAAGTCAACATTTAAGGCCTCCATGTTTGTCGCGCCGCTTCGCGTTATCTTTTCCTTGAGAACTTCAAGCATGCCTTTTGAGCTATCGATAAGCGTGATGGTTGAAAATCGGTCCCGTAGTGGAAAACTCAAGAGGCCCGTGCCGCAACCGTATTCCATTGCGGTGAATGCAGGATCATACGGATTTCCTCACTTATGGCTTTTGCAATGGTTGAGCGCGCTTGGCATGTTGCGGATCGTCGTCCCAGGCCATGGCTTTTTCGTCGAACTCGTTGGTTTTTTCGTTCATCATCTGATCTCCTCAATCTGGATGTGCGATCGGATCAATGACATCCATGATGCTGACAGGCCTTGTCGGCATCAAGAACGGCAATGTTCTTTGCTTCGTATTGTTTGAGCGCTTCTAAAATTGTCTCCGCATCAACCATATATGGTGTAATCCCTGCACCAAGAAGAAGATTTGCCGCTCGCATTCCCATTCCTTTGCAGAGCACGGCTTCTGCACCGATTTTTTGCAGAGCGGCAACAGGCATGCATTGTCCGTGTTCATGCTCGCGCTCGTTGTTATTAACGAATGAAACATCCTTCTTGTCCGTATCATACACGGCAAAAAACGGCGCGCTTCCAAAATGACCATAAACAACGGAATCCATCCCTTTTTCGTCAAGTACCGGCATACAAATTTTCATAAATTCCTCCAACAGGTTTTAAAGTTTTTTCCTTCACCTATTTTTTTCGAACAACAAATATCCGCGCTTTTGCATTTTGGGCATTCACCCGGTCTTCCAATTCCGCACGGAATCGACCATGTGTGCCGGCAGGCGAGGCAGGTAAATTGACAAGTATTAATCTCAACATTTCCACCACTTACGGACAGCATTTTCGAATGTATCAGGAAATCCGCGATCTTTTTATGGGCTGAAGTGATGATATTCCCGAACGTCTGCCGGGAAATTTTCATTTTTTCAGCGGCTTGTTCCTGATATAATCCATCATAATCGGCCAATCGTATTGCTTCAAGTTCATCCAGATTTAAAGAGACCGTCGCAACGGAATTCTTTTGAATTCCGCATGGCTTGAAACTCATTGCCTGCGGGTTGCAATTCACTCTTCTTAATTTGCACGGTCTCGACATTTTCCTCCTTGTATTTCTGGCATATGCCAATAATAAATTATATTATGCCAATTTAATGAATATCTTATTTTCAAAAACGCTTTCGGGTTGTATTTTTATCCATGAGAGAATATTTCATTCCCCATAAAACAGGAGCGCCTGCAATGAATGCAACAATCGTTTTATGCCTTATCGGTATCGCGGCAGGCTTGACATCAGGTTTTTTCGGGATCGGCGGCGGGATTATTATTGTTCCGGCACTTGTTTATCTCGCTGGGTTCTCACAAATAACCGCCATCGGCACGAGCCTGGCTGTCCTGCTGCCGCCTGTTGGACTGATGGCGACCATCGAATATTACCGGCACGGGCACGTGAACATCAAGGCGGCTTTGATTATCGCCGCATGCCTTTTTGTAACGGCATGGATCAGTTCGATATTTGCGAACAGACTACCGCAAAATACGATTAAATTCATGTTCGGCATTTTCGTTACAGGTATTGGTATCTATATAACCGCCACTTCCGGATTTCTTGCGTTCAAGTAAAGAGGTTTAACGATGGTTTATTTGGGCACAAGCGACGGATATTTCACTTTATGTCGAATGCGAAAATAGCTTGACGTCGCGAAATATAAAAGCAGTGAAACAGGGGCCATTATGGGCAGAATGGCGGCGGCCATAAGCATCATGAAGCCCCCGCCGACCTTATAGGTTGCCTCCTCAAATAAACGGCCCGGCCTTACAATAAACCCTAAATAAAGTTGCAGCGAAACAATGGAACAGATGAGCGCGACAATATCGCTATCCAGGCCCGCGGCCACGGCCGCGGCGAGTATGCATGCGGTCGCGAGCAAATGGGCCCGCCTTTTCCCAAGCACAACCGCGGTAGTCGTCTTGTTGTCGATGCGGTCTCCGGCAATGTCCGGCAGGGTCGAACTTATGGAACCGGCGCACATGAGCAGAACATAAGGGATTGCGCTCATGAAATATCGCGGAGCAACGAGGGAGCCACCGCCGCAAACCCAGCCTGCACCGAATGCAATGAAGCCGAAACCTATTGCATTTGTCACGAAATCAAAATACGGCCTGCCCGAAAGCCTGAGCGGCCGGAAGCTATATACCGCACCGATAACCATTGAGAATAAGGAAAGTAAAGCGATGGCGTATTTGCAAAAAAGAAGCGGCACGGCAAGCGAGACGATGGCGGCGCACCAGGCGGTAATTTTCGCGGCTTTAAGTGAAACGATGCCGCTGGCGATCAAGGGCAGTCCGCCATTTTTTTTATCCGCCTCGATGTCCGCAAGCTGATTAATAATGTAAACAAAGGAAACCGAACAGGAAAACACGATCATCCACGCAAAAGAATGAAATTGAACGCTCATTGAAAAAAGCGGCCAATGCCGGTGAATAATGCCTCCCTGAGCCGCAAAAAAACCGAAAATCCCGTACGCCCACACGGGAATAAGCAGCAGAGGCCTCGTTGCAAAAAAACAATCCATCAATCCGGGAAAAAATCGGTTTTTCATACAACATAAAATAAGTAATTGGGAACTTTAGTTGTGCTTATTCGTCCAATCTGGCTTGATGTATATTTTTTGTTTACAATAAAATTACAACCTTATCCGTGATGATAAAGATAATGCATAAAAAACAAATTATTCTACTCTGTTTTTTCCTGTTTGCAGGATTAATGGCATCGTGCGGTTCCAAGGCCTCCGGTCCCGTAAAAAATGCCTCCGGCAATCAGTTTAACGCGGTCCCCGCCGTCGAAGGCTTTGTAGTAAAGCCAACCGTCGTTGACCAATCGATAGCAATTTCCGGGACGCTGAAACCATTTGAAGAAACCGTGCTGATGCCTGAAGTGGCGGGGCGCGTCGTGACGATAAATTTACAGGAAGGAAAATTCGTCAAACAGGGCGTCTTGCTGGTAAAACTGTTTGACGACGATTTGCAGGCGAGCCTTAAAAAATCGACGGCGCAATTGGAGATCGCCCAGCAAACGGAAAAACGGCAGGCCGAACTCCTGAAAGTAAGCGGCATTAGTCAATCCGATTATGATCAGGCTGTATTGCAAATTCACTCAATCAACGCCGATATTGAAATAATCAAGGCCCAATTGCGCAAAACCGAAGTTCTTGCCCCGTTTGACGGCTTGATCGGGCTGCGCACTATAAGCATCGGCGCGGAAGTGACACCGGGAATGGCGCTTGCCACCATTCGCCAGGTCCGGCAATTGAAATTGGATTTCAGCGTCCCTGAAAAATACAGTAATGAAGTAAAGCAGGGACTCAAGGTAACGTTTACCGTCCAGGGAGATGACACGAAATATGACGCGACGGTGATGGCAACCGAAGAAGGAATCGATGCCAGTACCCGCAATCTGAACGCCAGGGCCGTGGTCAAAAATTCCATGGCGTCGCTCAAACCCGGGGCTTTTGCCAATGTGGAGTTGCAATTGAAAGAAATCAAAAATGCGCTTATGGTCCCCACACAGGCAATAATTCCTCAGGAACTTAAGAAACAATTGATCGTTGCAAAAGAAGGAAAAGCGAAATTCGTGACGGTGGAAACCGGCGTTCGCCAGGCATCGGCCATCCAGGTTTTGACCGGCATCGCATTGGGAGACACTGTCGTGACCACCGGCATTCTTTTCCTGAAACCCGGAATGAGCTTAAAATTTTCAAAAGTGAATAATTGATTTCATGACCCTGTCAGAATTTTCCCTGCATCGCCCCGTTGCCTCAATCGTCATGAGCCTGGTGATCGTGCTGTTCGGCGCGGTGGGCTTTAACTTCCTCGGCGTTCGGCTCTATCCCGCGATCGACCCGCCTTCCATCAGCGTCCGCACAAATTACACCGGCGCTAACGCGGATATCATCGAAGCCCAGATCAGCGAACCGCTCGAAAAGGCCATTAACGGCATTGAGGGAATTAAATCGATTTCCTCTTCTTCGTCAACCGGCAGCAGCAACATCACCGCGGAGTTCAACGTGGGCGCGGACCTGGAAAAAGCGGCAAACGACGTGCGCGACAAGGTTTCCCAGGCCTCACGAAATCTTCCCCAGGACATCGACGCGCCGCCCGTGGTCACCAAGGCCGACGCCAACAGCGACCCGATCATTACCGTCGCGGTGCAGAGCACTACCATGAACGCGCTCGAACTCAGCGATTACGCCGAAAACATCCTCCAGGAAAAGCTGCAGACCATTCCGGGCGTGAGTTCAGTCGTGCTCTTCGGCCAGAAGCGTCCGGCCATGCGACTCTGGCTCAATCCCGACAAAATGGCGGCGTATAACGTAACTCCGCAGGACGTCAACGCAGTGTTGGCAAAGGAGAATGTCGAGCTTCCAAGCGGAAAACTCACCGGTAAATCCACCGAGCTCATCGTCAAAACCTTCGGCCTTCTCGTCACGGAAGAGGATTTCAACAACCTCATCATCCGTCAGACAAAAGACCGGATCGTCCGGTTCAGGGACATCGGCGAGGCAGTGCTCGGCCCCGAAAACCCCGAGACCGGCGTCAAGCTCAACGGCGCCGAGGGGATCAACCTGGCGCTTCTTCCGCTTCCGGGCGCAAACACCATCCAGATCGCGGACGAATTTTACAAGAGGTTTGAGGAAATAAAAAAGAACCTTCCCGCCGGTCTCAAGCTGTATATCGGATACGACAAATCAAAGTTCGTGCGGGCTTCGGTAAGCGACGTCAGAATGACGATCGGTATCGCCCTCTTT
>Ga0182011_10001899_pt1 | contig 18077 bp, 17 predicted proteins | sample 711E1DmetaG_FD_120481 | JGI IMG/M metagenome (GOLD analysis project Ga0182011, IMG submission 120481) | Permafrost microbial communities from Stordalen Mire, Sweden - 711E1D metaG | ecosystem: Environmental > Terrestrial > Soil > Wetlands > Permafrost | place: Sweden: Stordalen | collected... | reverse complement strand
TAACCCGAGAATATTCTTCTCGAATGGCAAAATCTATGAGGGTTCTCATACACCGAATAATATGGTAATAATAGTATATAAGCATTTCGATTAATTAGTTTTTCGAAACCCTCTATTGGCACTTTATATGAGAAAAAAATCCTAGGGAATGGTCTTATGCTAATTAGAGTGGCAGTCGATAACAATAATTCGGATATAATAACTATTAGAGGCTTGCATCCAGAACGTCACCCCGCACTCTATTTCGAATCCGAAAAAATAGCAATCTTCTCTATGGTTTCTGATAATTCGAGGGTGTCGGAAAAGTATATAACAACATTGCCGATAATCAAATGTGAGTTAAAGATTGAGTGAAATTCAATAATATTGAGGAGAATTATGGTGAATTTAATCCATATTGGAAAAATTTTCAGATTTTTGTTCCGAAAGAATAAGGCAAAGGACTAAACCGACACCCTCAATTCTCCAAATAGCTTTAAAGAAGGGATTCTCACAACGATCTATATTGTGGCTGATTAAGATGAAATCACAGTATTCTATTTCTGAAAGGGAAATCAATGGGCAATACGGGAAGAGGAAAATACCGGTTCTTTCTTTTTTCACGGGGGGTGGATTCCTAGATTTAGGATTTGAGCTTGCTGGATTTGAGGTCATATGGACAAATGAAACAAACGGTATTTTTGCTGATATGTATGAATATGGAATCACCTCATGGAGGCGGTCCATTTACCCAGGATCAAAAGATGCAAAAATCAGCGATAAGCGTAGTATTGCAGCAATAACCTCGAAAGACATTTTGGATTTAGCATTTACTGGTAAGAGGCCGCCCTTTTTTGGAATCATAGGAGGACCCCCTTGTCCAGACTTTAGTCAAGGTGGAAAAAACCTTGGAGGCGGAGGAGATAGAGGGCATCTGTCACAGATATTTGTTGATAGGATTTGCGAGATTAATCCGGACTTCTTTGTATTCGAGAATGTACCAGGGTTACTGCGTCACAAAAAACACCGTGAATTCCTTGCGCAATTAGAGCTGCAGCTAGAAAATCATCGATATTGTCTAGACCTACGATTATTAAATGTTCTCGAGCTTGGATGGCCACAGAATCGGGAAAGATTGATACTAATAGGAATAAAACGTAATATATCAAGGGCTTGTATCAAAAGAGAGCTCTTTAGAGGTGAAAGAGGATGGTTTCCGTGGCCAGAATATCCTGAATATAGAGGGGCCAAGAAACGGTTTAGATGGCCTGGAGTAGAACTTTTGAATAAGACGCCGCAAAAACCATCAGATATACCTGATAAATTGATGATTTATCATCTCTTGGATGGTGATAATCCCCCTTCCTTGCAACCCAACGGTCTTGAAGCCTTTAAACCATATTCAGATAAGTTCTTCACAACTTGTGAAGGAGATGTCAAAGGAAAATCCTTTAAACGACTTCATCGCTACCGGTACAGCCCAACCGCCTGCTATGGTAATAATGAAGTTCATCTCCATCCTTGGGAAAATAGGAGACTCACGGTTCGAGAGGCAATGAGGATACAGGGAATTCCTGATACATATACCCTCCAACCGGATATGCCGCTAACGGCAAAATTTGCCTTGATTGGAAACGGTGTTCCTATCCCGCTTGCTGAGAATGTTGCAAGGTCGATTTATAGAATTTTTGGGGATTTATTAAAATTAGGTGCATAGTCGCAAATATTAGCTAAAGGACATTGATTATGCTTAGGATTCCTAGCGGTACATACAATAGCGCCAAAATCGATCAAAGAATAGTTGAACTCTCTAGCTTTGCCAGCTGGGACAAAATCTGCAATTGCATTCCAAACTTTAATCTTTTTGCGTTCTTCTCCGGAGACTTTAATTGAGAAGACTCTCTCTATAATCCTCCCGATATTGGTATCTAAGAGGGGCAATTCTGCACCAAGAGCAAAACATGCCACTGCATTGCAGATATAAAGACCAACACCAGGAAGTTCTAACAAATCTTTTCTATTGAGGGGGATTTCTCCATTGTACTTATCAACTAAGACCTTTCCTAAGAGTCTAAATTTTTCAGCACGTTGTGACGACAAACCAATCAATTTTATAATATTTTTTACATCTTCATTAGACGCAGCATGCAAAGATTGAATGGTAGGATATTTTTTTATAAATGTATTATATACTGGCACTACATTTTCGGCCCTTGTTTTTTGAAGAAGAATCTCGGATACCAATACTCGATATGGATCACATTCACCTCTCCAGGGAAAATCTCTCGAATTTGCTTCAAACCAGTGCAATAATGTTGCTGCAAAAAGTTCTTTTTTCTTTTCATCAACTTCGTACATAATTAATGTATTTTATCTCCACTTAGAAACACCAAAACGCGTTTATGCTTTCATAAAAGCATAGCCCAGCGTTTATCATGCATTTCATGTTGTTTTTTTTTGCATCTGCTGCCTCGCCCTAGCCAGTTATATCTATCTGATATACAAGGCTCTGCAGGTAAAGGTAATAAAGCCTTCCCCTAGCTTTAAGCTTGAAAATTGAAAGGCAATCATTTAGACAGTGCTAACATGTCAATACTCCAAGTTGAATTGACAATCCCTGCTATAGAAATATTTGTAGGTATTCAACGAATCCTTGGATTGCATAGCTTTATCATTTCAATAAGATGACTTTTTCCTGCTTCAATTTGCTGGACCTTCCACCGACGGTTGTGGAATCGAGCATTAGCTTGTTGACGAACTCCTGATGACTCGCCGCCTTCTGCAAGCAAATCCTGCCACTTATTTTCACACCCAAAAACGTAATTGATCCACCAGGCCTCCTCAGTCCGAACGGTATCTCTGGCCAACTCGCTCAATGGTGCAGGACCGGGCTGCTCGCAGCGATCGCTCACCCGCATGCGTACTCCCGCGCCCGTAAGCGAGCGGCCCTTCCGGTCTCCTGGCCCGCCTGGCTGCCATCGACAGGCTGCCGGGCCAGAGGGCGAGCGCCTGCTGGCCCTCTTGATATGGCGCCAGGAGATGCTAGGAGGCGTGAATTGAGGCTAATGTGGCACTTCACATTTAATATCACATTCTCAGAGGATAATTGTGATGTGAAATGTGATGTATCATTTAGCATTCAATTTGTTGCCATGGACATACGCCGCTTTGCGGCCTTTCCCGGTAAGCTCAATTTGCGGGTCCTCTGAAATGAGTTCTCGCATCAAACGAACTACCTGATATCGATCTAAACGAGTTATTTTCCTGATCTCTGCATTGGAAAGCCCTGCTTCTCCATGCGCTGATCTTTGCCGGAGCACGCTCAGCACCCTTGTTTTGGCTGCCTCCCAGTCTATGCGGCGGTCTCTCTCCAAGTGGCCATCGGCTATGAGTCGCCGGTGTAAATCAGGCCTGAGCATCCAATAGGTTCCCCGTCCCGTTCCTCCACGCTCCAGATATTCCATCTCTACTTCCATTTCGCTCAAAATTTCCCTGGCTTCTGTCTCAGATCGTTGGCAGTTGCGTGAAGCTGATGCCGTATCCAGTTCAGGATGGCGGAGGAGATACTGCAGAATCAGCAAGTGATCAACAAGAAGTTCTCTCCCGTGCTTGCTCTCCTCCGCCACAAATGCACGGAATGGAACCGATAGCTCACCTCCCTGGAACGTGACCTTCACAGCCTCAACCTGCTCCTGGATTAAGGGCGGTTCTTTGCCTTCGATGAGCATGGCCTGGAACATACGAGAAACGCCCAGGTTGCTGCGGTTAACAAGTCTTAGGCGAGTTAGAGCATCAACCAGAAGCAAATTCCTGGCAGCCGGCTGGTGATGCAGGATATTTTCAGGGGAGATGCCTCCGATGAATCCGCCGGGGTTGCCAATCTCCAGCTTATGGGGGTACTGCTTGACTAGAATCGGACCGCTCATGCGAAAGTCCGCATGGCAGAAGGCATTCATGATCGCTTCTCGAAGAGCTATCTCGGGATAAGTGCGGTATTCGAAATGAAATGGGCCATGTTCGACGGTGGTTATGGGATTGTCCGCCATAATGCGATCCAGCACGCGGGAAATGGCCACTGGAATGGCCTCCTTTCCATCCATTCGATCTGAATACTGGGTATCATCCCGCATGCGCAGATGAGTCCAGCCGTAGCCAGGTAAATGCTCTCGAATAGCCTCCGCCTTTCCGGCCAAGAGGAGGCCCGCTAGGGTCAGCTTACGATTGCGGATAACGCCTAAGGTTTCCAGGAGATCGAGGTCGCTCATCTGCAAGAGTTCGCTGGGGGCTTTTTCATGGTGGGCAGACTCTCGAAGCTGTTCCATAGCTGAAGCCGATAGATATAATATAGGCTTTCCGGCAATTTCCTTTGTTGTCAAATCCGTCTCGCCTGTTTCCACCATGATGCGCCTGCGTAACGTGCCTGTAAGCGGCTGGCAATCCTTGCCAATGCGTATCTTTCCTCTGCCTCTTGTATCTGTATAGGGTGGAAGGCCAGGATATATTTGCATGACCAGCAAGCGGCTTGATCCCTCCGGGACTGATAACTCTTCGAAGACCGGCGTGATTTTGGGGTCGGTAGAGTCGTAAACCGCTTTTCTCAGGCGGTTGATATCAACCTCAAGAGGGACACCAGGAATGGCCCCCGCACGACCTGTCGCTTTGTCTTTTACTCCGAAGACAACTGTTCCGCCTCCACCGTTGGCCATGCAAACTGCAGCCTCAATGACCAGCTCCAGCGCGTCCTTCTGGCTACGGTCTTTCCACTCCTTGAAGTCAAGATCCTGGTCTTCCAGTTCGTCGGCTGGTTTGCATTCCAGTTCATCAAGAAGCAGACGGATATCTTCGAGGCTGCGCATGAAATCTAATCTATCGTTTCAGCTTTAAAACCTGCCTAAGGCCTCTCGCTTGGCAGATTGATGGATAATCCAGAAGATATTACGAGCACCCTCAATCTCGCGTACTTGTGCGCCCGAGATCCAAGACATCCATCACGCCAACGGTTCCCTGCCATCTGCTCAATGGTGGAGGGGCCGGGCCGACCGCCGCGTCCCCGCCCGTGCATGCTCCCGCGCCCGTGTGCGAGCGGCCTTCCGGGCTCCCGGGCCCGCCTGGCCGCCACCCACAGGCTGCCAGTCCGGAGGGCGAGCGCCAGCTGGCTTGCCCAGGAGAAGGGAGAAGTTGGGTTGCTCCAAGAGATGTTGAGAGCAAAAAAACTATTGATAGTTATTAATAAATTAGGAGAGAAACTTATTCGATGCCACGACGCTTGAGGTATTCATCCAAGCTGATGAAATCGCCTTTCTTACGCTCGATGAGTGCATGAAGTTCCTCTGCCGTTGATTCATCTTCTTCATCGAGAGCGGCAAAATTCCTGTCCTTAAAGGACTCATCATTCGCTACTATGACTTTGCTTCGGGCTGCCATTGGATAATCCTTTTTAAGTTTCCGCAACTTCTGTTACCTCAAAGGTGGTTATGAAAGATCTCTCCTTGCTCTTTAGGGGAAACTCCTCCAAATAGAGCTCAGTAGCCTCCTTGAGGTTTTTCGCGGCCTCTTCAATGGTCTTCCCCTGACTTGCCGTCCCAACCTCCGGGCACTCTGCAACGTACATGTCCTCATCTCTATGGATTACTGCGGTAAGTGTGAGCATACGGATCATTATTAGCTCGGCGAGCTTAAATGTTCTCCGGAAAAATGAAGATTCAGTAAGCGAGCGAGCTTTACGAACTCCCAATTGCATTCCGGACGGCTTCAGCCGGCGAACGCAGGCTACGGGCTACTAATGAAAATTTCTACACCAACATGCCGTGCGTGCTCCTGCGCCCGTGAGCTGCGTGGGCAGCTGCCCAGGCCCCCTGGCTCCGATCGCTGCCGCAGAAGCTGCCGGGTCTGAGGGCGAGCACCTGCTGGCCCGCCCAGGAAAAAGTGGAGCTCGCAGTCGCTCCAAAAGATTTCGACAGCAAAAAAATGTGATTTTCGATAAGGATTAAGATACCTATTCCTTTATCAGAACATCTTCAAGCGCCCTTCTTGGCGTATGCTCCTTGACGGGCTCTGCATAGCCCAGCCGGAAGGTTTGCTGCACATATTGTGTAGATCCGGCCTCGACGGGCAAAAGCCTGTCAAGCTCTTTCTTTGTCTCCGGCACCTCCAGCGCCTGGCTCATGGGATGCAGGCTCACGCCCAGCGCGGTGGCCGCAAGCCAGAGGCGCTCGAGGGTCTGTCCGGCCAAAACCTGTGATTTGCTATCGTTATTTTGGGTGCTGATGAAGCCCAAATAAGGTGTGCTATTGATAAGTTCGGAATCCATTCTGATCTGATAAGGTCCGTTGTCCAGAAAGACCACATTCATCTGATCGATTTTGGCCTGGATGCCGACGGGGCCCATGCCGCCCTGGCTCATCCAGTGGCCCAGCTCGCTCTTGAAGTTGGCATCGGAATACTGGATCTGATCCGCACGAACCACGAGATCAAGGAACTTTTTCTTAGTGGTGGAATCGGTGACAAAGCTGGTTCGAACATCCTTATCCGATCCGAAGCTCCGGAGGGTTATCAGATCCGCATCGGTAATGGCCTTTTCTTCATAGAGGTTGCGATTGGTAAGGCGGGAAGGTATAGCGGAAAATAGACGGGGATCCATCGTGGGCGAAGCCCCGGGCTGCAATACAACTCTGGCCACGAGATCTTTCGGTCCCGGGAAATATGTAAGGCTGCAGTTGTATCCAAAATGGTCTGCCGAAACCCGCAAATTTTCAAGACAACAGCCAAGGCTCAGGTATAGCTCCCTGTAATCCGGGTCTGCAACTTGCAGCCAACCCGATTTATCGGCAAAGATATCAATCTGATTTCCAGAGATATTGAAATTCCAGGGCTGGGTGTTATAGCTGGATGGCGCAAGGATGGCGTATCTGAGCAGGAAGGTCAGCTTCTCTTCCGAGCTTGCGTTGGCTGCAAAGTCGCTCTCTTTGACATTCCATGCATCCAGTGACGTTTTGGGCTGCATCAGAACCCCTGCCAGCACCATCCCTATGATCAAGAATGTGCTTATTACCAATACCTTGGCCGTTGAAACTCCCATCGTCTTCCGCCTCATTAATTGAGCTTGCAGCAGGCTTATGGGAAGCAAACGAAATATACCCTGTGGTAGAGCCATGGAGCCGGAACCCATTCAGCATTGCAATGATGTAATTGATGCAATTGAGGCAATAATAGACCGAACCGGCAAAAAATAGTGAATGGATGGCTCGGCATCGTGGCTCGGCATAGCCATCAAACCGTTATTCGCTCCGGCTCTAAGGGAACTTCAGCCTCAGTTCTACGGGATCATGATCGCTGGTCTGGTTTCCGAAATCGGCGTTTATATGCACTGCTTTGAACTCCGGGGACATATGACCCAGGTTCTTGCTGATAAGTATATGATCCAGATCCTGAGAGTTGCCTTCGAAATTGTATGTATATTGCTCTTCAATAGGCAGATTCTCCAGGGGATCTGTGAGCAAATTGCCCTTGAGGATGTTCAGGGTCTCAGAGAACTGGAAATCATTGAGGTCGCCGAGGACAACTACGTTTGCAGTGGAGTTAGAATTTAGGATTTCTCTAACAAAGTTATGAACTATCTGAGCCTGCTTATGACGCTTATCATCCGTAATTGATCTTGGAGGTTGATACTCCCCGAAGAGTCTATCATCCTTGCTGTCTTTGGCCTTAAAGTGGTTGGCGATTACGAAGAGACTCTGGCCCTTGAAAGCGAACTCTGCTGCCAGAGGCTTGCGCAGACCTGTTTCGAATGCAGGATCCCTGGGGTAAATCCAGCCGGGATTGGGAGAAATATGAGGGCCACGGGTAACGGTAACATTTTCTCTGGGATTTCCTGTAGAAAGACCCCTGAAGGCTAATCCTCGATCTGTTCTGTAGAGGATGGCTACATTCATGGTACTATTTTTATCTGGAATGCTAATATTACTATAATGGAACTTGCCGTTGCTTGCAATACTGATATTCTCAGTTAGTAGATTTAGAGTCTTGTAGATGTCGGATCCGTCTTTCGTGCTGTTGTCGCCTTTTATCTCCTCAAGCGCAACGATATCCGGAGCACCGAGATCTTCTACGATCTGTTGGGCCAGGGTCCCAAATTTTTTTGTTTTTAGATTATACGACAGGTCCTCGACATTATAGGCCGCGATGGTGATCTGATCCCCAGCAGCACTTTGAGTTCTATTGTCATTGATACGGTTATTGCTATCGCGGCTGCTATTGTGGCTGCTATTGCTGGGGCCATGAGTAAGTGCTAGAGGCGTATTCTTGTCTACCACGATCTCGTAATTGTATTTTGAATAGTCAATCACTCCGACAATTGGACCTTTGATGAGGTCCCCAACATTGACGGCCTCGGATGAATTGGTAAAGAAGTCTAGGGCGATTCGCTCCGGGTTGTAGTCTCTGGGTCTGGATATGATGCCGCCGCTGGGAGTTCTGATGCTCGCCAGGCTGCCGTTGTCACTCAAGACAAATACGACGGGATGGTTGGTGGGCTTGGCTGGTCCCACAACGACTGCATTGTTTATCAAGACGCTCATTCCCTCCAGACTCTCATAGAAATCGATACCATCTGTTCCGGGATCAAAAGAATTATCAATTGAGATGTTCCCAAAAGCATCATCCTCAATAACAGTATCCGGCGAGACCAGGCCGCCTATGCCAAGACGGACAGGAGCCAGAGTGATATTGCTGTGCGTGGTAGTATAAGTGGGATTGACTATTTCCGTTACGCTAAGGCTCAAAGGCTTTCCGTCTTGAATGTACTCATTTACAGTTCCATCTACGTATGCCAAATCTCCTTTCCTTATATTTTTTGGCGAGCTCCCGGTGTATACCAATATTCCTTCAGAAGTGCGGTTATCATTATCTGGACGCGGGTCTTGCATATAGAAGCCCCTGGAAGTAACAAGGGTTACAATGCCCTGAATCTCTGAGACACTGCATCCTGCAAGGGGGGACTTGTGCCCTGCTCCCTGAATGTAATGAATGCTGATATTGGAATAGGTGCGATTTTTTCCTGCACTGCTATTCGAATCTAGGAGGATGATGCTTCCCAGGCTCAATGCTATACATAAAACTATTAGTATCATTAATTTGCGATTTTTTCCCATAAGATATCCTTCGTAGAGTGAGGTTTCTCCTACTTCTAAATATAGAGGCAGACAATAAAAATTTTTCGCCAAACGAGAGGTCTCGTCGATTGGAGGGTTGTAACCCGAGGTTGCAATCAAAAAATCGGCAAGCAGAATAATTGACTGCTCAGTCTGAATAGGAGAGCGGGCATCGCAATGGATTTCTGCCATCTATCACACTTCTATCACACCCGCATGAAATGATCTCACGGCTTGCAGAAGGATTGCGCAGCCGTTTGGTTGTTAGAGAAATTGCTTACGATCCTTCAGCAAAAAGTTCGCATCACTTCGAAGGGCCGCCCTCATAAAATCTTTTCATACTGAAGCTCCTCTTTAGGAACGGGCGTTTTTTTCTCGTCCGGATAGCCGAAGGCTATCATGGATTCCACCCTCATATTTTCGGGCAGATCGAGTGCCTCTTTGATATAATCCTCGGCTGACAGATGGCTGTCATGCATTCGGTTTCTGATCTGGATCCAGCAGGAGCCCAGGCCCAGGCTCTGGCCTGTAAGCTGCAGGAAAATCGAAGCGATGGAGCAGTCCTCGACCCAGACATCAGACTCTCCTTCCTTTGCCAGGATAACCACACCCAGCCGTGCCCCTTTCAGAAAACTTGAGCCTTTCTCTTTGGCCCGGGAGAGCTCCTCCAGCAATGCCCTATCCGTGACAAAAAGAAAGCGCCAGGGGTCGATGCCGCGGGACGTCGGGGAGCGCAGAGCAGCCTCCATAAGCCCTTCGATCAATTCCTGTTCTATCTCTTTATCTTTGAATCTTCGAATGCTGCGCCGGTTTCTCAATATGTCGAGCATGATAATTTCTCCAATATCAAATCAAATATCTGTTATGTAGCGCTGCATAATCAAATAAGTTTCAGTCATTCCTCAAGCTTCCGGCAGTGCTGCCCAAAATCAGATTTTAAATGTCCAGGGAAATAAAGATATTGAATCAAATCCAACAGGAATAAGGGTGCTGACAAAATGGAAGGCAAGATAGTCTACTTCGAAGAGGGCGGGCCTGATAACACCGAGGCCGTCTTTAAGCTGGTGCAAGAGAGATTGGACACGCTGGGAATTAAGAAGATAGTTATCGCCTCCACCACCGGAGCTACAGCCAGAAAGGCTATGGATTTCTTCGGGGACAGAGGCGTCAAATTGGTAGTAGTTCCCCATCAGTTCGATTTCTATAGAGAGAAGAATGCGTTTCCAGAGGAGCTTGTCCGGGCCCTGCGAGAATCGGGGCACGAGGTTCATTTTGGCACCATGCTCTTCCATACTGACGATTTCTACGGTTCAAGAAATGCAACCGCAATGGCCAACCTCCTGCGTTGCTTCTGTCAGGGCGCAAAGGTCTGCTTTGAAATCGTCCTCATGGTTACAGATGCCGGACTTCTGGCAACTGGTGAAAAGGTGATAGCAATTGCCGGGACTGCTTGGGGATCGGATACTGCAATGGTAATGCAGGCGGCTTCGACTCAGCATTTACGAAGGCTCAGGGTGAACGAGATTATATGCAAGCCTCTCAATCCCTTAAACATAGATGAATTGCGAGAGAGGATGGATCATAAAGTTGAGACTGTTGAGAAAGAAAGCTGAAGATTGGTACAAGTTTTGAAAAGTGGTACAACTTTGAAGAGTGGCAATGAGTTTGAGATCAGCAAACATATTGCCATTTTGGCAAAATGATACCGATTAGATAACGACTATTTCGAGGCGAACTATGCTCTACAGAAATATGAAGAAGGCGGAATCCAGGCTGTCGATCCTGGGATTCGGATGCATGCGCCTTCCTATGAAGGAGAACGGCCAGATCGATGAGCCGCATGCCACAAAGATGCTGAGATATGCCATCGATAATGGCGTGAACTATGTCGACACTGCCTACGTTTATCATAATGGAGAGAGCGAGCCGTTTGTGGGCCGCGCTCTCCTGGACGGGTACCGTGAGGAGGTAAATCTTGCCACGAAGCTCCCCAGCTGGATGATCAAATCACGTGAGGATATGGATAAGTATCTGAACGAGCAGCTAAAACGACTGCAGACCGACCATATCGACTTCTATCTTGTCCATGGACTCATGAGGCAGTTCTGGGACAAACTTCGACCGCTTAAGGTGACCGAATTTCTGGATGAAGCCATCGAAGACGGCCGGATAAGATACGCAGGATTCTCGTTCCATGACGAGCTGGGATTGTTCAAAGAGATTGTGGATGCCTACGACTGGGACTTCTGTCAGATCCAGTACAACTTCATGGACGAAGGGTACCAGGCGGGAACAGAGGGGCTCAGGTATGCGGCCGGGAAGGGTCTAGGGATTGTTGTCATGGAACCATTAAGAGGAGGTATGCTGAGCAAAGAGATTCCTGTCATTGGCGATATATGGAAAAGTGCTCCTGTCACCCGTAGCCCAACCGAGTGGGCGCTGCGGTGGGTTTGGAACCATCCTGAAGTAACAGTTGTCCTTTCCGGCATGTCGGATTGGGAGCAGGTCGTAGAGAACATCGCTTATGCTGATAAAGGAGTCTCAGACTCGCTCTCCCAGACAGAACTCGATCTCTTTGATAGGGTTAAGGCTGAATACGGGAAGAGAATCAAAGTTCCATGTACCGGCTGCAACTATTGCATGCCTTGCCCATCTGGCGTCAGTATCCCCGAATGCTTTGAATTATACAATACAGCCTGCATGTTTGATGCCCCTGAGGCTGCCAAATTTAGCTACAATATAGTCCTTGGCGGCATGCTCTCTGGAAAACCCGAATTCGCATCCCAATGCCAGGAATGCGGCGAGTGCCTGGAGAAGTGCCCGCAGAAGATCCCGATACGAGAGCGTTTATTGGAAGTTGTTAAGTACTTTGGAAAGTAAATAAGCCGCAAAGCGGGAACGCAGCGATGCGGAAGGCGGCAAAGCAGCTGAACTTAAAGGCTCTTTGCCTCCGAACAATACTCGGGCAACGACAATGCGGCGCAGGCTTTTAAGCCATTGCATCTACTATGCTTTACTGGCCGGGCAGTCTCTCGACATGGATCGTTTTCAGCAGGCTGGATGTGCCGTTCTCCCAGGGATAAGTTGAGGCGATGAGGCATTCTGTTTTCCCCGAATCACTAACTCCGTCGAGGAGAAATTGAGCTACAAATCCCTGCGTATCATTTCGGCAATCGCTGCTGTTTGTAAGGTAGCCCCGGTACCCGTCAATATTGCGCCGAAGGGTGACGACATCCCGGCAATCGCTATTTGCAGATAGCAGCTTATTTGTCGTTCCAATTGAGGGTTCCAGCAAGATTGGGTATTTGTATTCTATGATTGCGATCGTTACGAGAAAGCGGGCCTCAGCGAAAGTCAACTGCGCCCCATAGCCGACATAAGTAATTCCACTGAATGTCTCTGAGTACCTGGGTTTAGCGATGGAGATGTTATGCTCCGACGTATTATTCAAGTCGTATTTCACCAAGTACGATCCAAGTTCAAAGCTCTCCAGTTTTGCCGATGCAGGCAGAGACACCAGAGCTGTTAATAGAATCACTGCAGGAATCACTACGAGACTCAGGTATTTTCTCATTATCACTTATCCGGCCCATATTTGCCGTTTGGGTCCAATTCGACTTATCCTGCCATATTTAAAACGGTTCTGGTAGGAATCCAAGCCCTACTTCTCCGGATTTGTCGTCAAATAAATTGGGCCAATGGCAATAAAATCGGATATCTCGAAGAATAATATTATTCATTCAGTTCGTCATCGAAATCTTTAATTGTCTTGCCGTTATCCCTTTGAAAGAGACATTAAGGGAGGGATAGGATGTCCATCAACCGGATACATGCATGCTTGATATTGGTTTCTCTATTATTGATCTTCATTCAGAACTCAGTTGCATTGAATGCATCTAGTAACTCGACCGATATTTTTGAGGTAAACGACAGCACTCTTAACCGTACAATAGATACGCATCCTTTCTTTATCCTCGATTGCTATGCACCCTGGTGTGAGCCCTGCATACGTTTGAACACCACAATTCATAAGCTGGCTAATGACCTCAACGGCCAGATCGCTGTCGGTCAAATTGACATGGACTTGAATAAGAGAACAGAAGTGATGTACAATATCACAGGATACCCGACCATTCTGATATTCGAGAAGAGAAAGCTCGTCGACAGACAACTGGGAAATCTGTCCGAACCGGAACTTATAGACGTTCTCTCCAGAGTTGATCCGAATTTGAATACAAGCAACATTAACCTTCCCATCGAAAATCATGGAACTTATCCAATAAAAACCCGGGTTTGAGCAGAACAAGGAGAACAAGAAGCACAACTGACGGGAGACCGATGCTGCCGGATCTGCATCATTCGAGCGGCTTTTGGTCTCCAATCTGCGTTCTCAGAAGACGTTCGCCAACACTTGCAGAGAATCTGCCAAAAAAATGGAAAACAAAAAAATTGTTTGTCAATTTGCCCCAAATCCGCTAAGGCGAATTTAGAAATGCATAGGCACCGTAGTACCAGGCATTTGCATCATAGAGTCCGTTACTGACCACAGGGTTTAGTCCGTTATTATATGGCGTATTGTAAATCCCGTTATCAGGCGTGTAGTAGATTCCGTTATCTGGCATGCCATTAATCCCGTTTCTGTAAACTGCACTGCTTAGCGACCTGAGGTCTACTGAACTGCCATCCGGGAAGACGCATAAGTTAACATCTCCGTAAGGTGTATGTACATTTTGAACCTGGCCACCTCTGGTCTGGCATGTCTTGGTCACATCAGCAAGATCCAGCGCACTGAGCGGCGTGGTGTACGAGGCATATTTAGTGTAGGAGGGTCTGGAATTGCCGGTACAGTTTCCCGCAAAGAAGGAATGAGCATCGCACCAGGTGTTGTCTGTGAACTTGCAGATAGGTCTGTTGTTGTTCACCCCCGGGGTTGTCGCATAGAGATTTCCCGTGCCTACGCAATAAGCCCTGTCCGGGCCCGAAGTATCCACGACCTGGCCCATGACGTTCAGCGAGCAAGTGCTGAGAAGGACCGCAATACAAAGCCATGTTAACTTGAACCATGATTTCCCAATATTGAAATTACCTGTCATCTTCTTCACTCCATTCAAGGCCTTACTGATCCAAACAGAGCCCATCTCCAATTCGCACCAATCATTCGGGATGGTGACGCATTTTGAGCGTCTTTGGGAAGCACGATCATCGCTGGCGATCCAAAGTTGCTGTAAACCGTGGACTCATTGATAGTGCTCATGATTTTGTAGTCCGGTGAGGAGATGTTCAGAATCTTCGGTGTAACGGTCAAGCTCGAGTTGATATCCAACCTTCTCAGGGTCGAATCATTCTTGGAGATCCAGGCGGTCAGAACTATTCGGCTGTTGTTTATCAGGCTTGTATTGCTGATATCGAAAGTCCCATTCTTCAGCTTATCAGGCAACGCAAAGGGAGATGGGAAGTAAGCGGCCAAAAGCTGCAAGCCGGTCATTCCTGTGTAGATCGACCCAATAGGCGAGCCCATTATCTTGTAGTAATCCTCGCCCTGCGTTTTCTCCATGCCCACAATCTTCATGTTGGAGTATTTTATGAGATTGACCTGGCCGGGAATCTCATTGTAAGCCTGCAAGACTTGAGCGGTGTCGGTGACATTAAGACTTGTCCAGTTCATACCCTCTTTCCAGTTCTCTGAACCATTTATGAAATAGCCTTCCCAGGTGAGAACATCGCCAGTCTCCTCATCAGTGAGGTTAGAGCCCCACCATCCTTTCTGATTTACCAGGTCCAACTTTCCGTTGGTAGTCTTATAGGCATCATATTCCTTGCGCAGCGAACTATTTGAGTAAATCAGCATACTCTCCGCTGACCTGGAATAGGTATAGCTGGTCAGATTTTTCGCTGAATTTTCGGTCGTCTGCTTCAATTGCTGGATGTTGGCTTCCTGGGCGGATACGACCATGGAAGCCGCAAAAATTGCAAGCAGCATGATAAGTATTTTGTTAGAATTCATGATTTAATCACCTAGATATGATGTACTTCACTATTGATAAATATATGTCCTAAAAACATTTTGATACGGATTTTGTATTAGAAACTTTCAGAATTATATCTATCTGCCTTGGATTTGCCTATTCGCTATTTCTCATGGCTTACGTAAGACTCCAGCGCAGACTTCAGTTCCACCAACTTCGCAGGTTTGCTGATATAGCCATCCATGCCGGCAGCCAAACACGTCTCTCGATCACATTTCAGAACGGAAGCCGTCATTGCGATTATCTTTGGTCCGCTTTCCGGCCAACGCCTGCGTATCTCCCTCGTGGCCTCCAATCCATCCATTTCCGGCATCAGCACATCCATAATTACGACATCATATGATTGCCTCTCCAGGGCTCGCAAGACCTCAATGCCATTGCTTGCTACGTCTGCCCGGCAACCTAACTTATTGAGCATTCTCTGAGTCACCATCTGGTTAACCAAATTGTCTTCCGCAAGCAGTATGCTCAGGTGATGGTCCAATTTCCCATTAAGGGAGGCATTAGATTTCGAATCGAGCTTATTGATATCAATGGGCTCATGAAGAGTCTTTTCGACCTTGATTGTAAAATGAAAAGTAGTGCCGCTGCCAGCCTCACTCTCAACCCATATCGTTCCATTCATCATCTCTACAAGCTTCTTGCTTATTGCAAGACCAAGGCCGGTGCCGCCATACTTTCGCGTTGTCGAGGAATCGATCTGGCTGAAAGACTGAAATAGACGTCCCATCTTGTCCAGGGGGATCCCAATTCCGGTATCTTTAACGGCAAAATGAATCTCATATTTTTCGCCTTCGAGCCTCTTGCCGGAGACAGCGACAGAAATCTCGCCCGTTTCTGTAAACTTTACGGAGTTGTTGAGCAAATTAACCAGGATCTGGCTGAGCCTGGTGGGGTCGCCCAAAATGACGGCAGGTGTATTGTCATCGAACTCGCATCTTGTACTTATGCCTTTTTTATTGGCATCTGCAGATACCAGATCCAGGGAAGTCTCTACACATCTAATCAATTCGAAAGGCTGACATTCCAGATCGGTCACACCGGCTTCAATCTTAGAAAGGTCAAGGATGTTATTTATAATAGACAGCAGTGACTCACCGCTTCTGCGAATCGTCTCCAAACACTCCTTTTGGTTTGTTGTGAGATCTTCATCGAGCAAAAGGCCGGTCATGCCGATGACGGCATTCATGGGTGTTCTTATCTCATGGCTCATGTTTGCCAGGAACTCGGACTTGGCCCTGGTCGCGGCTTCCGCAGCTTCCTTGGCCTTTCTCAGTATCTCTTCGGACCGCTTAAGCTCGGTTATATCCGTTACGGCTCCTACCAGGAACTGATCTTTGTCATTAGCCGTGTATAGGTTCTTTTTAACGAGAATAGTATGCGAGACACCGGCAGCACTGGCAATTGTTTCTTCATTCAGGTTCTCTTTACCGGTGCTGAAAACCAGCTCGTCCTTTTCCCAGGAAGTGTCGCCCATCTCTTTTGTTGGGAAGAGGTCGTAAATAGTTCGACCTAAGATTTCGTCGGATTGAAGATCAAGCATTTTACATTCCGCATCATTGACGAGAATAAATCTATGCTGCCGGTCTTTGACAAATACCGGGTCGCCTATGGAGTTGATTATTTTATCCAGAAATTCCCTCGACTCCACGAGCTCCGACTCTGCCTTTTTTCGCTTGGTGATGTCACGGAATACCACTTGCGTCGATGGTTTGCCCCTAAAGATAAACGGAATCGCTGCTACCTCAACCTCAATCTCGGCGCCGTCAATTCCAAGAAGCTTCTCTTCGATTAATGGAGCCCCATCCCGAGCATTTTGTGTGGAATGAATCCTGTCCCGAACAGTCTGTATGTAGTCGGGATGAACAAAACTCATCACCGGTTTGCCCACCAGCTCCTCAGGTTTGTCTGCATTCAGAAGCACTGCAGAGGTCTTATTCGCAAAGATTACAATGCCATCCTGGTGGATTATAATGCCGTCCGGGGAGGATTCTACAAGAAGACGATAACGATCTTCGCTCTCCTTTAGATCCATCTCTGCTTTTTTGCGATCCGTTACGTCCGTCAGGGTCATAGTTAAGCCCTTCACCGAATTGGGATCGCCCGACAACCTGGCGGAGGATCTGACGTATTTTACACGATTCTCCTTATCCAGGACTCTGAATTCGTAGGCTTTGAGCTTGCCTGTAATTGCTTGCTCAAACCTTTCTTTCACGCCGGCCAGATCATCCTTGTGTATATGTTCTTCAAATCTCCGTCCTATAAATTCCCTGGGGCTGTAACCAAAGGCCTGTTCAACAACGGGACTGATGTAGGTGATGCGGCCAGATGGATCAAGAAAGAGAATAATGTCATTGAGGTTCTCGATCAGATTGCGGTAAAGCTCACGGCTTTCCAGTAGAGCGTTTTCTGCGGCTTTACGTTCAGTGATATCTTTCACTGTCACGTGTAGAATCTGCTCACCCTTCCAGGGGATAGCGGTCAGCGTAATCATAGCAGGGAATTCTTCTCCGTTTGACCGGCGACGAATCCATTCGAACTTATGGGTCCCATTCCTAAAGGCCTCTTTGATCATCTCTTCCGATTTTTCACGGGAACTGCGACCGTCTGTCTGTCTCTCCGGTGATATTTCAGAAGGATGAAGATCCAGCAGCTCGGCCCTGGAAGAGCACTTCATCATCTCTACGGCAGCATTGTTGCAATCGATGAACTTCTTTCCATCCAGCAGAAACATGGCATCTGCAGACCTCTCGAATAGCAGCCTGAATTTGCTCTCGCTCTCTTTGAGTGCTTCTTCCGTATACTTCCGTTCCGTAATGTCTGGTCGTGTACTTATTTAACTGAATACTTTTTATACTACCTCATCAAATCATCAAGTTGGGGTAGCGATGGAGTCCAATCTTGATTTATCGAAGTTTTGGTG
>Ga0182011_10001897_pt1 | contig 18082 bp, 23 predicted proteins | sample 711E1DmetaG_FD_120481 | JGI IMG/M metagenome (GOLD analysis project Ga0182011, IMG submission 120481) | Permafrost microbial communities from Stordalen Mire, Sweden - 711E1D metaG | ecosystem: Environmental > Terrestrial > Soil > Wetlands > Permafrost | place: Sweden: Stordalen | collected... | reverse complement strand
GCAATGAGAGATTCGCTGGAGACCGGGTTCGGCGTCCTGTCGGAATAGGTTTCGAGTCCCCTCTGCACAAAGTGCGCCAGCAGTATCCACTCGGCCCTCGACAGGATGTGTTGGGCCTCTCCTTTCTTGCGAATCTGGAGTAGTGCTTCGGTGGGATTCTCCATCAGCTCTGCAACCTCGAAGCGATCCCCGCGAGCGGCCTCCAGGATTTGTTTGGCGACCTCCGAAGTCGAAACGCTTTCTCCCGTCTTCGAGGACAAAATCTCCTTGGCGCGCTCCAGGCGCGAACGCAAGGCCTCGCTGATTCGAAGCGAGATCGTTTGTTGCTGTAAGGGCTTCTCGGTTTTTTCTGGTTTCTCAGGCATCTGCGGATGCCTCCTTTTCGTTGACCCCGTCAACAATCTTACACCTTGACGTGTCGTTTGCAAACACGGTAGACTATCGTGGACTTGGAGTCAAGTTGAAAACGGGAGCAGGGGGGACTTAAGAACAAGGGCAATGAAACACCGCAGTACCCAACTCGCCACGCGCAAGAACCCAGACTCGCCAAGAGTGCATGGCTCGCGCCCGACAGTGAATCCGTCGTTCACATCGATGAGAGAGTTCGTGGAGTCGCAGGACAGAGAGGACGTACCTTCAGCGTTGTCGTGCGAGATAGAAGGTCCTGATGTGCCTCCTGCTGGGCTAGCAAATGAAATCACAGTTGAAAAAGATAAACGTGCGCCCCGGTTGCTGGCGGTGGAGTCCGTCAAGGGAGCGCCAGCCAAGCCATCCCAGCCCACGAAGAGTTTTGCCGAGGGGAGGGAACTGCTGCACCTCAAAAGCGACAACAGATTCGAACCTCTGTTAGATGTGGTCGAGGCGGCAATGCTTCTGAGAATGCATCCCAGGACGCTTCGAGCGAAGGCGCGTAAGCGAATAATCCCCGCGATCCAGGTCGGAAGGCGATGGCGCTTTCGCGCTTCCACTCTGAACACTTGGCTAGAGAGATTGCCAAGGTGACGATCTGCGACGTGCGAGAAAACATGTCGATCATTTCTCAGAATCGGATTATTCTGGCGGTGTCCGCCGACACCGTTTAAACAAAGGAGGATTTTTGTTTAAACGGACGCGTTATCAACATGGAAGCATGGAACGAGAAGAGCGGAAGAAAGGGGCTGACGTATGGGTGTACCGGTGGTGGGAAGAAGACATCAACGGGAAGCTCTTACACCGCAAGCAGCAGATTGGGGATGTGGAGACATATCCAAACGAATCTGCCGCGCATGCGGCAGCGGACGCTCTTCGATTAACTATCAACAATGGAAGCAAGCACAAAAGCCTACAGCGAACCACAATCAATATTCTTTGGGAGCATTACTCTCGCGAGGAACTGCCACGCAAGGCTTTGTCCACGCAAGACTCCTACGGTATGTACGCAAAGAATTGGATTGTGCCGCGTTGGGGAAATATGCAATTGGACCAGGTCAAGACGGTAGAGGTCGAACGATGGCTGCTGGCAACCGAGGTCGCGAATGGAACCAAGGCCAAGATCAAATGTGTGATGTCGGCTTTGTTTTCCCATGCGGTTCGTTGGGAGTTCTGTGGCCACAACCCGATCTCCTCCGGCATTCCGGTAGGAAGTGGAGGAAGGAGAGGACCAAGTACGGGAGTGCGTGTCAGTGCCAAGCGCCAGAGGTCGCCGTTGAAATTGACGGCAGAGCAAGTGGCACAAGTTTTGACACGACTCGAATTCCGCGACCAGCTTCTCGTGTTTCTGGATGCAGGACTGGGAACACGTCGAGGCGAACTGGGTGGACTTCGTTGGATGGACTGCAATTTCAACGACCGAATCTTCGACGTTCAACATTCCTATTATTGGCGTCGGGGAGGGCATCTGGTTGCTACCAAGTCGGAAGCTTCGGCTCAGCCGTTGCCGATGCATCCGGCACTGAAGAATGGTCTACTGGAGTGGAGATCAAACAGTCTCTACAACCAACCAGAAGACTTCGTTTTTCCTTCAGAGAAACTCAAGGGTCGCAAACCGCTCGACTTGGCTTCGGTGCTGAAGAAGAAGATTCAGCCTGCGTTTGTGAGGCTCGGCATCGCGGGCGTAGGCTGGCATACGTTTCGGCATACTGTTGGGTCGATGCTCGCGGAAATGGGAGAACATCAACTCACAATCCGCGACTACTTACGGCACAGCAATCTCCACGTCACGAACAAATACTTGCAGGCGACATCGAATACCAAGCGTCTCGCACAGAACAAGTTGATCGATGCCTTCCTGCCTGCGGGTTTGTTGCCCAAACCGATTCTGGTTCAATAGGTGACGCTTTGCAGCGAATTCGCCGTGTGGAATTCGCGTCTGGCGCTTATCGTCCCCTAATATCCCCTGATCCGTTTGGATCAGGGGTTGTAAGTGATTGGAAAATATGGCGGGGACGACGAGACTCGAACTCGCGACCTCTGCCGTGACAGGGCAGCGTTCTAACCAACTGAACTACGTCCCCAACCGTGGAATCAGCAACTTGCCGTAAACCCTTATGGAATAAGGCTGTTGCAAGTTTCGCATACAGCGCACGATTCGCCGCCGGTGCATGCAATGGCATCTGTCCCTGCCAAAACCGCCAATCAGCCGCTAATAAAAATTCGTGCGCTCCTGCGGAATTTATACTAACACAGATGCCTGCAAGATCCGAAACAGAGTCCGACGAATCCTCGACGAACCGAGGCAGCCAATTCGTGACCTCCTGCTCCTATATTAAATGCTCGATTCGTACGTGTTCTTGTGCATAGGTCCGGCCGATCTCCCGCAATAAGGGAATGGCGTGGACCGCATCCAGTTCGCCGAGTTGCGGAGTCTTCTGGAGCAACTCCTCCGCCGCCTGTCCCATGCAAGATCTGTTGTAGCGGACGTAGCTGCACCAACTCCGCCCGGGAAGCGCGGCCCCTTCCAGATTGCCGATCTCTGAATCCAGTTCTTCTCCCTGAATGCATTGCCCAAGGCACCGGCACAGGTAGTCCTGCTCGAGTGCGATCCCTTGCATCAACGCCGCGAGGATTCGAGGGACGTTGTATCCGACCCACATGCGGCGTACATTCTTGTTCGCCGCGGCCAGGGAAAAGCGAATCGTGCCCACGGAAATCACTCGAATCTTGTCCGGCCCGGTTTCCCACGCCAGCCGGTAGCAAGGCAAGACTGCCGTTAACGCGGCGATGAGAGCCGGATTGTTGTACGGCGTAATCCCCCCGTCGACAAAAACGTGACGTTGGCCCCCCAGCATGATCTCTTCGGCCCCAGCCATTTCTCGATAGAGGGTGCGTTCCCAGTCGGCACCGGGCGCGAGACCGGCGTGCTTATCGAAATCGAGAAAGGTCTCGACAAAACCGTTCGCGTGCAGGCATGTCAGCAGGCGCGCCGCTCGCTCGGTGTCCCGGCTTGAGTGGCTGATAAAAATGTGCGACATGCTCGTTTCCCCGGAAGAAATTCCTCTTGGGCGGTTCGATTGCCTATCCCTGGAATTTCCTTTTTGAACCGGCGCCTGGGGTCCGCCCCTTTGAAAAACGTATGCTAGTCGCCCAAATACACCTTGAGCCTCGTAGACGGACTCATGAAAGTTGGACAAGACGCCGATCCAGAGTATATCGGGCCGCCTATCAACATTCTGGCTGTTACCAAACAAGCTGTCTACTGGCTTAGAAAGAATGACTGTAATGATGTCCGTCCACAAGAGACAACGCAGATGCCGCGACCCACGAACCCTGTCGGGACGGGAGATCAATGAGGCTGCGTCTGTACTGGAGAGGGTCGACGAGCGGTGGCCGACAGAGGGTGTCAGCGACATCAAGCGGTGACGGTGCAGGGGAGCCGCACGCGGCCGTTAGCAGCGACTCATTCAGGGTTGTCCCGATAATAGGCAGCGGCCAATTTCGTAGTCAGATCACTGATCGCTTCACGGACTTTGGAGGCCATGTCGTATTTGGTGCCGATCAGAAGTTTTCCCTTATTCCAGACCGTCGCTACAGTCGCGGTGACTTCAGAATTAGACCAATCACGAAGAATCTTTACGGGCCGATTGACCTTTATGTCGACATAGACGGCGACTCTATCTGGCCCGGCTTCGACTGCCAAGACCTTGACGTAGACGTAAGGGCTTGCGTCCTTACTAATCTTTAGCTTGGGGAGATCGCGCTTAAGCCCAACCAAAGTCTGCGATTCCAGCGTTTCTTCAGACAAACCGATGTCTTTCGCAGTCTTTTCAAGTTGCTCAACAACGATGCTTGCTTGCGTCAATTCTTTTAGGTCCTGCGCATCAGATTGAGGCGCAAGCAAAAGAAGTAGGAACGACGCACAGGCAATCGAAAATGGTTTCATCAGGGCGCACCTCTCTCGCTCTTTATAACGCTCGGGGATAGGTTCGACAAGCGGTGGCCGCGCAATTGAATCGGTAGCTTTGCGTGGCGCATGGGGCAGAACGTCTAGCGACAAACTGCGCGTGTATTTTGTTTATATTGCCCTGGGAGGCCTGGTCAACGTGTTAGCGCTGTGTACGGTGTCATAGAGCTTGCGAGCCTTACTGACCAGCTCACGTGTCTTCCGCAAATACGATTGGATTCTGGAAACAGCAGCTTGTAGCGTCCCCCCACCGTCTTAAAGAAAAAGTCATTTAGCTGGTAACGCCCCCGTTGGGGTGGCAATGTGGCCGCCCACTGCGAAGCAGGGTCAGACCCAGCAAGAAAACGTTTCATTTCGGCGTGGTCCAACTCTTGCAATGGGCAATGGCGCTTTCCTACCTTGACCCAGATATCGGCGAAGCCTTGACGATGCACAGAGTCCACACGAGCTTGGCTCATTCGAAGGTGGCTGAAGCTCTCGTACTTGAAAGAATTCTTAAACTCTCGACGACGTCGTTGCTCATCGGGCGAAAGTGTGTTCACCCATCTGTTTAACCTTGAATCTACTCCGAAACAAGACTGGATGATGTCTGGGACGCTTCGACATTCGACCAGGAAAGCAGATACATGAGAAGAAAGTTTTGCCCGCCAGCGAGGATCGCTGACGTCTACTCCGGTAGCCTGTATGGCGATGTAGTGAGGGGGCAAATCCGGATGAATGTCCCTGCTCGCCTGCCCCAAATTAAATTCTGCGCTTTCCAACTTCTCTTGAATGCTTCTCCAGCAATCCCAAGCCATACTAAACGCGGCCCTCCTAACATCTCCAATGCTGACGTCATCACAACACTGCTGCGAAGTCAACAACGCTGCGAGCACTCGCCTGGTAGATTCCTGTACGCGGCCCAAAAGGTTACACGAAGGGGTTGCACGAAGACGCGGCCGGCATCTATCTGTGAGGCGTAATCTCGACCAACTCCCACTTCGCGCCAGGATGATGGCTGGGCGGGAACGTCTTACCCTTCACGTCCGTGCTAAACGAGGAACGCGACCCGCACGAGCTACACTTGTAAATACCAGAAAGCGGAACCACATCTCCGGGGCTGAACTGATCGCCTACTTTGGCCATTTTGCTTTTCCTTTCAGGATGCGCCCCGTGGATACACTTTAATCCGTTCGACTTTGGCTAAGGTGCATTCGAGTTACCGCTTTGGGCGTACCGCTTACCTTTTACTTACACCCTATGATATTCATTTGTAAAGCTGAAAGCGAAACGGCCCGGCGTTCAAACAACGCTGCGCGCACTCGCTGGCTGTTTGGATGCATTGCACCAATATTGTGCGGGCGTGCTGGCCGGCACAAAAGCTGCAAGCGGGGCTAAGGGCTAACTGCCGGGCTGATTGCCGGGCAAGACCTTCGCCTCAGGGCCGATTGGATGCTGACGAATTAAATCTATCGCCGGTGCTATCTCATATCCTTGCACTATACCTGTATTGAGAGAGACGGATGTGTCACTGACCACATATTCGAAATACGTTCCATTGGCCCTTTTTTGGATCATCCACGGTTGGGCTTTTGCGGCGTCTCCAGCATCGGCGGGTGAGTTGATGTCGTGTTTCTTCAAAACCGGTACAACTTCGGGATAAAATCCCGACACAACGGCGACCAGGTTCATGACGACGCTGCTCTGATTCAAGTCGCGGTATACGATTGGACCGCCAGAGAAGCCGGGATTATTGTATCCGTCCAATAGTATCAACTTAGCTTTTTTGCTTGGGTCCACTTCAACGGTGCCAGAGATTGTGCCCCGCTTGATAATCGCTAGTGGATAAGGACCATTCACTCCATGAAAGGAGGTCTGCATCCCGTAAGGAAAGCCAAGGAAGTAGGCATCCTGTCCATAAAAGAAGCTTCCCTTGTCAAAGGGTAGGTCGAAATTCACGGTCAATTGGTGCGGAGGGATGAGGACCGCAATGTCGATCGGGTCTTCGCAGCGGAAGATTTTTACATTGAGAGGCTTCCAGGCATCGTTCATGAAAACGTCGATTTTATCTTCTTTTTCAAGTCCTTTGACAACGTGCTTCGCAGTTATCAAATATTCTCGGCCGTCAACGTCCACGGTGAAAGCCGTTGCAGTCATCTCCCGGTTGGTGCCAGCGTTCACACGCAGCTTTAGAACGCGCTGAAACACATTCGATGTCACCTGGGCACCCCCTTTTAACGGTACAAGCATGGATGAGAGTAACAGAACGGTAGCCACAAGATACTTCACGACGGGAACCCATGGCGGATTTGACATTGTGAGGACCCCTTTATGATGCTTACCTTAGAACGATTGTAATCAAATTTCTTGCGACAAATTCTTCGTTTGGCGCAGAAAGAATGAGCGGCCGAGCTTCCCGCCAAAGGGTACAACCGAGGTAAAACGGAGCACACCCGTTGCGGGCTGCTCTCTCAAAAACATCGTTTTCATTGGGAAAATGGTGGGCAGTGCAGGGCTCGAACCTGCGACCTCCTGCTTGTAAGGCGGTTCGAGAGTATTTCTCGGACTGCCTACCACTCACTCTAATTGTTACATAATCAAGGCTTTCTGTCCATCCGCGACAGTCCGCGATTTCTGCCAATTTCACTCATTTTCTGGCTAGACTACCCGCAATTTCCACCGCAGTTTTTAGCCCTCGACTTACCGCCGCATCGCTGGTTCCATGAGTAAGGACTTTGACCGTTCGGCAGGAAAAGAAGAATCCGTGACAAGTAAGCGCCAACATAAAAAAGGCGTCCGGGATGTGACTTCGATTCCCGGTCATAGTGTGTGTTCTGCGTGGGAAGCAGACAGTTGCAGGTACATTCTCCCTGTATTTTCATGGAGTTGCTTTCCGCACTCGCAAAATTGCGGTGGAAACTGCGGGGACTCATTGCCTATCGGATGCGGGAGGCGCGTCCTGTGGGCCTGCAAGGGCCTTCTACGAAACAGCCGTGAGCTACATCGCAGCGGGTGAGTGCGTGGGGATCGTTCTGCAGGACGTGTCAGCATGGCCGTGCCGCGACGGATTCCAAGCGCCGCTGTGGGATCGCTGAGGGGTAGGTACCACACATCTAGGTGATGGCAGATGTCGCGTCCTGGGCGATTGTGCACGATGTTTCAAGGCGTGGTAAGCAATTCGGTGACATCGCGGGGAAGCGAAGGGGTCATAAAAAGCAATCTAGGCTACCCCCATGCCCCCCCTACAAAGCCACCCGCCCAAGCCTGTAAGGATCGCGCTCACGCATTTTTTTTTCACAAAAGGGCTTGGACTCTTGCTGGAATGGCAGGTAAACGTCCACGGGGACGGGCCAGGACGCATTGAAGGGACAGGCCTGGGGATAGCTTGGAGATCCTACTGTGCTGTTACCGCGTCAGAATCCACGACACAGAGGCCCCGGTTGTCGAGGCGATCACGTAAAACTGACCGGCGTTCACTGTCGCACAGTAAGGGATGTCGCCCGGTGCCAGCTCCATGCCTGTCGAGGTCGTAACGCCCGCACCGCCGAGGTACACGCTGATGCTGTTCGCCTTCAGCCCCTTAATACACACAGTTCCGTAACTGATCCCAGTCACTTGCGCAGCGGTTGCGGTGACGGCCTGCTGGCCGGTCTTCACATATCCGACGGCCTGCGCCTGCGCCGGTCTGGGCGGCGAAGTCAGGATCGCGGTCACCAGTAGAATCAACAACAACAGCAACAACGAGCTCGCTAACAGCCGTCTAATTTTCATGTGAGACATCCTTTCCGGGCGCGGGCAGGGCGGGGAGATCATCGCTGCGATCCTCGGCGCGTATCTGTTGGGCAATGTTCAGCAAAACTTGCACGCTGATGCTCGTGGGCGCTTCGCCGGTGAGGAGCAGGCTTTTATCCAGAAGCACGCCCGAGGAAATCGACTTCTGCTGCAAAGATGCTTTGGCGATATCGCTGGCCGAGATAGACGTGAGCACATCGCGGGCCTTGCCCCTGTACAATTCCGCGAGTTCTTGTTTCTCGTCGCGCACAGCCTTTTGTACCTCCGGTTCTGCCAAGACGTTTTTAATCATGTGACGTGATCTCCCTACGGTTTGAGCAATTTTGTTTTGAGACAAGCCGGACGCGGCCAGGGTCACGATCGTAGCTTTCTGTTCGGTGGTTGGCGGCAACTTTGGTTTTCCGCTCATTGGCGTCCCTTGTACCAGCGATTGCCGCTCGTCCATTCCTCGCTGCGCTCGGCGGCGGTGAGTCCGCTGAGGTGGAAGTCTTTAATCAAAAAGCCAAAGGGCTGTTGAAGTGTCCCCCCCAGGCCGTGGCGTTCCTGAAAGCTGTACATTTCGTCGCGGGACTTGTCGAGCAATTCAATGAAAAGCCCGTGCTCGCTGGCCCGGATGACTTGTTGCAACTCGGAGTACCACTGCTCAAAAATTCTTTTTGCGGCAACCTTCCTCTCGGCGTCGATAGCTTCGAGGCGGCTAGAGATTTCTCGTTGCCGCTCGGTCATTGTGGCGGGCGCGTTCGCTGCCTCTTGGGCTTCCTGCATCTTCGTTTCAGCTTCCTCGTGTTTTCCTTCGAGTAAAAGGCGATCCGCCTCGCGTTGCGCTTCGCGTGCTCTGGCGGGAAGTATCTTCGCAAGGTCCGCGCTGGCCTCTTCGATGGCGCGAAATTCTTTAATCAGGGTTTCTTTTTCCGCGTCCAGCGGCTGGATTGCGGCGGTGAGCGCAGCCTCGCGCCGTTCGATGAGAAGCTCGTAGGCCCCTTCCGCCGTGCCGCCGATCTGCTCGCACACATTCCGAAATTCCGTGTCCTGCTCAAGCTGTTCTGTCATGGTGCTTTGTCCTCTCCACGCCTGTCACGGCATCAGTTGACTTTTGCAGACGGGCGATTTCGGCTTGAACCCAGTTGAATTCCTTCACGTCCCCCGCTTGCAAGAGCAAGTCTGCCCTCTGTCGCAGTTTGAAGATCATGTTCTCTGCTTCGGCCTTGGGTGTCAGTTCCATGTGTCACCTCCGTTTTGTTGGACTCAAGCTATGCAGCCAGGGCCGTAGCACTTGGCTGAAGTACTCGGCTTGCTCAGACTCACCTTCAAACTCGGCAGCTAACTTTTCCATGCGGCCAAGGGTGCCGGTGTCCACTAGGCCCGCGCCCTTCGCTGCTCCCAAGTAGTGCCTGAATACTCTATCCGGGCTTTGCGTCGCACCGCTTTTTATGTAGGGCTGCCTCTTAAAACTGGCTTCGATCTTCGAGGCCACGAACGGGCCGAAGGATTTCGCAAGCATCCGCTCTTCCCCGTTCGGACTGCCGGGCAGTGAAGGCAGCAGAATTTCCACGTGACCGCTGGCCGCTGCGCTGCCGTACTGCATTTTCCCCTCGTTGACGCCAATCGCGCGGTCGGGGTTTTTCCCATCGTAAGGTAGGGTGCTCTCAGCCATAGTCGCTTGCTCCTTTTCTCAGAAGTTCACTCTCTCGCGGTCCTGCAGTTCCTCGACTTGCGCGAGAGATTCCTTGTGGCGTCTCAGCGCCGCGTCCAGTTCTGTCCGCAAAAGAATTTCCTCCCGGTCTAGCGATTGCCTCAATTCAGGACTCGCGGTTTCCCCGGCGTGTTCCCGCAAAAATTCTTCAAGTTCTTGCTGCGCCTGGCGCAATCGCTGGTGTGCGCCGATTAACTCCAGTTCGAGAATTCCCCGCGTGCTCATGGTTTCTCGCCCTTCAAGTCAATTTCGACTTCCACGCCCGCTTGTGCCAGCCGGTCCAGAATCTGCGGAATTGTCCACCCTCCCTTAATGGTCCAGGGAAAGTTTATCCGGGAGTTCAAATCGCGGAGTTCCATCTCGATGAACTTTGAAACATCCACTACGACGGAGCAAACGTCAATCGCCACCGGCGCGGGCTTTGGCTCCCAGCGGACCAATCGCACTCCCTTCGGCATGGAGGGGGGTTTTGGTACTTCTGATACTGACGGGGTAGGTGTTTTTTCTATTATCTGTGCTTCGCGCCCCGGTTCGACTTCGTAACAGGATGGCGCACACGTCGCCGGACGGACGCCTGGAACGCTCGCAGAGCCGTTCTCTGGCTCCGGCATTTCCGCCAACTGCCTAACCCTCGAAACCTTGAGCGCCATTTCCAGGTAGCTCATTTCCAACGCCCTCCTACGGTGCGAAAGAAGCGAAAAAAGCGAAAGAAAGGGGGGCTTATTTCGCTATTTCGCATATTTCGCACTCCATACTTCGCGTGACCGCCCTTGAGTCTCTACCGAGTGCTGCTCCGCTAATCCGCCTTCGGTCAGCGCCCGAAGTGCCGAATCAATTTCCGACTCGCTGCGATGCCGTCCAAAGACAGCGGAAACCTCGGACCTAGACAAACCTTCCGGCGCAGCGCGCAAGGCCGCTAAGAGACGGTCGGCCTCGGGATACCCAAGCGACTCGCCAAAAATGAATCGAGCTGATGATTCGGCGTAGTCCCACATGGCTAATGCGGCTGCCAAGTGTTCGGCCCGGATGACATTCGATAGGTCGAGCAACGTATAGATAAGAGACAGCCGCACAACCTGGGCCTCCCCGCGTCCGATCACCGCCCCGAGTAGTCCGGGCTTCCCTTCGGACAACGCCGGATAGACGCCTCGCCACATTGCGGTGGCTTCCTTGTCGCGGTGAATATCATGCGATCCCTTCGCAAATTCCAGTGCCTCCCTCAATTTGTCAGCGAGCGGTACTATTGATTCTTCCCTCAGTGCTCCGCCGTCTGGCAAACACTTGCTGCGCTTGGCGCAAATCCATAGGAAGCGATTCGCAAACCCATTTCCGGCCTCGGTAGAATTCAAGTAGCGCAGAAGTTCCTCGCGGCAGGCATGACCTAGAATCCCGACATGCGCCCCGGTTGCTCGCGCTGGCGAGTTTTTTGTCATCAGTTGTAGTTCGCCCCGGTCCCAAGCGTCGCGCAAGACCGGACTCAGGCAATTCCCATCGCGGCTCATCATGCGCAGAGCAGATGTGAATTCAGATTCCAGAACGAGCAGGCGCTTGTCCGCGATTCCGGCATCGGCTTCCACTTCCTGATAGTCCACAACTCGGCCATTTTTCTTCACCGCTTCTCGCTTGTAAATTGCGTCCCGCACGGCCCACGTCAATCCCTCGCCAGATGAAAGGCCGGTGAGAATCCGGCTGGAAGCCCAATCTCCATCGGCCATCTGGAAAACGCGCCGGATGTTTCCCCATGACGTGCCTTTGCGCGACTTCGACGTTTGCCCGACAATCACGGCAAAAAAATTTGAGTAATGGCGATCCGCTTCAACTGCGAAATAAGCGAAACGTCCGGCAGCAACACCAAAGGCCGTGAGGAATTGAATCAGCAAGGCCGCTGGGTCCGCCTCGCTGTGCGGCTCAATCGTGCGCACCATGTCACCGGCCAGGCCGTGGAAGGCTTCGACGGCTAGAGGCTTCGGCCACTCCGGGCTTTTCGCTGTGGCGTTGCTGGCCGTGACGGGTTTCCCCTTGCCGGTAGACGGAACCGCTTGCGCAGCACGGTCAACCGCGATTGCGGAATCGAGCGCCCCACTAAACGCCGCATTGAATCCCGCAGGGTCTGCGATATGCAGGTCGCTGGGATCTTTGACTGTGCCAAGAGTCACGACGAAAACATCGCCCTTCCAACCGAAAGCCGGATCGCATAGCTTCTCGGCGAGTTGGTGGACGAAGATTTTTCCAGCGTCGCCCGGCTCCTGCACGATATACACCTTGGCGATTTCGTCGTTCAGGTATTCGGGCTGCAACGTCCCGGTCATCGTTGTGCCGGGAATCCCCAGTGCCGGATAGCCGTGATGCCAAAGGGTCCAACAATCGCTCTCGCCTTCCGCCACAACGAGAAACCCTGCGTCATAGGCTTCGCGCAAACGGTCGAGTCCGTAAGGGACGATAACGCCGGAGTTTTTGCGCCAGGTGAAATAATTCCTCTCGCCAGGGGGTGAGCATCGGATGCGCTGTCGCGGCGCAATCGAGCCGTTCATTAGCCGGTATTCGATGGACACGCCATCAGGCACATCCTTCAGCCCCAACTCATGCAGGAATTCCAAGGGGAGCCGTTTCACACGGGCCAGGTCAGCTACGCGGGCTATGGCCGATGTTTTCGGTTGCGGCGCGTGAGCCGCGTCCAGTAGCTTCGGGCCAGTGGGACGCGGGGGCTGATCGCCAACGCTCACACCGTAATTGCGAAGCTGCTCATCGCTGAGGCCCGTCCTTCGCAGAAGGTCATTGAGTGCTGGGCTGACAGTCATTCCGCGCTCTCCAAGGCAGGAACCGTGCCGTGTTCGATGAGTTTGTCTAGCGCATCCTGGGGGATGCAGACGGCCCGCCCGATGTGGACATATTCAATTTTTCGCCGCCAGACCCACTGCCGGAGCGTGGCAAGCTTCACCGCGCCGCCCAGATAATCGACTGCCGCTGGGAGGCGGAACAGTTTGCGCTGCGTTCGGGTATGCGTTTGGATTACCATTTGCTCTCCTATAATAAATCATGCTATTGCCAGTGTCTATCAATTCCGGGTCGCTGTCAAAATAATTCACTTGCTTTCAGTGTCTACTACGTGCTATATGTATTTGCAGCATGACGCGCAAAAAACAACCCGGCCTTGTTGGCCTTCAGGTGGCTTTTCCGCAAGCAAGGTTTTTCCATCTCGATAGAAGAGACTTGGACTACATCGTCGATGTGCTCAACCGAAAGCCGCAAGGGGGACTGTCGCCGTATGCTGAGGCGCTGACCCGCTTAATGGAGAGATTGAAACAGTGCGGCGGCAACCTGAAAAAAATGATGGACGGCGACCCTAAGTTGGCAAAGACCGTGGCAAAGGTGTGTGTCACCCGCTGGATGGTGGAACCGGAAACAAACCGAACGGCGTATCTGGTGCCTCAACCGTCTTGGAGGCAGATTAAGAAACGCAAACTGACGCCGGGACAGGTGGACGAGATGCGCCCGGAACGGTTCGCCGCGTTGCTCTTCCATGTCGGGACTCTGAATCCCGAATGGGAGAAGCTCGCCGGACCTTGCGCCCGCTGCGGGCGGTACTACATCAAAAAGCGCGCCTCGCAAAAAGTTTATTGCTCTCGAAGATGCGGAAACGCCGCTACTGCCGTCGAGCGCACGCGCCAGAAATTGAAGCAAGAGCGCAACGAGAAACTAAAGCAGGCCGGGGCCGCACTGCGCAAGTGGCGCAAGGCCCGCACGGAAGAGCCATGGAAAACTTTTGTTTCGAGAAAAACGGGCATTGACCTGAGATTCCTAACTCGCCACCAAACCGAATTACAACCGCCAAAGAAAGGACGGTAAACCATGACCACACTAGATAACCGCGAAGTAGCAATAGTTCTTGCTGCCTTGCGGACTCTCCGCATCGCTATAGGCACCAATCTTGTCCATTATTCAGAACCAACACAGGCGCAAGTCATCGAGCTAGCATTGGCGATCACCACTACGGCAGTCGATCCTGCGGAGATAGACGATCTTGCGGATCGCCTCACGTCTATCTGAGGCTTTGAGGCGGCCACAGGCAAAACGGCGTCACGCTGCAGTAGCAACTAACCCAAAGAAAGGACGGAAACCGTGAGCATCTATCGACCGAAGGGCAGCAAGGTATGGGTCATGGACTTTATGTTTCACTCGCAGCGCATCCGAGAGACAACGGGAATGACCTCAAAGACGCGAGCGAAAGAAGTCTACGACAAGCGAAAACAATCGTTGAGAGACGGGACTGAGGGCATCCGCAGACAGGTGCGCCCGGACTTGCTCTCCACTGCCGCCGCGCAGTGGCAGCAAGCGAAGCAACTCAAGTGGTCCCCGAAAATGTGCGACATCGCAAGGTGTTCTCTTGCTCACCTACTACCCGTCATGGGCAAGCGGCTGCTTGTGGACATTGAAGCGCGGGACATTGCGAAGTATCAGACGGCGCGCCTGGCCGAAGGCGCATCCAACCGGACGGTCAACATCGAAGTGGGAATGTTGCGCCAGATCATGCGCAAGTACGGCGTCTGGGCGCGGATTCAAGCGGACATAACGATGCTGCGCGAGAGACAAGACGCGGGCTGTGCGCTGACTCCCGAGCAAGAGAGTCTATTGTTGCTCGAATGCGGGCGGTCTGTGTCCCGTGCCTTGCTGCCCTTCGTTACGCTGGTCCTCGAAACCGGCGCGCGATACAACACGATCCGCACCTTGCAATGGGGCAACGTCGATTTTGTGAATCGTTGCCTCAAGTTCGGCAAAGATAAGACAGCGGCGGGAACGGGTCGCACGGTTCCCTTGAATCGGCGGGCCGTGGAAACCTTGAAGTTTTGGGCGCAAGAGTTTCCCAATCGTCAACCGGCGCATTTCGTCTTTCCATCGGAGCGATACGGCCTCCACGGGACCGAAGGGACATTCGGCGGGACCGTCCAGGTCTACGGCTACGACCCGGAAAAGCCGGTCGGAACCATTCAATCCTCATGGCAGTCCGCGAAGAAACGGACGGCGCGCCACTGCCCCAACTGCGGGGACGGGACTCTGGTGGACAGCGAGAAAGCGGGAGCTGGGTTTGAATGCGAAGGCTGCCATTTCGAGACGCCGAATCTTCCCGCTGCTCTGACCCGGTTTCGCTTCCATGATCTCCGACACAGCGCCTTCTCTCGCATGATAGCGGCGCGCATTCCCATCCCTATCATTTCGAAAGTTGTGGGATGGTCCCCAAGCACAATGGCGAAGATGGCCGCACGCTATGGCCACTTCGGGGTTGAGGAACTGCGCAGCGCCGTCGAATCCATCAGCATCATCACAAACCCGGAAATTGTGGCGGGGTACCCGCAAAATCCACCGCAATTGGGCAGCGAACAAAAGGCCAACATCAACTAAGTGATTGATTTGATTGGTGGGCAGTGCAGGGCTCGAACCTGCGACCTCCTGCTTGTAAGGCAGGCGCTCTAACCAACTGAGCTAACCGCCCTCTCTGCTCACATTTATTCATATTACAAGATCCCCCCCACACCGTCAAACGAATCCCCTACCCTCCATTTTCTATTGTGTTTTCTTGCGATTTTCCTCCGCAACCAGTACACTCAGAGTTTCATAAAATACTCGAGGGACGCCCCTTAGATGCTCCTGAACCGCGATTATGTCGGCCACCTGGCCGCCGAAGTCATCAAGAAACTCGTCGCAAACCAGCATGTCGAAATCAAGGAAAAGGACGTCGAGCCGGTCATCGCCCACGTGCGCCTCCGCGTGATGGAGGAACTCACTGTCGAAGACCGCGTCAACGAACAAGTGCGCAACATCCTCATCCAATATCAGGATGAAATGCGCCGCACCGGCGTCTCCTATCAGGAAATGTTCAAGAAAGTGAAGGGCCAGCTCGCCCGCGACCAAAAATTGATTTTGCGCTGAACCCCAGCGGCGCTCTCTGCTCTAACTCGCTAGCCGCTGGTATTCGCCGCCGGGGAAGGGAACCGAGGCATACAAACATGATGAGATTGAGCCGCGAAAAAATTGTCCGCATCTCCTATCAGGTCACCGATCTTCTCGTGCAATGCAATGAAGTCGAGTTTATCGAGGACCGCGACACCATCCGCCAGCACATCGTCCAGACCATCACCAATGTCCTCCGCGAGGAAGAAAAGGTCGAGGTCGAAGTCCGCAAGCGCATCTCTTCCCAGAAAAAAGAAATCCTCGAAGGCAGCGAGGAGTGGGACCTTCTCTTCCGCAAATACTATTCCGATGAACTCCGCCGCATGGGTATCTCCGCCGCCCCCGAAGAGCACCAAAAGGCCGGCCACCGCTAGCTTTGGAGTGCGGCAGCTCGCTGCCGCTTTTACGGTCAAAGCAACAAGCAACCCCATGTTTTCGAACAGGCACAACCCTACCTCTTGGAGGCTGGGTCTTGATTTCTCTACGTTCTGTGCGGGCAGGCACCGTCGTACCCCGTCTCGGCAACACGTAAATCCACTTCATTCCGAGCGGAGTCTGCGGAGTGAGGAATCCCTCTTGCCTTTCTTCGCTCCCTCTTCCCGCATGCCCCGAGTGAAGAAGAGAGGGACTCTTTCTCTATCCGCTCCCTCCCAATCGCTCCTTTTCGAATCCCTCACCAATAAGAAAAGGGCGGCCCATAGCCGCCCTCTTCCAACTGAAAACTTAAAACTTAAAACTCGCTACGGTGAATCCGGTCTCCGCTTCAACGTCGGCCGGTCATCGTCACTCGAGTCCGGATCCTGTGTCTGTCCGGTCTTATCCGATTGCTCCGTCTTTGTCCGCAATGTCGGCTTGCCCGGCCCGGGCTGCGCTTTCCGCGAGAACATGATGTTCCGCAGCCGGCTCTTCACCGAATCAAACTCCGAAGTCGTCACAATGTACTCGTCGCGTTCGGGCAAAATTCGCGCAATCTCCTTCTGGGCCGCCTCGATGCGATCCGGCGTCGGCGGGTGCGTCGAAAAGACCTTCGCGACCGTCCCCGGCCGCCGCTTCTCGTCTGCCTGTAGCCGTTCAAAAAACGCCACATACGCGTTCGGATCGTACCCGGCCTTGTACATGTACTGGATTCCCAGGAAATCCGCTTGGCGTTCCGCGTCGCGCGAGAACTTCAAGAAAGTCAGTGGGATGGCCAGGTTCATTCCTTCATAGATTCCATAGCCGGCCCAGCCATAGGGTATGAAGATCATCGCCGCCATCGCGCCGATCTGCATGATGTCTGCCTTGGTGGCCTGTTTCGTGCCGTGCCGCGCGATCACGTGCGACATCTCATGCGCCATCACGCCCGCCAGCTCTGCCTCTTCGTCTGCGCGCAGGATCAGCCCGCTGTTCACATAGAAAAAGCCGCCCGGCAGCGCAAACGCGTTCACTACATCCGAATCGATCACCTTGATCGTGAACGGCACCCGCGCATCCGAATTCCTCACCAGGTTCTGCCCCACGCGGTTCACATATTCTGTCACCACGGGGTCATCAATCAGCTTCGAGCTACGCTCCACTTCCTGCGCCAGCGACTTTCCCAAGGCGATCTCGCGTTCCAGCGAGTAGAAGTCCAAGCCCTTGCCCGGGTTCCGGTTCCCAATGGCGTCCACGTCTTCGTTCGCATTCTTGGGATGTACCGTCTGCGGCTGCTGTATCGGAGCGTCTGATCCGGGCTGCTTTGCCGCCGGCGCTGCTGCCGGAGTCGCTGTAGCGTCCGGAGGTGGCGGTGGTGGCGGGGGCACCTGTCCAACCGGAATCGGCCCAGTCCCCTGTGTTGCGTTCGGGTCCTGGCTGCCGCCTTGCTGACCCTGCTGCTGTGTCGTCTGTCCCGATTGCCCAGAGGCGCCCTGCTGTCCCTGCTGCTGCGTCGGCGAGGAACCTGGCGACTGGGATTGGCCCTGAGCTCTTGTGCCCGCTGGCCATGCCATCAGGCATGCCGCGAGCGCCAGACCAATAGCGCACTGCAACAATTTCCGCATGGGTCGAGCCTCCCTACTTTCCACGCTTTCAACGCAAGTATACACCCTTGCCTGATCAGCCATACCCTCGCTCTCTAGGATGTGCCCCGCCCCAATATGGTTTCCTCCCCCTTCCGCCCAGGTAGTGCCAACGTACTGTATACTCCCTGCCGCCAGCGGTTCCGCAACGAAGATTGTTGACCGACCAAACCATCTGATTCCATTCATGTTTTAGCCTATGCTCTCGCAGGGAGCAAATTCGCATTGTGTATTTGCTCTTGACTTTCTCCTGGGTCT
>Ga0182011_10001894_pt1 | contig 18089 bp, 13 predicted proteins | sample 711E1DmetaG_FD_120481 | JGI IMG/M metagenome (GOLD analysis project Ga0182011, IMG submission 120481) | Permafrost microbial communities from Stordalen Mire, Sweden - 711E1D metaG | ecosystem: Environmental > Terrestrial > Soil > Wetlands > Permafrost | place: Sweden: Stordalen | collected... | reverse complement strand
ATCACGGACATGGAGATTCAGCGAATCGCGGGGAGCACCAACGTGTGCGACGACGTGATTCGCTACATCGCGAACAGCCGTGACTGCAGCAAGGACTACGCGGTGAAGCTGGCCCTGGTGAGCAACCCCAAGTGCCCGCTCGGCTCCTCGCTGCGCTTCCTGGCCTATTTGCACCAGGACGACTTGCGCAACATCTCGCGCTCGAAAAACATCCCGGGCGCACTGGCGACATCGGCCAAGAAACTTCTCCAGCAACGGGAGGGTGTGCGCCATTAAGTTCTTGGTCCGTGTGGGCACGCTCATGGTGGCGCCGGGCCGGGCGCTGGCCGATATCCAGGCACAAGAGCGCGGCGGGGTGGGCGACGCCCTGGCGATCCTGCTGCTCGGGGTGCTGGCTTTTCGTCTTCCCGCCGTGGCGCGCGCGGTGCTCATGGTCCGCGAGGCTTCATTCCCCGGCATCCTGGCGCTGCTCCTGGGTGTCGTGGGCGAGGACCTGCGGCCGGCTTTGCTGGTCGCGCTGCCGGCTGGAATTGCCATCACGATATTGGCTGGCCGAAGCCGCCGCGATCCGGGGCTGGACATCGAGCTGGGCGCGGCGTGCAGCATCCCATATCTCTTGCTTTCTGGTCTGGGCGAGTGGGCCAGCTCCCAGCTTCCCGGTGCCGAGCGCGTGCTGGGCTCGGCGATTCCCGTCATCGCGCTGACCTGGGCGCTAGTGGTTTTCGTCGTCGGGGTTCGGCTGGCGCGCAGCCGTCCGTCTCGATCCAAGCTGGCAGCCGCCAGCGAGCCGGCCGCACCGACGCCCGGGCGGGCGGAGCCGCCCAGACGGGCGCGGGTGGCAGCCGCGATCGTGGGCGGGGTTCTCGCCGGTGCACTCACCCTGAATGTCATCTGGCTCAGTCACCACCGCGACGCCATTGCGCCGGTAGGCCGCGGAGTTCGCGCGCCCGCTTTCGTGCTTCCACGCATCGACGGAGTGCCGGGCAGCGTGGCGCTGGCCGAACTGCGGGGCAAGGTCGTGCTGCTGGATTTCTGGGCTCGTTGGTGTCCGCCATGCATCGCGCTTGCACCTACGCTTCACGACCTTTACGGCGCGCGGCGGTCGCAGGGCGTGGAGTTTCTGGCCATCAGCTCGGAGGGCTCCATGGCTGATAAGGAGGAGATCCAAACCTTCCTGCACGAGCACCCAGCGCCATATCCGAATCTCCTCGACGACCGGGAGGTGGGCGGCTTGTATCGGGTGGTCTCGTTGCCTCACTTGGTCGTCATCGGCCGCGATGGAGTCATTCGCCGGGTCATGGTCGGGCAGAGGGGCAGGGGGGATATCGACGCGGCGATCCAGCAGGCTTTGGACGACTAGCGCCTCCTGGGATTCGGAGTAGACGCTTTTCGCCCGGCTCACGTCCCACGTAGGGGCGACCTGCGGTCGCCCTCCGGGCGGCAATGCCCCCCGCACAGGCAGCAACCGCGTCGTCCGGCGAGATTGGGCGGTCGAAACGCGCCGGTGGGGCGACCGCAGGTCGCCCCTACATGCGAGCGGCCTTTTACTCCGAATCCCAGGGTGCCTCCGCCTTGTTTGTGCTCGCGAGCGTCAGGCTCTAGAATTGTCAGGTGCGCCTCGGGCGATATGTCGCGGCTGAAGCCCTGGTGCTGGCGAGCGCGCTCGCCGGCGTGGCCTGGGCTACCCGAGCCTCCGTGCACTTCTTCGCGGAGCGCGGACGCGCCAGAGTTGGGCAGCCGCACAGCCCTCAAGCAGCAAGCCCGGAGTTTTCCGCCACACTCCTGCCACGCGGAGACCTGTCGAGCCCTCCCAACCCCACCATCTTCGAAGAACCCGCCGGCACGTTCCTCGGCATGTCCGACGAGATGCTGCTGGAGCGGGTACGCGGCCAGCCCATCCTGGGCATGAAGCTCAACAAGGGGGGGGCAACCCTGTCGTTCCGGGTCGAGCTGGCCGATGGCTCGCGCGCGGCCTTCAAGCCGGCGCAGACCGACTTGCGGACCATTCCGCGCAAGGAAGTGGCGGCCTACCGGCTCAACCGGCTGCTGGGCCTGAACGCGGTGCCTCCGGCAGCGCCTCGCATGGTGAGCCGCGAGGAGATCTTCTCGCACCTCCATCCGGACAGTCTTGCCGACTTGCCGCGTATTCGGGCCGAGACCGTGTTCAATCCTCTGGGCAAAACAGCAGGCGTGGTCATGTATTGGGTGCCCGAGATCAAGGACTCGAACTTGGACACGCCCGGGGGAATCCACCAGAGCATGCAATGGTTGACCCAAGGGCAGCTCATTCCGGTCGACAAGCGCGCGCTGGCGGCCCAGCTCTCACAGCTCGTGGTCTTCGACTTTCTGACCTCCAACCCCGACCGCTACAGCGGCGGGAACATGAAGACATCAGCCGACGGCTCGCGCTTGCTCTTCATGGACAACACCATGTCCTTTTTCATCGAGCCTGAGGGCAACGAGCACACGCGCTCGATTTTGCACCGGACGCAGCGATTCTCGCGCCAGCTCTATCAGGCCCTTGACCGGGTCACCGTGCCTGCGCTGGAGCGAATCCTGGCCCAGGCGAGTCAGGACGAATACCAGATCCTGACCCCCAGCGAGATTCGGGCGGTGGTAGCTCGGCGTGACCTGGTCAGGCGCCACATCGACGGCCTGGTGGCCAGCTATGGCCCGCGCAACGTTCTGGTATTTCCGTAGCTCACGCGCCGAGATCGATCATGCGCAGCATGGCGGCAGCGGCTCGCTGGCGCACAGCCTCGGGAACCGTCACCAGGCAGTGGGCCGGCTCGTCGCGCAGGGTTTGGTAGACGCTCTCCAGGGTAATGGCCTTCATGTGCTCGCATAGCCGGCAGGGCTTGTAGAACTGCTTGTCAGGATGTTCCAGCTCCAGACGCACCACCAGGCCGCACTCGGTGAGGATGGCCAGCCGCTTCTTCTCGGGATGGCTCTCGACGTACTTGGCCATCTGCGAGGTCGACATCACCTCGTCGGCAGCTTGCTGCAGCTCAGGCTTCACCTCGCCGTGCACGATGACTACGGCTTCGGGATCTTCTTGGCGGATGTGGGCGATATCGGCCAGGGTCATCTGCTGGTGGACGTGACAGGCGCCTTCCCAGGCGAAGACGTTGCCGGCCAGGCCCGCACGCTCACCGTCGCGAAGCAGGGGTTCGATGCGCGCAAGGTACTCGCGCGGATGGAACTGGTGCGGCTCAGGCGGGGGCAGGTACATGCGCCGGGTCTGCAGCGCCACCTGATAAGCGAGATTCTGGTCGGGCACGAACAGCAAGTCAGGCACGCCCAGCCGGCCGGCGATCTTCACGGCGTTGGAACTGGTGCAACACACGTCAGACAGGGCCTTTACGCTGGCGTAGGTGTTCACGTAGGTCATGGTGGCGAATTTGCGCCCAAGCGAGCGCAGAAACTCCTGCCGTTCCTCGAGATCATCTGCATCCATTTCCGCTAGTGAGCAGAGGGCCTGTTGGTTGGGCAGGTAGACCGGCACATCCGGGGCCAGGGTGAAGCAGCCTTCGGCCATGAAGCGGACGCCGCAGAAGACCACCAGGCGCGCCTTCACATCGCGGGCGCGCACCGCTAGCTCGAAGGAATCGCCGACGGTGTCCGCGATGGCCTGCACCTCGGGCACCTGGTAGTTGTGGGCGGGCACGAAGGCACGCTTGTCGCGCTTGAGGCGGCGGATCTCGTTCCACAGCCACTGCACCCGGTCGGCCCGGCTTTCTTCCACCTGGCCCGAGCGCACGAGCTGTGCAATGTCGAAGTCAACCATCCATCTAGGTGTACCGCCCTCGCGCCAAGAAGGCACGCAGACACATGGTGTTTTGCGGGCTGCGCTGGTAGCGTGCAGCGAGTCCATGCGCCTGTTCGACTCAGACATCTGGACCGAGGTCACCGGCGGCACCATCGCCGAACGAGTGCGCCGACTGGTGCGAGTGACGCCGCTCATCCCGGCTCCCGCCCTGGGACGCCGCGCTGGCGCCGATGTGTGGCTCAAACTTGAGTCGCTGCAGCGAACCGGCTCGTTCAAATTGCGTGGGGCTGCGGCGTTCGTCGCCGGGATGAGCCAGGCGGGAAAGAAGCGGGTCATCGCCGCCTCGGCGGGCAACCACGGGCTCGGCATAGCGCTGGCGGCCCGCGCGTTCGGCGTGCAGGCCCAGGTGCTGGTCTCGCCCCAGACCCCGCAAAGCAAGCGCGACGGCATTCTGGCGCTGGGTGCGGGGTTGGAAGTAGTGGGTGCGTCTTATGACGAAGCCGAGGCCGAGGCGCGTCGGCGTGCAGAAGCAGACCCCGAGCTCAGCTTCGCCTCTGCCTTCGACGATGACTGGGTCATCGCGGGCAACGGCGGCGTCTTGGCGCGCGAGATCCTAGCCCAGCTTCCTGACGTGGATACCGTGGTGACCCCGGTGGGCGGCGGCGGCCTCGCGGCTGGGTTGGGGGTCGAAATGGTCCCGCGCGGAATTCGCGTGCTGGGCGTCTCGCCTGAAGCCAACTGCGCCATGAAGCGCTCGCTGGACGAGGGTCGGGCTTACACCCAATATGACGGCGGCCCCACCCTGGCCGAGGGTCTGGAAGGCGCAGTCAGCGAGCGCACCTTTGCCATGGCCAAGGACTACTTCCCCGAGGTCGCTCTGGTGAGTGAAGTGGGGATGCGGCAGGCCATCGTGTACGCCTACCGGTCTCTGGGCATCGTGTGCGAGGCCTCGGCGGCCGTTGCGCTGGCCGGGCTTCTGCAAGACAAGCTTTCGGTGCAAAGCCATCGTGTGGTTGTCCTGGTCAGCGGGGGCAATATCGAGAGTGACCTGCTCGACCAGATTCTCTCCGGCTCATCGCCGAAGAAACTCAACGGCTAGTGCCGCCCTTTTCACGTGGAGCAGACAGCCGTGCGCGTTTCGCGGCCGCCCGGCGCAGATCCTTGGCGGTTGGTCCCGCTCCCAGCTTGTCGCGGGCGTCCTCGCCATGGCCGGGGCCGATGATGTCGCGCAGATAGGCCTGGTACTGGAAGGTGTCGGAGTGTTTCTCGTTGTGGCAGCGCGTGCACACCGACTCGGGTGTGCTGGTGCGCAGGGCAAGCGGTTTTTCCAGCCCGCGCTTCTCCACGTGGATCGAGCCCGGGCCATGGCAAGCTTCACATTGGACGTTCTCGAGGCCCTCGCTGAACCCGAGGCTCGACCCGCCCACCTCGCCGAAGCCCGTGACATGGCAACTGACACAGTCGCTGTGAGCCGTCTTTCCCACGGCCCGCAGGGTTTTCCACGCGTGTGCGTGGGCCGTGCCTCTCGATTGCCGGGCCGCCGCTTTGTGGCAGCGGACACAGGAAGCGTCACCCGAAAAATGCGCCCGGCCCGGTTCAGCAGGGGGCGGCGGCTCTGCCACCTTCAGACTTGCGGCACCCACCGCCTTGTCGAGGGCTCGCATGCTGGCGGCCAGCGCCGGATCGCGGGCGAGGTTGCGTCGGATGGGCACAAGCTCGTTGATGAAGTACGAGCCTCGGGCCGGCGCTGCCCAGGTCGTGCTGGCCAGCGCCGCAGCCTCGGCGCGGAGATCGTCTCGCTCTTTGCGCCTTGCCGCTACAAAGGCCGCATCGCTGCTAGCATCTTTCTCCCAGCGCGCGAGGTCGGCGTCCAGTTGGCGAACCTGCCGATCAATATCCTCAGCTCGGATGCGACTCGCCGCCGGTCCACCGGCATCGCGGAGCGATTCTCCAGCGGGCCGTGCCTCACGAAGAACGATCTGCAGCCTGCCCACCCGCTGCATCTCAGAGGCTGGGACCACGAGAAAGGCGCTGCCTATTTTCTCGGCGTGCGGCGTTCCTTCGCCAACGTCCTTGCCCAGCACGACGAAGTCAACCGCCGCCTCGCGGGCCACCGCGCGCGCCTGGCCTCGTTCGAGCGGCGCCAACGCGATCACGATCTCGGCCCCAGCCGCGCGCAAGCGGTCGGACTCAACCCGAGCCGCGCTGACTGGATCTTCCGCGTGCAGTCCTTTCTCTTGCGCGAGGTCTGGATCCACGAGGCCAAAGACGCCGATCTTGATTCCTCCCACCAGCTTGATGCGCGACGGTTCGACGAAAGCAAGGCTGTCGAGGTTGGCGGCGAGGCGTTGGGGCTGAACTTTGGCGAGTCCGCGCGCCAGATCGGTTTCGCCGAGGGCCGAGCCGCCAAACGGCAGGCGCGGCAACTCTTGGGCGAGAAAGCCTGCCACTAGGTCGGCGGCCTCCTGCTTGCGCGATGGAATCTCGCCTGCGGGGTAGGTCAGATTGCCGGCGTCCACCAAAAGGGCGGCGCCACCACGTGCGGTCCTGCGCACCAAGGCGGTCACACGCGCGATGTCACCCAGAGGATCGCTGGTGCAGCCGCAGGGCTCCAGCGTGCCTTGGGTCTGTGCGGTGTAAAAAACCACGGCTTGACGTTCACGCGGGCTGGCGAAGGAAAGGCCGCTCGCATGCACGAAGTGAGCTGCGAACAAGAAAGCTGCCAGGAGGGGAGTACGTAGACGCATGAAACAACAGGAAAATCCCACACGCTGGGCCGGCTGTCACTCTGACTAGCTGGTAACGCGTGCAGGCGGAGACGGATCAGCAGTGAAAAGAACCACCTTCGCCTTGACAATCACATGCGTTATAATCACTCTGAGCCCTTGGCTCAGTTCGAGCCCACGAGGATTCAAACAACATGGCCGTAACCCTACGACTCACCCGCGGTGGAGGGAAAAAAAACCCTCACTATCGCGTTGTGGCCTCGGATCGCCGGAGTCCCAGAGATGGACGATTGATAGAGCAGGTTGGAATCTACGACCCGCGGCGCAGCCCACCCGAGGTAAAATTCGACATGGCCCGGGTTGACCATTGGTTGGCGGTAGGGGCCGTTGCGAGCGAGACCGTCGGCCAGCTTATCGAGAAGGCCAGGCGCGCAGCCGCGACCGCGCCAACCGAGTAGTGCTCCTGTGACCGAGGGCGCCGAGTCCCCCTCCGTTGGAGGTTCCGAGAAAGCGCCTCCCCTGCGCGAGCTGGTGCTCTACCTTGCGCGCGCGCTGGTGGAGCACCCTGATGAGGTGGCGGTCGAGGAGATCGAGGAGCCAGATGCTACGGTGTTCGAGTTGAAGGTGGCCGTGTCGGACCTGGGGAGGGTCATCGGTCGCCAGGGCCGTACTGCCAAGGCCATTCGCACGGTTCTTTCTGCGGCGTCAGCCAAAATGAAACGACGCGCGATCTTGGAGATTATCGAGTAGCGCGGGGGCCTTGCGCTGCGCTCACTAGGTCACGGCGTGCCTGCCGAGGTCTTGCCCTTTGGAATCTTGGGGCGACCGCATGGTATCACGGGCGAGATCAGTCTACGTCCCTTTCATTCGAGAGGTTGGCGACTGGACACCGTCGCACTGCCGCTGGTGGCGACGATTGGCGGGCCGGGGCCTGAAAGTGCCACGATCACGGCGGTTCGCCGGATGGCCGACGGGTTTCTGCTCAGGCTGGAGGGCGTCTCGACACGTGAAGGGGCAGCGTCTCTGACTGGGCGGGAGTTGTGGCTGCCCAGAACGACACTTCCACCCCTGGGCGCCGGTGAATTCTATGTGGAAGATCTGGTCGGTTGCCTGGTCGAAGATAGCGAGGGGCGCTTTCTCGGCGTTGTGCGCAGGGTCTTCTGGAACGGAGCCCAGGACGTCATGGTGATTGGCGACGAGGAGCACGGCGAGCGGTTGCTTCCTGCCGTGCCTGAGTTCATTGTGGCGATGGACCCTTTGGGCAAACGCGTGTTGGTTGACCTTCATGAGTGACGATCGGCTTGACGCGAACGACGCCGCGTGCGCGATGTCGCCCCGGCTGGTGCTCGAGATCATCACCCTGTTTCCCGAGGTTTTCACTTCGTTTCTCCAGGCCAGCTTGCTAGGAAAGGCTGTGGCAAGCGGCCTCATCGCCGTCGAGATGACCAACCCGCGGGACTTCGCTCCAGGGCGGCATCGTCAAGTCGACGATTCTCCCTACGGCGGTGGCCCTGGCATGGTCCTGCGCCCGGATCCCATCGCGGCGGCCATCGATGATGCCGAGAATCGGCGCGGGCGAGCCCATCGGCTCCTGCTGTCGCCGTCCGGGCGGCTGTTCGATCAGAAGTGCGCGGCAGACTTGGCGGCCCGCAGGCACATCATGCTGATCTGCGGCCGCTATGAGGGCGTGGACGAGCGGATCGCCCAGCTCTACGCTGACGAGTCGGTGAGCATCGGGGACTATGTGCTGGCGGGTGGCGAGGTGGCGGCTGCTGTCATCATCGAGGCTACCGCACGTTTGGTGCCCGGAGTGCTGGGATGTGGGGAGTCGGTCGTGGAGGAGTCCTTCTCCGCCGGGCGGCTGGAGTTTCCCCAGTGGACCCGGCCTCCCCTCTTTGGCGGGATGGGTGTCCCGGAGGTGCTGCTTTCGGGCAACCACGCCGAAGTGGCGCGTTGGCGCCGCCGGGAAGCGTTGCGGCGCACCCTGTTGCGCCGGCCGGATCTGATCGACCGCTGCCCTTTGACCGAAGAAGAAAGGACCATGCTCGCCGAAGTGGATGAGTAGCCGCGTGGGGAGCCCGCCGGCTCTGCCGGCGGCGCACCATCGCGGGAGGGTATGGGAACCCTCCCAGGGTTCCCATCTATAAGGTTGACTGCGGGCCCCCTTCCGCGTAGTAAATACGCCCTTGCATCGAGCGGACCCATGAGCAACCACCCCCTGATACGAGCGATCGAAAACGCCTGCCGGCGGGACAACATTCCGGACTTCCGGCCAGGTGACAGCGTCAGGGTGCACACCCTGATCAAAGAAGGTGACAAGGAGCGCGTTCAGGTGTTCGAGGGCGTGTGCATTGACCGGCGCTCCAGCTCGGCTTGCGCATCCTTCACCGTGCGGAAGATCTCGTATGGCGTGGGGGTTGAGCGCATCTTCCCTCTGCATACGAGCCGCATCGAGAAGATCGAGATTGTGCAGCGTGGGCGCGTACGCCGCGCGCGCCTCAACTACTTGCGGGATCTGCAGGGCCGTGCGGCTCGCATCAAGGGCGAGCGCAGCGTGGTGGACCAGGACCAGGCCGGCGGCCGCGTGGCTCCCGAAGAAGCTGTTCCTGCCACGGACGGCAACCCGCCCAGCACTTAGTCTAGCCGCCCTATCAACTAACCCGAAACGCGTCTTCCACGTGGGTGATCGCGGGCTGGCCTCCGTCAGACGGGAAGGTAACCCCTACGACGTCGAAACGAAAGGCCGTCGCGGTGGGCTGGGCAGCTTCCAGGTACAGGCGAGCTGCGCGGACAACGCGGGCTCGCTTGCGAGCATTCACCGTCTCAAGAGGATCTCCGCGTTCTTCGCCCGTGCGTGAACGGACCTCTACGAAGACCAGGACGCCTCGATCGTCTGTCACCAAGTCCAACTCCCCCTCAGGGCGGCGCCAGTTTCGCTCGACGATGCGATGGCCACGTGCTGCCAGCAGGGCAGCGGCCAAATCCTCTGCGCGAGCCCCAACCGCTGCACGTCCCTTCGACGGCGGGCCAGACACGGCGGGCTACCGTCCCTGCCGTTCGTCAGGGCGTTTCTTGACACCCATTCTTGTGGGTTGTTGGGTCTTTCACACAGGTGAGAGGCGTCTGCAGAGCCGCTATGCAGTTGGGGTTTTCCTTCTTGTTACACGTGAGGAAGTCCTTGCACAGGCAGAGTTTTTCGCAGCAGAGCGGGCCGACTACGAAGGCCTCGCCACAGGTGTAGCCAGAAACGCAGCCCTTGTCATTGGTGTCCTGTTGGTCCCGTGTCCGTCCTGCGCAGTCACTATCCTGTGAGCAAAGCGCCGAGCAGTAGGGGCCAGTATCGACGTTCGGACTCCCCTCCGGCACAAGGGGCTTTAGGCAGATGCGGCTTGGGCACGCGAGTGCCTGGCTGTTGTAGACGGCCTGCTGCTGACCTGCGTCGGCCTGAAGATCGCAGCGACGGCCGATCCCGTTGTCCTCGCAAGCCATGCTGCCAAAGGCGGCAAGGGCGAGAAGTGACGCACAAAGCAGAGAGGCGCGAACCAGGGCGGGCTGCAGGGGGCGAGACGGGGCGCGCGGTTTCGGGCTCATCGTAGGACTCCTCCTGTCCAGTTTGGCCAAAGCCTGTAGCTGGCACCGTATGGTGCTAATAATGACTCATCTAAGCCTTGCGAGGTCGCCTGTCAACAGGGAATCGCAGCCTCGCAGGGCGACATTTTGTCCCGCAGATTCGCGTGGTTGAACGCGGTTTGAGGTGGGATGTTCCCCCTTGACACCTCAGATCCACGTGCCTAGGATGGCCCGGTTTCGAGGCTTTACAGCGACGGTAGGGTCATCGACACGATCGCTACAGTTCGCGAGTTGGAGCCCTGCAAACACCCTAACACTAGCTTATGGTCGTGCGGCCGGGTAGGCGACACCAAACACTTGACTACTCTCTTCCACCAATTGCCCGCCAATTTTGTCTGAGGTGGGCGTCACCGATGCGAGGTCATCCATGAGCCGTAGAAAGGGTTGCGCATTGTTCCTGCTTTTCGGCCTCACCCTGGCGGTGACGTCCGATGCCTGGGCGCAAAGGAGGCGCAAGAGTAGCAAGCCAACCGGCGCCGCGCCCGCCGGCGAGACTCCGTCGAAGTCCGCGGGTGAGACTTCGTCCGAGGGCGGTGTCGGCTTCCCCGCGCTCGATCGAGCCGAGAAGTTCTACCAGCGCGGCGACTACTACATGGCTTCCATCGAGTTCAACAAGGCCATCGAGGGCGATGCGGGCGGCGATGCGGGCGCAAAGATGCGGGCCGAGTTCATGATGGGCAAGACGCTGTTCAAGCTGAAGTTCTTTTCGGCGGCGCTCAGCTACTTTGATCGCATCGTGCAAAAGGGTCCCGCCCATCCCCACTACAACGAAACCCTGCAGTGGCTGGCGTCGCTCACCCATCAGCCGGTCGATGCCGCACTCGTTCTGGAGAAGATCGGCAAGTACAACCGGCAGGAACTGGAAGCCCCGCAGCTTGAGGCGGTGCGTGACGAGTTGTACTTCCTGCTCGGCAAGTACAACTACAACAAAGGCAAGTTCCAGGATGCCGTGTCGCTTTTCAACTTGGTTCCGCCCAAGAGCGCCTTCTACCCGCAGGCCAAGCTGTTCGAAGGTGCGACCTATGTACGCCAGTATTCCGCCAAGCCTGCGGTCGAGGCGTTCAAGGCGGTCTTGCGGGCCGCGGAGGAAAGTCAGGATCCGAAGGTCAAGCCCTTCCAGGATCTGGCCAATCTCTCCCTCGCTAGGGTTTTCTACTCCACCGGCCAGTTCGAGATGGCGACCAAGTACTTCGACCGGGTTTCACCCGAGTCGTATGACTGGCCGAACAGTCTGTTCGAGGCGTCGTGGGCCAACTTCATGCTCAAGGATCAGGGGTATTCGAAGGCTCTGGGCGACATCCACACCCTGCGTGCCCCGTTTTTCGAGTACTTCATCAAGCCCGAGTCCGTGGCAGAGGCCCTGACGGTCAAGGCGACCATCTACTTCTACAATTGCCTCTTCGACCGGGCCGCCACCTCCATCCAGGAGTTCAACGACTGGGTTCCCCAGGTGGCGGAAGGCCTGACCCGGGTACTAGCTAGCCACACCGCCAACGACCAGTTCTACGACATAGCGGTCAAGATTCGGACCGGCAGGTCGGGCCTGCCCCCGACGGTCGAACGGGCTGCGCGAGCGGTTCTCTCAGACCGCAGCTTAGTTCGCCGCTTCGACGCCGCACGTGAACTCAGCCGTGAGCTTGCGCAGCATGAGGAGGCCGATGCCGCGTGGAAGAGCACCGCGGTGGCCACAACCATCTATTCCGAAATCGGTGTGACCCGGGCTTTGGCGGTGAATGAAACCGGGGAAATCGCGCGTAAGCGCGTGGAACGCCTGGTGAATGAACTCCGCCAGCTCATCACCCGCGTGATCAAGATTGAGTACGAGATTCTCCAGGGTGAGAAAGGCGAGTTGGAAGAGGATGTCAAGGCTGAGGCGGAGACCCGTAGCGGAGGCCGTATGAAGGACATCAGCAACGTTCGCATCGACGACGAACACGAGTTCTGGCCGTTCATGGGAGAGTATTGGCGTGATGAACTCGGGTACTATCGCTACAAGCTTCTCAATAAGTGTGCGCGCGGAAGTGCGGGACCCGAAGGGGCGCCGGCCGGTGGAGGAGAACAAGCTCCAGTGCAAGAAGGTGATGAATCGTCGGCTGCAGCCCCCGCACCGGAATCGGCACCGGCGGGCGAACAACCCTGACCGGACCCAGATCAGCCAAGCAAGGGAAATGAACATGAAGGATCATCGACGTTCCGTACGCTGTGCCTCGCTCGGCATCGTTCTTGTCGGCATGGTGGCCGGCTCAGGGACAACTTTCGCTGATGCGAAGTTCAAGAAGAAAGAACTGGAAGTCCAGGCCGCGACCCAGACCGAGCTGACGAAACCAAAGGAGCCGCCCAAAGAGCAGAAAGAGACCGGGCCGGTTCTGACGGTGGAACAGTTCGTCGGGCAGCAGCAGGCGAAGATTCAGAAGATCACCAAGAAGCAGATCGAGCAACTCAATCGGCTCATCAAGATTACCCCCAACGATGACCCCCAGAAGCCCGACTTCTACTTCCGTCTCGGTGAGCTTTATGCCGAAAACCAGCGCTCCGATAGCCTCACGGCGCGCAGTTTCGATGAGAAGATCTTCCAAGCTGAGCAGAAGAAGAACACTTCTCTGGCGGCCAAGTTGAAGGATCAGCAGAAGGAAGCCGAGAAGAGTTCCGAGAAGTGGGCCAACGAGGCGGTCAAGTACTACGTCGAGGCGTCCAAGAGCGCCAAGTACGAGCGCATGGACGAGGTGTTGTTCCGCCTCGCCTATTTGCTGCAAATGATCAAGAAGGACGACAAGGCTCGGGAGTTCTTCCACCGTCTCATCAAGGACTATCCGCAGTCGAAGTATGTCCCCAACGCCTACCTGTCCTTTGCCGAGTATTTCTTTGCCAAGGGCGAGATGGACAACGCGCTCAAGTTCTACGAGAAGGTGGAGCAGTTTCCCAAGTCATCAGTCTACGGATTTGCTGTGTATAAGAAGGGTTGGGCGGAGATCAACCTGGGCAACTTCAAGTCGGCGCTGGGAATCTTCGTCCACGTGATTGACCTTTGCCAGGCGGGCAAGATCCCCAAGAGTCAGAGCGGCCCCCTGGAAAAAGAGGCCAAGAAGGACCTGGTCAAGGCCTACGGGCGCACCCCCGGCGCTTCACCGGAAAAGGCGTGGGAGTTCTTCCAGCGGATGGGCGGCGACTACGCCCCCAAGATGCTCGAGGCGCTGGCTGAGTTGTACTGGGAACAAGGTATGTTCGGTGATTCGTCCAAGGTCTACCGCAAGATCCTCTCACTCAACGAGAAGTCACCGCGTCTGTGCGAATGGCAGTACAAGATCTTGCGCAACACCCTATCGGCCGGTACCAAGCGGGACCAGGTGCAGGAAGTCAGGCGCCTCGGCACGATCTACGAGCACATGCAGAAGGTGGAGGGCGTGAAGAAGGACGTGATGACCGAGTGCAAGAACAACTATCACGACACCACCAAGGAACTTGCCCTCATCTGGCACAAAGAAGCGCAGCGGACCAAGAACGCGGACACCTATCAGCTCACGCGCCTCATTTACAAGGAGTACCTGGATCACTTCAACAATGAGAAGGACACCCCGGAGATGACCTTCTACTTCGGCGAAATCCTGTGGGTGACGGAGCAGTGGGCTGAGGCGGCCGAGAACTACACCAAGGTTGTCCAGTTGGACCCCAAGGGCAAGTACGTAAAAGAGGCGGCCTATGCGGCGGTGTTGGCGTGGAAGAACGCGCTCAACATCGACGATTCCGGGGCCATGCCAGACAAGGACAAGAAGGACCTGAAGCCGCGACAGATCCCGGCCGGCCAGCAGAAGATGATCGCGGCCTTCGACACCTACATCAAGTACGTGCCTGACGCGCCGGAGTTGGTGAAGATCAAGTACCGCAAGGCGAGAATCTTCTACGACTACAACCACTTTGACGATGCGGTGAAGCTGTTCAGGGACATCGTCGACCATCATGTAAATGATGAACTGGCCATCTACTCGGCCAACCTGCTGCTCGACTGTCTCAACATCATGAGCAAGTACAAGGAGCTGCTTGCCACGGTGGAGAAGTTTCTGGGCAATCCCGTCCTGATGAAGGACGAGGAGTTCAAGAAGCAGATGATCGGCCTCAAGACCGACAGTCTGGTGGTGGAAGCCAAGCAGTACGAGAAGGAGAAGAACTACAAGGAATGCGGCATTTCGTACGTGGCTGCCGCGGAGACCATCCCCGATCACCCCAAGCACGCCGAGCGTCTGTACAATGCCGGCCTTTGTTTCCAGAACGCCCGCCTGGTCGGCCAGGCCATCAGGGCCCGCCAGGAGTTGATCGAAAAGCACCCGAAGGATCCGCTGGCGCAGCGAGCCCTGTTCCAGATCGCCAGCGGCTATCACCAGCTCGCCTACTACAGCGAGGCGGCCCGGCGCTACGAGGAGTTCGCCACCAAGTTCCCGGGCGAGAAGCAGTCGAGGACCGCTCTCGGTAATGCCTACACCTTCCGCATCGGCCTAGGTGAGTTCGAAAAGGCGGTCGACGACATGAACTCCTTCGTCAAGTACTACGGAACCCGCGATTCACAGGACGCGGCCAACGTCGTGTTCCAGATGAGCGAGGTGTACGAGAAGCAGAACAAGACCGACGAGTTGGTCAAGCACCTGACCGCCTACTTGAAGAAGTGGGGCGCCAAGGGCGGCGTGGATAAGCAGATTCTTGCCCACTTCAAGCTGGGCGAGATCTCGTGGAAGCGTTCCTGTCCGCAGGAAGGCGTCAACGGCGCCTGCATCAAGGTCGAGCGTGTGAGCGCGACCGGCCGGCAGAAGGTCTTCGCCGAGATCAACTCCAAGATCAAGGACAAGAAGAAGAAGCTGAAGGAGAAGCTGCGCACGCAGTGCGGTCCGCCCACCAGTTCGAAGATCACGGTCTACGATCGTAACTCCAAGTACGCCAAGGACGGCCAGGACCACTTCAAGGAGGTTCTCAAGCTGTGGAGTCACGGCGAGGCGGCCAAGAAGATACCCGGCGCCACGCCTGATGAGCGCGCGGCCCGGGAGGCAATCGCCCGTTTTGCCGCGGCCGGCTCGGCCTTCTACGGGGCCGAACAGCTCTACGAGCAGTTCCTGCGGGTGAAGTTCCCGGCGGGGCTCGATTTCCAGCAGCCCACGCAATGGGACAAGCCGAAGGTCGCGGCAGCCAAGAAGAAGAAGTACGAGGAGTCGAGCAAGAAATTCATGCAGTACATGACCGAGAAGACGGCCCTGGCCGAGAAACTGACGGGTCCCAGCGCGGACAAGAAAGGCCTGTACGACTTCGTGCTCGACCACCACGTGGCACACTGGACGATCGCGGCCTCGGCCCGCATCGGGCAGGTCTATGCGGATTTCGTCAACCAGCTCTACACGGCAGATATCCCCAAGGACCTCAAGGAGCAGGACGAGTGGGGCAACCGGCCGCGCGAGATCTTCTGCGACGCCCTTGTGGACAAGGCCGAGCCTATCGAGTCGAAAGCCGTTGTGGGCTATGAGCTGTGCCTGAAGGCCGCGACCAAGGAGTCCTGGTACAACGAGTGGTCGAGCATGTGTGAGGTGGAGCTCAACCAGATGAAGCCCGCCGAGTATCCCCTGTCGGCCGAGATGAAGCCCGAGCCCGGCTATGTCTCGACGCCTATCACGCCCGGCGGTGTCGTTCCGGAATTGCCCGACGATCTCCAGGTTGTTTCCAAGGACTAGGAGCTAGCGATGATGACGCATCGAAGTTTCGGAGTGTGCCCGTCTCGGTCCCTGGTCGGGGTCGGAGCCCTGCTTGCCCTGTCCATCGGCTGCGCGACAGCCGGACCCAAGAGTCCAGAAACCGGCGGACTGCCTGACGAAGCGGAGTGGACGCCCGGCAAGAAGCCGGCCCCTGGTGCAGCGGCCGCCAGCACTCCGGTAGAGGTTCCGATGATCACGCGGAAACCGGGCGAGCGGCAGATCACCGAGGAGCAGAAGGCCGATTTCGACAAGGCCGTTGCCGATTACCTGAAGGCCAAGAAGGCGGGGTCTGTTCCCGGCCCAGATTGTTCGTCGGTGGCCTCTGGGTTCAGGAAGGTGGCTGACCAGGTGCCCGCACTGCTCGAGGCGCGGAGCAACGAAGCAGCCGTATATCTTGAGTGTGACAAGAGGAGCGACGCGGTCAGCATCTGGGAGAAGCTCGCAAGCGGAGCCAAGCCCTTTGCGCCGGCCCTGGCGAATCTGGGCTACGTGGCCTGGCAGGGCGGGAACAAGGACAACGCGGAGTCGCTCTTCAAGCGTTCGATTCAGGCTGACCCGTTGATCGGCTCGATCGCAGCCCGCATCAATATGGCCCAGATCTATCGTGAACGAGCCCGCCTCGCGAGCGGATCCGACAAGAAGGCGCTCAACGACGGGGCGGTGAAGGAACTGCGGCGCGTTCTTGCGTTGGATGGGAACAGCCTGCAGGCGTACGCGGGCCTTTGCTTCATCTACTTCGATTTGGACCTGCCCGAGGCAGCCAAACTGGTTGGTGCTCAGGCCATCAAGAGGGCGCAAGAAATCGCCACGGGCAAATTCGAGGAGGAGGGGGCCGTCACCGACGAGTCGAGCAAGAAAGCCAAGAAGGGCAAGGGCAAGAAGGAAGACGCGAAGGAGAAAGACGAGGGCAAGACAGCCCAGGAGACCGCGGTCGAGGGAACGGGCTACACGGTCGAGATGAAGAAGGCCGTGGCGGTGGTCTACAACACCCTGGGCATGATCTATCTGGCCAAGAAGAACTACACGGAGGCGATCAAGAACTTCACCGCTGCGGTGGAAGGCGATCCTGCGCTTTTCGAGGCGCGGCTGAACCTCGCCGCGGTGTCGCTCAAGTTCCGCAACTACGACATCGCGGAAGATAATCTCAGGGCTGTACTCAAGGCCAAGCCACGCAACTATGAGGCGATCATAGGGCTGGGGGTCGCCTTGCGCGGCAACAAGAAGTTCGACGAGGCCGAGCAGAAGTACAACGAGGCTCGGAATCTCGATCCACAACGCCCGGATGCGTATTTCAACCTCGGCCTGCTGTATCAAGAATACAAGGGCGGCAGCGACAAGCCCATGCTGCAAAAAGCCCAGGCCTACTATCGGGATTTCCTGACGCGGGCTACCTCGCCGAAAGCGCGCAAGGACGCTGAGAAGCGCATCAAGGACATCGACGAGGTGTTCGTGGCGCTGGAAGAAGCGGCCAAGATGATGAAAGAGGCCGAGGAAATGCAGCGCAAGGCGGAGGCGCAGCAGAAGAAGATGGAAGAGGAGATGAAGAAGATGGAGGCGGAGGAGAAACGCCAGCAGGAAGAGATGAAGAAGAAGGAGGAGGAGGAGAAGACGAAGAAGGCCACCGGCGGTGGCAAGGGTGCGGGCGACAAGGGCGCCGAAGAAAAGGCCCCTGCTCCTGGCTCTGTGCTTGAACCACCGGCTGCTGCGCCGACGGCCCCAGCCGCGCCCGCTGCTACGCCGCCGACGGCCCCAGCCGCGCCCGCTGCTGCGCCGACGGCCCCAGCCGCGCCGACGGCCCCAGCTGCGCCCGCTGCTGCGCCAGGAAAATCCGCTGACCAGCCGAGTGATCCCAAGAATGCAGTGCAGAAGCCGGTCGATAGGAAGAAGTGGGAGTGACTACAGGCGTCATCGATTGAGCTCGATCCATAATTGTGGGAACCGGATTCGATCTTGGTTGTCAATAGGAGGCGAGCTTTCCGTGCTTGTCTTCCAACGCAGCCGAAGGAAGGAAGTGAACCGATGCGACTCATAGCAATGATTGCGGTTCTCACCGTAGGGGGACTGGGTACGGTTCTGGCTCAAGAAGGTGGGGCCGAGCAGTTCAAGTCCAAGACTGTCTACGATTTCGAAGACGACAATGTCGAGGGTGACCTGCAGCGGCCTGATGGCGAGTTGGTGAACGCCATCAACAAAGCCAAACACTCCAGCCTGATCGAGATTCGCAAAGACTTCATTCCT
>Ga0182011_10001891_pt1 | contig 18100 bp, 13 predicted proteins | sample 711E1DmetaG_FD_120481 | JGI IMG/M metagenome (GOLD analysis project Ga0182011, IMG submission 120481) | Permafrost microbial communities from Stordalen Mire, Sweden - 711E1D metaG | ecosystem: Environmental > Terrestrial > Soil > Wetlands > Permafrost | place: Sweden: Stordalen | collected... | reverse complement strand
GGGCGTCAGCCGCGCAATGGGCGGAAGCACACCGAAGGCGTCGGCGGCCAGGAACATCACATTCCGCGGGTGCCCGCCCACTCCTGGGATGACGGAATTCTCAATGAAGCTGACCGGATAGGCGGCGCGCGTATTCTCCGTAAGCCGAATATCGGCGTAATCGGGCGCGCGTGTGACCGGGTCGAGAATCACATTCTCCAGCACCGAGCCGAAGCGGATGGCGTGGTAGATCTGCGGTTCCTTCTCCTCGCTCAGGTCCACGCACTTCGCATAACATCCACCTTCAAAATTGAAGACCCCGGAGGGGCTCCAGCCGTGCTCGTCGTCGCCGATCAGCCTGCGGGCCGGGTCGGCGGAAAGCGTCGTCTTGCCGGTGCCGGAAAGCCCAAAAAATAATGCGGTCACTTCATCCGCGCCCACGTTGGCCGAGCAGTGCATAGGCAGCACATCGCGCCCCGGCACCAGGAAGTTCATGATGCCGAAGACCGACTTCTTCATCTCGCCGGCATATTTTGTGCCGCCGATGAGCACAATCTTGCGCGTGAAATCGGCCAGAATGAAGGCTCCGCTCCTGGTTCCGTCGCGCTCCGGCACGGCCTCGAACTCGGGCGCCGCAATGACGGTAAACTCCGGCGCATGGGCCGCCAATTCAGCGGCTTCCGGCCGCACAAAAAGCTGGCGCACAAACAGTGTGTGCCAGGCGTACTCGGCGATGACGCGGATGGGCATCCGGTAGGCCGGGTCGGCGCCGCAGTAGAGGTCCTGCAGATACAGCTCGCGCTCACTCATGTGCTTCAGAACCCGTCCGAGCAGCGCGTCAAAGCGCTCCGGCGCGAAGGGCTGGTTCACCTTTCCCCAGTGGACCAGCGCGTGAGTCGTCTCGTCGTCCACGGTGAACTTGTCTTTGGGGCTGCGCCCGGTGCGCGCCCCGGTGACTGCCAGCAGCGCGCCATTGGCGGCCAGCGAGGCCTCGCCACGCTTGATCGCTGTCTCAATTAACTGCGCAACTGGCAGATTCTTATGCACTTGCTGTCCATCCGTCAGCGCCTTCAGCGACTCCGCTACCGAGAGATTTCCCATGGATAGGGCTCCTTACTGTGGAAAGAAGAAATGAAAAAGAGTGAAATTCCATTGTGACATGAGATAGGGAATAGGGAATAGCGTAAAAGGGATCAGCTCCAGGTCAATCGCATGAACGAAATCTTGATGACAATCTCGCCGTTTGCGACGCCCCTCCGGGGCTGAGGGCTCATGCCGGCTTCTTTCCCCACGCTGAAGCGCGGGGCTAACGTCCACAAGCGCCTCCGGCGCGATAGAAATCGGAACCAGGCTAGTTCGCAAAACGGCTTCATGCGATTGCCCTGCATGCGCGCAACTTTACAACACTGTCCCCTGGCAAATATCCTATAGATCATACCCGCTCATTATTGGACGTCCAGAAGGAATCGAAAGGATACTCGTGGTGTACCCAGGACGCATGAGGCGTTGGGCATTGGGGTTTGTCGTGTGTCTGGGAGTGGCTTCTTTCGGGAGTTCCTTGGCGCAGAGCGGAAAGCCGGCGGCCGTTTCGGCGCAGCCACTGGATACGCCCCCCGCCAACGGCTACAGGGTGCCGCCGATTGTCGACGGATTGCGTCTCTCCGACTTCGCGGGCATGGAGCCGCGGCGGGAGCTGAAAGACAAGCTGCTGAAGATCTCCGGTTTTATTCAGAACCAGCCGCGCGACGGAGAGCCGGCGAGCGAAGAGACGGCGGTCTGGGCGGGGTATACAAAAAGCGCCTTGTATTTTGTCTTTATTTGCCGCGACCGTCACGCCGGAAAAATTCGCGGACATCTGTCACGGCGCGAAAATATCCTGAACGACGACAACGTCACAGTGCTGCTGGATCCCTTTCAGGATCACCGGAAAGGGGTTCTATTCAAGGTGAATCCTGCGGGAGTGCAGGCCGACGCGGCGTGGAACGATCTGATCGGCGCCGATTACAGCTATGACCAGGTCTGGGACTCGGACGGGCGAGTTACGCGCGAGGGATGGATGGCGCTGGTAGCCATTCCATTTCGCAGCCTTCGCTTTCGCCCCGATGGTTCCGACTGGGGCGTAGTCTTCATGCGCAACTTACCCCGGAATAGCGAGCAGGACTTCTGGCCGCGCGTTGCCGCCACCGCCTTCGGTTATCTCAGCCAGGAGGGGACGCTGAAAGGCATTGCGGGCGTAACCAGCTCGCACAACCTTCAGATCAATCCCTATGTGCTGGGCCAGAACGAGCGGTCGCTTGAGACCCTCGACCCGTTGAATCCCTACTTCAGCTCGCGGCACATGGAGGGCACTGCGGGCGGCGAGGCCAAGGCGATCCTGAATGACAGGATTGTCATCGATGCGACGTTTAACCCGGATTTCAGCGACATCGAGTCGGAGCAGCCGCAATTCACCGTCAATCAGCGCTATACGGTTTACTTTCCGGAGCTTCGGCCGTTCTTTCTGGAGAATGCGAATTACTTCACCACGCCCATCCAGTTGGTATACACGCGCAACATTGTGCATCCGGAGTACGGCGTGCGCGCGACGGGCAAGCTCGGCCATTCGAATATCGGCTTGTTCGCGATCGATGACCGGGCGCCGGGAGAGATGGCGGCTTCCGGCGATCCGCTTTTCAGGAAGCGCGCTACCTATGCCGTGGGGCGCGTCTCCCAGGACTTTGGCAAAGGATCGAGCATCGGAGCGATTTATGCCGACGAAGAGTTTGGCCAGGGATGGAATCGCATCGGGGGCATCGATTTCACGGCTCTGATAACGAAAAATTGGACCGCGCAGGGTCAATGGGTGGAAAGCTCGACGAAAGGTACCGTCGATAGCGGAACGCCGCCGACATATGCCGCGGGGCCAGCGAGCAACATCAAGCTGCACCGTTCCGGCCGCTCGTTGAGCGTCGATACGGTACTCATGGATTACAGCACCGGCTTCCAAACCCAGGTGGGCTTTATTCCGACAACGAACATTCGCAACGGCACGGGGCATGCATTTTATAAGTGGTTTCCAAAGAACAGAGTTATTCAGAATTATGGGCCGGAAACGAACCAGAACATCGCCTTCGATCATCGCGGCAACCGCGTCTTTCATTACTCGACTTTCGACTTTTTCATTTCTCTGCCGGGAAATACGTTGATCGCGGCGGCCGGAGGACAGAACTCCGACACACTGGGGCCGCAGAACGGCACGTTGCTCGCTCAGAATAGAAACTTCACCGAAAACTTCGGCGAAATCATCGCCCGAGGCTCTCCCGTTCCGCAACTCAACTTCAATATCTCCCTCACGCGCGGCGGCAACGTGAACTACAACCCCGCGGCTTGCCCGCTTCCATGCCGGATTCAACCGAATAACCTGCCCTCTCTGATGAACCAGGAGACAGCGCAGGTGCTTTTTACCTTGCAGCCCTTCAGACAATTGACCGCGGACAATACCTATCTGCTGGATCGCGACCGTTCCGTCGCGGACGGCGCGCCGGTCTATGAAAGCCAGACATTCCGCTCCAAGATCAACTTTCAATTCACCCGGGCGTTTTCCGCGCGCGCCATTGTGGAGTACGACTCGACGCTGGCCAATCCAGCGGAAACTTCGCTGTTGCGGACAAAGGAAGTCGGCACGGAGGCGCTGTTGACGTGGCTTCCGCATCCCGGCACCGCGATCTATCTCGGCTATAACAACGACCTGCAGAATCTGGACCGCTCGCTCTGCAATCGTCTGCCGGGCGGGGCCTGCGATCCAGACAATACAGTGGCGCCGCGGTCTACTCCGTTCTTGAACGATGGGCGGCAGATCTTCGTCAAGGCTTCCTATCTATTCCGCTTTTAAGCCAACGGTTATGACAGTTATGCGGCGCGATGTGCCGGAAGGACGCTGAGGTTTTCCACCTGAGGCGCGGAAGAGAAGCCGCGCCGAAGATGGAGCACTCGGCATTTGCGGCTGGGCCGGGCGGCTGCCGATCCGGTCAAACCGCGAAGCGGGGGACGCGGGAGCCGATGCGGGTGAATACCTCCCAGGGAATCGTCCCCGAGGCCTCGGCGTGGTCGAAGGCGGTGAGGGTTTGATCGCCCTGGGAGCCGAGGATGACGACCTCGCTGCCCGGCTCGAGGCCGGGAATCCCGGTGACATCGAGGACCGCCTGGTCCATGCTGACGCGGCCGGCCAGAGGGGCGCGCTGGCCGCCGGCGAGGAGGCTGAAGCGATTGCCGAGGCGGCGGTCGAGGCCGTCGGCGTAGCCCGCGGGGAGCAGCGCCAGGCGCAGGGGCTCAGTGGCCACGAAGGTACCGTTATAGCCGACCACGGCTCCGGCGGGGACCGAGCGCAGGGAGGCGACACGGGTCTTCCAGGCGAGGACGGGGCGCAGGGCGTTGCGCGCCGCGGCCAGCGTGGGCGGCTCCGGGGTGTCGAAAGAGGGATCGTAAGGCGGAATCAGGCCGTAGAGCGCCAGGCCTGGACGGATCATCGCCCTCATGCCGTGGCGGGCGGCCAGAGCCGCAATGGGGCTGGCGAGACCGGCAAGCAGCGCCGCGGAGCCGCCCACGTTGAGCCAATCGGCATAGAGGCCCGCGGAGGCGGCGAGGCTGAGCGCCTGGTCGAGCCGGGCGAGCTGATCCGCGGTGACAACGCCGTCTGCCTCGTCGGCGGCGAAGAGGTGAGTCATTACGGCCTCGAGGCGGAGGGGCGAGGCCGGTGTAAAGCGCGCCAGGATCTGTGGCAGAGCATGGGGAGAGGCTCCTTGGCGGCTCATGCCGGTATCGATCTCCAGTTGCACGGCGAGGGAGGCGGCCGGGACGCAGGCGGCGTGGGCGGCGGTTTCCAACTCGTCGAACTGGACGTGCTCCCAGACCACGGGGGTGAGGTTGTGGCGGAGCAGATCGGCGCCCTGGCCGGGAAAGACGCCGCCGATGACCAGAATCCGTGCCTGGGGGCAGCGCGCGCGCGCGGAGAGACCCTCTTCCACGCTGGTGACGCCCAGCCAACGGGCCCCGGCGCGAACTACGGCCGGTGCGCAAAGGGCAAGGGAGTGGCCGTAGGCGTCGGCCTTGACGATGGCCAGCAACTCTGCATGCGGAGCGGCCAGGCTCATGAGAAAGCGAAAGTTATCTTCCAGCGCTCGGGTTTGAATTTCAACCCAGCAGGGACGGGTTGGCATCGGGTTGTCCAAGGACCAGTCTATCGCGCCGGGGGAGCGGCCAAAGTTCTCTAGCGGACGATCTCGAAGCGCTCCCAGGGGCAGTTGCAGACGGGGCAGCGCTCATGCTCCTCTTCAGTCTCGGAGGTGTAGCCGCAGACGGGGCAGACGTAGAAGTCGCGGGCGGCGGCGATCCAGGAGTCCTTTTTTCCGCCCACCAGCAACGCAATGGCTTCACCGTAGAGGCGGGCGTGGGTCTTTTCGGCTTCCAGGGCTCCGGTGAAGGTGCGGACGGCGGCGGTGCAGTCGCGGGCCGCGGCCTCGGCGAGAAAGCCGGGGTACATGGTGTCAATCTCGTACTGCTCTCCGCCCAGCGCGGCCTTGAGGTTTTCGAGGGTTGTCTTGACCTCGACGGCGTGGATCTGGCAGCGGGCCTCGCCACCCAACTGCTTGATAACGCGGGCGTGGTTGGCGGCGTGAATCTGCTCGGCGCGGGCGGCGGCGCGGAAGAGGCTGGCGGCGCCATGAAGGCCGTCGTCGGCTGCCTTCGCGGCAAAGGCGGTGTACTTGGCGTGCGCGTTGGACTCGCCCTCGAAGGCGGCTAACAGGTTCTGAACGGTGGTTGCGTATTCCGCGGCGATTGCCGGCATAGGCTTACCTCTCAACTCCGTTCCAGAGCCTACGAGCGGCCAAAGGAGTCGCGCTGTGACGCAGACTACACACAAAAAAAGGTCATCCCGTATCGGGATGACCTTTTTCGCATGGTTGACCGGCGCTTACGGCGCCTGGTTCCTTGCCAGGGCCTTCTGCGCCAGCACTTTGTGCGCGTTATCTTCCAAGGCCTGGGCCTCGGGCAGATAGGCGACCGCCTTCTGGATCGCGGGGTCTGAGTCGGCGAGTGTGCGCAGGCCTTGCAACTGCCCGAACTGGATGGTGAAGATCTTCTCTTTAATGCGCGTCTTCAGCCAGTCGCCGGCGCTGTTCAGGTCGTCCTCGGTCCAAGCGATATTCTGGCCGGTCAGGTACTGCTTGAACTCGCTCAGTACAGGCTCATCCACCTGGAAGCTTCTATCCACGGTGCGGTTGGCCAGGTAAACGGGGGCGAAGTGGAAGAAGACATCCTTATAGAGCAGGGTGTCCTGGAGGCGGGTGCTCTTGGGGGTGTCGATCTTCTCGTCCGGAGTGATGCCTCCGCCGCCGTAGACCGTGCGGCCGGCATCGGTCAGCTTGACCTCGCGGCTGGTCGAGTCGTTGGGCTGCGCGCCGGCATGGGTGTAATAGTCGTAGAGCGAAACGCCGGAGTAGTTGCGCTGGATGAGGCGGCCCGAGGGCGTGTAGTAGTGGTACGTCGTCAGCGCCAATCCAGTGTTCTCGCTCAGGTTGTAGACGGTCTGGACCAGTCCCTTGCCGAAGGTGGTCTCGCCCACGATGAGGGCGCGGTCGTGGTCCTGCAAGGCGCCGGAGACGATCTCCGCCGCCGAAGCGGTGTTGCGGTTGACCAGCACGACGATGGGAAAGGTCTTGCCGTCGTTTCCGTGCGTGGCTGTGTACACCTGGTCGGGATAGGCGCGCCCGCGCTGCGAAACGATGTTCTGGCCCTTGGTGAGCAGGTGGTCGCAGACCTCCACCGCCTGGCTTAGCAGGCCGCCGGGGTTGCCGCGCAGGTCGAAGACCAGCCCCTTGAGGTTGCTGAAGCCGGCCAGGGCGTCGATAACCTCCTGCGCGGTGGTCTCCTGGAACTGGATCAGGTGAATGTAGCCGATGCCAGGCCGAATCTCATATTTCAGGTCAACGGAAGGATGGGGAATCTCGTCGCGGACCAGGTCGAAGGCCAGTGGCTTGGCCTGGCCCTCGCGGATCACGGTCACCTGCACGTGGGTCCCCTTGGGACCCTTGAGCGCCTTGGCCACCAGATCAGAGGACATGCCGTCGGCCGGCTTGCCGTCCACGGAGGCGATGATGTCGCCGGGGTGGATGCCGGCCCGGTACGAAGGCGTGTTCTCGTAGGGCGTGATGACGTAGACCTTGTTGTTTTGCTGCTGGATAACCATGCCCACGCCGTAGTAGCGGCCATGCTGTTCCTCGCGCATCTTGGCGTAGGCCTTGGGATCGTAAAAATTGGAGTGCGGGTCCAGAACCCGCAACATCCCGGGAATGGCCCCGTCGTAGATGGCCAGATCGGCCTTTTCGCCGGCGATGGGCTCGGCATAGTTCTGCTCCACCTGCGCATAGACGCTGGTGAACGACTTGAGGCTATCGCGGAGCTTGCTCTCGTCTTCCGAGGTCTGGGCGCCGACCCTGGGCTGCAGCAGGCTTCCCGCAAGCGCACAGACGGCGAAAAACAGAACTACGGTGAAAAGTGCGCGGCGGGCGCGGGGTGTCATGGTTAAAGGGACCTCCAGAGTGCGAGCGAGACAAGCGCCGGCAAAATGCCCGAATGGCAGTCTTAAGGCTAGTGTATCGCACTGGCAGGTTGGACGGCTGGTGGGGCGCTTCCGGTAGCGCGGGCGGAGGGTCAGGGCCGTTGAGGCGCCGCCGGATCTCTCACTCACTCCCCTTTGGCGGCTCGTAAAGCGTGGGGCACACGCCAGATCGAGGTTCGATGCAGGCCAGGACACCCAGTCCGATCGATACAGCCGATTCACTCCTCGCGCAGCAGTTTCAGAGGATCGACCGAGAGCGCGCGCAGCGCCGGAATCCACGTCGCCACCAGGCCCAGCAGCAGCATCGCCAGGACAACGCCGGCCAGGACGAGCGGATCACGTGGAGTTGCCTGATATACGATGAAACTCAGCACCCGGCTGGCCAGAATTCCGAGAACTAGACCTGCCGCCGAACCGATCCCTAGCAATTTGACCGCGCGCCCCAGGGCCGCCTTCAGCACCTCTGTGCGCCGCGCGCCAAGGGCGATGCGGATTCCCAGCTCCCGCAGCCGCTTGCTGACCGAGTAGGCCGCCATGCCGAAGATGCCGGTGATCGACAGCATGGCGCCCATCAGACCCAGCACGCCCAGCGACACCGATGCCATGCGCGCGGAAAACATGCTGAAGTCGAGTTCCCGTGTCCACAGCACGATGTCCAGCGGCATGCCCGCATCCAGGGCGCGCAGCCTGGTTCTCGCGGTTGCGGCAAGCTGCTGCGGATCGCGCGCCGAGCGCACCAGTATCCACTGTTCTCCCAGAGGGTCTTGCTGCGCGAGAGGCATGAACATCGCCGGCTGCTGTGCTTCGGTAACCGACAGGTACTTTCCGTCTTCGACAATGCCCACCACCTGGACCCGCGTTCCATCCGATACCTTGTAATATTTGCCCACGGCGTTCGAGGATGAGCCGAGAATTTTGGCGGCAAATTCTCGATTCACCATGGCTACGGGCGGAGCGCCCTTGTCGTCATGCCACGTGAAGGTCCGGCCTTCCAGCAAGGTTGTCCCGGCCGCATGCAGATAATCCGGAGAGATGACGTACATGTAGGAGTTTGCCGCCGCGTTGGAAGGGCTCAGGTCCTTGGTCTCATCCCGGAAGACATTCGCCTTCCAACTGCCGCCCCGTCCCAGAGGAGGGAAACTCACCAATCCCACATGCTCCACGCCCGGTATCGCCTCCAAGGCGTCGATCATGCGCCGCTGCATGGGCTGAATGCTCGCCGGGCTGTATCCGGAGATCTTCAGGTCGGTCTCGACCAGCATGACGTTGTTGGGATCGATGCCGAAGTTGCCGTGCAGCGAGCGCGCAAGACCGCGAACGGCGACCATGGAAGCGGTGACCAGAACGGCGCAGATGGCAATCTGCGCCACAAGCAGGATCTCTCGCGCCGCAATGCGCCGCCCCACTCGGCCGGCCGATCCGGCTTTCACGATCTCGTACGGATTGGTCCGGAAAACCTGGCGTACGGGAACGATGCCGAAGAGAAGCCCGCTCACAACGGCCAGAACCAGCGCCACCAGGTAGACATTGGCGTCCGGCTGCACGGGAACATGAAGGGGAACGCCGGAAAACGGCTGCCAGGTATCCAGCCGGCGCAGCAGCGCGATGCTGCCCAGGAGCCCGGCGGAGCCTCCGGCAAGAGAGATCAGCAAGGCCTCGGTCAGCAGTTGGCGGAGAATGCGGTTGCGGCTCGATCCCAGCGCCAATCGCAGAGCCACTTCGCGGGAGCGGTCACTGGCGCGCGCGGCGAAGAGGCTCCCCAGGTTGGCGCACGCGGCCAGAAGAATCAGCCCGGCAAGCAGCATCAAGGCCGCGACAAATGCCCGCACCGGGCGGCCAATCACGCTGGGCATGCTCGGGCGGCCCAATGTGAAGCTCTCGCGAGCATTCTCTTTCGGATATGCCTTGGCAAGGCTAGCGCCCACGGTGTCCAGATCGGCAACTGCCCGCTCGGGTGTTACTCCAGGTTTCAAATGCCCCAGAACCTGAATGACCCCACGGCGTTCCCGGTTGTTCAAGGCGCTATCGCCCCCAATCTGGTCCTGGTTGACCATCGGCACATAGAAGTTGGGAGCGAAAAAGATGAAAGTACCGCGGAAATCGGGCGGCGTAACACCCAGGATGGTGTAAGGATGGCTGTTCACCCTGACGGCACGTCCCACCACGCCTCGGTCATCCTGAAAGTGGCTGTGCCAATATGCATACGTGAGCACGATGTAAGGAGCGCTGTTCAGCCCCCGCTCATCGGACGGATGGAAGAGGCGGCCAAGATAGGGCTGAATGCCAAGCACGTCGAAGTAGTTCCCGGTTGCCTCAAAGCCCCAGATGCGGGAAGGATCCTTGCCTGTGTCGAGCGCGACCTGGGATAGGCCCAGGGCCGCGAGTCCCTCGAAGCCGCGGTTGCGATCGCGGAGATCGAGATAATTGGGATACGACTCCCAAGCGTCGTTCGTGAGATCGACCGCGTACAGGCTCTTCGCGTCTGGCACATTCACCGGGCGCAGGATGAGTGCGTTCAACACGCCGAAGACCACGGCGTTGGCGCCGATGGCCAGGGCCAGCGTCAGAACGGCGGCGATGGTGAATCCGGGAGACTTGCGCAACTGGCGAAGGCTGTAGCGCATATCCTGCAGAATACTGCCGATCCGATTGCCGCCCATCGCCTCGCGGCATTCTTCCTTGTATTTCTCGCGGCCGCCGAACTCGACGCGCGCGCGGCGTTCCGCTTCGGCGCGATCCAGGCCGGAGCGTTCCAGGTCGGCGGCGCGATGCTCAATGTGCGAGCGAAGTTCCTCTTCCATCTCGGCGTTTATCCGCGAACGCTGGAAGAGAGCGGCCATGCGGAAGCGGAGCGAATCGAGCAGTTTCATGCTTCCTCCGGTTGCTGCGAGAGCGCGGCGGCGATGGCGGCGACGAGACGGTTCCAACTGTCGGTCTCTTCCCGCAGGCGCTTGTGCCCCGCTTCGGTCAGTTCGTAGAACTTGGCGCGGCGATTGTTCTCCGATGTGCCCCAGCTCGTCGTCAGCAGCCCCTGGCGCACCAGGCGAAACAGGCCGGGATAGAGCGCGCCCTGTTCGATCAGCAGGGCATTGCCGGAGATTTGCCCGATACGCAGCAGGATGCCGTATCCATGCAGTGCCCCAATCGAAACCGCCCTCAGGATGAGGAGATCGAGGGTGCCGGGTAGAAGCTGAGCCTGGTCGGTCACAGACCCTCCTAAGACAATTAGGAGGGTAATGCATCTCTCCTAAACTGTCAAGGGGAAACCGGCGGTCTCCGCAGCTTGTAAAGCCCGCTTGATTTCATGCGCCTTCCGTTCAGGCGAAGCCCCGCGCGTTTGGTTGAATTTATCCGCGGCGGCGAAGGCCGATTCGCTCCCGTCATCGCCTTGCCGCTCCCCAGGCATTTACAATGACGTCTATGCAACAAGGGGTAGACGTCACCGCCCCCCTGTGTGTCCTGATCCTATGACTCTGAGAATCCTTCGCACTTCCGCGGCGTTCGTGTTCGGCACGGCGCTGCTCGCAAGCTCCGCTCTGGCGCAAACGCGTCCCGCCGCGCCGGAGAGCCCCTACGGCGGCAACACGGTCGCGGACATTGTTGTTCGCGTCAACGACCAGGTGATCTCGCGCTTCGACTACGACCGCGCGATGAAGGAACTGGACGGCGAGGCGCGGCAGCACGGCGCCTCGATGCAGGAGATCTCCGCTGCCCACAAGGACCTGCTGCGCAACCTGATCGACCAGCAGCTCTGGCTCTCCAAGGGCAAGGAACTGAGCATCAACGGCGAAACCGAGCTGGTGAAGCGGCTGGATGAGATCCGCAAGCAGTACAATCTGGAAACCCTCGAGGACTTGGAAAAGGCGGCCCGGGAACAAGGCGTCTCGTACGAGGATTTCAAGGCCAACATTCGCAACGGCATCATCACCCAATTGGTGATGCGCCAGGAAGTGGGCAAGAGGATTGTTTTCACCCCCGGCGAGGCGCAGCGCTACTTCGAGCAGCACAAGCAGGAGTATGCGCGGCAGGAAAGCGTTCACCTGAGCGAGATTCTCGTCTCTACCGGCGCGCCCGCTCCCTCCGTGATGGATAAGAGCGGCGTCCAGCCCGACGATCCTGAAAAGCTGGCCGCGGCCAAGGCCAAGGCGGACGACATCGAGGCCAAGCTGCATGCCGGAGGCGACTTTGCCTTGTTGGCAAAATCCTTCAGCGACGGCCCGACAGCCGCCGAGGGCGGCGACCTGGGCCAGTACAAGCGCGGCGAACTGGCCAAGGTCTTCGAAGACAAGACTTTTGCGCTCAAGACCGGAGAGTTTACCGAGCCGATTCGCACCAAGCAGGGTTACGTCATCATGAAGGTGACGCAGCACGTTCCCGGTGGCGTTCCGGAGTACAAGGACGTCCAGGAGGAAGTGGAACAGAACTTCTACATGAGCCGGATGGAGCCGGCCATGCGCGAGTATCTGACCAAGATGCGCGAGGATGCCTACATCGACGTCAAGCCGGGCTTTACGGATTCAGGCGCCAGTCCCAGGCAGACCAAGCCGGTTTATAGCGCCTATACGCCGCCCGCGCCCAAGAAAAAGAAAAAGGTGGAGCGCACACGCTTCCGCGAGACGACGCGCACCTTCCGGCAGAAATCGCCCCAGGCCTCCACGGCTCCGGAACCGGCCTCCCCCCCGGCGCCGGCGGCAAAGAAGGGCAAACAGAACGCCAGCGCCGATACTACGGCCACCATGAAGCCCGGCAAGAAAGAAAAGATCCGCTTCGGAAGAGCGCCGACTAAAACGCTGCCCAGCGCGCCGGAAACCATGGTGGAGAATGCGGGCGCGCTGCCGCCGGAGACCGCGAGCAACGCGCAGGAGCCGGTGAATCCGCTGGAGGCCGCGCCCGCCGCGCCGGAGAAGAAGACCCGCTACAGCGCTCGCGCCAAGCAGCCCAAGCAGCCCAAAGCGAAGGGCCCGCAGCCGGACGCGATGGCGCCGGCAGCACCCGACGCCGCCGAGGTTGCCGACCGCCAGACGCAGGCCGGCCCGCTGGGACTGGCCGGCGATACCGCCGCCAAAAAGAAAAAGAAGGCCACCACCGCCGGCGACAAAACCCGCCTGGCCAATAAAACCAAGAAGACAGAGACACCACAGGGCGATGTGCCCCTGGCCCCTGCTCCACAAGCGCCAACACCGGCGCCGCAACCGCAATAGGTGTGCGGTCGACCCTCCAAACCGCCGGGCCTGGGATTTCCATACCGGGCCCGGTTTGATTTTGCGAGGCGGGCGAGTTGCCGCATATGCAGGCCGATCTTCAAAAGATCTTTGGCGCGCGCTCAGCCGCGAGCCTCAGCCGTGGCGGGTCAGGATCGATCCGGAGCGGCTGCTGCTGGAAGGATAATCGAAGGAGGTGCTGCCTGAGCGCCTCCGCGGCCATGCTATCCTTGACCCGCGTGGCGGCGGCCTCCTGACGCTTTTCTCCGCCTCAAGGTCATCGATATGAAAGAGATCTACATTGCCGACGTGGCCAACTTCGACGAAGGCACGTCCTTCGACGGATTTTTCCTGGTTTTGGCCAAGCAGCAGCGCACGACCAAAAGCAACAAGCCCTACCTGAACCTGATTCTCGGCGACAAGACGGGGCAGTTGGAAGGCCGCGTCTGGGAGCCTGGCGACCCGCGCATCGCCAAGGACTTCGAGCGGGGCGACATCGTGAAGGCCCGCGGTTCGGCCTCCCGCTTCGACGACCGGCTGCAGATGAAGATCGACCAGTTGCGCAAGGCTACGGCGGGCGAGGCGGACAAGAGCGATATGCTGCCCTCGACCACGTATAACGTGGCCGACCTGTGGCGGCAGCTCCTTGGGTACGTCGACAGCTTTACCAATCCCGACCTCAAACTGCTGCTATCCACAATGCTCGCCGATCCGGCCATCGCCGCCGGTTACCGGGAAGCTCCCGCCGCGAGGCAGTTGCACCACGCCTGGCTGGGCGGTTTGCTGGAGCACGTCGTCAGCCTGCTCACGCTGGCCGACCGCGTCGCCGCGCATTACCCGATGCTGGACCGCGATCTGCTGATTGCCGGCGTGATCTTGCACGACATCGGCAAGGTGACGGAACTCCGCTGGGAGACCGGCTTCGAGTACACCGTCGAAGGAACATTGCTGGGTCACATCCAGATGGGCGTGGCGATGATCGAGAAGACCATCGACACCCTGCCCGGATTCCCGCCGAAACTGAAGACTCTGGTCCTGCATATGATCCTCTCGCACCACGGCAAGCTGGAGTTCGGCTCTCCCAAGCTGCCCATGATCCCGGAGGCGCTGGCGCTCAACTTCATCGACGACCTGGACGCCAAGATGCAGGCCGTCCAAGGCGAATTCGATAAATCGATCCGCGAAGGCAAGGGGCCGGACGAGCTGACGGGGAAGGTCTGGGCGCTGGATCAGCGGCAGTTGCTCAATACGAAGCGGTGGCTGGGAGACGACAATAAGTAGACATGAGTGACGCAATGAACACAGCAGTCACCCAATAGGGACTTATGCATATAGAATTCGTTCCGTTATTACTCTCGGTGGTGTCCATCTTGCTATCCGTTACGGTGGCATGGCTCACTTTGTTTCGACGCGGCAAGCTCGGCATGACATAGCCCATGCTCATCGGATTTCTCTATGAAAACGAACAGCCGAAGGTCTTTTTCCGGACGATGCTTTTTGCGAGGGGAAACGCGGTTACATCATTGAAGCCCTTTACATCAAGGTGCGGCACGGCGAATCGACACAGACGTTCAATTTCTGGATGTATGGCGAAACCAAAGAATTGAAGACGGCAGCGGTCTGCGGGTAGGAGACGACGGCGTATCGTCCAATCATCACTTCTTGCCGCCGAAAGATGCTTACGCCTTCGCATTTGTTGCGGGTGAATACGCCATCGAGGCATACGCAAGAATTCTTAACAGGAAAGATCCAGTGCTGCTGTCTACCGTAAAGCTCTCCCTATCGCAAGACCATGCGGCGGCGTTGAAAGATCTAACGATGGGCGTGCTCTTTACCTGGAGGCCAGATTCTCAACACTACCGTAGTGAGGTGTCCGCACCGATGGCCAGCGAAGGACGCTCGCGTTCGGTTTCAGGTGCGGGGCACGGGAAACTCCCTTGGGGTTGAAGAGAACCCGCAGGAGGCGCATTTCCTTAAGTGAGCATCTTCAATCCGTGTTTCTCGACGATATCCAACAACTTGAACGTCATGCTCCCCGCTTATAAGCCCGTTCGCGGTGACGCTCGACATATTCGCGCAGAGCGGAGTTCATACGGGTTTGGTAGCCCTGTCCCTGGCGTTGGAACCAGTCGACGATGTCGGCGTCCACGCGCAGCGAGAGCGGACGCTTGATGGGACGGAAAAACGCGCCGCGCACTGCGTGGCTCCAATCGGCGATGCGCGGCATATCGGTGGTGTCGATCTCGCTATCCGGCATGGCGGCCAGAGCATCAAGCTCGGCCTGCAACTTAGACGTCAGCGACTCTGGAAACCCCCTCTTCAAAGGCTCGTCACTCATACAGTTTCAATTCTGCGCCGATAGGCTTCGGGCGTTTCGATCATGAATGCGGTTTGCCCGGATAGAGACAGGAGGTCCTGGTCGCCCGTTATTAGCAGATCGGCCTTGCCGCATTGCGCCAGCTCGAGAAACGGCTGATCCTTGGTGTCGCGGCACTGGACAGGGCAGAATTTCGTCATTTCGATGGTTTCGCAGTAGCTGACGTAATCACCCAGCAGTTCAATTTGGTATTCAGCGCTCAACTTGAGCTTGCGGTAGCCAAGAACCCACTTCAATTCCGCCACCGTCGCACGTGACACAAGCGAGATCGAGCAGCGCTCGCGCCAGTGTGCCCTCAGCCAGGCCAGCCGCCCGGACGTGAACACAAGGGCGGAAATGACCGTATTCGTATCGAATACAACTCTCAGGCGCTTTGGGTCGGTCACCGGCTTTCACGCGCCCATGCAATCGCATCCGTAACGTCCTGCTCAGTGATCCCCAGATCGGCCAGGTACTGCCGCACTTCATCGGCCTTGCTCGGCCGCAGGGGCTTGAGTGAGATCACGGAGCCATCGGTGCTGACGTCAAAGTACTCCACGCCAGCGAAGCGGGTAATCACCGCCTTGGGCAGGGTGAGCTGATTTTTTACGGTCATTTTGGCCAGCATGATTCGCCTCATTCAAGGATACAAGGAAATCTTACCGCGATCTGACAGAGGCAGTCAACCGGAAAAGCAGGTACTCCATTTATCAATAATCCCGCACTTCCAGCAGAAAACGGGAAGGATAGGGCGCAGTGTTGCTTGATGGCGTTGTTTCAATAAAGGCCAACCGTGTTCAACAACCAATCGCTGTTCACCGGTAGGACTCGTCGCGGTGGATGACGAACTCCGGGTAGGCGCCGCCGCCCAGTTCGTGCAGGTCCATGCCGATGCGCTCTCCGTCCGGGTCCACGCGGAAGGGAACGAAGCGGTTGAGCAGCCAGAAGAGCAGGTAGACCACCGGCAACATCAGGCCGAAGAGCGTGGCAATGCCCACCAGTTGGGCCACCAGTTGGCCTGGCAGAGGCGCGAAGAAGCCCGCGGCCAGCAATCCCCAGAGGCCGCCGGCGGCATGAACCGTGACGGCGCCGGAGGGATCGTCGATGGAGAGAGCGAGTTCGAGCAACTCGACCATGAGTGGCGTGGCGATGCCGGCGACGATGCCAACGAAGAGAGCTTGGCCGGGCGTGACCAGGCCGGCGCAGGCGGAGGAGGCGACCAGGCCGGCGAGCCATCCGTTGGCGCAGAGGCTGGCGTCGGGCTTTCCGAAGCGGACGCGGGTGACGGCGAAGGTGGCGGCCAGGGCGCCGGAGGCGGAGAGCAGCGTGTTGAGAGCGGTGACGGGCAGGGCGGCCAGGGAGGCGTGGAGGAAGATGACCGCGCCGGCGGCGTTCCAGGCCAGCCAGCCGACCAGGGCGACGAGGCAGCCGAAGAGGACGTAGACGGCGTTGTGGCCGGGCAGGGCGGTGGAGAGGCCTTCCTTGGGGAATTTTCCTCTGCGTGGGCCGGCGATCCAGACCACGGCCAGGGCGCTAAGGCCGCCGAGCAGGTGGACCGTGGCCGCGCCGCCGCCATCGAGGAAGCCCGCGCCGAGGCCGAAGTTGACGCCGAGTTGAGCCAGCCAGCCGTAGCCCCAGATCCAATGCGCCGCGAGAGGAAAGACGAGTGCGGCGAGAACCGCGGCGGCGGCGCAACCGGCGGTGAGGCGGAAGCGGTCCGCTCCCGAGCCCCAGGGAATCATTACGGCCAGGGCTACGGCCAGGAACTCAAAGAGCAGGGTGAGCTGGGCCTGCGGCGAAGCCGATCCGAGGCCTCCTAAAAACAGCGGCCCAGCGCCGAGCCAGTTCCAGGGCTTGCCGGCAAGCTGAAAGCTGTGGCCCGCGGCGCCGGGCGCGCCGGCAAGGGTAGCGCCGACGAGCGCAAAGACGATGACGGAGACGGCGAGAAGGGCGAGGTTGCCGAGCAGCGACTGGGCCGCCGAGCGGGAGCGTCCAAGGCCGACGTTGATGAGGGCAACGCCGGCGATGGCCAACGGGGCCAGGAAGAGAAGCGCGAGGGTAAGCGCAAAGACGGCTTCGGTGAGGACGGGAACCAGAGGCGAGGGCGTGATCGGAGTCATGGGCGGCTGCCTCCGCGGGATTCCATGTGACCGCGCACCGCAACGGCCAGCCCCAAGCCCTCAACGGCCAGGCCGCAGAGGACGAAGGCGGCCCGCGGCGCCGGGGCGGGAAACAAGAGGATTGCGGCGATGGAGAGAAAGAACCCGGCTGGCATAACCAGCAATCCGGCGTATTTCATGCGCTCTTCCCTTTCAGAGTTGCACCTCGGCGATGAAGACCTGTCGCCGGGGACCTGATCGATACAGTCGATGGACAGCCGCCCTCCGGAGCGCGAGGTCCGCAATGCGGGATGATTTGTGACTGAGGGCAACCGGTGTATGCGCCTGTATGAATACTAAAACATCCGGATGTTGCTACCGGCCCGGAAGCGGCGCGAAAGTGAGCTGAGATGGAATCGGCAGGAAAATTCAGCGCGGATATTTCAGCATCCGGTGCGTCAGCCGCCCCGGCGCGGACGATTACCCCTTGCGCCTCCTCTCACGCAACTGGTTTTGTTTTCAAGAGATTGCTAACGGCTTCCAGACAACCTTTTTTCAGGTCTGGCAGTCGAACCCAATGAGAGGATCGCATTGGCTGCTATATTTGATTTTTCGGGCTTCCCCGCCTCGCAGTAGGTCTGTACCCATGAACGAAAAATGTACACAACTTATGTGACCGCCGGCACAGCGGGCGCATCCAAAAAGAAAACTGAGCAGAGAAAGCATTCATGGCGCAAATTTTCGACCGCAGCTCCAATGGCCTGGCTCGCATGAGCCTGGTGCTGATGGGGCTGATCGTGGTCGGCCTGGGGGTCACGCTGGACCTGCTCCAGCGTTCGCCCTGGGTGACGCGGCAGGGGCAGCGCCC
>Ga0182011_10001890_pt1 | contig 18105 bp, 14 predicted proteins | sample 711E1DmetaG_FD_120481 | JGI IMG/M metagenome (GOLD analysis project Ga0182011, IMG submission 120481) | Permafrost microbial communities from Stordalen Mire, Sweden - 711E1D metaG | ecosystem: Environmental > Terrestrial > Soil > Wetlands > Permafrost | place: Sweden: Stordalen | collected... | reverse complement strand
GAATCCAACGAGTGGCTGGAGAAAAATATGTTTCCAATGTACCCGCTTGGCGATATTAAAGTGCCGAAGGGATAGTTGGGAAAAGCATAGATATTTGTAAAGAGATTGAATCAATATTTTTTGAAAATAAAACGACTATGAATATAAGTACGACTCAAGAAATAATTATTGCGGGATTTGGCGGCCAGGGCGTTCTTTCCATGGGACAAATCATTGCCTACGCTGCCATGGAAGGACAAAAAGAAGTAAGTTGGATGCCGTCGTATGGCCCCGAGATGCGCGGCGGTACGGCAAATTGCACGGTGATAGTTTCTGATTCACGCATCAGTTCACCTATTGTCACGAAGTTTGACACCGCCATTCTCCTGAATCAGCCATCGGTTGAAAAATTTGAAAATGCGGTGAAACCGGGCGGTATATTGATCTATGAAAAATCCACCATCATCCGGCCACCGGTGAGAAAAGACATTGAGGTTCTTGCTCTTCCGGGAATAGAAGAAGCTCAAAAACTCAAGAGCAAACAGGTGGCAAACATGGTCCTACTCGGCGCTTTCCTCGAACTGCGTCCGATTGTAAAACTGGAACATGTCATACGTGCCCTGTACAGTGTTTTGCCTCCGCATAGACAGCATTTAATTCCTCTGAATGAGCAGGCATTAGTGAGAGGCAAAGAATTGGCATTAGAAGCAACAGCTGAAATGGCGGCGAGATGAAGCAAATGGAAAAAACACAATCTGCAATTCAAACGTGGGGTGAACAAGCAATTGAGTCTGATGCTCCAAAATGCAATCATGACTGCCGTATCACATGTAAAATGTTAACGGAAGCAATGCGAAAAGAAGCGGAGATGATCCATTTCTATGAGACAATCATGACAGAATGTGATTATCCGGCTGTGAACTCTTTTGTACGAGAACTTTTGGAAGAGAAAAGCAGAATTGTACTGCACATCAATCAGAAATTGAATGAAATCCGTGCCTGTGGTCAGGTGAGCAATGGCGTTATCTCTGATTGCAATCCTGAATTCTTATAAATCCTTCGATAAAACTTAAACTCTTGATTAATACTTCTTTATGGATGAACTGATATTGGTATATTAACTTCCAAAGAGCCGCAACATAATAAAACCGCAATTATAAAATTTCATTGTAAACTCTCATAGAAACATTTTTCATACTCACCTTGGCTGCATTGAATCCTTCCTATACGATGCAATAGTTGGAAATCCTTCCAAAACAATATATTTTTATACATATCCGTGTATTATTTCAGGATAAAATGAGACCAAACTGACAATGCATCTTGCACTTCACGTAATCATTTTCTAAGGTAAGGCAAGAAAAAAATTATAGGAGGGATTATTGGCATGAATATCGGCATACTCAAGGAAACAGCTCCCTCGGAACGGCGGGTAGCATTGACACCGGGCGGCGTGCAAACATTGGTAAGTTTGAGCGCTGTCGTGTACGTGGAACGAAATGCCGGGGCGCTTAGTTTTTTTACGGACGACGAGTACACCAATGCAGGCGCTGTCATTGTGTATAGTCCGGAAGAAGTGATTAACCGGTCTGATATAGTATTAAAAATTGCGCCGCCTGCCGATTCGGAACTTAAAATTCTCCATGAAGGACAAACTCTTTTCTCGGCATTACATCTCGCCATTTCCAAGCGAAAAACAATCGAAACGCTTCTCGAAAAACGTGTAACTGCCATCGGATATGAATTGATAGAAAATGAACATGGCGAATTGCCGATAGTTCAAACGATGGCGGAAATCGCCGGGCAAATTTCGATTCAAGTTGCTGCACATTATCTCCAAGCCCGCCAGGGCGGGCGCGGCGTACTGCTCGGAAGCATCCCCGGCGTTCCTGCCGCCGATGTGCTTATTCTTGGCGCTGGTACCGTAGGGCGTACTGCGGCGCGCGTAGCACTTGGAGTTGGAGCGAAAGTGATGATTATCGACAAGAACATCAGCCGCCTGCGCGAAGTGGAGAATTTGTTTCAGTGGAGAATTGCTACCGCCGTTTCTGATCAGTATAATATTGATCGTGCGGTGCGCGAAGCAGACGCGCTAATTGGAGCTGTTCTCTTAAAAGGCGAAAAGACCCCGCATTTGGTTTCTGAGGAATTGGTGAAACAGATGAAACCGGGTTCCGTTATTGTCGATATTTCCATCGACCAGGGCGGCTGTGTGGAAACAAGCCGCCCGACAACATTGACCGATCCGGTGTATATAACTCATGGCGTAGTGCATTATTGTGTTCCGAATACTCCGGCATCTGTACCGCGTACGGCAACTGTCGGATGGACCAATGTAACGCTTCCCTTCTTGCGGGAGGCGACCGAGCTTGGCATGGAGCAGGTTCTTCGTACAAATATTGGACTTTCAAAAGGCGTATGCACATTTCAAGGCTGCTGTACCAACCGGGCGGCAGCAAAAGCATTTAATCTCAAAATCGAAGACATTCAGCCGCTGCTCAATTCTTCTTTAACCACAACTCGACAGGAACGATCATGAATTGGCTTGATCAGTACAAATCGAAAGTTGTTACGGTTGAGGAAGCGGTTAAGGTGATCAAATCGAATGACCGGATTTTTCTGAGCGGCAATGCCGCGACACCGCTTCTGTTGACAAATGCGCTTGCACAACGCGCGCCGGAACTTTCCAATGTGGAAGTCAATCATGTTTTATTGTTTGGCGATGACCCGCTTTCCAAGCCGGGAATGGCTCATCATTTCCGGCACAACTCGCTGTTTGTCGGTCCCGGGGATCGGCAATCCATCGCCGACGGAATATCTGATTATGTACCGGTTCATCTTTCGCAGATCCCGTCTCTTTTTTGTGACGAATACATTCCTCTCGATGTTGCGCTCATTCATATTTCACCCCCGGACGCACATGGGTTTATGAGTTTCGGCGTTGAGTGTGCTGCTTCGAAAGCGGCGGCGGAAAATGCAAAGATCATTATAGCGCAAGTGAATGAGTGCATGCCGCGTACCCTCGGTGATGTCTTTATCCACGTTTCGCGTGTTAATAAAATTGTTGAATGTTCTATACCGATTTTGGAATTACGGCCGACCACGGCATCTGATGTTGAAACAAAGATTGCAGATTATATTACCCAAATTATTGAAGATGGAGCAACGCTTCAATTGGGTATCGGCGGTATTCCGGATGCAGTGCTTGCGCGCATCGAGGGGAAGCAGCATCTGGGCATTCACACAGAAATGATTTCCGACGGCGTCGTGGAAGCAATTGAAAAAGGTATTATCACAAGTCAGAAAAAAACACTTCATCCGGGCAAGGTTATTGCAACATTTGTTATGGGGACAAAAAGATTGTACGACTATGTTCACAACAATCCGCTTTTTGAATTACATCCTTGCGATTACACAAACAATCCGTTTATCATTGCCCAGAACGATAAAATGGTTGCAATCAATTCCTGTATCGAGGTGGATATAACTGGTCAGGTATGTTCTGATTCCATCGGCGCAAAAATATACAGCGGGTTTGGCGGACAGGTAGATTTTATTCGCGGGGCGGCAAATTCAAAAGGCGGCAAACCAATTATTGCGTTGCCGTCAACGACCAAGCATGGGACATTATCACGTATTGTTCCCCAGTTAAAACCCGGGGCTGGAGTCGTTACTTCACGGGCAGATGTACACTATGTGGTTACGGAATACGGTATAGCTTCACTTCATGGAAAGAATCTTCACCAGCGCGCGGAAGCTCTCATTGCAATAGCACATCCAACATTTCGTTCGGAACTTGAAAAGTTTTTGCGAAATCCTAAGTAATGTAATCTCATTTTATGTGTGTCTGATTTTCAATGAACGAATTTGGAAATCGCTTTTGGTGGTTTATGTGGGTTTTGTCTGTAATCGTTTTAATTCCCGTTTTTAGCACAAAATTCCAATTATCAAGATATTTGTGATGAAAATATCATCAGATAGCGTGAATTTCGCTGAATTATTATACATTCACTCTTCGATTTTTGGTACAATCATTGCCATTTATTAGATGTTTTGAAGCACAGTCACAATATATACAAGTCGAATGGGCATTCAAATAATCAGGAAAAGACATATATCCATGCATTTAATGATGTTGAATGAACTATTGCAGAATAGTTCAAAAATATTTGGTTTTCTGATCATACTGATTGTTTTATCGCCGCTGGTTGCCTTTGCGCAATCAGTGGATGATTGCCTTACCTGTCATGAAGATACATCTCTGACGACAGAGAGAAATGGTAAAAAAGTCTCGCTGTATGTTGATCGGGCCGCACAAAAAAAATCACCGCACGCTAAGCTTATTTGTACAGCGTGTCATACCGGATTCGACGCACAGAATGTTCCTCACAAAGAGAAAATAGAGCCGGTGAATTGCCTGACATGTCATAATGATGCACCGGCAAAACATTCGTTCCATGCCTCGATGCTGACCGCGAAAATGAACAATGCGTCCCTGACGGTATCCTGCAAACAATGCCATGGAACGCACAACATTGTCGCGCCGAAGAGTGCAGGATCGAAATTTTACGGTGCCAGTTTGACTGAATCCTGCGGCAAATGTCATCCACAGGAGAAAGAGAAATATGGTACTTCCACACATGGAAAAGCAGCGGCGGCGGGTATTACGAGTGTACCAAACTGTATATCCTGTCATCAGAACCGCATTACAGGATTGAACGGCAGCAAAGATTCTTCCGGCGTCAAAATCGTACAGGAGAAGATGTGTCTTGCATGTCATTTAGACAATCCGGATGTGCGTGCTCGCGTCGCACCTTCGGCAAAATTTATTGCGGCATACGAGCACAGTGTTCATGGATCCGCATTGTTAAAAGGAAATGGAGCTGCTGCTAATTGTGTAGATTGCCATGGAAGCCATGCGATTCAACGGGAACGAGAGACAACATCTACTGTGAATCGCGCAAACATTCCGGCAACATGTGCGAAGTGCCATGGGAGTATTGAAAAAGAATACGCCGAAAGCATCCATGGCAAATCGGCATTGAATGGAAACAGAGAAGCTCCTGTCTGCACGAATTGTCACGGTGAACACAATATTCTTGCTCCTTCGAATCCTGATTCTCCGACCGCGGCGCGAAACCTTTCACAGCAAGTCTGTTCGCCATGTCATAATTCTGTCACACTGAACGAGAAATATGGCATCGCCGGCAATCGATTCCAGACATTTGATGCAAGTTACCATGGGCTCGCCATTCGATCCGGCAGTATGCAGGTGGCGAATTGTGCAAGCTGCCATGGAGTACACAACATCAAACCATCTTCAGATTCAACATCATCCGTTTCAAAAGTGAAATTGGCTATCACGTGCGGCAAATGTCATCCCGGTGCCAATAATCGTTTTACTATTGGTTCAGTTCATGTCGCAACGGAAAAAAAAAAAGACCCGCTTCTCTACTGGGTTTCTTATATTTACGTTCTCCTCATCTCAACTATTATCGGCGGGATGCTGCTGCATAACTTTCTCGACTTTTATCGGAAATCAAAACGTAAACTCATGATCCGGCGGGGATGGGAAACTGAAGAACATTTTGGACATACACTCTATGTGCGGATGACTTTTTCTGAGCGGATTCAGCATGCCTTGCTTCTTATCAGCTTTTTTACACTGGTAGTTACGGGATTTATGCTGCGTTATCCTGATGCTTTTTGGGTAGTTGCGATAAGGAATTTGAATTCAGGCATCTTTGATCTTCGCGGACTGCTTCATCGTAGTGCTGCTGTTTTGTTAATAACAGCCAGCATGTACCATCTCTATTATATATTCTTCACAGAGCGGGGCAACCAATTGATCAAAGACCTTCTTCCGCGCTGGAATGATGTGACAGATGCACTTGCCGTGTTAAAATATAATTTCGGATTCTCAAAAACGAAACCTCAGTTTGGCAGATTTAGCTACATCGAGAAAAGTGAATATTGGGCGCTGGTTTGGGGTAATGTTGTCATGGTGGCAACAGGATTTATTCTCTGGTTTGATAATACCTTTATGGGGTTGTTGACGAAGCTCGGCTGGGATGTTTCCCGAACTGTTCACTTTTACGAAGCCTGGCTTGCATTTCTTGCTATTTTGGTTTGGCATATTTATTTTGTTATTTTTAATCCCGACATTTATCCGATGAACCTTGCATGGCTTCAAGGCACTATCACCGAAGCCGAAATGGCGGATGAACATCCGCTGGAGTTGGAAGCGTTGCAGCGAAAAAAGCTGGAAGAAAAGGATGCAATGATCGTTGTGGATTCTGAAAAGAATTCAAACGAGAGCAGTACCAATGAGAAATCATAAAAGTGGGTTCATCGCCGTTGATCGAATAAAGGATTAAGTGTATGAAGCGCATTTTTCCACCGGCGTTTTATAATTTGCGGACATTGATTGGCGCCGCCATTGCGTCGGTGAGTTTCGGACTTGTGCTTTTCCTCACTGTCCTAGATCTCTTCGAAGGAGAGCAGAAACCATACGTAGGCATACTGACATTTATCATCCTGCCAATATTTATTATTCTCGGACTGGTATTGGTATTCTATGGAACATGGCGTGAGCACAAACGCAAGAAACAGGGATTGCCGCATGATCTCATGCTGCCGCGCGTTGACTTGAATGATCCACGACAGCGGAATGTATTCTTCTGGTTTTCATTCTGTGCCCTGCTGCTTTTGATCTTCTCAGCATTCGGCAGCTTCAAAGCGTACGAGTACACCGATTCCGATAAATTCTGCGGCACGATGTGTCACACGGTCATGAGTCCGGAATACACCGCATACGAATTTTCACCGCATGCACGTGTCGGATGTGTCAAGTGTCATATCGGACCGGGTGCCGGTTGGTTTGTGCGGGCAAAGCTCTCCGGTGCGTATCAAGTCTATGCAACATTATTTAATAAATTTCCCAAACCAATACCGACACCGATTGAGAACCTGCGTCCTGCTCAAGAGACATGCGAGCAGTGTCATTGGCCCAAGCATTTTTATAGCGAGAAAATGCTGAAGAATACTTACTTTTTGTCCGACGAAAAAAACACGCGGTGGATGCTGGACCTCATCATCAAGATTGGCGGCGGAAATATCGAGGCAGGCCCGACATCCGGAATCCATTGGCATATGAACATTGCAAATGAGTTGACATACATTGCAACGGATTCACAGCGTCAAAACATTCCTTGGATACGGTCAAAAAACCCGGATGGGAAAATTGTCATCTATCAAAGTACAGAAAATTCTTTGACAGACGAGCAGATTCGTACTATGAAAACCCGCAGGATGGATTGTATCGATTGTCATAACAGGCCTACACATATTTATCATCCGCCGGCACGGTCCATCAATCACGTTATGTCATTGGGCTGGATCGATCCAAGCCTTCCCAATGTGAAAAGTGTTTCTCTCAAAGCGCTCGAGGCTTCCTATTCAACGAAACAAGTCGGCCTTGACAGTATTAAACTGGCGATCGAAGAATACTATCAGACGAATTATCCGGAACTCGCGAAGACGAAACAAGATACCATCGCGAAAGCTGTGGCGGAAGTTCAAAAGATATACAGCCGTAATTACTTTCCCGAGATGCATGTAAGTTGGAAGAAATTTCCGGATAATATAGGGCATATGTACTATCCCGGCTGTTTCCGCTGCCATGATGGAAAACATGTTTCTGGCGATGGAAAAGTTTTATCACGCGATTGCAACGTTTGTCATACCATCCTTGCCCAGCAATTTGAGAAGGAAGGATTGCGTATGTCGTTAACCGGTGTTGATTATAAACATCCGGTTGATATTGGAAACGCATGGAAGGAAATGAATTGCAGTGATTGTCATAATGCTCAATAGAGAGATGCTTCCACATGAATCATAAGCCTGAAGTTCCAGATCAACCAAGTAAGAGAGACTTCCTCCAAGTTGTTCTTGCCGGCGGTGTAGTCGCGTTTCTTGGAGCAGTACTGTATCCGATTCTTTCCTACCTCATTCCTCCAAAGCAGGCTGAAGTTGAAGTATCAAGCGTCAAAGCAGGAAAATTAAACGAGATGGAAAAAGACAGCGGAAAAATTATTAAGTTTGGCACCAAGCCCGTGATTCTCATTCGAACCGCAGACGGTGAGTTGCGTGCCTTTTCCGCAACATGCACTCATCTGGACTGCACAGTGCAGTACCGGAAAGATTACGGAACCATTTGGTGTGCTTGTCACAATGGCAAATACGATTTACATGGCGGAAACATCTCCGGGCCGCCACCGCGTCCTCTCGATGAACTCCGGGTTGTGGTCCAGGGCGACGATATTTTAATTTCCAAAAAAACATGAAACCTCTTTTGAAGCGAATATATAACTGGATCGACGAGCGTGTCGAAATCGACGGATTGGTCGAATACATGGGAAAAAAATATGTACCCGTGCATCGTCATTCCGTATGGTACTACTTCGGAGGTGTTTCCCTCTTCCTCTTTATTATCCAGGTTGTGACGGGAATTCTCCTGCTCCTCTATTATAAAAGCGGAGAAGAACTTGCCTTCGAGAGCATCAATTTTATTATGTCGAAAGTCCAATTCGGCTGGCTGATTCGTTCTGTCCATAGCTGGACGGCAAACCTTTTCATCCTTTCGGCAATGATTCATATGTTCAGCGTATATTTCGAAAAAGCATATCGAAAGCCTCGCGAAATTACATGGGTAACCGGAATGCTGATGTTTTTTCTTTTATTAGGCTTCGGATTTAGCGGTTATCTTTTACCATGGAATGAACTTGCTTTCTTTGCCACAAAGGTTGGCACGGATATAGCCGGCGTCGTTCCTGTTGTCGGCAAACCGCTGATGATCTTCCTCCGCGGCGGGACCGAAGTGAACGGCGCAACTCTTTCTCGATTTTTCGGATTTCATGTGGCAGTACTGCCGGGGCTCTTCACCGTTTTTCTAGGCATTCATCTTCTTCTTGTGCAGAGGCAGGGAATGAGCGAACCGTTGCATATCAAGGATGAATCGGAACGCAAGTCCATGCCGTTCTTCCCCAATTTTATATTGCGCGATCTGACACTGTGGCTGCTCGTGCTCAATCTTCTTGCAATTCTCGCAGTATTCTTTCCCTGGGAATTGGGAAAGAAAGCGGATCCGTTCGCAGCTGCACCTGCCGGAATAAAACCGGAGTGGTACTTTTTATATATGTTCCAGACATTGAAATACATTCCCGGTACATTATGGTTTTTCGATGGCGAGGTCTTAGGCATCCTTCTGTTTGGAATTGCCGGCGTCTTGTGGACAGTCGTTCCTTTTTGGGACCATAAAAGTTCGCGGGGCGAACAAAATCGTTTTGTGAATTATCTCGGATTGTTTGCGGTGATGTATATTATTCTCTTCACGCTCATTGGGTGGCTCGCATGAAATATTATACGTTATTCATTGCAGCTGCAATGATCCTTGCTCTTGCTCCCAAAGAATCTCTCTTTGCCAATGATCATTGTATTGAATGTCATCAAACGGCGGGCGATAAACCATCGGAATTATTCAAGCACGATATTCATTTTCAAAAAGGAGTCGGCTGTTCAGGTTGCCATGGCGGTAACGCCAATGCTGAAGACATGGAACAGGCAATGGACAAGAAAGCTGGTTTTAGGGGAGTACCGAAAGGCGATGATATTTCCAAAACTTGCGCTTCTTGTCATTCTTCTCCCGAGAAGATGAAATCATTTGGATCGTCTCTGCCGACAAATCAATGGGAGTTTCTGCAATCAAGCGTGCATGCGAAACTCTCATTAAAAGGGAAAGAGCACATTGTACAATGCATCACGTGTCACAATGCGCATGGAATTGTGCCGGTAAAAAATTCTTCTTCTCCTGTCTATCCTTTGAATGTTGTGAAAACGTGTACACGGTGCCACGCAGACGCTGCATTCATGCGATCCTACAATCCATCACTTCCCGTCGATCAGTTAGATAAATATCGTACAAGTGTCCATGGACTACGTAACGCCAAAGGAGATCCAAAGACTGCCGAGTGCGCAAGCTGTCACGGAAGTCACAATATCCGTTCTGCAAAGGATGTGAAATCAAAAGTGTATGCTTCAACGGTGCCGGAAACATGCGCAGCATGTCACAGCAATGTTGACTATATGAAGCCCTACAAAATTCCAACAGACCAATACGAGAAGTATACAAAGAGTATCCATGGTGTGGCTTTACTCCAAAAGCATGATCAAGGAGCTCCTGCCTGCAACAGTTGTCATGGGAATCACGGCGCAATGCCGCCGGGAGTGGAATCGGTCTCAAAAGTGTGCGGTACATGTCATGCTCTTAATGCAGATCTTTTTTCAAAAAGTCCGCACAAGAAAGCGTTTGATGAACGGGAACTTCCGGAGTGTGAATTTTGTCATGCTAATCATGAAATTTTGCCGGCGAACGATACGCTTCTTGGAATATCACCGGATGCTGTTTGCAGTCGATGCCATACTGACCATGAAAATGTCAAAGGATATAGATCTGCCGGTCGTATGCGCCAAATGCTCGATAGCCTCGAAGCATCTGAACGGTTTGCGATACATTTAGTCGAAAATGCCGAGCAGAAAGGAATGGAGATCAGCGAAGCGAAATTCAAACTACGGGAAGTGCGGCAGGCACGATTACAGGCACGAACGGTGATTCATGCTTTTAATGAAGAACAATTTCAAACTACCATACATCAAGGAAGCATTGTTTCTCTTGCCATAGTTCAAGAAGCAAAAAATGCGGTTGATGAGTACTATTTCCGAAGAATAGGTTTATTTATCGCAACACTTATCATTACTCTCGTAGCGTTGTTATTGTATCTCTATGTTCGCCGGATGGAAAAGAAATAATACATAAAGAAGCAGGACAATTTTTATTATAATGTAAAACGTTTCATGTTTTCTTATTTTCAGGCTTGCATATTCTTATGTATGAGAATTCAATAATATCAACGATAGTTTGTTGAATAAATAATCACTATACAATCCTATAAACATCTCTTTTTAAGCTGTTTTCGCCGAAGAGGCTAGTCACGCTTCGGTATGTATATTGATAATGATGTTTAGAGTATTTTTACAGCAATAGATTACAGCAAAGTTGAGAAATTTTAACTAATTGGAGGGAAAATCTTTATGAAAGCAATTATTTTTTTCTTGGTCATCTTCTTCGTCGTACCCTTAACGTTAGGAGCCCAAAATAAATATGTCGGTGTAAAAGTATGTAAGATGTGTCATCAAACCGAGAAACAGGGGAAGCAATTTGATATATGGCAAAAAAGTAAACATGCGGAAGCGTACAAAACTTTAACAGGAGCTAAAGCAGCAGAGATTGCAAAAGCGAAAGGTTTAAAGAAAGCAGCGAATGAATCACAAGAATGCCTCGAATGCCATGCAATTACAGAAGATGCAAAGTTAACGCCCGACGGCGTACAGTGCGAAACATGTCATGGTGCAGGTTCAGCATTTAAGAATATGGCAATTATGAAAGACAAAACAAAGGCAATAGCAGCGGGGTTAACGGACTTCAAAGATGCTGCTACGATCGAAAAAATGTGTAGAAACTGTCACAATGAAAAGAGTCCATCCTACAAGCCCTTTAAGTTTGATGAAATGTGGGGTAAGATTAAGCATCTCATTCCAAAAGGATAAAAGCTGCAGTAATTATTTTCTTGTTGCATGGAGCGCTTCGGACATTGAGACCGGGGCGCTCAACTATTCGCGTTTGGCACATTCACGACCACATTTATCAAAGACAGCCAATGAAACGTTCAATACAGAGCAGCATTCTGATAATTTTGGCGATGTTCATTTTTCTATTCTGCGATGCATCGGCACAATTTTTTCAGTTGCGACTTGTATCTTCCGCCTCTGCGTGGCAGCAACAAGATACTATAGGGCAATCATCCAGCCATTTGTTTGGATACCAAACCGCTCAACTCTCGCTTTCCGGTGAGCACCTTTCGTTTCATTCATATCTGCAGGGGTTCAACGATTTTGCAGGTCCAGTAAAGAACGAAAGTGTAGTTCGATTCTATAATTTTTATTTGAAATACACGAATTTATATGAGATCGTCGATGTCAGCCTCGGTCGTCAAGCAATCTTTGCGGGTGTTGGCAACGGGACAATCGATGGCGGTGCTGCTTCTGTCCGTTTACTGGATTCAAGATTGAAAGTGCTGGGGTATTACGGCGCTCTGCCATCGCCTGGGGAAAAGTTTGAACTAATTAATGATCCGAAAGACAATAATATGTTCGGCGCCCAGGTGATTGGTGTACCGACGGACTTTGCCCGCATATCATTAAGTTATATGCAGAAAAATATCAAGCCTGAAACATACTGGGCACTCAGAAAAGACTCTCTCTTCAATCCCATTATAACTGAAATAACCCCAAGTGCGGCTGCAGAACAATACATGAGCGGCGATGTCAGTGTCGACTACAACATACTCTCTGTATATGCTCGAAGCGATTATGATGTGAATCAGGAAAAATTAGCACGCATTCAACTCTTCACACGGGTAAAAGTCATAGAACCGCTTTCGCTGACAGGTGAATATATCCACCGTGAACCCCGCCTTTCCTATAACTCCATATTCTGGGTGTTTGCGTTCAACACTATCAGCGAATATGAACTTGGCGCCGAATATGCTGTCTGCAAAGACTGGCAGGTATTTGGAAAGTTCGGTTCCGTTTCATACGGTGACGATAATTCCAACCGCATTACGCTCGGCGGCAGTATGAAGTATGCTTCGGCAAGTTTTAGCTGGAACACAGGTTATGGCGGAGAATTAGCTGCGTTCTCGCTCAATGCCGGTTATCCATTATTTGATAATAAACTTACACCAACTCTTATTGCGGGATATGCACATTATAAGTTGAGCAGCAATGCACCGATAACAGATGCTTTGAGCGGTGCTGTCGGAGCGGTGTACCGGCCAATTCCAGCACTTTCGCTGGATGCGCAAGTACAGTGGATCCAAAATAAAATTTATAGTAACGATGTACGCCTCTTTTTACGGGGCAGTTACTATTTAGGCGAACGTTTAAATATTTTCTGAGATGACCATGCCAACACAACGATTACATACGCCAAGAACTATCAAGCATGGATTTCTTCTCATCAGCGCATGGCTGATTTTGCTTCTTACCTTCACCGGTGCGGCCACATCACGCGAACAAACCGGCAGTGAAAAACAACCAAAGATTGTAAAATTTTCGCATCAATTCCATGTTGGCGAAGCCGGCGTTGCATGCGCAGATTGCCATACCGAGGCAACGAAGAGTACGAAAGCATCCGACAATCTTTTAGCGAAGATGGAAGCCTGTAAGAATTGTCATGAAGAACCATTAAAAAACAATTGCACATATTGCCATCTGAACGCCGACTCCACAACATATAAGGCGACCCAAAACCCGATACGCGAGTTGATATTTTCCCATCAACAGCATGTTGAAGATCAAAAAGTACCTTGCGCAACATGTCACACAGTTCTCGATAAAGCCGGCGCAGCAATCGGAGAACTTGTGCCCGCAATGACAGTTTGCATCACCTGTCACAACGATACGAAAGCGACAAATGCATGTGAGAAGTGTCATACGAATCTTGCATCGCTTCGTCCGGCAGATCATAACCGCACAGATTTCGTCCATGAACATAAACAAGCAGCACGGCTCGGTGATGCCAAGTGCGGTGCCTGTCACTCGCAAGAAACATGCATCGACTGTCACAATGGATCGGATTTAATAAAAGTAGACCTACCGGGGCGCGATCTTACATCACAACATTCACCGCGTCTTACGGCAATAGATCGCGGGCAGGGAATGCGTCTGACAAAAGTGCATGATTTGAATTACCGCTTTACGCATGGTATTGCCGCAAAGGGCAAAACAATGGAATGTCAAACCTGCCACAGCACAGAAAAATTTTGTTCGACATGCCATGAAGCCGGAGGCAACGTGAATCAAAGCGCGTTCAAACCGGCATCGCATGCGGTTGCCGGATTTACAACGATGGGTGTCGGCAGCGGCGGCGGTGAACATGCCCGCATGGCAAGACGGGATATCGAGTCGTGCGCAGCGTGCCATGGCTCGGAAGGCGCAGATCCGGTATGCATTACGTGTCATATCGACCCCGACGGCATCAAAGGCACAAATCCAAAAACCCATGATCCCGGATTTATGTCGGGCAATCATGGAAGCTGGCATGATGACCCAGGCGCGACATGTTATATGTGCCATACTGATTTGAATGCACGGCCGAGCGGTGTCAAAGGACAGAAGTTCTGCGGCTACTGCCATCAACGCTGATAACAAAACGGGATGTATATGAAAAGAGAACGCTTGAGTGTAGTTTTGATAATCCTGTTGATGACAATCCTCGTAATCTCATGCAGCGATTTGAAGAAAGATTTACCGACAGCAACAAGCGCCGGACCGGATATTCATGGACAAGGCTGGACGGATACCGCTTCTGGTAATTTTCATGGCAAAGCCATTCAAATGGATGGATGGAATATCGCTGCATGCAAGCAATGTCATGGTCCTCAATATACAGGCGGAAGTGCGAATGTCTCATGCGAACATTCCGGCTGTCATGCAGATGGAAGCGGCAATCCAAAATCTCCGGAATCGTGCAACACATGCCATGGCAATTTTCTTGCAGCGGGGGATGATACAGCATCTTGGGCGCCACCAAAATCTTTATCGAATGCTACTTCACCATCGATACACAGTGTCGGTACGCATCAACAGCATCTTGTAAGCGTGCTCATGGTATCCGGAAAAAAAGTAGAGTGCAAAGAATGCCACGTTGTACCGGCTACGGTATCTGCATCAGGACATTTTGGAGCTTCTCCTGCCGAAGTTGTTTTTAGCGGACCGCTGGCTTCTTTAAAAACGAACAACGGCGCAGTGGTTCCTACCCCGTCGTACGATCTAACAAGTGGTAAGTGTAATAATAGTTATTGCCACGGATATTTCAAAAACGGAAATTATTCCAATACTCCGGTATGGAATGTCGCAGATGGATCGCAAAAGAAATGCGGCAGTTGTCATGGTAATCCCGTAACAGGAAATCCATTGCCAGGCGGCAGTCATCCATCTGCTCCGCAAGATTTTCCGTTAGCGTTAAATTATTGTGACAATTGCCATTCAACAAGCGGTTTTGGTCCCATTGCGACTTATGATGGCACAACATGGACGATTCAAGATAAAGCACATCATATAAATGGAAAATTTAGCCTCTATGATGCTGAATATCCCTTTTAACACTTTAAAGAATTATCAAAGGGCGGGCAGTAAAAACATGTGAGGGAGAAAACGCATCATATCAACTGTATATTAAGATGTCTCGTGGAACCGAAAAGGAGTTTTAACGGTTAAAGAATGTGTTGAATATTTAAGAGACAGTCATTAAGTTCTCTCTTTGTTTGTACCAAAAGGAACATATCGGACGGCTTAAGCCGTCCTTTTATTTAATAACCATCTTGGCTCAAGGAGCATCATGATCGGGACTCTCATTATTTGGATTTCTCTTGCAGCATCGTTTGCATCGGCATTTTTATACTTCCTCTCTGTAAAGAAACAAAAGGTTCTGCTGATGGCGCGCAATAGTTTTTACATTTCAATTGTTGGAGTTGTTGTGGCTTCCGCACTGCTTATGGTTTATATACTTCAGCACAGGTTTGAGTACAGCTATGTTGCGAATTACAGCTCTCGAGCTCTGCCAACAGAATTATTGGTGACAACATTTTGGGCGGGACAGGAAGGAAGTTTTTTACTCTGGGTGCTCTTTGCCGCAATCATAGGTTTTTTTCTGCAGCGCTCTACTCAACGCAATGGGATGGAACGCGAAGCGATGACAGTCTACCCGCTTCTCATTGCATTCCTTTTATTGCTCATTTCTATAAAATCTCCGTTTGAATATATCTGGGATATGGCAGCGAATGGCATGCCAAAAGGATTTGTTCCTCCGGATGGGAAAGGCCTTAACCCGCTGCTTCAAAATGTATGGATGATCATACATCCGCCGGTACTTTTTATTGGATTTGCTTCTCTGGCTGTTCCCTTCGTCCTTGCCGTCACAGCACTATGGCAAAATAAATACAACAAGTGGATGCAGGCAGCACTCCCATGGGTGCTCTTCAGTGCGCTCTCCCTGGGCGCCGGTCTTATACTTGGCGGTTATTGGGCTTATGGTGTGCTTGGGTGGGGCGGTTGGTGGGGATGGGATCCCGTTGAAAATTCCTCGTTAATTCCATGGATTATCGCAATTATTCTCTTACACACAATGCTGATCCAGATGTTGACCGGCAAGCTCGCACGGACAAATTTTATTCTTGCTGTGCTGGCATATCTCCTGGTTATTTACAGTACGTTTCTTACGCGCAGCGGAATTCTTGCGAATGCTTCAGTGCACTCGTTTGTCGATCCCGGAACATTTGCATACACATTGCTTCTTGTATGGCTGGGAACGATCGCCGTCGGAGGATTTGGAATGATTGCCGTACGACGGAAAGAATTGGCAATCAAAATACTGCCCAGCACATGGTTGACGCGCGAATCGCTGCTGACGATAGCTGCGATTGTGATGGGAGTGTGCGCAGCGGTTATCCTCATCGGTACAAGCAAGCCGTTATTTTCCAATGCGACAGTGGAATCATCATTCTACGACCAAACAATTCTTCCGTTCGCTGCGCTTATGACATTGCTCCTTGGGTTCAGTTTACGCGCAAAATGGAATCAGGGAGACCGTCCTCTACTCATGAAAAAACTTCTTCTCCCCGGTATTATCTCTGTCGCTGTCCTTGTTCTATTCATTGTCCTGGGTCTGCATGACGTACTTGCTGCACTTCTCGTGCTGACATCGCTCTTTGCGCTCATCGTTAGTGTTGACCATGGATACCGGATTGCGAAAGAACAGCCGCGTTTTATAGGCGGGGCGCTCGCCCATGCAGGACTGGCAATTCTTCTTCTTGGAATCATCGCATCCGGACGGTATGGACAGAAACAATCCATTTCACTTCCTTTGAACCAGCCGAAATCATTGTTCGGATATGAATTGACTTATACAGGAACATCGCCGGCAGCAGAGAATAAAATAAAATATATGGTGAAGGCCGTAAGAAACGGCAAGCAGGAGATTCTTGCACCGGTCATGTTCGAAAGCTCGTACAACAACAGCCTCATGCGGAACCCGGACTATGTAAGCTCGTGGTCCGGTGATTTCTATCTAGAGCCTGTTTCCCTTGAGCAGGGAGAATCCGATCAAAAAAACTTTATTGTTCTTGTGAAAGATGAACCACAGATTTACGGTCCCATCACCATCACCTTCCAAAGATTTGAAATGGGAGCACATGGAAAGAGCGGTATGATGGGCGGAGGTAACTCCGTCACTATTGGCGCAGTACTCCAAATCAAGACCGATAAGGATGTGCAGGAAATCGTGCCGACAACACTCTACAATGCACAGGGGAACCCTGAAATGAGAACTGCATATCTCAAAAATGGGCATCTCGGTTTTCAACTTGAGTCCATGAACGTGGCATCAGGTGCAAGGAAATCTCAAGTACAGATTAATGTTGTAGGCGTCGAAGGGATGCAGCATGGAGGAGCACAGAAACCTGAAACTCTTATTGCCGAGATTAGTGTGAAACCATTTATGAGCTTCGTATGGATTGCTTCGGTAATGATTATTGGCGGTTTGACTTTAGCGATGGTAAGACGATCAAAACAGAACTCTCTCTAAATACGTTTGTACTTTGTTCGTGCCATTTCTTCGTTTTTCATATTCTTTACTGGAATAATTTTGTGTAAGATCGGCAATACTATGCTGAGAGTTGTCAAACTTGTTTGCAATGAACCAGCTCGACTTTTATGAGATGAAATATCCTATATATCTCGGGATGAGAACAGAAGGATAATAAAACGATTTCCTCGGCAGAGCTGAGTGTTGTCGATATCTTCTCCCGCAGAAAAGTGACCTGCCCCCGTTTTATGTGCCAATGATAAGTTAGTATTATTTCACAATCAAGCATTGGCAACCTGATAGGGAATAAATGATTCTGGTGCAGGAGGTCGGTAACCCAAAGCACTATGTGGTCTCACCGTGTT
>Ga0182011_10001887_pt1 | contig 18134 bp, 19 predicted proteins | sample 711E1DmetaG_FD_120481 | JGI IMG/M metagenome (GOLD analysis project Ga0182011, IMG submission 120481) | Permafrost microbial communities from Stordalen Mire, Sweden - 711E1D metaG | ecosystem: Environmental > Terrestrial > Soil > Wetlands > Permafrost | place: Sweden: Stordalen | collected... | reverse complement strand
CGTCTGCGGATTCGCAAGACTTCCGCCAACTGGATCGGGCGAAAGGAAACGGCCCATTGAACTTCCCAAATAACGCGCCTCGAAGTAGTCATTGCCGGATTCGGCGTCACGTTCTTTGCCGGTGAAGTGTTGTTCTGTTGCTCCGAGCGAAGTTGTATTGTTGTTTGGCGCGAACTCCCCGAAGGGGAGATTCTGATAGCTCTCTTCCACCCTGCCTAGATAGTCCGCCTGAACTCTGCGGCTTCCCAGCCAGTCGGTGATGTGGAAGTGAGTTCCGTTGTTGTCGTATGTGGCAAGCATCATCCCGCCGGCGTAGACGTTGGTATGCATCCACTGGCCGTTTCCATCCGTTTCAGTCACCTGATGTCCCTCTTGATCCAACGCATACGAGTTGGTCAGAGTAAATCCATTCGACGTTATATCGCAACTGAACGTGGCGATCATGCCCTTTGCCACACGAGTACCATCTGCGTCATAAACATACTGCGTTAAGCTAGATGGCTCTCCGGCGATAAACGGAGGTGATTTCACGGCGCACACACGTCCGTCGCCGTCGTAGAGATACTGATTCATATCGTCTGAAAGCAGATTACCAGAAGCATCAGATGCCGGATTGGAAAACGGGGTCGAGGTTAAATGATTGGATGTGTCATATCCTTCAATGTAAGTGGTTGCCGTGACGCCTGAGGGCGCTTGGCAGTTGGGAGAGCCCGTCTGGAACGCAGCAGGGGATGATGCCTGGAGTGTGCGATTACCAAAAGAGTCGTATGCCCAGCAGAAGTACTGAGGCGAAGCTCCTACAGGGGCCTGCTGAGCCGCAGTCAACCGGTTCAGGGAGTCGTAGCCTATGTTGCTCCACGTTCCATTGACCGAGTCGATATATGCCAGGACGTTTCCGTTGGCTGCATAGCCGCTCGTGCTACCATCCGGCTGAGTAATGCTGTAGGAATAGATCGTCGTTGGAGTTAGGCTGCCTGGAATCGGACGGATCATAATCGAAGCGTCCACGCCACCTGCGGCATGGGTCGCGTCACCCGAGTACATTGCGGTTATCAGGTGAGTGCCGATCGCGGCACCGGAGAGAACATTCGACACGGTAGCCGATCCAGAGCTCAGCGAAACAGTCGCAAATGGAGATCCTCCATCCAGGCTAAATGCCACCGTACCTGTAGCGGACCCTCCCACAGAAGCCGTGCAGAAACTGGTATTTCCAGAGGTAATTGTGGATGGATCGCACTCTAGCTCCACAAGAGGATTGATGAGGTTGGTTGGCCAAAGCGAGGTATCAACCTGGAAAGAAGTCGTCGATCCGGTGACAGCCACCGGACCAAGGACTGCGTCACCCTTCACTGTGAACAGGACTGTTGAACCTACCGCATGAGCGCATAGCTTTGAGGTGAAGTCCCTTGAGAACATGGCTCCGAAGGCAGAAGCAACTGCTGCTGGGCTAGAGTACTGGCCATAAGCAACCGTCTCCGAAAGACCATCGAAAGATATCGTGATCTTGCCCGCATCCCCGGGCTGCTCGGAACCTTTGATGGTCAGCGAAGCCTTGATCGAGGCGAATGCTGGCACTCCCGCTAGAAACAATAGCAGAACCCAACAGATCTGACGTGTCTTATGCCACATGCCACACTCCCGACTTGCTCTGCTCTTGTCTCCACTCCAGCCACGCTCATTTGCAGATACAACCGTCTGTTGGCTCATTAGTGATTCCCCGTGACCGTTTCACTGGTGGTCCGCAACCGATTGTCGTATGTCTTTTGGAATGTCAGTGGGGGTATTGATCCACCCGGCACGGGCGATCCCATACTCCAACCGGTAATTCCAACAGGTCCATAAGTCGGAGAACTGAATAGTTGAGTAGAGAATTGTGGACCGCTCCAGGCGTTTAGGGAACCAACCGAAAGCAGACGGCCTGCCGAGTCATATGTAGGCTGCCAGGTGATCGACCCGACACCATTGTTCGCCCCCGTGACATTTCCCGCAAGATCATAGTCATAGGCAAAGGAATAGGGAGAACTACAACTGGAAGAGGTACACTGCTTCTCGCCCTTTATCCGTCCCATAGGATCATAGCCAAGAATCACTTTGGAAGTAAGAAAGCCACTCGAAGGAAGTTGTCCCGATGACGGGCAACCTCCGGTCTGGGTCCACTCAGCCGTAAGCCGTCCAATTGGATTAGTAATAGTGACATTACTGAGACTCGAAGGAGTCTGATCGTACTGATAGCATGAAGATGGAGTCGCTGCTGCAATTGCAGCAGCGGCATCCGTGGAACCCGAATAGCTCTTGCTCAGAAGACGATTCAGAGCATCGTATCCGAATGAGGTCGTGACCCCCCGCGCATCGGTCTTCGAGTGAAGGTTGCTATTCGAGTCATACGTGTACAACGTCGCTCCCGACGTGGGCAATACAGATGCCGCGCTCGCCGGACAAGAGGCGCTACTGGTTTCCGGATTGTACGAACAAAGGAGACGAGACAGGGAGTCATAAGTAAAGCTTCGGTTGCGTGCAGTGTCTATTCCACTTGTACCCTTCTGCGTAACCGACAATAGATTACCTAAGACGTCATATCCATATTCCGTGTCCAGAGATGGAGAGGAGCTTGTTCCATTCGGTTCACTAATATGTGTTAAACGGCCAAGTGCGTCGTACGAACGTGACCATGTTCTTCGATTTTCATCAGCGTATGTAACATTATTCCCCATGTAGCTCCATAAATCAGAAGTACCGTCGGGCATCGTCTGCTGCGTCATTCGTCCAAGTACATCATATGTAAAGGATGTTCCGACATGTATGGAGGATGACAAAGACGAATGCGGATTACTCTTGTAAGCAACGAGTCCAGCGGAATTGTACTGTGTATCGCTAGTAATTTTTCCGGGAGCTATGGTCTGTATTGGTCGCAAGAAACCATCATAGATAATGCTGCTTTGGAGAACTCCGTCATTTATAGAACTACGGTCCTGAGTTATTGTCACCTGACTCGCTGAGGGATAAGTATAGGTCATCGAGTTTTCTGCGGACGTTCCGACAGCATTTCTAACTTTGATAATCCGATTTGAGGAGTCGTAGCTATATTCCGATATAGCGCCGTTCGGATCTGTATGTGAGGACATTTTCCCAGTGTTGTAGTCCCATGTATATGAATCAACCTGTTGGATATCATTGATTTTGGGATACGTAACACTACTTACGTAAAGCCCACTAGTGTCATAACTAATTGAGGTGATGTCTCCCTTTGGGTCAATGACCTTTGATGGCATTCCCTGATTATTGTAGACAGTTGAGCTCGTAATATTCTGGCCGGCGGTATTTAGCCAACTATTTACAGAGGTCTGGTTACCCTGGACATCACCCTGCGGGCTGCCATTGTCTTCATCATATCCATAGGTCGTCATTGAGGCTTGTGTTGAATTTGAATCATCGACTTCCACAGAAGAGATGCGATCAAGTTGATTTACTGCTTTGTAACGAGAATCGGTACTGTATTTAGATGTTGATTTGACTGTTTTGAGTAAATTACCAGACCCATCATAATATCTTTGCACTGAAGGCGTTGGATCAAGCATGTTAACAACGGCAAGATCACCCGATCCGTCATTTTTGTTCTCAAATGTACAGAGAAGACTCCCAAAATATCCACAAGCCGGACGAACTAATGTCCAGAGGCTTGGATATTGCATTACAACTTTAGACGCCCCCGACCCATTAAGAGACGTTGTAATGGAAGACGGTAATACATTATCAATTATTGCGGGTACACCGGAAGGATACGGGTCTGGAATGCCCGCCTGATAAATATAGGATGTGCTCACTGTCTTGAGAGGAGTTCCTGTAGCCGCTCCCTGATAATAATCAGTTTGGGTTTCATAAAGCTGATTACTGCTCGCGAAATCGGTAAATGTATGCCTGGTCACGTTCGAAAATGAATCTACTACGTCTGTTATCTGTTGGTTTTTAGTCGCTCCTCTATAGGAATCGTAAACGGTTGATACTATTCCCCCATTCGCATCATTACGCGTAACAGAGCGCACCATGCGATTAATGACTGAGACCACGCCCAGAACATTTCCATTCCCGTCTACAGGCACCAAAGGTTGCTCGAACTCTGGAGCGCCGTCTGTATATGTGAAAGTTGTGCTCCCTCCAGAAGGAAACAGAATTTGACTTACATCTCCGTATGCCTGAGAAGAATAGGTTTTTCCGCCTTTCTGAGTGGTAGTACTAGCATCGTAAATAATTCCCCAACATTTTCCATCGGGAAGAACTATCGACTGCACCGCCCAAATGTACCCAACTGTTTCATACTTAATAGGAACCTGTGTTCCATTATCGAAATTTAGAGGATCGGCTTGAGGATAACTATCCTCGTCCGCTGGAATGCCATTTGCATCTGAAAAAAAATATGCCGTTCTATATTTAACTTGTGTATAGCAAATCTTATATTTTTGTGTAGTGCCGTTTGCGGCAGGCAAAGAAAGATCATATGCATCTAGCGCGGGTTGATTTGCTTGCCCCAAATCTGGGCATGTACTTCCATTGCCATCTTGAGGACCTCCTAATGGTATTGTTCTGCCAACAGAGTCAAAGTAATGTTGGTATGTAAGGATATTGCCCGAAGAATCTTTCACGGCAGGTACATACTGAATAGTATTTCCGGATGGGTCTGCCGCAGACTCATGACTCACAGGAAAAATCAAAGAGTCGTATGGCGGAGAGTAAAAATAATGGGCCGCCGCACTGCCATAATAAGCAATACCATGTTTGTCATACAGCGTTCCTTTGCTGACTGGCGTAAGATCACCACCTGGCGTAAGACCACCATACTTGTTGAACAAATTAGAACCGACCGGAAAACTAGCTGAATATCCGGATCCATCGACCGCATGTAACACTGGCCGACTGGATAAGTTGTTTGTATTGTAGTCGAACAACATGGCATGACTAGCACCCGTTGAATCTTTTACATAGTAGTTTTCCATTGACCATTGCGGAGCACCAGCGGGGTATTCTATACCCTGCCAATACGCTTCGTCTACCCCTATGCCTAGTCCGCCGTATGAGTCCATGGGTTGCGCACCATTGTGACTAAATAACGGGTCATACCAAACCATGCATGTATCAACCCCAAAGTCACAGGTTTCCTCTAATGTAAAAGAAGGAAGATTGAAATTTACAAACAGTTCTAAAGGAGGTAATGAGCCTCTTTGTGGATAAGACGCTATTGGAATATGCCCAACAACATTTCCGCTAGCCAAATCAACTGTATATACGTCTTGTCCTTCATATGACCCAATCGGACTTATCCCAGAACTTGAAGGGCTTGCGTCTTGCGCAACTAGCTGCGGGCTCGTGACTATCGCTAGGATCAAACATAAAACATGAAATGCCTTCACTGGCCAATCTCCTGGTCAAAGTTATGCGTATCGAATGCAACATCTGGCTGAATGGAAACGAGAGTTCTTGTTTGCGCAACGCCCATAGGCATTGAAACATTTAAAGTCGCAGGTACAAACACATTATTGACATTCTTATAATCGCTATACGCTATCGTCTTCCAAAACGTCCTAGTCCCTCGCATTACGTCGGGCAGTCGCAGTTTGATAACCGAGGGAAGGCCACTCGTATTGGTAATTGTCCAGATTTGCTCTAAGGTATACGGGCCTTTATCAATCGAGGAACGATAGACAGCAATACAGTTATTTTGGCTTAAGCATTGATCTGATTGAATGCTTTTAACAATATAGTCATGACTCCGAATAATCACATCTGCAGCCGCTGCAGGCAAATGATCTGCAAGAACCCTGCCTTGATCGAACTCAGGTACTGTCCGTTTAAGAACCTCTCCCTTGGGGTCTCGAATATCTAAGGAGCTTGCGCCGTTATGATCTTTCGGCTTTCCACTGCTACCGACAATGCCACGCCTGTACTTTGTTGTACCTGACGTCCAATCATCTAGCATAACTAGGTATTTAACATTATCTCCATCTGCAGAGCCAATACTGTACTTTGCCTTTGAAGAACGAAGTGCACGCCACTTGGCTAGGCCGCCTGATGCCTCAAGAACCTGACGCAAGAGGAGCGTCGCAGGAGCATCACTCGTCGAATCAGAAGAAAGGATCGGTGAAATCGAAACGGGCAGTAGTCTATTGCTTGAAGTCGTCGATACTTGCCCTAATAAAACTGGGCCACAAGCGAACAGAAATAGCCAAACAAGAACCTCTACTATTCTTTTATTTAACCCACGAAGATTATGCCTTGCATTTGCGAATAATGTTCTAGAATCACTCATTGTCATAGCTCTCTCGCAGAACTCTGCGCTGGTCCCGATAGTTTGGACAGTTTTCGATGTTCGTAAGTGGAAGATCCGTTCAGTGCTTTTAATCGTCATGGCCGTCGTACCGTACAAATTGTTTTTGTTTCGGGGTGTGATGCGTCAAAAATATTTCCCTGTGCTGCCAAATCCGCCTTTTATCAAACTACTGCAATGTCACCAATACTTCGATCACGCCGATGCCAGAATCCAGCTTAGCCATGGCCTTGCCGACGACCGCGCCCACCAAGCGACTGCGATCTGTTCCCTTCATGGCGTATCCGGGGGTAGATGAGGTCACGAGCAAATCGCCCACCTTGATGGAGCCGTTTTCTGCGCTTACCTTGGCGGGCACAATGCCAACGACGGCCATAGGCACTTCGTCTGGACTCTTTGCAGTGGTCTGCCTGCGGCCCACCGTGCCAGGCTTGGTCGAGTAGATGCCGGAGACAGAAGTGGAATAGGCTTCAATGGACTTGAGCATCTTCCCTGGATTGTCCGCATCCAGAACCAGAACATCCCCCGGCTCATAGTGTGTCCGATCACCCGATACATCCACCGACTCCGCGTAGTCCCCACCGCAGGTGACGCCCGTATAAGCAACCGTCTGGACTGAGCCATCCTGGAAGGTAATCGAGCCACCGCTACCGGCCGTCAGCTTCATGCTGCCGCTTACTTCGAGTTTTGCGCCAGGGCTCGTCGTGCCGATGCCAACGTTGCCAGCATTGCTGATTCGAACTCTCTCAACCGCAACAGCGTCCAACATGTTTGTGTAAAAACTGAGTCCATTTGCACGGTTAAATCCTGCGCTAGGATCTTCAGATACCGCGAAAATTGCAGGCCCCTTGTTGGTTGTGTTTCTTGGCCCGTTTGGATCATTTGTGCCAATAAATCGAATTCCCCACGCAGCACCGGCGTTTGACCCGCTCGCAGGATTAGCCGAATATGGTGCATTTATGCGTATCACATCATTAATATTGCCTGCATTCATTAATGTTGAGACTGTAATGGGCGGTGTAGTCAATTCAAAACGGCTTGTGCCGACCACATCAACACTCGCATCCGGTCCTGTTGTCCCGATACCAACGTTGCCGGCTCCATTCACAACCAGCTTGGTTCCTCCTGCATTTTGAAACTTCAGAAAGTTATAGTTACCGCCATCGGCGGCCGCTACCTTTATTCCTGCAAACGTCGCGCCTCCACCAAATGTTGAATTCGTGCTATTGACCAGAAAGAGAGAACCGTCGCTGTAGTCTGGCCCCTCTGTCTGCACAGTTAGCCCGCTGGCTGGATTAGTTGTTCCAATCCCGACGTTACCGCCTGAAACCGAGATCGGCGAGTTTCCCTCTGTCGAAGTGCCCGTATAGACCGGGACCGTGCCCGCAACTCCATCGTTGTTGTTGGTCACAGTCGTCTGCGCCGCCGCGCTCATCGCAAACGCCGCAATGCCGATTGCCACCGCCGCCATCTTCTTGTGCATTGTCTCGTACCCTTTCATAGCCGATCAGCATCGGGGAAACTTGTTTGTGACCGCGCCAGGACCTCTCGGCGCAGATGGATTACATGAATGTCACGAGACGCGCAAAACGGTATGCGTCAGCCCCTTGCCACTTGGTGGCAAGCAGGTTTCAGATATAGTGGCGTTCGTAAGTCATAGACGGAATCCATGTTACATGCTTTTCCCGTTTTGCCTACAACAATATGTAAAATCAGGCCGAAATTCATCTCTTTGCAAAAAACCGCAGGCAAAACAGAATCAACTGGCGGGCTGAAGTCTCCTCCAGCCCGCCCGGGTCACAGGTAAGACGGGGCATACATCCGGTACTGCAACTGGGTATGCTCCGGGCTGGAGTGGATGTAGATCATGGTTGTCTCCACGAACGCGTGGCCGAGCTGCTCCTTGATGGCCAGCAGATGCGCCCCGCGATGGAGAAGGTTGGTCGCGAGACTGTGCCTCAAGAGGTGCGGATAGACCCGTTTCTTCAGGTTCGCGCGCTTTGCCGCTAGACGAATCATCTTGCGCAGATTCTGCTGCGAATAAGGCCCTCCGCTGCGCAGACACACAAACATCAGATCTGTAGGCTGGCCGTCGCGCTCGCGCAGATACTCGGCCAACAGACTCACACACGGCGCGGAGATCTGCGTGTAACGATCCTTCTGCGTCTTCGTCGCCTGGATGTGCAGCGTCTGCCCGCCCAGATCGACATCGCGTATCCGCAATCGACAGAGTTCACGGTTGCGCAGACCGGCATAGGCGAGCGTCGCAATCATCGTGCGCTCGCGCAGGCTGCGCGCAGCCGCAATCAGCAGCGTGATCTCCGCCTCGGACAACGTGCCGCGCACGAGATGATGGGGCTTCTTGGGACGGCCCAGCTTGATCGGCTTGCCAACAAAGGCGCAATAGACTTCGAGAGCAATCGACGTATTGACGATGTGGGAGTAAGAGGACCCGGCCTTATGCATTCGCTCGATGTACTGCTCGACCGCTTTCGGCGTGGGCTGCAAGCCGATCACGGGTGCCAATCGGCGGATCGCAGAGGTGTAGTTATGGACGGTGGCCTCGGCCAGACCGCGCCGTGCATGTAGGTGCCGGGCGAAGCGGACGAGTGTGGATTCGATAGAATTACGGGTAGCCATGAAGCCTCCTTTAAAAGCTGAATGGTTATACCCGTCATGGTCCGTGCGTGTGACCTTCGCCTCTCCAATTCCGGGAGCAAGAAGTGCCGGTTCCCGCCACCAACCTGGCGCGATTCGAGCGGCTGTGGCGGGGAAGCCGCTACCCGTCATGATGGTCTTGTAAAATAATTTACCTCAAAGCTGGCATTGACGGTTGCCACCACTTGCTCGAATACTGCTTTTCTCTTTTTCGCCGTCGGGGATTTCGGCTTGTCCTGTCCTTGGTATAGCTCGGCCTGCATCAGCATTTCCTGTTCACGAACCTGGATCAACACGATCCGGCCAAGCTCCCCCAATTGCTTGTGCTCGAACAGATAGCAATGCCCGCGATGGTCATAGCCGCTTGCAGCGGTGACATCTGGAGGTAACTCCACGGGCCGTAACCCGGGCCGTCGTGGTCGACCATCGGCAAGCCATTGGAATTGGGCCTCGTGGTGTTTGGCTTTTCCGAGTTTCTTAAGCCCTTGTTTAATCTTTTGGAGATCTGGCGGGTGCGCTATCGGAGGTGGGAGCGGTTGCTTGCCTTGCTTCAGACCTTGAGTTCTTCGGTCCATCACCGTCGCCAATAAATCGGCAATGCGCTTGGCATCCTGGAATAACCGCGCCTTTTCATCCTCTGCAAAGTGGCGTCCCAGCCCTTTGCTCAGCATGACTTCGAATTCTCCTGACTTCAGAAAATTGCCATCCATGATGGTGTTGCTCACGCTCAGGTCCTGGTACCGCAAGAGTGTTTCGCAACAGGCATGGACAAACGGTTTGAGTTCCTCATCCACCTCAGGGTACATGTCGGCGGCAATTACCTCATTCAAAACAAAGTCGATGCCTCTGCCGCGCAGTTCAAAGCGGAACAAGAAAATGGATACCTCGTTGCCAGCGATATTTTTCAAGTTCACCTCATTCATCCCGGGTCATGATTGCAGGCGCTGCCTTGCCTGAGCGCCCCGCCCTTTTCGCCGATTGTGCCGGGAATACAAAGGGGTTTCGGGGCGTACTGCCTTGATCCGGTCATTCCTATTTTGATGGACGCTTCATTCGCAATCAATTCGGTCCTGAAATCGCGTCCATTGCAGCCCCGAACCTTTTCGTTTGCAGTCCGCTACAAGTAACCGGACTTTCCGTCCTCAGACGCCTTGACCCCCGACTTCTTGGCGCTCTCCATCATCACTGTTGCCGCCAACTCTGCGATGCGTAGCATCCATGATCGTATGCCGGCGATTCTTCATCCCAGCGAATATGATGAATGGCTCGACCGGGCGAGGTGGAGAAGCCACCTATCCACCTACTGCGCCCGCTCGCCGACACCTCTCTCGAGATCCACGCCGCCAATCCCACGGTCGGCAATGTGAGAAATCAGGGAGTCGAGCTGCTCGATCCAGCGTGAGTCTCCTCGAAGCTGAAGAGTTTGGCTACAGTGACGTCGAGAGCTTCAGCAAGATCTTCCAGGTTCTCGAAAGAGGGCGAGTTCTTTCCCCGTTCGATAAGGCTCAGAAAATCTATTGAAATCTCGGCGCGCTCGGCGAGTTGCTCCTGTGTGAGGCCACGTTCCCTCCTGAGGAGGCGAATTCGTTGACCAAACAGGTCACGGAGCTGGGAAATTTCTTTTAAACCACGCACATTCCGATTTTCCCGTAATATCATTACGGGTAACACCGAATGTCGTTACGTGTTTACTATTGCTCCTTCCCCTGAAATACAGGCATAGGTTCTGCTATTTCTGCACATAACGGCTAAATCATATTTTGGAGAAAACATTGAACGAGGAAACCCTATTCCGCCTGCCTGAGGCGTTCAGCATCGACGACCTGGGAATCGCGATTAACTCTGAAGGGCAGCTGTACTGCCATTATGAGCCGATTTTTAAGGTTCTTGAGTTCAATGGAATCCACGTCCGTCATCTCGTCAATACGCCAGACTTCAAATTTACATTTGTAACCGCTCTGATAGAGTGCTACAGGAGTCACCTCGCGCGAGGCGGGGAACCAAACCCTATTCTGGACAACTTTGGGATCAAAACGCTTGGCGAGCGGATAGCAAATCATCTCGATCAGGGGTAGAACAAACAGTCGTGTCACCTGCCGCCACTTCGGTCACGGCAGGTCGAGCCGTGAGTTCATGTCGAGGTCGAACCTCCCGTAGGGGTTGACGTGTTCCCCTATGGGGTTTTCTGCATAACGCCCCGAAAAGGTTCAATCCAGAATCAGGGTGGTGACGGAACCCAGAGATGTCATGCGGCTGGTCTGAGCACGGTGCGGTAGAGTGTTGAACGGGAGATGCCGAAACGGGCGGCGATCTCGATGACCGGGATGTCGGCGGTTTTGAGCAGGGCGCGGATGGTTTTGACCTCTTTGGGAGACAGTTTTACGGGGCGGCCACCTTTCCGGCCCCGTGCGCGAGCGGCTGTAAGTCCGGCGACGGTGCGTTCGCGGATAAGGTTGCGTTCGAACTCAGCAAGCGCGGCGAAAAGAAGGAACTTGAGTTGGGCAACCTACAGGAGGTCAATCATGACGAAGAAAGCAAATAGAGTGGCGAAGGCAATCCTTGAGATGGCCGATGACCAGTTCCGCAGCGGCCTGATCGACAAGGTGGAGCATGAGAAGATCACCATTCGCCACATGGGGAATCGCGGACTTGGTCTGTCGAGGCCAATTAGTGGCGAAGAGATCCGCATCGTGCGTGAGCAGGCGCACATGAGCCAAGCAGCGTTTGCCCGCGTTCTCAATCTTACGGTGGGCTATGTCTCGCAACTGGAGCGCGGGATCAGAAAACCGACTGGGCCTGCGCTCAGTTTGCTCAACGTCATTCGGCGTAAAGGTGTTGAGGCTATTCTTGTCGATGATGTTGTCGACAGTAAACGAGGAGTCGCAGCATGAATCTGCCCAGCTTTTTGCCTGAGAATCAATCTGGCTAGACGGACGCAGTAGAACCGCCCCAGAGGACGACGGCAAGTTGCGCGACGGAAGGATCGAAGGACGGAGAGGCGAGCGGCAGGGGCGGCAGAGAGGGATAAAATATTGCTCAGGAGAGGATCGACCATGCCCAACTCAGATCCCACAACTGCCCGCCAACCCGGCACCGACTTGCGCGCCCTGAAGTGGTCAGCGAAGGATAAAGCCGTCGCAAGATGTGCCTTCGACCTAGCGCTCAAGCAGGAACTCGATAACATGCTCCGGGAGGTCAAGGATAAGGTCAGCAGTATCGAGGAGGCGTCCGAGCTGTGGGAGCTGGAACGCTGGCTGGCTCAGCGACGGCAGAAGATCGACCGCCAGTTCGACTTCCGATACTCCGTTCTGCTCCATGTCTTCGCAAGTCTCCTCCGGGAGCGCCGCCTCATCGACGACGACCTCCAAGGTCTCAGCCAAGACAAGCTTACCCTCATCCGACAACTCGCCGCCCGATGATGGGGTCTGGGGCGCAATGGAACAGCCAACCGAGTTAAGCTGCCCCTCACTCTGCCCAGAGTCGCCCGAAGGGAACGCCGTGGAGGTTGCTGGCAAAGGGAACCACTTCGGTTCCCGCGTACAGCACCACGCCACGCACCCAGTTTTTGCCAACGGTCTCTGCCAAAGCCTGCAACCCACGAACATCGCCGCTGCCCAGAGTCGCAGAGGCTTTGATCTCCACGCCAACCACTCTACCGGCGCGATCCTCCAATACGATGTCTACCTCCTGCCCAGAGGCCGTGCGCCAGAAGAACAACTCCGGCTGAGTCGCGCTCCAAGTGGCCTGCTTCTTCAGCTCCATCACCGCGAAGTTTTCCAGCAGCGCACCCGCTAAACTGGCCTCTGCCTTCAGGCGGTCCATTGTCACTCCCTGCAAATAGGCCAACAAGCCGGAGTCATTCACATAGACCTTGGGGGTCTGAATAACCCGCTTGCCGAGATTTCTCGCCCACGGGCGCAAAAGTTGCACAAGGAAAGTCGCTTCCAATAAGGCAAAGTAGCGCTTCAACGTCGTCTGCGGTAGGGCTACTGTGCGCGATAGATCGGCAACATTCAACAGCCCGCCAGCACGCGCTGCAACGACGGAGAGCAAACGCGGTACTGCCGTTATGTCGGCAAGGTTCGCCAGATCGCGTATATCCCGCTGAAGGATCGTCATGACGTAAGACTGAAACCAAGCATCACGGCGCGCAGGACTCATGCGAGAGACGGCTAAGGGATAGCCACCCGCCAGAGCGGCTGCCAACAGATCTTCTCGACGCAATGCGGCGGTGCTTCCTGACCAGCCGACGGGCTTTCGGGAGAATAGCGTATCCACAAAGCTCTCTCTTACGCCGTGCATCTCTCCCTGAGAGAACGGCCACAGGGTCAAGATCTCCATGCGCCCCGCCAAGGACTCGGACAGCTTGGGCAAGAGTAGTACGTTGGCCGACCCGGTGAGCAGAAATTGACCAGACTGCCGCTTGCGGTCGATGGCGGCTTTGATTACGGGGAAGATCTCGGGGACGTGCTGCACCTCGTCCAACGTTACCGGAGTATTCAGACCAGCGACGAAACCGTTGGGATCGCCCTTGGCTGCTGCCAGAATACCCGGATCGTCGAAGGTGAGATATTGACGGCTCGGCCCCTTCTCGTCAACCGATTGCGCCAAGGTACTCTTTCCGGTTTGCCGAGCGCCATTGACTAGAACGGCGGGCGTGTCTGCCAGCGCCTCAAAAAGCCTATCGGTGAGATTGCGATGAATCATACTTGTATTATTCACCGACAATCAGAAGATAATCAACCACTGAATGGATGATTATCATATTTTTTCTGCGTGTCGTCGACTAGTCTGCCTACGGATAGAGCACCGGCCTTCTAAGCCGGGGGTTGTGGGTTCAATCCCCGCCTCGCCCACCACTTCAGGCACTGGGCACAACGGATTGAGTGGTACCGTTGATGATCTCTACTGGTAGTGTAGCCGATGATGCAACCTCCGTGCTGATGGCCGGGGGTCAAGCCAAAAATCAACAGATTGACCGGAAGCCGAGTGGCCGCGCAGGCCTCCCGGCTATTTTTGCGCGTCTGGTCGAGCTCGTCGACGCCGCAGAGACGCTGGCAGGCGCGCAGATCAAGCCTGACCACTGGGCCAGTAGCGGATCGGCGATTAGTTGCGGCAACTGCCACCGTGCCGGAGATGTAATGCGTTTCCGGCATAAGCCGGAGTGCCCGGTGGGGCGCGTACTGCGACTGGTCGAGGATTTGCGTGGAAAGCCGACGATGGCGCAAGCCGAAAAGCAGCTCATCTCGGATATCGCTCAAGCTCTGCAAATCCCCCCGTCGTTTTTTGTTCCGGTCGTGGATGACTGGAAACGGGCAAACCCCAATTTTGTGGCGGTTGTTCCGGGCGTTGACGTCTCGGTGCCCGAGGACGATCTGGCTGCGCCAATGCCTGATGAGATGCCAGAGCGGCGCGTGGTGTGTGGCGCGCGGCCCGAGCATGGCACTCGGCGGTCGATCTGCGGAAAGGCCGTTGGCCATCCTGACGGGTGGCACTCCGATGTCGATACGGGCGAAACGTGGGCGGTATTCAATGGCCGGGAGATCGCGGAGACCGCCCGATGAGTTCTGCCAGCTATCTGCAAACCGTCGCGAACTGGATGCGCGATGAGCGCGGCGTACTCGCGGTGACACAACAGGAGCTCGCCGCCGCCGTCGGCGTCAGCGACTCGACGATTTCCAATTGGGAGTTTGCCCTCCACGCCATGCCCGCCGAGGCGCACGCGAAGATGGTCGCGTACTTTGCCAAGCGGCGGCGCGAGATGCAGGCCATGCCCGCCAAGGCGCACGCAAAGATGGTCGCCTCCTCTGCTAGGAGTAGCAGAGGGATGCAGCCTACGCCATGCGAGGTGACAGGATGAGCGACGACGCGGCGGTCATCGGTCGATTGATGCAGGAGCTCTCGGGCACATGCCGCCACTGCGGCTGCCATGGAGATTCCTGCAAAACGGACGACGGAGATCTCTGCGTATGGACGGATCAGTTTCGCACGTTGTGCAGCAACCGGAGATGCCAGATTGCGGCAAGCCGGGAAAGCCGGAAGTTTCGGAGAGATTGGGAAAAGCAGCGGAAGGGATCGGGCAGATCGAAAGGACGGGCGGCGTGAGCGAGGCGATGGCAGCACGAAATGGCGAGCGATACGGGCTGATGGGCTTGGCGCGATGCGAGAGCGACTGTGGGAATCTGGTTGGCCCTGGGCATCGCTACTGCTCGAAGTGCGAAGAATTCTATGTCGATCTTGAGTCGAAGCGGCTTGGGCTTGGCAAGCCTGCGCTTCGCGAGCCGACCGGCGAATATGAGCGCATCGACATGGGAGTCAGCGAAGAATCGGATTTCGCGGCGTACCTGCTATGCCTGCGCGGCTGGGAGTTGGTCAAGGTGGCGAGCGTGGCCTTGTGTTGTATCGCGTTTATGGCGTGGATAGGCTGGGCGCTGTTGCTCGGAACGCGGGACCAGATCGCAATTTTTATGCGCGTTTGGCGTTTGTTTTAGAGCATTTTCGGTATTGGTGTAGACCGTGGTGGCGTGAAAAAAGCAGATTCCCTTTGGGAATGACAAACAAATTGCTGTGAGAAAGAGGGTTGTGATGAACACGAAGACGACAAAGAAGGCGGCTGGCGCGAGTGGCGAGTGGCGAGCTGCGAGTGTTCGAGGGCGGTGCTACGCGGAGCAATATGGCGCATCGCTTCGATCTGATTCCGCGCGAGGCAAACGAGGCGCTGTCGCGGCGGCTTGCCCTGGGCGCGGAGAAACACGGCGAAAACAACTGGAAGCGCGGTGGCGAGGCGTTCCGGCGCGCAACCGTCAACCATCTACTCAACCATATCTACGACTACATCGAAAACGGCAATGCCCTTGAGGCTAACACGGACGCCATCATCTGCAATGCCGCGTTCCTGTGCACCATCGAGGCCAAGAAGCGCAGACGCTAGGTGCTTCGCACGGATCTCGACGCTACGCGTAGTAGCAACTGAAAAAGATTGGAGATGACAGTGGATGCAATATGCGGAATGAAGATTTTTGCAATGAATGATTGCGATTGGTATGCCGGAGCCACTGCGGAAGACGCGCTAAAGGCGATGGCGGAAAATCTCGATTTTAGTGACGTCGAGGAATGTCGCAAGGAGTATTGCACGGATGGCCAGATTGTGGAGTTATCTGAGGAGGCGCTCGATGGGTCTATCTATGTCGAGGAAGATGACGCAGATGGACCCGGTTCGGGGGTTGTAAGGAGGACATTCCGTCAGCAACTCAAGCAGATGTTAGCCAACGGGGAAACTTTTCCTACGTTCTTTGCTACTACTGAAAAATGAAAAAGTAAGCCGCAGCAATTCACCCGATAGATGCGAGGGATGCCATGAAAGAGATTGTTTTGGATTTGATTTGCGAGCTGAATGAGGCGGAAGTCAACGACCGCGCGCAGCAACTCAGCTCTGCTTTGCAGCGTTACGACGAAGTTGAGATCGAAAAGAAGAACAGCGCAAAGAAATATGCAGATCTACTGGGGGAGCTTGGCGGCCAGACTCGAAAGCTCTCTGGCGTTATTCGGCGGCGAGCCGAAGTGCGGCCTGTGTTCTGCGCTGTGATGTTCAACTCGCCCACGAACGGAACTAAGCGCACGGTGCGCAAGGATACCGGCGAGATCGTCAAGGACGAACCGATGAGTTCGGCGGAGATGCAGAACAACCTGTTTGGCGAATCCGATGGACTCGTCTCTCAAGATGCGGTTGTCGATGCGCTGAGTGATCTAGTGCAGCCCGTTTCCGAGGGCGTCCTCGAAAGCGTTTCGATGAAGGTTGGCGACAGCACTTTTGTGATCGACAAGGCTGGTGCGGACAGGATCAGCAAGAAGGCGCGCGATAAGAAGAAATGATCGCGTAACGAGATGCCTGCGACGTGCTGGCGTCGCGGGCGTAACTAGCGCGTTGGGGTTCGGCATGGTGTTGCGCGAGATGCGCAGACAGGGTTGACAGTTCCCCACATGAAACACCGAACTCCAATGCGCTGAATTTTAGCGGAAAGATTCAAGGCGTAAGGAAAGGACAACGAGATGCCCACGACGGAGACGGAACGCGAACCAAACGCAGACGAACGCGCCGGAATGGATTGGTGGAATTTGTTGTCGAAGAGTGCGCGGGCCGAATGGCTGGCGAGGGCAAAAAGCGCGAAGCCATCGGACGCATGGGACGCCTATAAGCGGGCGCTCGCATGAGGCCGCGAAAGAGAGTTTTGCTGTATTGCCCCGATGAGCTGCGCATGAGTCTGTTGCGCGTTGTGCTTGATGTGCATCTCTACGCCGTCTTCTCCTGCGCGGATGAGGGGCAACTGGCGCGGGTGATTGGTCTCGCGCTGCCGGGTACCTTCGACGCGGCGATTGTGGTCGGGTGCGGCGATCCGGTCGCCAGTGAGCGAGCGGTCGAGATGATCCATCGCGGCGCGGGCGTGCGGATTGCGCTGTGGCTGGATCGCGAGATGGAGATGATCTCGCAGGCTGATGCTGTGGTTGCTCCGCCGATTGGGATGGCTGGACTGCTGGAACGGCTGCGCTGCATGGCTGCGCGCAAGCGTGGGCCAAGGCCGTACCCTGCGCCCGCTGTGCCGGCGCGAGAAATGGCTGCGGCATGAGCGAGCGCCGCAAGTGGGATATGACGTCGTTGCACTCGCTGGACGCGGCGACGGCGTGGTTTCGCGGGCAATCGGGCGCGCTGCTGATTCTGGCGATCCGCGCGGAGGATGTCTCGATTGCGCTTGATCCGGCGATCAAGCCCAAGGACGCGATTGACCTGGTCGAGGCCGCGATGCCAGAGGTCACGGAGCGGCTGGAAGAGGCAAGGAAGCTGGCGAAAGAGATGGATGCTGTGCGAAAGGGGTTCGAGGGATAGCGATGGAGACTGCGATTCGGGTAAAGGGTTTTTCGGATGTTGAGTGTGCGTGTGGCTGCCATAATTTACTGCCGCTGACGATCTACAACCGTGGCTGGCGCTATCTGCGCGCGCACAAGGGAGCGCGTAACGGCGAGAGCGTGGGCGATAAGGCGATTCGCGTGGCGTCGAAGAGTCAGAAGCCTAGCGCGGTCGCGCATACCAGCTATCAGCGGATGCTTGACATGGTAGTCGAGAATCGCGCTGCGGCGGGAGCGCGTTTGGCTGAGTTGCTGCATG
>Ga0182011_10001886_pt1 | contig 18135 bp, 11 predicted proteins | sample 711E1DmetaG_FD_120481 | JGI IMG/M metagenome (GOLD analysis project Ga0182011, IMG submission 120481) | Permafrost microbial communities from Stordalen Mire, Sweden - 711E1D metaG | ecosystem: Environmental > Terrestrial > Soil > Wetlands > Permafrost | place: Sweden: Stordalen | collected... | reverse complement strand
GTGATTGCGATCAGCGGTGCATTGGGGATCAGGATGATGATCACCCCCAGCACAATGATCCCGGAATAAAGAGAATAGAACTGAGGCGCTTCCTTCCATTTTTTATCGATACCTGCCTCAAATCCAAAGGCTTCACAAACATAGAATGCGGTAGCAAGCGGCAGGATGGTAGCGGAAAAAATTGAGGCGATGAACAATCCGAAAGCAAAAACCTGTGATGAAAGGGCTCCTGCCAGGGGTTTTAATGCCAGGGCGGCATCTCTGGCTTCATTGATGACCACATTGTTGATATGAAGGGTTGAAGCACAAGCGACCATGATGAAGAAGGCAACAACAACGGTGGCCAGGCAACCGATAATAATATCGATAAGGATATACTTGTATTGCCGGATCTTCAGTCCCTTTTCAATCACGGTCGATTGCATGTAGAACTGCATCCAGGGTGCGATGGTTGTACCGATAATTCCAATGATCACCTCAAGGGAATGTGACGTTAATTCCATTTTGGGGTGGATCACCGCTTTCCCGATCTCATGCCACTGGGGTCGTCCCATTAAAGCAGAAACCACGTACATCAGCAATGAAACGCTGAAAACAAGAAAAATTCTTTCCGCGATCTTATAATTTCCTTTTACTACCATAATCCAGACAACTATGGCCACCAGGGGTACTGATATATACTTGCTCACCCCGAAAATCCCAAGACTTCCTGCCACGCCTGCAAATTCAGTGGTGGTGTTGCCGATGTCTGCGATAAGAAGACCGATGAAGATGAAGAAAGTGATCTTGACGCCGGCATTTTCCCTGATCAGGTCGGCAAGACCTTTTCCGGTCACGATCCCCATACGTGCATTCATCTCCTGGATGATGACAAGGACAAAGAATGACGGGATCAGGGTCCAGATGAGGTTGTAGCCATATAAAGCCCCTGCAACGGAATAGGTCGTGATCCCTCCCGCATCATTATCCACACTTCCGGTGATGATGCCAGGGCCGAGAATTGCCATGAACAGGGCTAAATTCCTCCAGATCGATTTTCTTTTCAGAAAAAGAGCCATAAAGTACGGTTTCCGGATTACCTCGTTTTTCTACGGTTCAGCAAATCGTCAACTATATCTTCCACTACCACCACCCCTTCAAGCTCCATATCGTGATTGATCACAGGAACAGCCAGGAGGTTGTATTTGGATACCAGTTCCGCCAGTGAATCCACTTTATCCTGATCGAATACAGTGACCGGTTTCTGTTTTGTGACATTGATCAATTTCTTGGATGGATCGGCGATGATGAGTTCCATCAATGAAATGGCAGAAACGAGTTTATTGTTCTTATCGGTTACGAAGATCGAATAGATATTCGAAGGTTCAGGGTGAAGATTCCTGATCTCCCGGATCGTCTCATCAACCGTACGCTCTCCATCGAAGGTATGAAAATCGGTCGACATGATAGACCCCACAAATTTATCCGGGTATTCGAGTAGTTCCCTGACTTCTTCAGAAGATTCTTTCTCCATCTCATCAAGGATACGGATGGCTTTACCTTCTTCAAGGACATCCAGCAGGTCGGCAGCTTCATCTGCAGGCATTTTTTCAAGAAGGTCTGCCATTTTTTCGATCGAAAGGCTCTCGGCTATTTCGATCTGGGCTTTGGGTTCAAGTTCTTCAAGCACATCGGCAGCCTGTTCTTCATCGAGCGATGCAAAAACAGAGGTCCGTGTGGCCCGGTCAAGATCCTCAATGATATCTGCAAGATCGGAGGGGTGGAGGGTGTGCAGTTTGGAAGAAGATTTTGATAGTTTGATCGATGCATTGGAAAAATCGACCGTTTCAATGTCGTCCCACAAGATCATTTTTCCCGGAATGCTCACATTCACCGGGTCAAGCGCGGTTTGCAGAAAACGGCCGATGCCGATGCGCCGCAGCAGACCTTCGATACCCACATCCACTGCAATGGCGTAGGTGCCCGATGGGATCATCACCATCCTGACATCGTTAACACGAACCAATTTTCGCCCGTTGATATCCACGATCTGTTTATCAAGGATGTTCTCCGCCAGCCACATGCAGGTTGGACAGGATTCTTCCGGTGATTCATGAAGCTCGAAGCATGTAACCTGAAGCTTTTGTTTGAATTTTTTTATTTCAAAGGTTGCGAAATCATAGATCCTCGTGGCATGTTCTGTCCTCGTGCTTACCGCGATAACCCTGGGTCTTACAGGTTCCCCCTCTGTTCCGGGCTGGGAAGAGGTATCGATCAGGAAATCCTTGATCTCCCCAAGGATCTTTCCATCGGGAGAAATAAACTTTTTCCCAAGGATCTGACTTAAGTAGAAAGTGGTCTGTAATGTCATCGTTGCCTCCTTCCTTCGTTTTACCGACCGGAGGCTGGCAACCTGCTGTCTAGGCAGGCAGGACGTCCCCGGGGTGCAGGTTCATGTTATCGTTTCGTTTCGCCGGTCCGTCGTCCATTTTGGGTTTCAACTTTGAATGTGGCGCAAAAGTAACTATTTTCTGGAAAGATTGAAACTGGATGGAAAAAAAGATAAAGGAATTTTCCGAACCTGATTTTTTTTTTGTTCTTACGGATTTCTCTAAATATATTTGCCTGGGGGTTGTTGAATGATCGAATTAAATAGAATACCTGAAAGGTTTAAACTGTATTCACCATGAAAACATTTCTCTACTATTCCCTGTTGATTATTTTCATTTTCCTCGGATCATTGGTCACCGCCCAGCAGAGTAGTTTCTCGCGGGTTATTCATGATAACAATAAGGGTATTCAGGCGTATGCCGTGGCCAAATCCCCGGATAACCATTATATGGTTGCCGGTTCAGACAGCTCCTATCCATGCTTTGCAAGAATCGATTCAGCAGGAAATCCTGTTTTGTGTAAAACCTTTGGCCCAGGGACGGGTGCCTTATATTCGATAATTTCCACTTCCGATTCAGGATTTCTTCTGGCAGGACGATCAGGGGATAATTCCTATCCTAACCAGGATGCGATTATCCTGAAAATCAATTCTTCGGGAGATACAATCTGGACCAGGCGTTTCGATGCTGCCGGTATTGAGACTGCATTATCGGTTACTGAGACACTGGATAAGGAATACCTGATCACCGGAGTAATCTATTTCCCGTCATGGAGTATTGGAAGCATGTTTATCTGTAAACTAAGCCATACCGGCATGCTGCAATGGTCTGAAATAACCAGCACCCCTGCTGACTGGCAGCAGGCAAACGGAATTACCCAGTCATCCGATGGCAGTATTTACCTGACGGGGCATACCTGGAGTTTGCCCAATACACAAGCGTATATCGCCAAACTTAATTCGTCGGGCAATCTGGTTTGGTACAAAACCATTTACCCCGGTTTAGGTCATGATATTATTGCCCAAAACGATGGAATTGTCTGGTACGGGTCAACCGTAGGGTATCTTACCGCACAAAGAGAGTATTATTTCCTGAAAACTGATACTGCCGGAAATATCATCTGGCAGAAAGCTTTTTCCCTGGACATCAATGGGTCAGGAGATTATATGGACGGGTACCCGATGTCGCATATACATCCTTCCCCGGATGGGGCGCTGATTGCTGAAATGACCGAACCCTGGGCGGATGTGTTCACGGCATTTCTGAAGATTTCTGCCCAGGGTGATATTGATTTCTGTGACAGGATATCCTGTTCTATTAAGGATGTCGTTTCTGCCAATGACAGTGGATATCTTATATTAGGCAGTGGTCCTATGATTTTCAAGTCGGCCGATACATTATATATGCCCGAGGTTGGAATTGTAAAACTCAATACCGATGGAACAGGCAACGATTGTGTTGCGTCTGCAATTTATTATTCAGATACTGCCAATCTCTCTTTGGTTGATTCCCCGCTTGCGTTTTATTCCGCAGGAACACTTTATGCCTATCATCCTTCAATAACCACCCTGAATCTTTCCTCAAACCCGGGTTGCGTTGATGTAACCTATTATTCTATAGACGAACATTCCGGATTCGATGAATTACCGGAAATTTCCCCAAATCCATCCCGGGGCACGATAAAAATAGAAAGCGATTATCCTCAGCAAAAGATCCGTGAGCTTTCCGTGTATGATATGCAGGGCATTTTGATCCTGCATTTACCCGGGCCCGTCTCTTTACCCTTTTCCCTCGATTTATCTTCCTTTCCCGATGGTATGTATCTGGTACAAATGATACTCCCGGATAAGATGGTAACGAAGCGCATCCAGATCCTGAGGTAACCGGACCCGGAAAAGAAAGACACTCCCGGAGTAGGTTACTTTTCGAATGGATGAAATTCATTCAGAAACTTCTCAACCAGCCTTGGAACCGGGTATCCTTCGATTTTATTAATATTTACTTTCAGGAATGGTAGTGAAACAGTTGCCGGTATTTCAACCTGATAAAACCTTGCAAGAATGATCTGGTGCGAGAGAATGTGTCGGTAGGGTTTTGATTCCTTTCCGGTTTTTATCTTATGATCGTGAAAAATATCCTTCCAGGCTTTTGAAAGGACCAGCTTTTTCAGACTTATCGTTTTTTCGGTTTCGATCAAAGGAAAATCAAAAAGGTTTTTCCAGATATCCATTTCCGTTCTTTTATTCAGGAATACTTTCCGGTTCTTCCCTTTCCCGGAAATAATTACCAGGTAATGGAAATACCGGGTGCGTTGTCCCTGTTTTTTCGATTTAAAAGGAAAATCAGAAACATGATCATGTTGAAATGCTACACATCCTGATTTCAAAGGACAAACAGTACAATCAGGCGCAGGTTTGCATTGCAAAGCCCCGAATTCCATGATGGCCTGGTTGAAATCGCCGGGATGTACCGTATCGATGAGTTCTTTTGCTTTTTCAAGCACTGCCTGCTTCCCTTTTTGCGTGTCAACCGCTTCCCGTATCCCGAAAAAACGTGTAAAAAGACGAAGCACATTCCCATCCACAACTGGTGAGGGAATTCCATAGACAATCGAGGAAATGGCTGCAGCCGTGTAGTCGCCTATCCCTTTAAGTCTCCGTATCTCTTCATAGGTTTCTGGAAATACTCCATGATGCAGGATCATGATCTCACGTGCGGCAGTATGCATGTTCCGAGCGCGGGTGTAATACCCCAGTCCCTGCCAGAGCTTCAATACATCCTTTTCGCTTGCTGCTGCCAGGGAACGCACATCCGGAAATTTTTCAAGAAACCGCAGGTAATAATTCCAGCCTTGTTCAATGCGGGTTTGCTGAAGAATAATCTCCGAAACCCAGATATGGTAAGGGTCGGTGGTTCTTCGCCAGGGAAGATCCCGTTTGTTCTGTTTGTACCACTTTGCAAGGATCTTCGTGAAGTTCATTTTCGTCTTTTATTGAACAATCGAATATTCCTGCCTGCCGGCAGGCAGGGATTAACGAGTTGTGAAATGAGATCGAAATTCTTCAATGTATTTCCTGATGAAGGTCCGAAAGTACATATAAAATATTTTCCATCGCCAAAGGACCCGGATTCATTCATTAATTCCATCCTGAAAAACAGAAACCTTCATGAAAAAGTGAATTTATTTCCTTGTCATTCAAAAATATTCTATATTTGCACCCCCGTTTTGACCAATAAAAACATCATAATTAATTGAATAACTAATATATTTTTAACATGACAAAAGCAGAAATTGTAGCAGACATTGCTAATAAGACTGGAATCGAAAAAGTTGCCGTACAGGCGACTGTTGAAGCTTTCATGGAAACTTTGAAGAACTCAATGATCAACGGACAAAACGTTTATTTAAGGGGTTTCGGAAGTTTTATCATCAAAAGAAGGGCCGAGAAAACTGGAAGGAATATCTCCAGGAACACCACGATCATTATCCCCGCCCACAACATTCCGGCATTCAAACCTGCCAAGACCTTTGTCAACAAGGTTAAATCATCAGTAAAAGCTAAGTAACTTCAAAATCAACGATCATGCCAAGCGGTAAAAAAAGAAAGAGACACAAGATGGCAACCCACAAGCGGAAAAAACGCTTGCGCAAAAACCGGCATAAGAAAAAGTAATCAGTATGATCTCTGCATCATGACATGTTATCATGCATGATGCGGAGGTCGATTGTTCTCTCCCCGCCCATTGTCTGCTGCAATTCCTTAGGTCATTGACTATACTGGCACCTTCCAGTGGACAGGAATTAAACAATATGAAGAGTGAATAAGGAATTAATCATCAACTCAACTTCCAACGAAGTTGAAATTGCGCTCATTGAGGATAAATTTCTCGTTGAATTAAATAAGGAGAAATCGAATAACGAATTTTCCGTAGGAGATATTTATCTCGGAAGAGTACGTAAGATCATGCCCGGACTGAATGCCGCCTTTGTCGATGTCGGTTACGGCAAAGATGCCTTCCTGCATTACCTTGACCTTGGTCCCCAGGTAAATTCATTGATCAAATACATAAAATCCGGCCTTTCCGGCAATACCGGTCTTACCATCACCGATTTCAAGATGGAGCCCGATATCCAGAAAACTGGCCGTATCAACAATGTATTGAAGCCCAATCAGCAGATCATTGTACAGATTGCAAAGGAGCCTATCTCAACAAAGGGACCCAGGATAACTTCGGAACTTTCATTTGCCGGCAGGTATATTGTTTTAATTCCTTTTTCCGATAAGATCTCCGTCTCCCAGAAGATCAAAAGCCCGGAGGAACGGAACAGGCTGAAAAGACTGATCTCGAGCATCAAACCCAAGAACTGTGGTATCATTATACGGACGGTAGCCGAAGGGAAGCTCGTTGCTGATCTCGATACCGATCTCCGGAATCTTTACAAGAAATGGGAGATCACTTCCAAAAAACTTCCCGGGGCAAAACCACCTCAAAAAATCATCGGTGAAATTGACCGCACTTCCGCTATCCTGCGCGACGTGCTCAGCGAGGATTTTAACAGCATCGTCGCAAATGATGCTGCACTTGTGGAAGAAATAAAGACTTATCTTCATAAGATCGCGCCGGATAAAGTCGGCATTGTGAAACTGCATTCGGGGAAAATTCCTGTTTTCGAACAATACGGGGTCGACAAACAGATAAAAGCTTCCTTCGGGAAAACGATCACGATAAAAAGTGGTACCTATCTTATTATCGAACATACCGAAGCCCTTCATGTCATTGACATCAACAGCGGCCACCGGGTAAATTCCGAACAAAACCAGGAAGCCAATGCCCTTGAAGTGAACCTGGAAGCTGCAACAGAAGTTGCACGGCAACTCAGGTTACGCGATATGGGCGGCATCATCGTGGTGGATTTTATCGATATGAACCAGGGGGTGAACCGACGTAAACTATATGACCGGCTCAAGGAAGAAATGCGCAGGGACAGGGCAAAACATACCGTTCTTCCTCCCAGTAAATTCGGACTTGTACAGATCACCCGCCAGCGGGTACGGCCCGAGATGAATGTCCAGATCCTTGAGAAATGCCCCACCTGCGATGGAACGGGAGAGATCCGGCCCAGCATCCTGATCACCGACGACATCGAGAACAACCTCAGTTATCTGATCCGTGAACAGAACGAAAAACACTTCGTGCTTTGTGTCCATCCTTATCTTTATGCATTCTTTACCAAGGGGATCTTCAATATCCGGTGGAAATGGTTCCTTCGTTATAAACGACGGATCAAAATAACCCCGCAATCCTCCTACCACTTTTTGGAATATCATTTTTTCAATAAAGCGGGAGATGAAATAAAAATGTAGCGAGAAGCCAAATAGCGAATTGGCGAAATAGCGAAATGGCGAAAAGCGGAAAGCGAAAAGATTTCAATACATCCAATACACAGATTTAAACCATGTCAATTGTTGTAAGCGGAATCCGGCCAACAGGGAACCTTCACCTCGGGAATTATTTCGGGGCCCTGAAAAGTTTTATCCGGATGCAGGAAGAAAATGAGTGTTATTTCTTCATTGCCGATTATCATTCCCTTACAACACATCCGACCCCACACGATCTGCATGGAAACGTCAAGAATGTCCTGGTCGAGTTTCTAGCCTCTGGGCTGGATCCTGAAAAAGCAATCCTTTATATTCAGAGCGACCTGCCGGAAACGGCAGAGCTTTATCTCCTGCTTAACATGAATGCCTACGTCGGGGAACTGGAAAGGTGTACGTCTTTCAAGGAAAAGATCCGCCAGCAACCCCAGAATGTAAATGCCGGCCTGCTCACCTACCCCACACTGATGGCGGCGGATATCATCATTCATAAAGCCCATAAGGTCCCTGTGGGTAAAGACCAGGAACAGCATCTTGAAATGACGCGCACTTTTGCGAACCGGTTCAACCGGATGTACAACGTGGATTTTTTCCCCGAACCCGTCGCCTATACATTTGAAGAAGCCCTGGTGAAAGTCCCCGGCCTCGATGGCAGTCCGAAAATGTCGAAATCGGAAAGCGAGAACAGTGCCATCTACCTTGCAGACTCCCCCGCTGTCATCCGCAAAAAAGTCATGCGAGCCGTGACCGATGAAGGTCCCAAAGAAATGAACCAGCAAAAACCCCAGGCGGTAGAAAACCTCTTCAACCTCATGAAAATTCTCTCTTCTCCTGAAACCTATACCCATTTTAACGATCTCTATAATTCCTGCCAGATCCGGTACGGTGATATGAAGAAACAGCTGGCTGAGGATGTGATCAAATTCGTGGAACCCTTCGGGGAGAAGATCAAACAGCTTCATGCAGATGATGCTTACCTCCGGAAGGTAGTCGACCTGGGTGCAGAAAAAGCCCGTACCAGTGCCCGTAAAACGATCCGTGAAGTCCGTGAGATCATCGGGTTTAAAAGCTTTTAGCATTTTGTCTGGAACAAATTGCCAATCGCTCCACCCACTCATCCCTGTACGAATATGATCCCCACCTCCCCCATCATAGAAACAGCTATTCTCATCGGCGTCGCTACCTGGCAGGATGACATTGTACTGGTTGAAGAATACCTGGAAGAATTGGCATTTCTTGTGGATACTGCCGGGGGCATCCCTGTTAAGCAGTTTATTCAGAAACTCGAACTCCCCGATTCCAGGACCTACGTCGGGAAAGGGAAGCTGGATGAGATCAGGGATTTTATTTCGGAAAATGAGGTGGATATTGCTGTTTTCGATGATGAGCTTTCTCCAAGCCAGCTCAGGAATCTCGAAAAGACACTGAAGTGCAGGATCCTTGACCGGAACAATCTAATTCTCGATATCTTTGCGAAAAGGGCAAGAACCGCCCATGCGCGAACCCAGGTGGAACTTGCACAATGCGAATACATGCTCCCGCGTCTGACCCGCATGTGGACCCACCTCGAAAAGCAACGCGGCGGGATCGGCCTCAGGGGCCCGGGCGAACAGGAAATTGAAACCGACCGGCGTATTCTGCGATACCGGATCTCTTTACTGAAAAAGAAACTTGCAGAGATCGACAAACAGAAAACCACCCAACGTAAGAACCGGGGACAGATGGTCCGTGTCGGATTGGTCGGATATACCAATGTCGGCAAGTCAACCATCATGAACCTTCTCAGCAAATCTTCCGTTTTTGCGGAGAATAAATTGTTCGCGACGCTCGATACGACTGTCAGGAAAGTCGTGATCAATAATCTGCCTTTTTTATTGTCCGATACGGTCGGGTTTATCCGCAAACTGCCACACACCCTGATCGAATCTTTCAAATCAACCCTTGATGAAGTACGGGAAGCAGATCTGCTGATTCATATCGTCGATATTTCACATCAGGCCTTTGAGGAACAAATTAACGTCGTAAACCAAACCCTTACCGATATCAAAGCTTCAGACAAGCCCGTGATCATGGTCTTTAATAAAATCGATCAATATTCACATGTGATCAAGGATGAAGACGACCTGACGCCGGTTCTGAAGGAAAACCTTAGCCTGGATGATCTTAAAAATACCTGGATGGGAAAGACCCATTTGCCGTCGATCTTTATTTCGGCAATTGAGAAAACCAATGTTGATGTTTTAAAAGAACTGATCTACCAGGAAGTATTAAAGATACGAAAGATCAGGTATCCAAACTTATTATTTTGATATCTTTGCTTCAACTGCGCTTATCATCATATAACCGGATGAAGAAATACCAACTTTTATTATTATCCATTCTTTCAGGAATCTTCCTGTCAATTGCCTGGCCGGAGCGGGGCTTCCCGGGATTTTTATTTTTGGGTTTTGTTCCCCTGCTTTTGATTGAAGACCAGATCTTCCATCATCCTGAAAAATTCATCAAATTCAGCCTTTTATTTTATAGTTACCCGGCATTCCTTATCTGGAACGGACTCACTACCTGGTGGATCTATAACTCAACGGGAGTCGGGGCCCTCGTGGCTGTGGCCATCAATGGCTTGTTCATGGCCATCATTTTCAACCTTTTTCATTTCACCCGGAAAAAACTGCAGAATGATCTGGCTGCTTATTCTGCCCTGGTATTTTATTGGATGGCGTTCGAGTACCTTCATCTCAACTGGGACCTCAACTGGCCATGGCTGAACCTGGGCAACGGATTTGGGTCCTGGTACCGGTGGGTGGAATGGTATGAATATACCGGGACGTTCGGCGGTACTTTCTGGATCCTTGGAATAAATCTCATGATTTTCCTGTTCATCCGGCCATCCATCATCAACGGGAAATGGTGGCTTAAAAAAAGAGAACTATTGCTTTTAACCGGAATTATAGCCGGAATAATCGTCCCCATTGTCTTTTCAAATATCATTTATTCCTCCTACAAAGAGGAAAACCGCCCGGTAAGGGTGGTGGTTGTTCAGCCAAACCTTGATCCTTACAGCGAACAATACGTTGTTCCGCCTGCACAGGTGGTTGGCCGGATCATGGAACTTGCAACACCGTATCTCGACAGCAATACGAATTTCCTGGTGGCGCCCGAATCCGCCATACAGGAGGACATGTGGGAAAACGAGATCAACACCTTTAAGAGCATTCACCTTTTACAAGATATCGTGATCAAATACCCGAACCTGAATGTACTTGTCGGGGGATCAACCCACCGGTATTTCGAGACCGGGGAAGAGGTCTCGAACACAGCCAGGAAATTCACGGATGCGGATATCTATTTTGATAATTATAATACAGCCATTCTGCTGAACTCCAGGGACAGTCTCCAGCTCTATCATAAATCAAAGCTTACGCCCGGGGTCGAGATCCTGCCAACATACAAGAATTTCAAGCTTCTTGAAAAGCTGGCACTTAACCTTGGCGGAACCGTGGGAAGCCTGGGTACGGATAAGACAAGGAAAGTATACACTACGGTGAATACTGTCAAGGCCTCCCCGATCATTTGCTACGAATCGATCTTCGGAGAATTCTTTGCCGAATTCGTCAGGAACGGGGCGGAAGTGATGTTCATCATCACCAACGACGGCTGGTGGGGAAATACAGCGGGTCATCGTCAGCATTTTGCTTTTGCTTCCCTGCGGGCTATCGAGACCCGCCGGAGCATTGCACGTTCCGCAAATACCGGCATATCTGCTTTTATCGATCAGCGGGGGGATTTTACCCAGGCCACAAAATACTGGGTTCCGGCAACGATTAAAGGAACCATCAACGCAAATGACAAGCTCACATTTTATGTCCGCCACGGGGATTATCCTGCACGAATTGCTTCTGTTTGTGGTGGAATTCTTTTCCTTCTCAGTATCATTTTACATTTTCTTCACAGGAGAAGAAAACTCTATTAATGTTAAAGAAAAGTGTTTTGTAGTCCGAATTTAAATCCTTTATCATGAAATTTTCGAAGGTGATCATCAAAATGATAGTTCTTTCCCTGATCCTGTTTTCGTGTAATAATGAACCGGGAAAGCATACCACCACTGCCACAGAGAAAGAGAAAAGTTCAGTCCCAGAAAAAGCGACCACTTTCAATGCCGATTCAGCATATGCTTTTGTGAAGGCTCAGGTCGGTTTCGGACCGAGGGTCAACAATACCCCCGCCCACGAAAAATGCGGGAATTACCTCGAAAAGAAATTAAAGGAATATTGTACGGATGTGATCATACAACAGGGCCAGGTTAAAGCCTTTAACGGGACCCTGCTGAAGTTCAGGAATTTTATCGCATCCTATAATCCCGGAACGAATAACAGGATATTCATCTGTTCTCATTGGGATTCCCGTCCCTGGGCCGATCATGATCCGGATAAAGCAAAACGAAGGACTGCCATCGATGGCGCAAATGATGGCGCCAGTGGTGTGGGAATAATACTTGAAATCGCCCGCCAGCTGAGTCTTTCAAAACCCGCAACCGGTGTGGATCTTTTGCTGCTTGACGCTGAGGATTATGGTCCGCCTGAGGATACGAAACAACCAGGAGAAGATACTTCCGACTGGTGGGCGCTAGGTTCGCAATATTGGGCAAAGCACCCCCACAAGGATAATTATTATGCAAAATTCGGGATCCTGCTCGATATGGTGGGTGCGCCGCATGCCACTTTCCTGCAGGAAGGAATATCCATGCATTATGCACCCGGGGTTGTACGCAGCATCTGGGAAGTTGCATCAAGGATAGGATTTTCCGACTACTTTTTATTCAATCCCGGAGATCAGATCACGGATGACCATGTCTGCATCAACCAGATCCTCGGGATCCCAACCATTGATATGATCGACCTCCGGCAGCAACCGGATGGCAGGACTCCATTTTATCCCTATTGGCATACCACGAAAGACGACATCAATTCCATCGATAAGAACACCTTAAATGCCGTGGGGATGACGCTGATGGAGGTGATTAACGAACAGAAGTAACAGAAATTAATTCACCTCACCCACTGAGCCCCCTTTCCTGAAGGAGAGGGGGAAGGGCCTTGACGTTTATTATAACATCTCATTGGCCAGGTTGGCCAGTTCCGAACGTTCTCCCTTTTCAAGCCGGATATGCGCATAGAGCGGATGCTTCTTGATCTTATCGATCAGGGTTGAAAGTCCGTTGCTCTGGGCATCGAGGTAAGGCGTATCGATCTGGAAGATATCCCCGGTAAAGATGATCTTGGTATTTTCCCCGGCCCTCGTGATGATGGTCTTGACTTCGTGAGGCGTAAGGTTCTGGGCTTCATCCACAATAAAACAGACATTCGAAATACTGCGGCCACGGATGTAAGCAAGCGGTGTGATCACCAGCTTTTCATTTTCAACTGCATCTGCGATCACCTTGTATTCCTTGTCTTTTTCATTGAACTGGTTCTGGATGAATTTGAGGTTATCCCAGAGCGGCTCCATGTAAGGGTTGAGCTTTGATTTGATATCCCCCGGAAGATATCCGATATCCTTATTGCTCAGCGGAACAATGGGCCTGGCAAGATAGATCTGCTTGAAATTACGTTTTTGTTCAAGAGCACCGGCTAGCGCCAGGAGAGTTTTTCCGGTTCCTGCAATTCCCTGCAGGGTGACAAGTTTTACATTGGGGTTCAGGATCGCATGAAAGGCGAATACCTGCTCGGCATTGCGCGGAGTTATCTTGTAACAGGAGTGTTTTTCTATCTTCTCAATCCGTTCCGATTCGGGATTATAAAACGTGAGTGCAGATGTCTTTCCATTCTTCAGGATGAAATAATGGTTCGGGATCGGGTTCTTTATTCCGGCATATTCCGGTGGTATGGATCCGTCGGTATAAATCATGTCGATCACGGTCTTGTCGATACCTTCGATCAGGGTTTTACCTGAATACAATGAATCCACATCCTTGATCTTGCCGGTTTCGAAATCCTCCGCCATGATATTCAAAGATTTTGCTTTCAGGCGGAGGTTGATATCCTTTGTAACGAGGATGACTTTTTTTCCGGGATTTTCCGCAATGATGATCAGTGCGGCATTGAGGATCCGGTGATCGGGTTTGTTCTCTCCGAAAACCTTAACGGCATCGAGTTCGCTTTGCTCGTTCATCACCACCTTGAACTTCCCGGCTTTCGGATGATTCAGCTTGATCCAGCTGGTGAGTGTGGATTTGTCGGACAGTTTATCCATGATCCGGATGAACTCCCGGGCTTCAAAATTTATGGTATCGTTCCCTTTTTTGAAGTTATCGAGTTCCTCAAGAACAGTGATCGGGATGGCGACGTCATTGTCCTCAAAACTGTTCAGGGCGTTGTGGTTATATAAAATAACCGAGGTGTCCAGGACGAATATTTTTTTCTCGGCGGACTTGGTTTTTGCCATAAGGTGGTTTTTATATTCTCAAATGTAACTGAAGAACGCCCGCGCGGAACAGTATATTTCATCAAGATATAAACAAGGGCATGTTCACTTCAAAATTCAGTGAAAGAGAGTCATTTCGTTTTATCTTTGTATCAAACTCCCCGGGACATGCCGGTTCACGGGAAATACTGTTAAATGACAGCATATGAACCGGGAGCGTTAACAGACAGACAGGTTATGGCGGAAAAAAAATTATTTCTTCTAGACGCGATGGCCCTGATATACAGGGCATTTTATGCATTGAATAAAAATCCCAGGGTAAACTCGAAAGGGGTGAACACCTCGGCTGTATTCGGATTTGCAAACACCTTGTTTGATGTGTTGCGGAATGAAAAACCGACACATATCGGGGTGGCTTTTGACACGGCGGCTCCTACCCAACGCCACATCGATTTCGCTGCTTACAAAGCGCAACGTGAAGAAGCTCCGGAAGATCTGATCTCCTCTCTTCCATACATCCGCGAGCTGATTGAAGCCTTTAACATTCCTACACTGATCCTTCCCGGTTACGAAGCAGATGATATCATCGGCACCCTGGCAAAACATGCGGAATCAAAAGGGTTTATCACTTACATGATGACTTCCGACAAGGATTTCGGGCAGTTGGTCAGCGAGAAGACACTGATCTACAAGCCGGCAAAATTCGGGAATCCTGCCGAGATCTGGGGACCTAAGGAAGTCTGCGATAAATACGGCATCGAACGGCCCGAACAGGTTAAAGATATCCTGGGTATCTGGGGAGACACTTCCGATAACATCCCCGGAATACCCGGCATAGGAGAAGTCGGGGCAAAGAAACTTATTGCCGAGTTTGGCAGTGTGGAAAATCTCATCGCGAGATCCGCTGAGATCAAAAACGATAAACTCCGTGAAAAGGTCGAAGCCAACAAAGAAGGGGCGCTCCTTTCAAAACAACTGGCAACCATCATCCTCGATGTTCCTGTCGAATTCAATGAAGTTAAACTGATCATGGAGCCTCCCGACAAGGAACGGTTGAAGAAACTTTTTGATGAGCTTGAGTTCAGGACATTTGCCCAAAGGGTCTTCACATGGCTTTCAACCGGAACGATCTCTTCAACTCCGGCTTCAGGAGGTGGAACAGCCCAACCTGAAAAATCTGAATCCAAAGGCCGGGATCAGGATGCTGCAAACCCGCAATTGTCAATGTTCGGCCTTCCAGAACAGGATGAACTTCCGCAAGGCAATTTTAATACCATCGAATCAACGGAACATATCTATCATCTTGCCGATAGCCCTTCCAAAAGGGGAGATCTTATTCATAAGCTCAAAAGTCAGAAATCTTTTTGCTTCGACACGGAAACCACCGGTCTGGATATGCAGGACGCCGAGTTGGTGGGAATGTCATTTGCTATAAAGCCTCATGAGGCATGGTATGTTCCGCTTCCCGGTAATTACAATGATGCCCATAAGATCGTGAACGAATTCAGGGGTGTGTTTGAGGATGAGCGCATCGAAAAATCAGGGCAGAACATGAAGTTCGATATCTCCATGTTAAAGTGGTATGACATTGAAGTGAAAGGGAAATTGTTCGATACCATGCTGGCACATTACCTTATTCAGCCCGACCAGCGGCACAACATGGATTTTTTATCAGAGACCTATCTTAATTACAAACCGGTCGCCATCGAGGCGTTGATAGGGAAAAAAGGGCCGGGTCAGTTGAATATGCGGGCCGTTGAAACTGAATTGATCAAGGAATATGCAGCAGAGGATGCCGATGTAACCCTGCAGCTCAAGGAGTTGTTCGAACCCCTGCTGGATGCGGCCAAAACCCGGGAACTCTTTGATAATATTGAAATTCCGCTGGTCCCGGTCCTTGCCTCCATGGAACTGGAAGGTGTGAAACTGGATTCGGCGGCGCTGCATGACTACTCGGCTGAGCTTTTAAAGGAGATCAAAGTACTGGAATCCGGCATCTTTGAAAATGCCGGAACCACCTTTAATATTGCTTCACCAAAACAACTCGGTGAGATCCTGTTCGACCGGATGAAAGTCAGTGAAAATCCACGTAAGACGGCTACGAAGCAATATTCAACCGGCGAAGATATCCTGTCAAGATTGGTCAACAAGCACCCCATCATCCAGAAAATACTGGATTACCGCTCACTGACAAAACTGAAATCCACGTATGTCGATGTGCTTCCAACCCTGGTAAGCAAGCGTGACGGAAGGATCCATACCTCTTACAACCAGGCAGTAGCCGCAACCGGGAGGCTCAGTTCGAACAATCCGAACCTGCAGAACATCCCGATCCGGACCGAAAAAGGAAGGGAGATCCGGAAGGCCTTTGTTCCGAGAAATGAGAATTACCTCCTCCTTTCTGCAGATTATTCACAAGTTGAATTGCGTATCATTGCCTACCTGAGCAGGGATAAGGAAATGATCTCCGATTTTCGTTCCGGTCTCGATATTCATGCCGCAACGGCCGCGAAAGTTTATGGGGTAAACCTGGAAGAGGTAACCCGTGATATGCGCCGGAATGCCAAGGCCGTGAATTTCGGGATCATCTATGGAATGTCCGCCTTTGGATTATCCGAACGGCTGAATATTCCCCGCAAGGAAGCTACAGACATCATCCAGCAATATTTCAGCAGGTATACCGGGATCCGCACTTACATCGACCAGACCATTGCTTTTGCAAAGAAGAACGGCTATGTCGAAACCATGATGAAACGCCGGCGTTACCTGCGTGACATCAACAGCAGCAACCAGACCGTTCGCGGGTTTGCCGAACGGAATGCGATCAATGCCCCGATACAGGGCACGGCGGCCGACCTGATCAAGATCGCCATGATCAACATCTTCGGTGAATTTTCAAAATTGAACCTGAAAAGCAGGATGATCCTCCAGGTGCACGATGAACTTGTTTTTGATGTTTACAAGGATGAAAAGGAACAGGTCAGGGCGATCGTGGAAGATAAGATGAAGAATGCCATCCCGATGGATGTACCGGTCGAGGTCGAGATCAGCACCGGTGCAAACTGGCTTGAAGCACATTGATATATTGATGATATTTGTAAAAATGAAACTCATTTAATTTGAACTGATGGCTTATAATCACGACAACCGTATTGTAATGACGCTGGATGCCGGCGGAACAAATTTTGTATTTTCCGCCGTCCAGGCTGAATCCGAGATCATAGAACCCGTGATCCAGTCCGCCCAGGGAGAGAACCTGGAAGTGATCCTGAAGAACATCATTGAAGGATTCAAGACCGTGAAGTCGAAGATCAGCGACCCGACTGCGATAAGTTTTGCTTTCCCGGGACCTGCCGATTATGAAAACGGCATCATCGGCGATCTTCAGAATCTTCCTGCTTTCAAAGGCGGCGTTGCGCTCGGGCCCATGCTCGAGGGAATCTTCGGGATCCCGGTTTTCATTAACAACGACGGCGATCTCTTTGCCTATGGCGAAGCGATCTCTGGCTTTTTACCTTACATCAACAGCAAACTGGAGGAAGCAGGAAACCCCAAACGGTACCGCAATCTTCTGGGCGTCACGTTCGGGACCGGGTTCGGTGGCGGCATTGTTTCCAGAGGTCATCTGTTTATGGGTGACAATTCCGCACAGGGAGAGATAAACCGGTTACGAAACGGGATCTTCAAACAGTTCGACGCAGAAGAAAGTGTCAGTATCCGCGGAATAAAAAGGGAATTTGCCAATTATACCGGGATCAACCTGGCAAGTTGCCCGGAACCCAAAGAGATCTGCGAGATCGGAACCGGAAAGAAACCTGGGAACCAGGAAGCAGCCGTAAAAGCCTTCGAGTCCTTCGGGGTGGCAGAGGGCGATGCCATAGCAAATGCCGTTACCCTCGTCGAGGGACGTGTCGTGGTTGGCGGCGGATTGTCAGGTGCTTACCCGCTATTTTTACGGAACCTGGTAG
>Ga0182011_10001885_pt1 | contig 18137 bp, 14 predicted proteins | sample 711E1DmetaG_FD_120481 | JGI IMG/M metagenome (GOLD analysis project Ga0182011, IMG submission 120481) | Permafrost microbial communities from Stordalen Mire, Sweden - 711E1D metaG | ecosystem: Environmental > Terrestrial > Soil > Wetlands > Permafrost | place: Sweden: Stordalen | collected... | reverse complement strand
GTAGATATTTCGTCCATCGAAAATGACCGGCTGCTTCATCAACGACTTCATCCTGTCAAAGTCCGGGCGGCGGAAGTCGTTCCATTCGGTTGCGATGACAAGCGCATCCACACCTTTGAGGGAATCGTAGTTATTGTCGAAGTATTTCACCGTATTACCGATCTTCCTTTTCATCTCTTCCATGGCTTCCGGGTCGTGCGCGCGCACTGTCGCACCCGCCTTCAGGAGGGAGGCAATGATCGTGAGCGAGGGGGCTTCACGCACATCGTCGGTATTCGGTTTGAATGAAAGCCCCCAGACGGCCACCGTCAGCCCCTTGATCTTTCCATTGAAGTGCTTCTTGATCTTCTCGGCGATGACCTGTTTCTGCCGTTTGTTGACTGCTTCGACCGACTGAAGGATCTGAAGCTCGTGACCGTAGGAACTCGAGGTGTTCAGGAGCGCTGCGACGTCCTTCGGGAAGCAGGACCCGCCGTAGCCGATTCCGGCGAATAGGAACTGCGTCCCGATCCGCGCATCGGTCCCCATTCCCTTCCTCACCTGATCGATGTCGGCCCCGACCTTTTCACACAGGTTGGCGATGTCATTCATGTACGATACCTTCGTGGCCAGGAAGGAATTGGCGGCGTACTTCGTAAGCTCGGAACTCCGCTCGTCCATGACGATCAAAGGATTTCCCGTGCGGATGAAGGGTGCGTACAGGTCTTCCATGAGCGCACAGGCGCGCGAACTCCGCGTGCCGATCACGATCCTGTCCGGTTTCATGAAATCGTTGACGGCCGCACCCTCTTTGAGGAACTCGGGGTTGGAGACGACATCGAAATCGATTGCCGTCTCCTTCCCCACGATCCCCCGCACCTTGTCCGCCGTCCCGACCGGCACGGTGCTCTTGTTCACAATCACCTTGTAGCCGTTCATGAACCTGCCGATCATTTTCGCGGTGGTGAGCACATGCTGGAGGTCCGCGGAGCCGTCCTCGGACTGCGGCGTCGGGAGCGCCAGGAAAATGATGTCGGACCCCCGGACCGCCTTTTCAAGGCTGTCGGTGAACACGATACGATCGTCGGCAATATTCTTCTTCAGGAGATCGGCAAGTCCCGGTTCGAAAATGGGGCTCTCCCCTTTCTTGAGCATACGGAGCTTGCGTTCATCGTTATCAACGCAGATCACGTCGTTGCCGCTTTCAGCAAAGCATGTCCCTACGACAAGCCCGACATAGCCGGTGCCCACGACACTTACTTTCACGGTCGATTCCGTTTAGGTGATTGGAAGTGGAAACGCACGGGTAATATAAGAAATAAAGGGGAATACTAACAAGAAGCGACTAAAGGCCGGGCGGCAGTTGACGGAAGATTGCACGAAGGGATGGGTCCTGTTCAGTACGCCCCTCTGCCGAAAATCACAGCCGGCAATGTTTGCGCGAGGATTTCGATATCGAACAGCATTGACTGTTCCTCAATGTAGTAGAGATCAAGGAGGACCATTTCACGGAAGCCCAGATCGCTCCGGCCGGATATCTGCCAAAGGCCGGTCATGCCGGGCTTGGCCTTCCCTCTCTGGCGGAAATACCCCCCCATGTGATCCCCCTGTCCCATTTGAGCGAAGTCGCATGAAGGGAGAGGACGCGGCCCGACGAGACTCATGTTCCCCTTGAGCACGTTGAAGAGCTGGGGAAGTTCGTCAATGCTGAACTTGCGAATAACTTTGCCGACGCGAGTGAGCCTGGGATCATCTTTTAATTTGAACAGGGCACCGCTTGATTCATTCCGGTGAAGAAGACTCTCTTTCAGCTCATCCGCGGTATGGACCATGCTGCGAAACTTGTAAAACTCGAAGGGTTTGTCCTGGTCCGTCAGCGAACGCTTCTGCCTGAAGAAGACAGGGCCGTGCGATTCGAGCTTCGTCGCAACGGCCACGAGAATGAACAGGGGTGAGAGAAAAGCCAGTGCCACCGTGGCACCCACGATATCAAACACCCGCTTGGCCGCACGTTTGATGAAGTTGATTTTTCTCCGTTCGGGCGTGAAAAGGGGGATCCCGGCAATATCGTGAAGCCGCGCCTTCGAGAAGAGGTACTCCGACTCGGGAGAGACGACGCGCATCTCGATCCTCTTCCTGCGGCAGAGTTCTTCAAGCTGGTCGAATGCTCCGTTCAGGTATGCCGAAGAAAAGACAATCAGGCCGATTTGTTTCTTGCTCACGATCTCATCCACAGCCTCCCGGCGCACGTGCATCGCCCCATCGTCGCCTGCCTCCTGGGGAACGTTCAGGACGCTGACGATATCATAACCGAGCTCGGGATATTCCCCGACCCTGTTGATCAGGTGCTGGAGGTTTCGCTCAGACCCAATCGCGAGTGTGTTCCACCGGCCGAACCCTTTTTCCTGGAATGCACCGATGACCAAACGGAGTACAATCCATGCAAATATGTACAGCCCGGGGATAATTGCCAGGTACAGCAGGACAAAATAACGGGAATAGAAGAAATTCTGCGCAAGAAAAAGTGAACTGAGTATGATCGCACCACCGTTGAGATAGCCCTTCCCGGCGTTGAACATGTGGCGCTGGAAAGAAGAGTTGGAGATCGTGCGGTAGACGCCGAGTGCCGTGAAGGAACCGATAAAAGCGAGAAGGGAGAAACCGAGCAGGTGCTTGTGGGAAACCAGTATGTCCGTGAGTGTCAGGTCACTATGTTCCATCTTGGCCGAGACAAAGTAGCCGACGCTCAGGATGACTGCGTCGGCAAACATTGCGCCGATAGCATATGACGTCCGCCAACTGCGACGGATGAATCCTCGTAGCATGCCGCGTTCCACGGTCAACTGAGCGGAATTCTCCCTTTCGTCCGCAAGGAAGAACGAACATTAGCAAGGTATCGACCGATGGATTCAATTGCAACCGGGTGTGACGTGGATCACGAATCTGGGGAGAGGGGCCTTAATGAAAGCGATTACATAAACGAGTGCAAGATGAAGCAGCCATCTGAGAAGAACGGCCTTTTTTGATCCTAGGCTATAGCCTCCTTCCAACCAGGCGGCTTGCACCCGAAGTAGATGCCTTTTTCCTCGCACTTAATAACTCAGGAATAAAATAGGTCATTGATATGTCGCTCCTCTCATCCACCGATCAGGCGCTCCAACGATACCGGAACCAGGTGTTCAAGCTCATGAAAAGATATGCGACTGATTGCACAATGGTCTGGTACGATGCATCGCCTCTGCAGAGGCAACATCACCCGTACCTTCCGGATGGGATGCATATCAATCGGCCCGGCCATGACTTCCTTCGAATGGAAATAGGCAAGAATCTTACAGGTATGGTAGCGGGCGAAGTGAAACGCGGGATGGCAATTTACACAGCATCCTGGGAAATTACTCAATGTCAGAGAAGAACTTTCCTGACCGTTTGTGAACCCCGGCTCAGATGATTCCTCAACGGTCTGCCTTGTCTATTTTTGAGCTACAATGAATATCGTGGGCGACAAATTCTTATGTGTCATTCTACGAATGAACTCATATAGATAGTATTTGGTTCTGGATCTCATGTCGGGTGTTGGGTAGTAATCATCAATGCCCGTTTCAACGATTTGGAATCCAACAGTTTTCAATATCTTCGCCAAAGTGTCATCAGTGAACTGAGATAGATGAATCTCATCGCCTATTCTCAATTTCGGAAACACCTGTTCCCTATTTTGTCGCTGAAAGATCCCTTTCAGTGATTTCGCGTTGGCGTTTGGAACAGCCACAATAAGGTACCCACCGGTTTTCAATACCTTATAGATTTGAGTCACCAACTTCCTCGGTGACATCACGTGTTCAACCACATGCCACGCAGTAACAACATCGAAATAGTTCAAAAAGCCGTCGTTGAAATAGAAGTCCGTGTCCAACAGAGCGATACTATGTTGTTTGGATGCAATCGCCTTCGCTGAATCTGAAAGTTCTGTCCCATAGGCGCGATGTCCTTGAGATTTGACAATTTGCAGGAATGTGCCAATGCCAGCACTAAAATCCAAAACCTCAGATGAATTCTTCAAATACTTCGCTATTCTGTGAAATCGTTTGCTCCACATTTGTAGTCGGCCTTCACTTTCGCTGATCCAACCGTTATAAAAACGTGAATCAGAATAGGACTCTTTGATATCATCAATGCTTGGACGAGGACTTACAAAAAGAAAGCTGCAATCCAAACACTCAACTATGTCGCTCTCCTTATAATACGTGCCGATGTTTTTTGAACCGCAGATATCGCAGGTATCCACATTCTCGAGGTTCAGAAACTGTTTCATACGGTGCCGTTCTTAGTTGTTCAGCTGTTCAGACAGAGAAAACGAGCATATCCCCGCAGAAGGGTGATTACGCTGAACTCCTGCAGGGAATTCCGACCCCGCAAATGGTCTTCTCTCTTCTTGACCTCAAGCTCTCGCTTGTCCCAGCAGCGACCTGCAACCATTGCTAAAACGCCTCGCCGGCCATTAGTGATGACCTCCTATTCAAATGCGTGAGATGAGAAGACTCTTCCGGACAGACTGCTTCTCACTCTCCACAATCATGCTTTCTTGAAGAAGAAATCAGCGATTTCTTTACATGCTCAGCAACAGATGGAGTTGAAAGCGGTATGCTTTTGGTCGCGGACCAAGAAAGCCTTGTCATAATGGCTGTGCGTTTCTCCTTACAAGTTGACACACCCCTCCGTATTGGATTTGGTCAAAGAGGTGAGGCAACAAGTCGTGCGTAGGAACGGCTTCCAGATAGATTCGCCTGATCCTTTCAATGTTTCTGGGAGCAATGGACTCAATGGTTCTAATTTCAGCTCCTTCAGTATCGATTTTGAGAACGTCGATCCTCTCTTCTTTGGCCAGTATCTCATCGATCACGTCATTAATGTTCAACGATTCGATTTTGATCGTCTCCTTGAGCTGGAGCCCAATCCCCCCATATCTTCCGGTCTCTTCAATTCCAAAGTCAACCATCCCTCCTTGATCCGACACGGCCTTCTCAACCAATTGATACCTTCCTTCAAACGATTTGAGATTTTGTCGCAGCTTTGTCGTATTACGTTTATCTGGTTCGTATAAATAGCAGCGTGACGTGCTGTTCCGGGTCAAGAAATACAGAGCACTTATGCCGATGTTCGATCCGACATCAAGAACTGCCTTGATAGTATTATCTGCACGGTAATCCAATCTACAGAAGATCTCGTTCGCAGTAAGCATGTCATGATACGAGTAGAGAATGGGAGCAACAGCACCGATTGGTGTCCTGATCTCGATTGCGTACGGATAACTCCCGACAGTGGTCAAGTAACGTTTGAGATTGTCCAAGAACCGCGGGTAGTTCCTGATCATATTCCCAAGCGCAACGTAATTGCGGAGCTCCAACATCGAGTGTATGTGTCGCCTAAAGCTTCTCGTCGCCGGCATTTGTCGTTCTTCCATTCATGATATTGGAAAGAGATTCTTCAACGTACCTGCTGCTGCCAAGTCGCATTACAAACTCAGGTAGATTTTGGACAGTTCCGATACGCCGGCATTTGCCTCGAAATGAGCCTTAATTCTCTCGCAGCCGTTCCGCCCCAGCTCACTTCGCAACAACGGACTGCGCAGGAGTGTGGTGATGTGTTCTACCATCGAATCATCGTCATCTACGTCAACCAGGAAACCCGTCTCGCCGGGTACTATAAGGTCTGAGGGACCGTCAACCTTTGTAGCAACGACCGGGATCTTCATTGCCATCGCCTCGGCAACGACATATCCAAAGCTCTCAAAGCGCGATGTCAGAACGACAACGGTCGCGGCCTGCATAATTTCACGGTTTTCCTCAGCCGGAAGCCAGTCCAGGATCGACACACGTGAGGTCAATCCGGATTTGCTCAGACGAGCACGCAAAGCCTGGCTTTCGCTGTCATGATAGCCCGCGCCGATCATGTAGACTCTGAGCGTGGGAAACATACCGAGAAGTCGAATCGCCACACGCATGAACATCTCTGGATTCTTCTGGTAGTTGAGCCGCCCAGAAAAGACAAGCCTCATTTCTCCATCTTCCGTCGCAATTATTTCTCGCACAGAAAGTTCATCTGAAACAACGCCGCACCAGGCAACGGCCACTTTAGCATGCGGAAGGAACCGCTCCAGTGTGATCTTCTCTGATCGGCTGACTGCCACGACTCTTCCGATGCCCGACAATAACCTCTCCAACATGTAGAAAACCGTCCCTTTCATCCCACGGAAACCCAGGAATGAAATTGCGTGCGGGGTGTACAAAGTCTTCGCGGTCTTCTTAAGAAGAGGTGCAACGATTCTCCCGTACGCACCTGCCTTGGAAGAGTGAAAGTGGTACACATCATACGAGTTATTTCGACACCACTTCCAAAGGAAAAATGCCGCGGCGAGATCTGCAACGGGTTCAACCTCTCTCGTAAAATTGTATTCCACGACCTCAACCCCCAGTTTACGGGCGTTCTCGGCAAGTGGCGAGGGAGGAGCAATCAGAGTAAATTGGAATCGATCCCGGGAGAATCTGATAATATGCTCTATGTGCGTGGCGACACCACCGAGGGCCTGGGTAACAAGTAAGACACGAAGTTTCGGGTTCATCTGTGTACTTAAAGCGACTGGAAAAGGGGATCCACTAGCGGCCTGCCCTCTCTCTTCAAGGCAATGACCAAAGCATTCCACACTTCAGTGACGGTTATGCTGTTGATGCTGCTTTCATCGTATGTGCCGAATGAACCAAATGAATACGAGGCTGATTCGGGGCCGGATGCCTTTATACAATTCTGACGCTGGGTGTACGGACCGCATCGTTCCGGTTGTGTTATTCCGAAGAGGCCAATTACCTGCAATCCCACCAGATCGGCAAGGTGCATGGGAGCCGAGTCATTTGTCAGAAGCAGGTCCGCGTTTTCCATTAACGATGAGAGTTCCCGCCAACTGATTCTTCCGCACAGGTTTCTTCCTGCATGTGGCGCCAGTCCGCTCAGTATTTCCTCACCGAGCACATGATCGTCAGCGCCGCCAACAATGACCACGTCGAGATTCGCACTCATCAACCTGGCCACGATGGCGTGATAATTCTCTGGCCTCCAGCGCTTGAATGGGCGAATCGATCCGGGCGCGATCAGGACTACCCGTCCATGTCGCTGTACAGGCGGAACGAGTCTCAGCCGAAGGCCATCGAGAGAAAGCGCTCTTTTCCATGATTCGCTTCCTCGCATCGTCAATCCGGCTATGGCGAGAAGGTCCCGGTACCTTTCAACCTCGTGGATGTTTTCATACACACGCATCCTGATTGCCCGCGTAACGAATGGGATCGTCCAGGATTTATCCATACATGATGTGATTTCGCGAATCCCGGCCAAGCGACACGCAAGCCCAAAGAATATGATCGGCCTCCACTTATAGTCGAGAATCACCGCATGTATGGGTTTGTGTTCTCGCAAGCATTGCCAGAGCTTTACAAAGAGAATGACAGGATAATAGAAGCTTCCAAAGAAGGTGTCGAAATATTCCTTGTGGATAACGAACATCTCGTCGCTCGTGAACGCCGCTTCAACAAGTTCCGCGGAGTCCGATTTGCATACCCAGTGGATTTTTTGCCTTTCGAAGCGAACCGAATCCAACGCCCGAAACATCATCAAGTTGTCTCCAACCCCCATAAAGGAGAGAAGGAACACCCTCGGAAATGCATCACCAGCCACCAGCCCTCCATGCCAAGGCAAACTTAAGAGCATGCCCGATGACGGGCGTTAGCAAAGGATCGTGACGAGCGGGAAATCACTCGCGTTGAAAAGCGCAAATCATTCGATCATGCACCGGGAAGAGACGAAAACCTGCGTTCATAACTCTGTACAAGTGGCCAAATCCACTATAGATAATCGAGTGACTACTTTCCTTGGCTTCAAGGCTGGTCTTGAATTCTGACTTGAAACGACCGGCACCGAGCAGGCCACCCAGGCTTGACCGCAATTCACTGGAAATGCCCCACACGCGCTTCAGTGCGAACCCGCGTCTTTCCAACAATACGGACAATGACCTCGGCGAATAATAGCAAACGTGTTCGGGTGGCATATAGCCATTCCAGCGCTGTTTGAGAAGCTTGGGAAGCAGGGTGTCTATATTTTCAGTCAGGACGATAAGCACCCCGCCCTTTTTAGTTACCCTCGCCAACTCATCCGCAACCAAATTGGGATCAGAAAGGTGCTCAATCACACCTATCAAAGTAACGACATCAAACGTTGCCTCAGGATAGGCCGTCATTGCCAGGTCTCCCGATGCAATGCTTAGCCCGAAGGTTTTCCGTCCATATTCCGCGAGATCCTCGGACAATTCAGAACCAAAAACCTCCCAACCTCTATCACGCGCAAACCGAAGAAAGAATCCTGCTGCGCACCCCACGTCCAGAACTTTCCCGGGAGGACCCCAATCGGACATGCTCTCGAGTATTCGGCGGAATTCAATCTTGAGAGTATCCCCCTGACGCAGATAGAGATCATAGTTGATCGTATGATTCGAGCCAGCCCGCGTGCCCTCATTATAGATAAATCCAAGCTCTCCGCTTGTAGGCATTGGGTGCACGAACTGAAAGTCACATTTGGCACAGCGGAGGAAAGTGAATTCGCCCTTGATGAAAAGGGGACGTATTTCCTTCCCCCGGCAGACCGCACATTCCATCTTCTCTGTCGCCACCTGCGAACCCTCCAATCAGGACAATTGTCGAAGAATCTGGAGAAACGTCTCCGCTGCTCCCCTCCAGGTGAATGAAGTAAGGTGCGTCCTTCCGGCTTCAATGAGCCTCTTTCTCAACGGACCATCGCCCAGAGCCAAGATCGCTTTCGCTGCTATGTCCGCAGGATCATAAGGATTGAAGAGCAGGCCTGCCTCGCCGATAACCTCGGGAATTGATGAGACATTTGACCCGATGACAGGCACACCCACCGACATGGCCTCAAGGATCGGGATGCCGAAGCCCTCATAAAGAGATGGCAGGCAAAACAACTGGGCATGCAAAGTGATGGTATAAAGCTCGTCGTCAGGAAGATATCCTGTCAGGATTACTCCCCGCTTCTTTTCGTCTTCAATATTGAGCTGCGTGTTCGGCGTAATCATGCCCGCAACGACGAGTTGCAGGCTCGACATCCCGGGGCGTGATGCTACTATATGATATGCCTCGATGAGGCGTCCGATGTTTTTGTGTGCATGGGTACTCCCGATCATGAGCATGTAGCGATCGTGGATCCCTAACCTTCGAAAGAGAGCCTCCCGGCGCTCGTCATTGAGGTCCTTCTTCTCACTGAAAGCTGAAGAGAATCCGAGGCGAATAACATGGACCTTTGAAGAGGGAACATCCAGCGTGTCAACGACATCGCGTTTTGTTGACTCTGAAATTGCAATTATGGCGCTTGCTCGTCGCACTGTTCCTGCAATCGTCGACTTGAAAATCCTACGTGTTCTTTGATCAAATTCCCCTTGAACTTTGAGGAATGAAAGGTCGTAAATAACAACAACTCGGCACCCCCGGGAAACAAAGGGAATCATGGACTCCATGTATACAACAATGTCGCACTTCGTCCCCGAGACTAGAGCCGGAAGCACCATCTGATTCCACATCGTGTATGACCCAATGTCAGGACCAATTCGATGATAAACCCGCGCACCCACCGGCAACAGATCCGAGCGACGTCCAAAAAGAATATACTCGTTGTCCTGATCACACAACAACGTTGCCTCGACCAGATTCCGAATAAGGACTTCCTTTCCGGTGCTCCTTGAGGACGAAAGACGAAAACAATCAATGCCTATTCTCATGACCCTCAGGGCGCGTTAACCACGACATTCAGAGCAGACAAGCAATGGGACCCACATTTCTCAAAGTCCCAGTGTTCTGTAAACCTCGAGAGTTTTCTGGCTCATACGTTTGATGGAGAATTCTCTGGCTTTTGCCATACCGCTAACCTTCAACTGAGCGCACAGTCGATGATCTGACGCAAGACGATTCATTCCATCGGCGATTTCTTGAACATTGAGCGGGTCAACGAGCAGCGCGGATCCATTGGCAATTTCGTAAAGTGAGGACGTGTTCGAACAGAGTACGGGAGTTCCGCACGAGAAGGACTCCAGAACGGGCAACCCGAATCCCTCATAAAGCGATGGGAATACCAGGGCTGTCGCAAGATTGTAGAGAGCAGGTAGTTCGCTCGAAGGGACGAAGGAAAGGAACCTGACGCGAGACGCGAGACGAAGCTTCTGCAATTGTGTCCGCATTGATTCCACCCACTGGGAATTCCAGCTGCCGACAAGGACAAGATCTTCTTCTGCCTGATCTGCAATAGACCCGTACGCGTTGACGAGAGTCTTCAGGTTCTTTCGAAAATCAGCACCTCCAACGTACAAAAAAAATTTCTTCGGCAGCCCATGGCGAGTTTGAATTTCAGCCAGGCCTTGATCTTTTGAAAGTGGTCTGAAGAGATTGCTGTCGATAGCAAGATGAATGGAGGTGATCCGATCTGGAGGTATCCCAAGGTATTTCGTACAATCGTTCTTTGTCTGGTCGGAGATTGCTATCAGGTGATCAGCCCGCTTGAGCTGGTGCAGATAGTAATTATATGACAGTTTTGCGTTTGCTCGTTTCGATTTCAAATAGTCATTATAGTAAATCAACGGAATCAGATCGTAAACGGTCGCAACAGTCTTGAATTTGCGCGAAATCGGAGTGTGGTAGGGATGAGTCGAATGAAATATTTCGACACCTCGGTTCTGCAATGTTCTTCCCAACATTGCAGCACTCGCCAGCCAGAATATCCTCTCGGGTAGTTTTCCGATTGGCAGCGTGATGGTTTCGTCTCTTTCGAGTTCCGCAGCAGGCCAGAATCGCAAGGTGCACGCATTCTGCCAGAACTGGGTACCCACGCCAAGCCCATCGAGCAGCGTTTTCACGTAGAACCCTATCCCCCTCTTGCTCGCGTTCATATCAAGCGAGGTGGCATCGATACATAGTCTACGGGTGTTCATGAAGTCGATTGTCTGCACAGTCCAAGAACATATTTAGGGGGGCGGCCCTCTCTCTATCAGTGGAAATGGATATTGCGGCTTGACAGAGCCCGAACAGGAGTGCAGGAAGACTCATCGCCCGTTCAAAGAAGACGTTGGGAGAGAAGAAATTGCTCACCAGGACGACGATTAAGAGAAAAAACGTCACTTGGACGATACCGTACTCGGAAAGGGTGCGGCTCAATAAAGCCCTGTAAATGATTCCATAGGCGATCACGAACGTAGCAAACCCGATAAGACCTACCTTGTATAGAATTCCAAGATAACTGTTATGGACAACATTGTTTACGTCCTCGATGAACGACAAATCCATCCCTTCTGGAGAAAATGAAATAGCGTATCGCCCTCCGAATCCTGCACCAAAAACCGGATTCTGGACGAAGTTGTCAAGAACATTGATTGCTTCGATAATCCTAAATGCGTTCGACGCGTCAGTTTGCTTAGTTTCTTGGTCAACTATCTCAAACGAGCTCGCAAATCTTCCCCAAACAAAATCGACGGAATCAGCCGGGATAACCAAGTATCCACATCCACCGATCACGAAGACTAAGGCAACAAACCGAAACCACTGTCGCCGCAAGAGGTTCAGGAACCCCTTCATGCGATACAATAATGTAACTGCTGTCGCGATAATCACCCCCAGGTAGAGATTTCGTCTATATGAAAAAATGAAAGCAACAATCGCAGGAAGAACGCTCACTATCAGCAGAACCTTGTAAGGTTTCTCCAGGACTGACCACGAATAGAAAGCGAAAAGCAAAATGAGGATCATGAGGTCGCAGGAACTCAAATCATAGAAGACGATTGCTGCACCTTCCGGGCCCGGGCGGCCAATGTCGAACAACCAGAAGTACAATCCTTGAAAACTCTTTGCGGCAGCACATATGATAATCGTATGGATGATTAACCTGACGTCTTCAACACGTTGAATGATTGCCACCGAAAGGAAGAAAATGATGAGTCCGTGTAGGATCCCAAATCCTTGAAAGAAAACCGTGGTCACCGGTCCGAATCTTATGAGCCCTACGATCGAACCAATTCCCCATACCAGAAGGAAGAAGAAATGCGCTCTGACAATCTTTGATCTTCTGAATTCGGATGACTGGAACTGTTGAATGATCTTCGCCAAAGAACCGCAGAGGAGAATCAGCATCAAGGAATCGACGATTGAGAACTTAACGAAGGGCAACCGAGACCAAGGTGTAAACACTTCCCCTTTCTCAAACGCCTGCTCGGAAAGACTGGGCGTCTGATCGAAAAGGCATATTATCATCACCAGAAGTTGGAAGATTCGATTCAAGTCAGCTTGCTTTCAATACACATTGGGAGTCATTACACCACCAGATTGAGACAACTTCAACCCCGAACCGCATATGCTAATGGGAATGGAACTTGAACGACAGGGGTGCACTCTCGTGATAGCCGAGGACGTGCTTAAACGAAAGTAACCTCAAACACGTCTTCCGATCTCCTTTGCTGCCCGGATTCTTAGCCTGGTGAACCAACTTGGACGAATGAACTGCACTTCCGATTGGAGTCCCGACCATCTATACTCAGATGACTCCAGACTCGACAAATGCGCTACAATTCTCTTCCCAACGATTTCTTCTGAGAGATTGGATCGCACATATTCGTATCCAAGCATCGCCTTCGCCTTTACCTCTTCCGGATGCCGGATAATGTATCTCATCATCTTCTGAACGTCACCCAGAGACACATCCATCCAGCGGTGATGTCGGTAAAGTTCCCCCCCTTCCTCCAGGAGCATCCTGGAATCGACATCAACAAGGTTGCCGGAAGTGGGAATCAAAAAGGAGTTCTCCGGCAGCATGAATTCTGTATTACCTCCCCAATTGATCGCGGAAGCTGGTTTACGCATTGCCATTGCGTGCATGCAGGGCATCCCCCAACCATTGGCCCGTTCAGTCGAAAAATATACCGAACATGTATTGATTAGTCGGCGTAAGGTCTCTTCATCCATGACCTCATCAATTATGACGACGTGCGGGGGTGAGCCCTGCGATTGAAATCTCTCACGTATGTATCGCTCGACATAATGTCTTGGCGATTCACTGTGCTGCTGAGACCCAGTAACTGCGCCACTCACTTTCAGCACAAGGGAGATGTCGTCTTCGGATGTGAATTCCCCGCAATACGCATCAAGCAGAAGATCCAGTCCCTTGCGCCATCCAAACGCGAAGATATATAAGAAACTAAATTGCCGCAGCCCCGCTATCCCGTAGCGATACTCAACTCCCCTCGGGGAGTAAGCCTTTATGTCTACAGAATAGGGAATGATCTTGATCTTGTCAGCATTCACACCTGATTGTGAAAACGTGGTGGAATTGAACCGCGTTGGGACCCACAGCTCATCCATCGTGTTGCATAAATATCGCCAGTGGTATGGAATCCTGTCTGTTTCAAAAAGTGTGACACCAATTCTCTTTATCACATTCGTGAATCGAATCGTGGGGTAAAGGTCAGGGAGGAATTGAACGACTCCAACTGCGGACGAACCTACATCGGTGTTTTCGAGATCGCGCAGGAACTTGATATCCTCTGAAGACAACCCATCGAAAACTCTCCCGATGTTGGTTACTTTGATCGGAAAACCAGTCGAGGCGACGCCACGGATGTAGCTTCTTGCGGCGTCAGCATAGCCGCCGAGATTATAAACCGGTCCTACCCAAATTACACCACTAACCATGAATAGTCCGCAGCTTGTTTGGCGGCATCTCCTGATTCACATGAAGCTGATCTCATCCCGGGAACCATAGCCGCTAAATGGAAGTGGATCTCCTCTCGATGGTCCATTCTTGGAGGTGTTTCTCTTTCTCTCACCTGCTTCTGGGCGCCTTTTTCGGCCAACACATGAATCGAATTGCCCTGGCGCATGAGGAAAAGCGGATCGTGACCTTGAACCCGGGACCAATATTGACTTTTTATCGGAACAGACCTCTCAGTACAGGAGCAAGGGATGTGCTCTGAATTCCCTTAATTAGGGATAGCGTACCGACCCCGAATACTCTCAAACTAATCCTCGATATGGCAAAATACCCCAGGAAAGAACTCGCTAAAAAGGCACAAGCTGGGCCACTGACGCCGATTAGATTCGCGGCTGGGTAGATGAGAGCGGACAAGACAAGGAAGGAGAGTAGGGCAAAACCGGCCTGGAGTTTGGAGAGACCGCCGCCAAGAGCTATTGTCCAAGGGATCGTGGTCTGGGCCGATATCATGTATGAAAAACAAAGAGGAACCATGACAATCCAGCCTTGGTCAGCAAAACTGGCGCCAACCCACACACGCAGGATTATCCGAGAACAAATTGCGATTCCAAGAAACAATGCAGTCGAGAGAATAAGATTGGCTTTCATCGCTACGAGAAACATGCGATACACCGATTCATTGTCGCGTGCGCTCAGCGCGCGTGCTGTTCTTGGCATGAGGACTTCCGCAACCTTGTTGAACAGAACGTTTATCGATGACAGAAGTTTTGAGGGCACCGCATAGTAGGCAACAGCAACAGGTCCGAATGTGATTCCGACGAACAGTCTCAGCATTGGGTCGACGGAAAACGCATATAGCCTGGAGAGAGTCAGGTATGATCCAAAAGCGAAAACCCGATACCACTCATCTCGGACGAAATGCAAAAAAATCCTTATGCGATCAAATCTTGATTTCAGAAATAGAGAAATCCCAATGATGGCGCAAAGAGTGAGGAACAAATTGAGGAGCGCTAGATACACAATTGAGTAGCCGAAAAACGCCAGGAGTACGTTACCAACCGAGGACAGAACCGAAATCCCGGCAACAATCAATGAACTCCGTGAGAACAACTCCATGCCATTTAAGGCTCCAATGAGGATACTAAAGACAAGGCTCGCAGGTACTCCCACCGATGTAATCCTAAAGGCCCACAAGGCCGCTTCCCACAATTCATTCGGAATCTTCAATAGACCTACAATCTTTTCCGAGAAAAGGATGAGCAAAAAGGCCACAAACGCTCCCAAGAGGATCTGGGACGCGATTGCACTTGATATCACACCTTCGAGACGGTCGCGATTGCCTTCATGGATCGCCTCTGCGACAAACTTGTTGACACCAATGGAGAATCCGAGATCGAGAATGCCGGAGAATCCAAGCGCTGCAATTACGGTCGAGTATACTCCAAATCCCTCAATCCCCAGCGCTTTGATGAGCAAGGGGATTGCTACGAATCCGGAAACCATGGAGATGATCTGGCCACTAACGTTAAATCCCGCGCTCGAGACTATCTTCCTGACCAACCGTCACTCCTTCCGCCGTTGGCTTCAGACCGCTGACCATCTACGATTAGCAGTTTGGCTTTCACAATAATCCTTATGAAACTGAAGTATTCGCGGAAAGGGAAACCGACGCGCGGCCATGAATTGAGTTTGAACTGTATCGGGCAATCTGGCACTGTGCAGGGGTCTGGCGACCCTCGCTCTCTCAAATCATTATCAAATGATCTGAAAAAGACCAAATCAAGAGTAATAAAAGTTTGAGGCGGCGTTACTAGGCATCTATGTTTTCCTCATACCACTTTACTGTCGCCCGTAACCCGGACTCAAATCCAGTTGATGCTTGAAATCCAAAGCTTGTCCTAGCACGATCAATTGACAGCATTCCTCGTCGAATGAGGGTCAAAGATCAATCCACTATATCGTGCTCCGCCAGTAACGAGGACTCTCGTGGATCGACTATGAAGAAGTGAGGGATTGCTGCCGAAACGACTTTACATGCTCGCGAATGCGGTCCCCATACAGCGAGCGGACCGCGTAAAAACTGGACGCGCCCACAAGGGTCAGGAGAAACGCGATCGCAGCGTTCGTGGCGCGTCTAGGTCGTTCTTTCTTTACGGGTGCGCGCCCTTCATCGAGGATGTTGATCGTTGAAATCTGTTTGATCTCCTCAATCTTCGCGATTTCAGCCTGCTTGACGAGTTCCATGTCAATGGTGTTTTTTATCTCCACGTCACGCAACAGGCGCTCCTGCTTGAGCATGAGTTCAGGCGAATCAGTCACACGACGGTTCTTCTCCCGAAAGTTCTTGAGGGCTTCTTCCGCATATCTGAGTTCTGCGTTTACCTGGATAAGGCGGGATTCTATCCACTTTCTTTGTTCCGTTGCGCTGGTAGTCTTCTTCTCACGCAAGAACCGATCAAGTTCATCGAGGGCCGAATTTAGCACATCTGAGGCGAGGCGTGGCTCACGCATTTCGGCAGTAGCAGTAACAACGTTTGTCTTGCTGTCAAATACCACATTCATCTGTTCTCTCATGATCTTGAATGCTAAATCAAGATTCTTTTCGGGCGATTCCTCGTCCAACTCCATGTACTGTATGAGGTTCACGGAGTCCCTGAACTTTTCTGTCGCGTATTTCCGCCCGATAACGGCCGAAAGAACTGATTCGCTGGTTATGATGACAGGGTACAGTCTAGAGATATCACCCCCTGAGACATTTAAACCCGCAAGTGATGCAAGTCCCGCGAAAGAACTCATTGAACTCAGTTTGTTTTTCTCTGTATCAGGAAGGATGACCGCATTCGCTTTGTAGTACTTGGGAAGAAGGAAGTTGACTCCCAGAGTCACCAATCCGACAATGGTTGAAACAAGAAGGACGCTTTTCCGTTTGCTCCAGACTGGTACAAAGGCATCGCGAAACGAAAAATCCCCCTTCTTTGGCGAGATTGAGTCAGGCATGTTTCCTCATGATGGCAAATCAGTTCGTTCAGAAAATGGCGTCATGGAAACCCCCAATCCCTATTTTGTAACCTGGATCATAGCGACAGTCAGTGCGGCCAGACTTGCCAGGATTGTCACTACGTCGCGCAAAATGGGCAGTGTCTTATCCTCCTTCTCGATCTTCCTCGGCACGAAGACGGAACTTCCGGGTAGGATGTCCTGCCCACCGAAGAGACCGCCCCCCTCCCACTTCTTCCCACCAGGGAGCAGAACGAACATCCGGTCTTCATCTGCCTCCTGTTTCGTGCCACCAGCCTGTTCAATGTAATAATCGAGACTGGCTCCCCTTTTGTAAAGAACCGGAGAAGGTACGATCACTTCTCCGGTCACATACACCACATCTTCCACGATCGCAACGTGTATCGAATCTCTGTCATAAAGGATGACATTGTCGCGTGATGACTCCTCCTCAAGCGCTTTCTTGAAGTCGAGGGGAACCAATCCAGCGTTATTGAATTTCCTGAACAACCTGGTTCCTTCAATGTACGCTCCGACGCGAAGTCCACCCGCCCGTTTAAATAAGTCGGCGACTCTCTCGCCTGAGTACCTTATGGCATATGTCCCCGGGAACATTGCATAGCCGGTCAGGACGACCGACTTGGGAACCGTTATTCGGGGATTCTCCGGTATAGAGACAATGTCATCATCCCTTAGAGTGAAATCATTTTCCCCAGTCTTCCAGTATTCTGCCGGGAGGTCTACCTTGAACACCTGGCTATACTTGCCTACTTCCACGGTATCCATCCGGGCCACTTCAATGCCCGAAACCTGGCCTAGTTCTGTCAGCCCGCCTGCCATGACAATCAGGTCGCTGATCGTGAGATTATCCCTGCGGGGATACTTCCCCGGCTGGCGAACAGCGCCGGCAATCGTAACCATTTTCTGTGGGTAGAAGAGGCTCTCCGGATAAACGAACACACTGTCTTCGTTTTTGAGGGTGAGATTGTTCTTCTCTTCCCCGCCGAGTGCCATGCGGACATTAAACGGGAGGATCTCGCGACGGAGGTTAGGGAGGATGCGCGAAACGGTTCCCAGCTCCGCAAATGTACTCCGCTTCAGACTGTCGGCGAGCATGATCAAGTCCGCCACGCGCAGTCCCGGCGTCAAACCGTACCGGCCGGGTTTGTACACAGGTCCGACGATATCCACCCGGTTAACAGGATCAAATGCGATCTCGAGGACGTGGACGACGTCGCCGTCTTCAAGCGTCTCTTTGCTGGCGAGCATCGCGTCGGCTGTTTCAAAATTAAGGTCGATCTGGAGAACTTCCTTATCATACAATCGGCGCTCTCTGAAAGGCACGATCCTTTCCACATGGACGCTTT
>Ga0182011_10001884_pt1 | contig 18137 bp, 13 predicted proteins | sample 711E1DmetaG_FD_120481 | JGI IMG/M metagenome (GOLD analysis project Ga0182011, IMG submission 120481) | Permafrost microbial communities from Stordalen Mire, Sweden - 711E1D metaG | ecosystem: Environmental > Terrestrial > Soil > Wetlands > Permafrost | place: Sweden: Stordalen | collected... | reverse complement strand
TAATGAAGAAAGATGTTTGTCTGAGAGTTTGTTTAATGATTTATGCTACATATCTAAGATAAATAAGAATGAATTTAATTTTGAGGTAATAAATGAACATTGGGGTCAGGTTAAAGGCGGGAAAATTAGAAGAAAGGTTAATAAAAGTTAATATTTCTGATTAAGCATGGATATATACGAAGAAGATTTTTCTTCTTATTTGAAAATTGCAAACGAGAAGCCAGTTTTGGCTCAGGAGATAATTAAATTATTTGATAAACTTAAGGTAAAAAGTGTGTTAGATGTTGGGGCTGGAAATGGAGATTTAAGCTCTTTAATATTTAAAAAAGTTGGAAAATATACTGCAGTTGAACCAAGAAAAGAATTTACAAAATTATTAAGAGAGAAGGATATAAATGTTATTGAAGGGACTTTTCCCTGCGACATAGGAAAAGAGAAGTATGATCTAGTTTTGTGCAGCCATTCTGTTCCATATCTCCAAGGAGATTATGAACCCTTCTTAAAAGAAGCTTATGAAAAATTAAATAAAAATGGAAATCTGCTTGTTATAACTTATATTGGAGAGGGAGATGACTGGAATTATTTTTTAAGAGATATAGGTGTAAAACCTTTTGTGAATACTTTAGTTAATTATACTAATAGAAAGAATTTTCTTAGTCAACTTGGGAAGATAAAAGAATGGTTTATATTTTCAAAATTGGAATCTTCCTCCATTGAAGATTTGGTAAAAGCGTTGGGTTTTGTTGCTTCTGCAGGGGAAAAAGATAAAAAAGAGGATTTTTTGTCAAAAACTGAAAAAATCCGTGAGGTATTGAAGGGTAAGTATTATAACAAAGAATCAGGAGAATATTTTTTTCCATTCAAACATGTCTTTTTAACTGTAAATAAAAAGTAAATGGTCCCACCAGGAATCGGACCTGGGTCTTGTCCACGTCAAGGACACGTCTTAGCCATTGGACTATGGGACCGTCAAATGTGGTTTTGGAGATATGAAAATATTTAAATATACCTTTTTTCTTTCTTATGTATGGCAAGAGGTGGAGGATTGTTTTTTATTTTGTATTTACTGTTAGGATTATACTTCATTAATTTTGGGTTTAATTTTATACAAATTCCAGCATTCTTTACAACTATAGATAAATGGATAATTTTTGTTGGAGGAATTCTTTTGGTTTTTGGAGGAATAAACTTGCTTAAGTCAAACAGATATACTAATGTTAGATAATTGAAATCTCAATAAACTTTATATATATAATTTTCATTAGGTTTTGATGGTGATTAAGGGGGTGAAATCAGAGGGTTCTAATTATGGTTGCTTTTTGAAAAGTCGTAGAGGTCAGGTTGCTATTTTTATTATTATTGCAATACTTATAGTCGCTATAGTAGCTTTGTTTTTTATATTTAAAGATAAGATAATCAAACCTAAAGTTTCCTCTGGAGTAGAATCTGTTTATAATACATTTACTTCCTGTCTGGAAGACGATCTTTCCCTTGGCGTGGGTGTACTAGAAAGTCAGGGAGGATATATCTATCTTCCTGAATATGAATCTGGTTCAGATTATATGCCATTTTCTTCTCAATTGAATTTTTTAGGAAATCCAATTCCATATTGGTATTATGTTTCTGGAAATGATGTTGAGAAAGAACAGGTTCCTTCCAAGGCCGATATGCAAAAGGAACTTGAAACGTTTATTGACAATAAAGCAAGAACATGTTTTTTTGATGATTATTATTCTCAGGGATATGAAATTACAATGGGAAAGCCAGATAGTACAGTTACAATAAAAGATGGAGAAGTTGCCCTTGATTTAAAAATGGACTTTTCAATTTTGAAAGGAGAAGAGAGTTATGTAGCGAGAGAGCATAAGGTTATTTTCTCTTCTGAATTAGGTTCTCTTTATAATTCTGCTTTGAAAGTTTATGATGAAGAGCAGCAAAAACAATTTTTGGAGCAGTATGGTGTAGACATTCTAAGACTTTATGCTCCTGTGGATGGTGTTGATATGAGCTGCTCGCCAGAGATTTGGAATGCCAACGATATCTTCACTGAATTGAGAAGTGCAATTGAAGCAAACACTTTAGCTTTAAAAAATTCCAATAATAAAAAAGAATACTTCCAGGTTCAAATTCCAGACATTCCTGCAAAGCAGAGAGTAAGATTTTTGAATTCTAAGAATTGGTCATACAGTTTTGAAGTTGATCCCTCAAATGGACCAATAATGATGGCAAATCCTGTTGGAAATCAGCAGGGACTTGGAATTTTAGGTTTCTGCTATGTTCCTTATCATTTTGTTTACAATATGAATTACCCTGTTTTAACTCAGGTCATATCTGGTAATGAGATTTTCCAGTTCCCCTTGGCAGTTGTCATTAAAAGAAATCAGCCAAGAAATGTTTCCGGAGGAGAAGCAGTTGGAATGCCAGATACAGAATTATGTAATGATAAGAATACTCTGATGAATATTAGTGTTTATAATTCAGATTTGAAACCTGTTAATGCAGATATATCCTTTGAATGTCTTGGAACTAAGTGTAATATAGGAACAACACAAGCAGGAAAGATTTCTGAAGAATTTCCACAATGTGTAAATGGATTTGTTAATATAAGAGCAGATGGTTATAAAGAAGAAAGTGTGATGTATTCTACAATCCAAGAGGGAAGTTTGAGTATTTATCTAACCAAGCTTTACAATTTGAGTGTTCAACTTAAGATGGACAATCAAAGCTATAACAAAGAGGCTGTTATTTATTTTGTTTCAGGTGATTCTTCAACAACTGTATTTTACCCTCAGCAAAAGAGCGTTGAATTGAGTGCAGGAGATTATGAAGTCCAGGTTTATGTATATAAAAATTCAACTCTTAAATTGGGAGCAACAACTCAACAGCAGTGTGTTACTGTTCCACGTTCTTTAATAGGAGGAATTCTTGGATTTACAAAGCAAGAATGTTTCGATACGCAGGTTCCAGCTCAAGTTATTTCAAATGCTTTATCTGGCGGAGGAAAACAAAATTATACTTTTACAGAGGAAGGATTGAGAAGTTCAAAAAACATTAATATCTTTGCAACAAGTCTTCCTAATCCAGATTCTTTAGATCAGTTACAAACTAATTATGTTATTTTTGAAAGCAATCCAATGAGAATAGAAGTTAAATGATAAATAAAAAGTTATACCTAGGAATGTTTTTTATATTTGGGATTTTAATGTCTTTTTCATTTGTTCTTGCTTATACTCAATCTTATTATTCGAGTCAGAATAATAATGTTCTTGGACTTGGAATTTTTTCATCTGGGCAGAGTCTTAAGGTGGATGATTCAATGTGCCAGCAGGGAGATGATTTTCTTATTCAGATTGGTCCTTTAGCATGTACTCCAAGTCCTGTAAGAAGTGATTTATTAGAAGAAGAAAATGTAAATGTCTTTTGTCAGATGACTGCTACTCAGATAAATCCTTTTGTGGATGTTCAGAGAATAGACGAAATTGGGTTTCAAAGAGAATATCCTCCGGAAGTTGTAGGTATTGGTTATCAACCTGCACAATCTGCATTGGGATATACTTATAACAATTTAGAAGGTTCTCTCCTTTTGCAAAATTTAGGTTATGTTGTTATAACATTAAGAAAACAGCCAAATGAATCTGCTCTTACAAATTGTAAAAAAGATGCTTTGGGAAGTGATATTTGCTGGGTTGAAGGGAATTTAACTGCAAATCTTCGTTATGATGTTCAAAATGTTTTTGGAGTTGGGCAGGCAGTATTTTATCTGCCAGTTATGGATGATGCAGAATGGGAAAAAAATTATATTCCATACAGCTTTTGGGAGGGAAGAGGATATTTAAGAGCAAATTCAGTTGGAGAAAATGATGCAGTTTTATCTGTTTATTCCGATAATTCCGTTGCAAGTAGTTTATTGGCTGCTGGAAGAAAATATACTCTTGCAAGATACAGTTCAAACATTCCTCTTAAAGTTGGAGCAACTTCAGATAAGATTTTCCTTCCTGGATTGAGTCCCTGTTTGGCAAGTTTACAGCTGAGATTAGAGGGAGTTGTAAATCCAGATACAAGAGCTGTAATTAAGGTGAATGAGGATTATAGCGAAGTTGCCTTGGATGAAACCTTCCTTGAGGGAAAATGCAAAGTTTCAGACATGACAAAAAATGGAGTAACATCAAAAGTTAAGATTACCTGTAGTGGGGCTGATTCTGTTGATGACAGAAAACCTTTTGAGTTGACAATATCCCCAAGAGTTAATTTAAGTATAAACGGAGTAAAGAAAGATTATGGAGTAGGAGATTTACTTTACAAATCAAGCGATAAATATGTTTATCTTGGATATGTTGGTTCAACTGGAGATTCCTCCGATGTGAGTAAATTATATGCTACTCTTGTTGCATTACCTCCATCTAGTAAAGACGGAGATGTAAATAAACTTACAGATTCTGAGATATCTTCAGTAGCTTCCTGGTCTGAGACTGCTATGTCATCTTCTGATTCTGGAATTGGAAGTGTGGACTTTGTGAGCAATGCATTTAATAAATTTGTAAGCACATCAATGTATGTAGGAAAAGCAGTTCTAAATGGAGAAAATTTTGTTAATATTCCTTATATTGGTGTAGTTTCTGCTCCCAAGGTTTTTCAGGGAACAAGTGTTTCACTTGGAGGTTTTTTCAGCGGAATGGATGATGGAACTTTCTCTTTGGATAATCAAAACTTCACGAATGCAATGAGTGATTTTGGAACTGTTGTTAACAATTATCCAAATGAAGTGGAGAAAGCAAATTCAGTTCAAAGTCTCGGGGAGAAGGCATTTTATGAAAAAATTTATCTGACAAATGCTCTTGGGATGAAAAAAACAGTTAATGAATTGTGCAGTGAATTTGAGCAGAGCTATCCAGATACATATTTGAATACAGGTATTTGTACAAATATTGTAAAACTTGCCAGTAATTTTATTTCTATAAAAGAAATAACTGTAAACGGAATTACAAAAGAGATATCTTTTGATGGAATAAAAGAACCTAGTAAAAATGATTATAGTGCCGAAGTACTTGTTCAGGGACCTAACGGGAAGGTTTTATCGTATGTTCTAGAGAAGAATAAAGTTGTATCACTTACAGGATTTAGAACTGATGCGGACCAAAAGAATTTGACAACAACGGAATACATTAAACTAGTAGATTTAAGCACTACTTCTGCAACAGTGAGAGTAAATGTCGCAGGCAAGACAACTCTTGAAAATATTCTTGTATCAGATAATAAGCTTCTTAACAAAGGACAACCCGAACCATATGGGGGATACACATTGACTCTTAAAAATGTTAATCTAAATAAGGTTGCAAAAGTATCTGTAATATCAAATCAAGATCTTGCTAAGAGCAATTCAACTTTCAATTTCAAAATAGGAATAGAGAAGAGAGCAATTCAACTTTCACCTGAAAAGGCACAGGAAAAAATTATCGCTGAAAACAAATCCATAGCAGATTTGCAGAAAATATCAAATTCGCTTTATACAGTTGTCAAAACTATGAAGGCTGCATGCACTGCTACAGGAGTAATCTTAACTGCTAAGAATTTCATTGCTAATGCTAATGGGAAGGCAATAGCAAGACAGACAGTTATGGGTAAAACAGGAAGTGGTGGATGGAATGATAAATGTGCAAAGCTAGTTCCAAAAACATACAAAACTCTAGATGCCTGTTTCTTGCATTTTTCTGACGAGATAGAAAAAGAAGTTGATAATACAAATAAAATAATACAATTGCAGAATACTGAAATTGCAAATCTTGAAAAAACAAATGGAGGAAGTTCTGATAATAGTGGTTTTATTGGCGGTTATTCAAAAAATGTAGCTGCATCATTAAATTCTGCCAATGTAAATCAAGCATTAAGTTCTTTAACTGATGCACAAAAGAAAAATTTAGATCTGGACAAAATTAAAGGGATACTTAATTCTGGAACTTCTTATACTGATTACTATTCAAAGAATGCATATACATTGGATCAACTTAAACAAATTGAACTTGATTCTTCCTATATTAATCAGTATGGTTCTGATTCTAATGATCAAACTGTAATAAATGCAAAGAGCAATTTAATCTCTGTTTTATCAAATGTTTATGTTAATTCAAATAAATATATAGAAGAGAATACTTTTGAAGGGGAAACAGGTATGACTGATAACACTCTTGTTGGTTCTTTTGATAAGCTTGTAAATATGAAACAAATACCAACCGATGCTAGCAAAAGAATTCTTTTCAAAAATACTCCTTATAAAAATATAGATACGACTGGTAGTTTAACTGATGTTAAAGTTTCTGATTCAGATTATGCCTATGCTATAGAAGACACTTCTCGTAGCCCTGCAAAGAAATATATTGTTAGATATAATGCAGATGGAGTTGTTGTTCAAACTTATGAAATTATACCTGCAACAACAATTACTCAAGCATCACTAAAAGTTTATATTGGTAATGATGGTAAGAATAATCCAAATCCTTTTAGTTTGCAATTTCAGAAATATGATGCAGCTTCTTATAAAAACCCATTCAAGGCTTCCTATGGAAGCTCTACGCCACTTATTAGATATTTTGAGACTGTCCCATACAAAGGTAAGCCTGCAGTTGTTCCTTTTGATTTAAAGAATGGGTGGTATGCTGGAATAAATTCCCCTCAAACTTCCTATGATGCTTCTGGACGTGTTGTCAGTTTTTGGCTTTGTAATGTTGGGGAAGATGGAATAGAACAGTTTCAGTTGGAAAACTTTGGTGGAGATACATGTGTTTTATTTAATCTCAATACAGGTCAAACTCTCTCTAATTTTCCAGGTTATACAGGTGACACAAAAGCATTAGTTGACAAGGCGAAGAATGCAATTGAACAAGCTCAGAGAGCATATAAAGAAGGAGTAACTTCTGTAAACGGAATAAAAGTCGGAGAACCTCCTTCCCAATCTTCTGCTTCTCAATGTACAGATTTTATGTCTGCTAGTGATTGTAATATTCTTTTCAATGTATGTGATCCTGTTGTTTGCCCAAGTTCAAGATGTAATCTTGGTGGAAATTATCCTGTTACAAATGTAATTCAGTCAGGAATCATAGGAAGTATTGCTCTTTGTTATCCTAATGCTAAATGGAATGGTGGAGATATTTATGTTCCTGTTTGTTTGAGTGGAATTCAAACCGGGCTTGACAATTGGATTTCAATTGAAAAATCTTACAGAGATTGTCTTCAAACAAGTATAGATACGGGGGCAACTGTTGGAGTATGTGATGAGATTAACAGTATATACACATGTGAATTTTTCTGGAAACAATCCCTTCCTATAATAAAATATGCAATGCCAAAAATACTTGGAAAAGTAACAGGGCAGAGTGGAAAAGGAGGAGGAGAATATCAGGGAATTACTTCCGCTTTGGACAGTGTAAAGAAATCAATAGATTATTTTAAACAATATTATGCTGCCAATTCTTATAATGCATTTAAGGTTCGTTCCACTGAGCAGGTAGGAACGGAATTATGTGGATCATTTATATCTGCAATTTATCCTGATTCAGGAAGTTTCTTGGATAACCTTATAACACCAGATTCACCTGTGCAGTTTACAGGAAAGTTTGATGAGATTCCATTAACTACTGCAACAAATCCTCCAACTTCTCAGTATAAAGTTTATTATCATATTTACGCAGGAAAAGATACTGGAGTATATTATACAGTTTACCTTAGAGGCTCTGGAAGTTCATATTATCAAGATACTGCTCAAAATAGACTTGTTAAATCTGGTTATATTGCAAAAGGAGAATCTGCAGACGAGACTCCAGACTTTACTGCTCCATCTGGTTATCAGCAGTTGTGTATTGTTGTAAATGGGCAGGAAGAATGTGGATTCAAAGAAGTTTCAACATCCTTTGCAGTTAATTATCTGAGTGATTTATATCTAGCTCAAGAGGCATCCAACACAAGTATAAAAACTCAAGATGAATGCATATCTGGAACCACAAGTTTATACAATATACTAAACTTAAATGTTGAAGCTGCTGCAAACAATTTAATTAATCCACAAATTTATGCTCAGGGAATAATAAGAATTTGTGCTACAAGCGACCCCGGAGTAGGAACTGATGTGAATGCAGGCACGGAGAATGCAAGGTGGAGAAAAGTAGGAATTTGTGGTCAGACTGGAATAGGATGTTGGATAGATACAGATAGTGTAAAAAATGTTATAAAAACTATGAATATAGAGAATGCAGCATTAAATACAATTACAAATGCTTCTTTACAATATTTAAATTCTTCAGACTATTTAACATTGGATCAATTTAATGCTAAAATGGCAGACATTAATGCAGCTGGCGTAACATCTCAGCAGAAGATTGATATGATTACGGATATAATCAATAAAGTTTATTATAGTAATCAGAAGGCTCAGTTATTTTACAACAGAGGAAAAGCTTATTCTGAATTGGCTATTGCAGAATATAATGTTCTTGTCACAGCAAAGCAGGCAGCAGCTGTGGCTAATACTACCACAGCCAATGGTGAAACTATTTCCCCGTTTGATAAAACATATGTTTCTCCTATATTTGAATTTCAAGATGGAACATCGCAAAAGAATGTTTGTTATAGGTATTTTAATTCAAACTGGCACTGGATGATGGCTTCTACAGGTTCTGGAAGTGCAATTATTCCTAATTGTAATGATCCAAACTTTCCTAATGGAAGGAAGTGGATTGACACAACTGTCTTTAAAGATGAAATTGGTCAGGTGCCTGGAGATAAAAGTGTAGCATTCATAAATTTACTTCAAGGACAATTATATCTAAGTGGTTTGACATTGCTTGTAAAGAGAACAATTGCAAATAATGAAGGAGGAATTTTAAGTGCGGATTTAGTTGCGGGGGATTCTCAAATGTCAGATACAGGAGTCTTTACTGTTAAGTTTAATGGTAATTCAGTATACTTTAAATACGCTGACTCAGCATGGTCATTATCTGCAGACAATAAAGTTTGGTATCAATCTTCTAATTATAATGGGGGAATTGCTGCAATTAATGAAATAGCCTCTTATCTTGTTGGACAAGATTCTTATCAGGGAGCAGCAGTTTTGTTTGACCCGACTTCATCTCAAGTTAAAGATTTTTTCAAAAAGGCAACAGCTGGTGGGGGGAATACTGAAGCAGCTTTAGAAAGTAGTTTTGCTAGAAGAGATGTAGTTAAATTAACTAGTTTAATGCAAGAGCTTTCAACTATGGTTTTTCAGTCAAGTTTTAAGTGCTATTGCGGAGACACTTGTGGTAATTATGCTTCATGGCTAAATGAAGCTTCTGGAACGCAAGGTATTCCGGATGAGTTACTTTTATTGGCCATAATGATTCAGGAAAGTTCCTGCAAATCAGTTGAATCTTCTGGAGGAGATTTAGGATTAATGCAAATTAATACTATTCACTGTGGAGCAAATGGTCTTCCTTTGTCAATTGCAGATTGTCAATATACTCTATTAAATGATAATGAGAAAAATATTAATGTTGGTGCTCAGATTTTAAAAGATGATTATACAACTTCTAGTAGAGCATTTGTTTGCACAGCAATTGCTAAGAGTTATTCTGGCTGGGAGGCTGCTTTGAGAGGATATAACGGATGGGGATGCACAGGAGATAATAATTATGTTGAGGATGTTGAAGCTAAGTATTATCAATTAGTTAATTTATACAATGGAAATTCTGGAACAACTGGAACAGCAACTTGTACAGATACTTGTTCATCGTTGGGATATCAATGTGGAACTCAGACTGTTTGTGGACAAAGTGCTGATTGTGGAGCTTGCCCATCAGGACAATCTTGTAATTCAACTGGAAAGTGTGTTACAATTACTACTGCAGCTTGCACTACTGGTCAAATAAAATGTGAAGGAACAACATACTTTACTTGTGTGAATAACGCCTGGGTTTCTCAGGGGTTAGTTGATGGAAAATGCACATATACAGCTCCTACAGGAGTCTGTACTGCTCCCCAACCCTATTCACAAGTTGCAAGTTTAACAGATGCTCGTCAGAAAGTTTTGTTTGCCGCAACTGCACTTGATGGAACTCCTGCGTTAAAAGGTTCTATAATAAAAGATTATGATTTAAGTGGAGGTATAAATTGTTTTGATTCAACTCTGCATGTTTATAATAAAGCAGGTGTTACTTATCATTGTGCTTATTCAGATGATTCAGGAAAAGCATATACTTCTGATGTAACCACTGTCTTAATGGGAGTAACAAAAAATTCTGCTGGAAGTGTTCTTTTTCAAATAAATCCAAGCAAATGTGATACGCATGGATTAAGTGAGAAAGATAAACTTAATAATATAAAACCAGGAGATATACTTTCAATTGTTTGGAATCCTACAGCAGGTCATAGTGTTATATTCATAAAATGGATTGATGTGAATTCTCATACTAATGCACAGGTTTTTGACTGGATTGGAGGTTTTAGTTATAAGACGTATGATTTAAGTGATGGAAAACATTCAGTTTATATGTATTGGGATCCAGTAAACCAGTAAGATTATAGAATTCATCTTTTAGGAATAATTATCTTCTGTCCTACTTTGAGTTTTGAGGGATTTATGTTAGGATTTGCTTTTTGTATCCAATATGCGTCTTTCCCTGTTCCGTAGAATCTATCTGCAAGATTATAGAAACTATCTCCTTCTTTTAGGGTGTACTCTTCATCTTTTTTCTCTGAAGCATCTTTGGTTTGTGTTTGCTTTTCTAATTTGCTTCCTTTAAATTGCTCTTTTTCTAATCCTTCTCTGTATTTCATATAATCTGTTTTTTTATTAGTATCTTGCTGTTCGGGAATTCCTGCTTGTGAATTTTCTTCAGATAACATTTTAGAAGTATCTAGGTATAATCTTCCACTTTCACTAAATGGAACTGGTTGAAAAACTCCCCCTTTTTCATCACATTCTATTACAGCTTGAACTTGATAGCCATTTTCTTCTATGAATGATGTGCCTAAGAAGGATATTTTTGTTCCTTTTGTTTTTGGAATCAAGTAAAATGGAAGATCATCCCTTTCCTGAGAATTATCAAGCATTTCTTGCAAAATTACATATGGAGTTCCATTAATTATTTGTTCAGGAAGACTGAATTTTAAATCTTTGTCAGTTATATCTACTGAAAATCCAATTGAATTCCTTTCTTTTGCTCTTCTTTTCAATTTTTCAATTGAGGTTCTTTTTATTGCTAATTCTGTAACATTTATATTATCTCCAACTTTAGTTGGAATATATGAATTGGCATCAATCTTTACCTGTTTTCCTTCTTGAAAAGTCATATTTTCCTCTTCCTTTTTTGAAACCCAAAAATTTAATTCTCCTGATCTTGGAGCATAATTCCAGAAAGTATAACAATTATTGAATAAACATTGTTCTTCTAACTTATATTTTGGAAAGTCCTTTTCTGTTGTTTGTTCGTATTTTACTTCATGAACATTTCCTTGGACATACTGTCTCTTCTGGCCAAAAGAAGTCAATGGCAGGCAAGCTAAGAGAATTCCTGCAAGTCCACCTAGCACTACTGATTTTTTCATATTTTTATGGAGGGCAAGAACTTTATAAATCTTTTGATATTGTATTCACTTAGTAGTCAGAACAAAATGAAGAATCAGTGTAAATACAAGGATCAGGTATAAGTGCGAGGATTAGGATTCGAACCTAAGTAAGCATAAAGCTACGAGAGCCTAAATCTCGCCCGTTTGACCACTCCGGCATCCCCGCATTATTTTTTTAGCTATCTTTGGTATAAAAATGTTAGCTTAGGTTTATATTTTTGAAAGCTCATCTTTAAAAATGATTTCTTTGTTATTTAGGGATGGTATACGATGGGAGAAATTATCTTGCGAGTTGGAGGGGAATTTTCATGATTGTATTTGTTATTATGGCAATTTGGTTTTGTTTTTCTTATAATATAGGAATCTTTCTTGTTTTTGGATTACTTTTTTATTTCATGTTTTTTATGTCAAGGGATAAAAAAATGAAAAAGGCTGAATTAAACAGTATATTATTCCCTGGGCAATCTAGAATGATTTATAATAGAACACTTCCTGTAGAAATTCCTTAATTTTCCTGCTTTTTCTTCTTTGATTCAGCTTCTTTTTGCTTTATTTTTTCTTCAAGTTTCAATTTTTCTATCAATTCCTTATACCTATTTCTTATGGTAACCTCAGTTATTCCCGCAATATCTGCAACTTCTCTTTGAGTTTTCTTTTCATCATTCATAAGTGCAGCGACGTAAAGAGCAGCTGCGGCAATGCCTGCAGGGCCTCTGCCAGAAGTTAATTCAACATCTTCCGCTTGTTTCAAAACCTTCAGTGCATCATTCTGTGTCTTTGGACTTAATTTTAATACTGATGAAAATCTTGAGACATAATCTTTTGGAGAGGACTGATTCACTTTAATTCCTAATTTTCTTATTATGAATCTGTAGGTTCTTCCTATTTCTTTTCTTTCAACATCTGAAGCAGTTGCCATTTCATCAAGTGTTCTTGGAATATTATAAGAACGGCAGGCAGCATAAAGACAAGCAGCAATTACGGATTCCATGCTTCTTCCCCTTACTAATCCTCTTTGAAGAACATAATTGTAAATTCTTGAAGCTTCATCTCTCACAACATTTGGGAGATTCAAATAAGAGGCAATAACTCTTAATTCAGCCATAGCAAGCCTTAAATTTCTCTCAATTGAGGTTGAGACTCTTTCCTGCCATTTTTTTAATCTAAGGAATTTTCTTGTTTGTTTTGGTTCAAGTCTATAAATATCCGAAATTTCTCCAACGTTTGTTGTTAAACCTTTGTCGAATTTTTGTATAGAAATTGGGGCTCCTCCCCTACCTTTTTTTTCACTTTTATCAAATTTTCCAGATAAGTCCATCCCTGTGTCAACCATCTTTTCTTCGACGACAAGTCCACAGTCGTTGCATATTATCTCTCCAAGATGAGAATCATAAGTTAAATTGATGCTTCCGCATTCAGGACACTTTCTTATACCGGCCATTTTTTAGGAGACTATTTTGCTATTGTTGAGTTTAATAATAAGGTTTTTAAAGTTTTCCTATTTATAAAGCTTTCGGAAGATATAGAGGGGATTAGATTTAGGGTTTTTAAGGGTTATTATGCAATTAATAGGGCTGCAATTTCTTTTCCAGAATAAACTCTGTTTAATTCAAGTCTGAATAAATCTATATCTTGAATGTCTGCATCTTCACTATCTTTTTTCTTGATAAATTCTCCTTCAATTAAGCACCCTTCTTTAACTTTAAACTTGCATTTATCACATAAGTTGTCTTGTTTTGCAATAATTTTTACCAAAGAATCTCCTTTTGAAATTTCTTCCAGCACATTTTTTCTGTTATTGAAAAATTCTTGCCCATACTTCATGACTATATCTTCTATAATTAAGTCATCGAAAAAACTATAGGTTTTACTGCGTAAATAATCTCTTAAATGACGAATATGATGTCCACGAATTTCAAATATTTGTTTTGTCATTTTAACGATTTTTTCTCTTAGAAATATTCTTTTACTTAATTAAAACACCATTAATCATGCCTTCTTGGGTTGGTCTATTTGTTATCTTTACTTTTCCAAGTTCTGTTTCAATAACTGTTCCCTTGGTAAGGACGTTTTGTCTTGCTAAGAATTTGTTAGATGGAGTTTCAATAACATTTTTTATTTCAACTTTCTTTGATTTTTTGTTTTTTTCCTGAATATTTACAAATTTTGCTCGGAGTAAATATATTTTTTTATTTCCGCCCTGAACTCTTTTTGTCTTTCTCTTTTCATCTTGGGAAAGCTTTACAACTTTACCCTGCCCTGGCAGAGCATATTTCTTCTTTTTTATTCTTTTTATATATTTTCCGCCGCTAATCTTTCTTCCTAGTTTCATACTAAGATAGTTGATTTTTTGTTTATAAATCTTTTTATGAAAATTTATTGTGCAAAATATGAGAAAAGTTTAAAAACGATTTTATTATATTCTGATTATGGCTAATGGAATTGAAAGACCTTTGGATTTATTGAATACATCTAAAGGCAAAGAAGTTTTAGTACATTTGAAAGGCGATAAGTACTTCGTTGGAACCTTATTAGCTTTTGATATCCACATCAACTTGGTGTTGGATAATGTAAAAGAAATGCACGAAGGAGAGGTAAAGAAGAGCCTTGGCTTGACTTTCCTTAGAGGAGATACAATAATATATATCTCTCCAGCTTCAACTGCATTAAAGAAGGATTAAAAATCCACTGTATTAACTTCAAAAAATTTAAAGAATTAAGGCGTTGCTTTTTTTTTCGCTGGGCGGTTTCTCGGCGTATTAAAGCTAGCGCTAGCTTTAGAAATTTAATTAAAGGGATTTTCTTTCTATAGATTATGGCATCAAATGTAAGAATTAATTTCCTGGGAACATCTGCACAAATTCCTACTGCTAAGAGAAATCATTCTGCAATTCTCCTGAATTATAAGGATGAGAACATTCTTGTGGATTGTGGGGAAGGAACTCAAAGGCAGTTTAGAAAGGCTAAATTAAATCCCTGTAGAATAACTAAGATTCTAATAACACATATTCATGGAGATCATATATTTGGGCTTCCCGGATTGATATCTACGTTGAATTTTAGTGGATACAATAAGGAATTGCATATATACGGACCGAAAGGACTTAAGAAAATAATAGAAGAATTTCTTGATTTAGAACATTTAAAGAATGATTTTAAAATAAAGATTCAGGAAGTTTATGGAAAATTTTACGAATCTGAAGATTTTTACATAGAAGCAGAGAGCATGGAACATGGAATACCAACTAATGCTTATAATTTTGTTATTAAATCTAAAATTAGAATTGATAAAGCGAAGTTAAAGAAGTATAAAATTAAAGAAGGACCTTTTTTGAAAGATTTGAAGCAGGGAAAAGATATTGTCTATGAAGGAAAGAAGTATAAAGCTAAAGATTTAGTTTACAATGAAGTAGGGAAGAAGGTTTCAATTGTTTTGGATACTTTATTTAATAGCAAAATTAAAAAATTTGTGGAAAATGCTGATATTCTAATATGCGATTCAAGTTTCAGTTCTGAGAATAATGCAGATGCAAAAGAGCATTTGCATTTGACTGCAAAACAGGATGGTGAAATTGCTAAGGGAGCGAAAGTAGGCAAGTTAATTCTTACACATATCTCTCAGAGATATGAGAATAATCTTAAGGGACTTTTGAATGATGCAAAGACTGTCTTCAAAAATACTGTAATTGCTGAAGATTTCAGTGAATTTGAGATTTAATAATTCTAAAACAAAACCTTTTAAATAGTTGCTTGGATAATTTATTATGAATTAAGAATTCACAAGCCTCGGTAGCTCAGCCTGGATAGAGCACTAGCCTTCTAAGTTAGGGGTCGCAGGTTCAAATCCTGTCCGGGGCATTTTGCTTATTCATTCATGCACGGGTGGCACAACGGCACTGCGTTCGCCTGCAGAGCGAATTTTCGTGGGTTCGACTCCCACCCCGTGCTTATCCATTATGTACTTTATACAGAAATCATTTCCTATTTTTTGCTAACTCTCTTTTTTCTTCCTGCTCTGTTTTTTTATTTTCTTTTTCCTTTTTCCCTATTTTTGCTAGTATTATTAAGATAGCGATAATAACAATTATTGTTATTAAAATATTTTGTGCTGTGATTATTTTTCTCTTTTGAACTTCGAAACTTGCACTTGAAACTGCTGCTTTTCCTTCATAATCCACCATTACTGACAGAACATATTTGCCAAGAGGAATATTATTTGGAAGTTTAATCTTACCATTTTTTTCAAGATAAGTATCTATAATATCTGTTCCTTCCCCTTCAAATATAATTTTCCCATTGCTGTCTTTTATGGTATATTTTATCCCAATTGGTACTCCTTTTTCTTCTCCTAGGTTAGAAATGCTTGTTGTGAACCAGATTGAGCCTCCTTTAAACGCTGGAAGTTTGTTTTCATCAAGTTGCAGACTTACATCGAAAAGAGATTCTAACGACTGAACATTTATAGAAGTGAGCACTTCATAAGTTTTGCTAGGAGTTTCTATTAATATATTCCCGACGTAATTATCTGGGGGAGTATTTTCATCTATTGAAAAATTAAATGTTATCATTTTCATTTCCCCGTAAGGTATTTCAAATTCTGTTTCACTAACATTTACAAACTTTTGTAAAGCAGAGATGTTAATTCTTACTTTCATATTTCCCGGATAATTATTGACTATGTATATATTCTCGCTGGTTTTTTGTCCTTGTTTTAGAGAAACGCTTATCTCTTTTGAAATTATTGTTAGGTTTTCTGTAGTCTCTTCATTTATTGTTTGATTAATTACTGCTTTTGAAGGATTAGATGCACCTCCTTCAGATGGAGGAGTTTTAGGTTCTGTGGAAGGTGTTTCTTCTGCTGAGTAGGAGGTAAAATGAGTTACATTAAATTTTAATATGCCTCCCGAGTAGCTTTCCTTTGTACATACCGATGGAGGACATATTTGTCCATCTTCTAATATTCTTGGATTTGTGAAATTTAGATTATATAACCAGAGTGTTGCAGATTTATTGAAATTTGGGAGTTCTACGGAATTTAATTCAATTTTATTTGAGGATATTTTTATGTTTGAATCTATATCTAATAGATTGTCTGTATTAATTTTATCGTTTGTAATATTTATTGGTTCATTAAATTTAATTTTTCCATAGTTCGTATCTTCAAGAAATATGTCTTCTAGACTTTGTATTTCTTCATAGGTATAATCCATGAAATTTGTTGAAATTCCCTTATCAGTTCCTTTATAATTGTCAAAGAGTATGATAAATTTGCTTGAGTTTACTGTGAATGTTACGTTAACTGATGTTACATTCTCGCTTTTGTTTGAAAATATATAAAGAGTATGCTGGTCTTGAGAAGCATTAAGATAGATCCAGGAATTTATAGTTATATTTTTTGAATTATCTAAATTATACCAAACATAATCTCCATCAGTTATTGTATAGTTTAATAAAATTGATTCATTGCTCAGATAGGTGTTGTTTTTTGGGGAGATTATTTGAATGAATGGTACAGTAGTCTGAATGAAAATGCTCATAGATATTTTCTGAGAAGTCAACTTTCCCGTTACTGGATCCACAATCATATTTCCAGTTATAGAAGTGTCATTAGCTATCTCTGCCGAAGCAAATTGATTAAGGATTATACAGAGAATAATTACAATGAGGAAGAATGCATCTCTTTTCATTTATTGTATAATAAACTGTAGTTTTTAAAATTTTTACTTATTTACTTTCTATTTTTTCTTTTAATTAAAACAAGAACAATTATGACCAATAAAACTAGAATCCCTAGGATTATATATAAAAGTGTTCCGTTATGTTTAGTTTCATTTTCTGTAACAACTCTATTTACAACTGAAACTTTAAAGTCTTGCTCCTGCCCTGTTCCAAAGCCAAATTGTCCACTCTCTCCAGCTGCAACTGTTGTAAACTCTAATGCTATATTATAATTGTCCCCTATTGTAGCATTACTTGGAAGAGTTATTCTCATGTTTACAGGGACTTTATCTCCTGGAACAACAGTGTATATATTACTATTATCTATTATGCTTAATACATCTGAACCGTCAAGAACTTCTACTTTTATGCTTACATTATCTGTTGCTCCTCCTCCATTCTGAAGGACAAACTGTAAATCTGTTGCTTTTGAATCAGGATATAAGTTAAGAGTTTTATTCTCCATATAAGGAGAAGAAACTGAGAATGCTGAAACAAATGAAATTCCCAAGAACATAAGCACAGCTAGTGAAGCTAAAATTTTATTATTAATTCTTTTATTGTTACTCATTTTATGTTATTTTAACAGTCCATTGACCGAATTGACCTGTTGAATATTGCTGCTGAGATAGTTCATATCCAACCTTTCTCAAACATAAGTACATTTTATCCTGCCCTGTTGTTCCATCATTCTTTGTATAATTTCCTATGTAGAGGGTTGCACTGCTTACTGTACTATAAGTCATATTTACCATTGCTGTTGCTGATCCGCTAACATTACATTCTATTTTATTTCCAGTGAAGTTACTTGCGGAGAAGTTACTTGC
>Ga0182011_10001883_pt1 | contig 18159 bp, 12 predicted proteins | sample 711E1DmetaG_FD_120481 | JGI IMG/M metagenome (GOLD analysis project Ga0182011, IMG submission 120481) | Permafrost microbial communities from Stordalen Mire, Sweden - 711E1D metaG | ecosystem: Environmental > Terrestrial > Soil > Wetlands > Permafrost | place: Sweden: Stordalen | collected... | reverse complement strand
GTCATGACCGTCACGCACAATGAGACGAGCACCGGGATCATGAACCCGGTGGAAGAAATCGCGGAAGTCAAGAAGAAATACCCCGACGTGATCTGGCTCCTCGACACGGTGAGCTCGATGGCCGGGACGAAGATCGATGTGGACGCGCTGGGCGTGGACGTCTGCATCTGCTCCACGCAAAAGGCGCTGGCGCTCCCCCCCGGAATGGCGATCGCATCGGTCAGCAAGCGCGCACTCGAGCACGGGAAACTGGTGAAGTACCGCGGCTGGTACCTGGACCTCCTCGAGCTCTATAAGTACGTCGAGACGAAAGACTACCAGTACTCGGCGACCCCTTCCCTGTCGCATATGTTCGCGATGAACTTCCAGCTCGACCGGATTCTGGCCGAGGGGCTCGAGAAGCGCTATGCCCGGCACAAGGAGATGGCGGACTTCACGCGGGCATGGGCGAAGAAGAACTTCGCACTCTACCCGGAGGAAAAGCACGCCTCGGTCACGCTGACGACGATAACAAACACGACCGGCTTTTCCGTCAAAGCGCTGAACGAAGCGCTGGGAAAGCAGTGGATGCAGATTTCCAACGGGTACGGCGACCTGAAAGAAAAGACGTTCCGGATCGCCCACATGGGCGAGCTCACTCTCGCGGACGTCAAGGAAGTGACAACGGCAATCGACCAGATTCTTCCGACACTGAAATAGGAGGAACGGACATGAAGATCCTCATCACCGACGGCATCGAGAAGACCGGCGCGGACATACTTCTCGGGGCGGGGTTCGAACTGACCCAGAAGACGCTGAATGCGCAGGAACTACTGGAAGCAATCAGCGGATACGACGCGATCATCGTGCGCTCGGCAACCAAGGTCACGAAAGACGTGATCGACGCCGGGACGCACCTCAGGGTCATCGCCCGGGGAGGCGTGGGGCTCGACAACATCGACGTCGCCTACGCGAAGACGAAAGACATCGAGGTTCTCAACACCCCGAAGGCCTCTTCAATCTCAGTGGCGGAGCTGACGATCGCCCACCTGATGTCGCTCGGGCGTTTCCTGCCGATGAGCAACATCACGATGCGGAAGAAAGAGTGGCCCAAGAAGGAGTTCAGCGCCGGAATCGAAGTGACGGGAAAAACGCTGGGAATCATCGGACTCGGCAACATCGGGCGCGAGGTGGCGCGACGGGCGCTCGGACTCATGATGACCGTCGTCGCCCACGACCCCTACGTCGCGTCCACCGATCTCAATGTCCGGCTCGTGAGCAAAGACGAACTGCTCAGAGTGTCGGACTACATCACGCTCCACGTCCCGTTTGAGAAGGCGCGCGGGCCGGTGATCGCCAAAGCCGATTTCGAAAAGATGAAGGACGGCGTCATACTCATTAATTGCGCGCGCGGGGGGGTCGTCGTGGAGAAGGACCTCCTCGACGCCCTGAACACCCGGAAGGTCCTGTATGCGGGGATGGACGTGTTCGAACATGAGCCCCCGACCCCCGAGGAGTTCGATCTGATCAACCATCCGCGCGTCTCCGTGTCACCGCACATCGGCGCCTCGACCCGGGAAGCACAGGACAGAGTGGGGGTCGAGATCGCCCGGAAGGTGGTCGAGTCGTTGAACGCGTCGGTGAAAGAAGACGAAACGGTCCCGGCCTGACATCATGGCAACGATACGTCCGTTCAAGGGCTTCCGGCCGAAGCCGGAATATGCCGCACGCGTCGCCGCCAGGCCGTATGATGTCCTGAACTCGGAAGAGGCAAGGGCTGAAGCGGCGGGAAACCCGGTCTCATTTCTTCACGTCGGGAAACCCGAGATCGACCTGCCGCCGGACGTCCCGATCTACGACGACCGGGTATATCAGAAGGGGAAGGAAAACCTCCAGAAGCTGATCGCCGACGGCATACTGAAAGAAGACCCGAAGCCCTGCCTGTATCTCTATGCCCAGACCATGGGGGATACTACGCAGTACGGGATCATGGGCTGCGCGTCGGTCCGGGAGTATCTGAACAATACGATCAAGAAACACGAGCTGACAAGAAAAGACAAAGAGGATGACCGGACCAAACACGTCAGAGTCACGAATGCGCATACCGGTCCGATTTTCCTGACATACCGCGCAAGCCGGCCGATCGACACGATCGTTGAAGGGATCCACCTGAGGAAGCCGGAGTACGACTTCATTCCCCCGGACGGCGTGCGCCACAGGCTCTGGGTGATCGACGATGCAAATGTCATCAACTCGCTCGTCGGGGAATTCAGCCGGATCGATCACCTGTACGTCGCCGACGGCCACCACCGGTCCGCCGCCGCCGCCCGCGTCGGGGATGAGCGCGCAAAGGGAAACCCCCGGCACCGGGGGGACGAGGAATACAACTTCTTTCTCGCCGTCCTGTTCCCTCACAATCAGCTCCGGATCATGGATTATAACCGGACCGTGAAGGACCTCAACGGACTCGAGGTCGGGAAGTTCCTCGCCCGGATCGGGGAGATATTTGACGTGACGGAAGGTCCCCATCCCGCATGGCCTTCACGGAAGGGGGAATACGGGATGTATGTCAAAGGCACATGGTACACACTCCGCGCCCCCGGAGACCTCCTTGCCGACCCCGATCCGGTGGAGCGGCTCGACGTGTCCATTCTCCAGAAAGAGATCCTCGGACCGATACTCGGGATCGACGATCCGCGCACGAGCAAGAGGGTCGATTTCGTGGGGGGGATACGGGGGTTGCAGGAACTGGAACGCCGGGTGAATTCGGGGGAGATGGCGGTCGCGTTTGCCCTCTTCCCGACGTCCATCGAGGAGCTCCTCTCTATCGCGGACGCCGGGAAGACCATGCCGCCGAAGTCAACGTGGTTCGAGCCGAAACTCCGGGACGGGGTGGTTGTGCATTTCCTGAGCTGAAAGTCCCGACGATTTTAGGCGGGGCTAGAGTTCTTTGATCAGCTTTATGACTTTCCAGACGAAGTTGATGTCCTTCTTCTTTACGGTCACAGGCTCGAATTCGGGATTCAGCGGTATGAGGTGGATGTAATTCCCCTCGAACTTGACCTTCTTCAGCGTGTCCTCATCATTGACCCGCACGACGCAGATATCCCCGCTGTGCGCTTCTGATTGTGGGCTGACAATCACGATGTCCCCGTCCTCGATCCGCGGGGCCATGCTGTTCCCTTTCACTTTCAGCGCAAACGCCCCGGGGTCTTTCACGTCGTCCACCGTGACGTAGTGGTCGACGTAGTCCGGGTGAAACATCGTTGCGACCTTCCCGGCGGGGACGGAGGAGATGAGCGGGAGTTCCGCCATGCGCATCTTCCGTTTCGGGGAGGCAGGCAGGGGATAGACGTTTTCCGGACGACTCACTGCTGCGAACATCTCCCCCTCTCCCATGAGGAGCCACGTCGGCTGGACATTCGTGACCTTTGCAATCTTCGTAATCGCAATTCCGTCGGGGACCTGCTCCCCTTTCTCCCAGCGCTGCAACGTCCGCGTTACAACACCGGTTTTCAGGGCGAGCGTGTACTGGTCCATGTCCTTGCTCTCCCGGGCTGTCCGGAGCCGTTCTCCGATCGTCGATTTCATGCACCCCCCGCGACAATAATGACAATAATGTCTGTTCCAGACTTGACAAGACGACATTTATGTCGTATCTTGGCGGGAGCAATGTAATGAATTCCCGGGGTTCTGTCAAGTTATTTCCGGAGGCCGCATGATAAGCGAGAATGCAGTGTACCGCGTCGGGCTGGGGGGATGGGAACACGAGGTCCTCGATTCCTGCTTTTACCCGAGGGTGGGGGCGTCGTCCCCGGAGAAGCTGAATTATTTCGCCCGGCACTTCCAGGCAGCCGAAATCCGATCGACATTCTGGGATGATTCGCTCACGGCGACGGACGCGCAGGAATGGATCGGGGCGCTGCACGATGCGCCGGGGTTCCTCTTCAACGTCAAGCTCCACTCAACTTTTACGCACGGGAAATCTCTTCGCCCCGACCTGACCCGCAGGATACGGCAGATACTCCAGGAGCTGGCCAGGCACAACCGGCTCGGGTCTCTCCTCGTCCAGTTCCCGTATTCATTTACGAACACAGGGTCCAATCGCCACCATGTCGTGAGGCTCGCGGAGGTGTTCGCCGGGTTCCCCCTCCATGCGGAGTTCCGCCACCAGTCATGGAACCAGGAAGGGCTGACAGCGTTTCTCCGGGATAATTCGCTGGGGGTCGTGGGAGCGGACATGCCTCGCATCATGCAGTACATGCCGTTCATCACGGCCGTGTGCGGGGAGACGGCGTACCTCCGGCTCCACGGACGGAACGAAAAGGGGTGGATGCTGAACGGATACGACGCGCGATACGATTATCAGTACAACGGCCGGGAGATCCGGGAGATCACGCGGCGGCTTCACGCCCTCGAACAACGCTGCCGCAGCGTGATGGTGATCTGCAATAATAACACCGGGGGGAAGTCTCTCCCTGTTGCATTCCAGCTCCTCTCAGCCCTCAGGGACGGGAAACCTGTGGCGGTCCCCCCCCGGACGATCGCGGCGTTCCCCTTCCTCCGGTCGATCGCTTCAACTGAAACGGGCGAAATGCCGCTCCTCAACGACGACTACCGCCGGGTAATTTAGTTCCCTCCCCCTGTTGAGATACTCCCGGAAAAAGCGGATCTTCCATGAGGGACACACATCATTTCTATGGAAGAGAAAAAAGACCGGGGCGCTGACGAAGCGGCCAGAAACGAATCCGCAAGCTTCAGCGGTCCGCTCTCCCCAGCGGAACAGAAAATCTCCGACATCCTCAGGAGTTCCCCCGCACTCCTCTTCACGCAGGACGCCTCACTCCGGTACACATGGTTCTTCAACCCCCGGAATCCGGGGCCCGGCAGCGCCTCGTTGTTCACGGGAAAGGTGGACGGCGATCTCTTCACGCCCGAAAGAGCAGAGAGGCTGACCGAACTCAAGCAGAAGGTACTCAGAACAGGACGGGCGTGCCGGCAGGAGTTCGCGTACGAGAGCGAGGAAGGGTTCAGGCATTTCGAACTCACGCTCGAACCGCTGCGCGACGACTCCGGAAACATCTCGGGGATCAGCGGCATGGCGATGGAAATCACCGACCGCCGCATCGCCGACCGGGAGATCAGGCTCCTGGCACAGACGGTCGCCTCCACGCGCGACTCCGTCGCGCTCATCGACAAGCACGGACGGGTCCTCTTCGTCAACGATTCGATACAGATTCTCCTCGGCTGCGACCAGCACGAGCTGATCGGCCAGGATATCTCGTTCATCGGGGCCCCCCTGCCCGGAACACCGATGCGCGAGCAGATCGTGCGCGATGCGGTCAAAGAAAGCTGGCACGGCGAATGGACAGCCCGGAAGAAGGGGGGACCGGAGTTTCCGCTTGACGTGTGGCTCTCCCCGCTGCGGGACGACGAGGGGGAACCGACAGCATTCGTCGCCGTGGCACGCGATCTCACGGAGAGGAAGCAGTCGGAGCGGATTCAGACTGCGACGTACCGGATCGCCGCCGCGGTGAGCACGACAGATAATCTCTACGATCTGTACCGGGCAATCCACGAGATCGTCGGCGAGCTGATGCCGGCGCAGAATTTCTACATCGCCGTCCTCGACGACGGGTCGGGCCTCCTCTCCTTCCCCTATTTTGTCGACGAACACGACAGGACGCCCGTCCCCCGTGCGGCCGGGATGGGGCTCACCGAATATGTCATCAGGACGGGGGAACCTCTCCTCGCATCACCGGAGGTCTTCCAGGAAATGGTCGACGGGGGACTCGTGGAGACCCTCGGGACGCAGTCACTCGACTGGCTGGGCGTGCCGCTGTCGACGTCAGGACAGACGCGGGGTGCACTCGTCGTCCAGAGCTATTCCGAGGGGGTCAGATTCCGGAGGGAACATTACGAGATCCTTGCATTTGTGTCGACGCAGATCGCCATGGCCATCGAACGGAAACGCTCGGAGGAGGCGGTGCGCGAAAGCGGTGCGCTGTTGCACACAGTGTTCGAAAGCATGCCGTTCGAGCTCTGGGTCTGCGGGACGGACGGCCGCTACGTGATGCAGAACCCCACGTCGGTGGCACGCTGGGGAAACCAGGTCGGCAAACTGCCGTCGGAAACCGGGATCGACCCCGCAGTGCTGCAACTCTGGAAGGAGAACAACACTCGTGCATTCAACGGCGAGATTGTCACCGGAGAGCGACAGTACAACGAGGGGGGAAGGATCATCCATGTCTATAATGTCATCACGCCGATCAGGCAGGACGGCGCGGTCCGGGGGATCATGGGGATGAACATGGACATCACCGACCGGAAAAATCTCGAGCAACAACTCCTCCAATCGCAGAAACTCGAATCCCTGGGGACTCTGGCCGGCGGTATCGCCCATGATTTCAACAACATACTCGGTATCATCATGGGACATGCTTCGCTCCTGAAGGAGGTCACCGGAAACCCGGCCAAACTCGGCAGGAGCGCCGCCGCGATCGAGAAGGCGGCGATCCGGGGCGCGGCCCTCGTCCGCCAGATCCTGACGTTTGCGCGGAAAACAAGCGTGATGATCGAGCAGGTCAACCTCAACGAAATCGCATCCGAGCTCGGACGCATGATCGAGGAGACTTTTCCCCGGTCGATCGCGATCACGCTCGACCTGGCTTCCGACCTCCCCTCCGTGGACGGAGACAGGACGCAGCTGCACCAGACACTCCTGAACCTCTGCGTCAACGCCCGGGATGCCATGCCCTCGGGGGGCTCTCTGTCAATCACAACAGAGCGGATCCGGGACCGGGGGCAGGGGGGGGACCGGGGGTGGTTCGCCAGACTCACGGTCGCCGATACCGGATCCGGCATGGACGAGACAACCAAGAGGAGGATATTCGAACCCTTCTTCACGACGAAGGAACCGGGAAGGGGGACCGGGCTGGGTCTTTCCGTGGTCTACGGGATCGTCGAGAGTCACGGAGGGTTCATCTCGGTCGACTCCGCGCCGGGAGAAGGGACGAGATTCACGCTCGACTTTCCCCTGCCTCATTCTGCGGCCGTCAATGACCCGGCGACGCGGGTGGCGGAGGTGTCCCGGACGGGGGGGACGGAGACCCTGCTTGTCGTGGAGGATGAGGAAATGCTCTCCGAGCTTCTCAAGGCGTCGCTCGATGCGCTGGGGTACACGGTCATCACCGCTCCGAACGGTGACCAGGCACTGAGCATCTATGAATCACTGGGGGAGGAGATCGCAGTCGTGATCAGCGACCTCGGACTTCCGGGGATGAGCGGACGGGATCTTTTCCTGAAGATCCGGGCGCTCCGGCCGGAGGCACGCGTCGTGATCGCCACAGGATACCTCGACCCCGGGACGCGGACAGAACTCCTCGCGCTCGGCGCGAAAGGTTTTATCCAGAAACCCTATCTGCCGGATGAGGTGGCGCTGGCGGTACGTGCGGCGTTGAAAGAACCGACGAAAAAGTGAAGGGAATGACCGGATGTTCAGGTGCGGCCGCGCGGCCTGGAGTCTTTTCTTCTAAAGTTCTTTCCCGCGCGGGGTCCGGGAGGACTCCGCTTTGCTGCGGGGGGGGGGACTCCCGCAAGCACAAACGAGCCCTGAAACGCGTACCTGTCCGCCGCGGAAGCGAGCCCGGCTTTCACGGGGAGTCTGAATATCTGCTCCGCGATTGCCCGTGTCACCTCCGTTTTCCGGAGCACCCGTTCCTGGTACTTTTTCGACCAGAGGTGTCTGCCGGTCCGCTCCGAAAATGCTGACCCTGACGCCGTCCGGAAGGCCGCCAGGAAGAGCTTCATGTCGGCGCTTTCCTCTTTTCCCCGGACCAGCAGCGCAAGCCGGTCGGGGAGGAAACAGTAGGCGTACACATCGAACCGGTGCGCCAGGCATGACTCGCGCAGGATATCCAGCGTGGGTATGACCGTCTCCCGGTCCGCAATCGTCCCGCACGACGGATGTCCGAGGAGCGTGATGAGATACCGGTGCATCCCGCGATAGTTGAACCTCGTCCCGGGTTCTCCTCCCCCGCCGGGGAGATGCATTTCCGTCACCATCCCCATCAGATGATCCCCTTCATGAAGCCCCCGTCGACGTTGACCGTCGTTCCGCTGATGTAGCTCGCCCGCTCGGACCCGAGAAAGACTATGACGCTGGCGAGCTCCTCCGGGCTCCCGAGTCGGCCGGCCGGGATCGTTTTCCCCAGTTTCTCCAGGTATTCCGGCGGGGTAATCCCCGCCGCCTTCGCGCGGACCGCGCCGATCTCCTGCTGACGGGCAGTCAGTATGAACCCGGGGGCGACGCTGTTGACGAGTATCCCTTCGCGGGTGAACCGGTTCGCGAGCACCTTTGAGAGACCGAGTATCCCCGGGCGGACGGTGGAGGAGATGACGAGATCATCGGCCGGCTGCTTTGCGACGAACGACGTGATGTTGATTATGCGTCCCCACTGCTGCTTCTGCATGACCGGCAGGACCTCCCGGATGCACCGGATCGTGCTCATGAGGTTGAGGTCTATTCCGCGCTGCCAGGTCCGGTCGTCCAGATCGGAAAAGGCCGCGACCGGGGGGCCGCCCGCATTGGTGACGAGTACGTCGATCCTCCCGAATGTGCGGAGCGCGGTCCGGAACAGCCGCTTGATATGCGCCGGCTTCGTCAGATCCGCGGTCACGGCAAGAACCCGGGCGCCGCTCGCGGCGACTCCCTGGATTTCTTTTGCGGCGGCTGCAAGCCTGCGGGAGTCGCGCGAACAGATGACTACGTGCGCCCCCTCCTGCGCAAACAACGTCGCCGCAGCCTTGCCGAGTCCCTGGCTCGCCGCGCAGACGATCGCCACCCTGTCGCGCAATCCAAGCTCCATTGTATCTCCGGCCGATGAGTTGAAGGCTCAGAGCGTCACGCCCTGCGCCTGGAGTGACTCCCGTATCTTCCTGACCGCTTCTTCCTCACTGATGCCGAGACGCGCCCCGGCCGACCTCACAGACAACTCGAGCGAGTCCCGGCGCGTCGTCAGCCAGCGCCAGACATTGTAGCCGAGACGGTCGAGATCGTGCGGGTCCACCGAGGGGATGCCGCTGACGCTGGCGTACGCGACCTTCTCCAGTGATGCCTCGTCTGCGGGTGTGACGGCCGAGGGGGCTTTCGTCGTCATGATCGTCTCTCTCCTTTCGCGGTATTTTTTCGGGTTTGCCAGCGCCAATATACTCAATCGGAAGGTCAGAAGTCAGAACTGGTAGCCGATGACAAAATACCAGAGGAGCGGACCCTGCTGCACAGGATTGTTGGGGAGGTCCCTGTTGAAATAGAAGCTCTTCCCGGCCCCCACCGCCGCCTGTCCGATCGGGGTGTCAAACGCGAGCTCCAGTCCGAGGCCGTGGCGGAGCGTGCTGAATTTTATCTCCTCCGGGATTTCAGAGATGGTCCCGAGGTCATACCGGACACGAAGGTAGGTCTCAAAGAGGACCTTGAACGGCAGGAAATACCGGTACTCCAGATTCATCAACAGGAGCTCCCTCCCCCTCCGGTCGTCTTCCCGGGTGCCGAAGAAGCTGTCAAGCCCTCCGAGCCTGAACTCCTGCGCGAACGGCATGGTCTTGTCGGCAAACCCCATGGTGAAACGGGGGTGGAGCGTGTGGCGGTGAGCCCAGGTTGTATAGGTCTCATACATGACATTCAGCGAGTTGTAGCTGATGGTGCTTCCGAGTCCGTCGAGGGCGAACTCGTATGAGATGTCCAGCCCGACCCCGCTCAGGGGAAACGGGGACCTGTCCTTGGTGTCGACGATCGTCCCGAGGCGAATCAGCGCAAGCCTGTACTGGTCCGCCAGTGCGGCCGCCCGGTCCAGGCTCTTGATCTTCACGTCCTCCAGGATGAACTCCAGCGTCGCGTTCCCGAGCCGTTCCAGCTGCGTCCCGAAGGCGACATCCGCGCCGTAACGAATATCCCTGTACTCCGCCGCCACATCGCGTGTCCAGTGATACGGATCCGACTGGGGCCCGTCGGCGTACAGGTAGCTGTCCAGAGTTTTGATGAACCCCCCGACGCCGAACGTAAGATATGAATTGAACAGCCGCCGCGCCTTGTACTCCATCACCACGTCCAGGTTCCTCTGCCCCCCCGCGACGGTCATACCCAGGTCCATCCCCGATCCCTGGAAGTTCTCATCGCGGATGTCGAGGAGCCCCTGGAGGTAGCGTTCGTTATCCGCCCTGGTGCCGATCCTCACGAGCTGCGAGGGCCGTTCCTGGAGGCGGATTGTGATCACGGGCTGCCCTGCGTCGTAGGAGACTTCGAGATACACAAAATCGAACAGGGTCGTGCTTGCGATATTGGTGATCCCTCTCCTCGCCCTGTCGATCTGGAAGACTTCTCCCGCGTGCAGCGGGAATTCGCTCAGGATGAATGCGTCACGCGTCCTGACCCCCCCCTTGACGTCGATCGCGTGGATCACCCCCTCGTTGAGGCGGACATGGAGTACGCCGGCCGGCTGCTCGAACCAGGCCGTATCGATCCGGGCCAGCGAATAGCCCGCCGAGCGGTACAGCCGGAGAATCCCCTCGATCTTTCCACTCACCGAGTCGGCGTCCAGCGGGTGCCCCTCCATCCGGGAGAGTACCGGGCCAAACCGGGCCAGAGGGAGCAGGAGGTTCCCTTCGATCTTCACCGCGTTGACCATCGGGTTCCCGCTCAGCGTGAACGTCACGCGCGTGCCGGCGCTGTCGGTCTCCACGCCCGCAGCCACGTCAGAGTACCGCCCCGAAGCGTACAGGTCTTCGACATCCGCCTGGAGCTCCCTGAGAGTGACCACGCCGGACTGTGCCCCCTTCTCGATCGCCCCCCGGAGGGTTTCGGGCGGGGGCGATCCCGCAAACGTGACGGAGGTCCGGGTGAACATCGTCTGCGTGGTATCCCCCTCCTCCTGCATCCGGGCGAGCTTCTTTGCGTACCGGGAGAGTATTCCGGGCATCTCCTTCTCCGCCGCCGCCTCTCCCGCACCGATCAAGGTGTCGAGGCCGTGAAAATCGGACGAGAGGTGCTTCCCCACCTCGGGCGTGATCACAACATCGGCGGCCGGAAGCTGGCTCGCGTTCTCCTGGTTCATCATGATGCTGATGATCTGGTCGGCCGTCTGCCATGGGGCGCGGAATATCTCACCCGGGGGGCGGAGGCTGCTCGTCGAGTTGACGACGATGACCAGGTCGTATCCCTTGTTGCGGGCCACGTCGACCGGGATATTGGAGAGGAGCCCCCCGTCCACCAGTTGCATGCCGTTCTTTTCAATCGGCTGGAAGAGGAGTGGGAACGTTGCGCTGGCGCGGAGCGCCTCCGCAAGAGAGCCGTCCCTGATGATGACGCGTGTCCCCGACACCAGGTCGGTCGCCACGGCCCGGAACGGGATCTTCAGGTGATCAAAGTCAGGGACCGGGTGGTAGAGCGCCTGGAGTGTGTGCGTGCTCAGGAAATCCGTGAGCCGCTGACCGCTGGATATCGCAGAGGGGATCACGGGTTCAAAACCCTGGAACCGGACGGCAAGGAAACTCCGGTCACCGGCGATTTTCTGGTCGACAAAGAGCTCTGTCCGCTTCGTTTCGTCGCTGAGGGAAAGTATGTCGTCCCAGGGGGTCTCCAGCGCGAGGGCCTCGATTTCCGGGACCGTGTACCCCGATGCGTAGAGACCGCCGACGATCGCACCCATGCTTGTTGCGGCGATGAAGTCAACGGGGATGTGGTACCGCTCGAGGACACGGAGGACGCCGATCTGGGCAACTCCCCTGGCGCCTCCCCCGCTCAGGACGAGGGCAACACGGGGGCGTTTCAACTGCCGGTGCCCGTTCAGCGGGAGGCGTTCGGTGCGGGATGGGTCGAAATGGGGCCTGATGGTGAACCGCTCACCTGCGGGGGCGGTCAACGTCAGTGCCTGCACAAAGAACAGCAGGGTCAGGAGAGGGATAGTGATATGTCGGCTCCCCATCGGGGTCCGGTCGGAGGAGGTCAATAGAGTAAAGAATAGTAGCTGTTTCGGGGAGGAAAATCAATGCGGAACGTCGGCCGAGAGTCGGTAGCGGAGTATCTGTCCCGTCTCGCCGTCGAGGACATAAAGGACTGTGGCAAAATACGCGAGCCCGGAAGGTCTCTTCATCGCGCCGCCCGAGCGGTAGAAACCGAACGATTCGGCCTTAAAGGTCCCCCGGCTGTTGAACTTGAACACGCTGTCCAGCGTGGCATCAGCGATAAAGACATCGCGGCGGACATTGTCGACCGCGACAGCCTGCGGGAGAAGAAACCTGTTCGGGCGGATGAAGTCCACGCTCCGCTGGTCGGGATTCGCCGGGTCGAATTTTGGAAGCCACCCTACAAAATCGGACGTCACCTGGTACTGGAGCCATATCGCGCCATACGCGACCCCCTGCGACGCCTGCACGAGGAGAAAATCCTTCACCCCCGGGAATGCCGCGACTCCGGTCGGGATGTAAATGTTGGTGATGCCGCTTCCGGTCCCCGTCGTAAGGGCCGGGACCGGGGTGATGAACCGGTCGTCCGCGTCAAAGAGAAGCACGCGGCCGTCGGGATCGATGAAGCTGCTGTTGTCCGGGCCGGAGCGTGCCGCAATATACGTATTGTCGTAAAAGACCGTCAGGCCGGGAAAGCGGCGCGCAGGTTTCGCCAGCTCCCGCCAGACCGTGTCGATGCGCGACTTCTCCAGATGGTGGGCCGTATCCTGGCTCGACGAAACGAGATGGACGCGGAAAATCGCTCCCACCGTGTCACCGTCCGGCGCGACAATTTCCCCTCCCACGAGGAGATCAAGACGGAGGTCCTGTGCTATCGAACGCGGGTGGAGCATCGTGCGTGTGCTCATGATCTGCCCCGCCCTGTTCATCATCACGATCCTGTTGGCACGCGTGTCTGCCACGTAGAGGAGCCCGTCATTGCCGCCGACCGCAATGTCCTCCGCCCCTGCGAAACCCCCGAACGGCGGGAAGAGCTCCACGTACGACGTGTCCAGGAGGGTGTCCGGCTGTCGCGGGAGCGTCGAAATATCAAACTCCTTCTGGCAGGCCACGAAGAGGCCCGCGACGAGGACGATCAGGGGTATGAGGACTCCGTTGCGCATCGCTCAGAGCGTGAATGAGAGGCTGATCCGGTGCACGGTCCCGAGGCGGCTGAAATTCGCAAACGCATAATCGGCCCCGATGACGCTGAGGCCCATGGGGACGAGAACCCCCGCGCCGAGAGTGAAACTCTCCTCCGACGTCAGATCCTCCCCCAGAAACTGCTGGCCGATCGTCCTCTTGATCCCCGCCCGGAGGAAGAACGTCTTCTGGTACGAGTACTCGAGTCCGAACCGGACGTTCTCCGCGTTGTCGTTCGGATGGTTGAGCTGGATCGAAGTCGTCAGCATCTGGTCGTCGGTCTGCACAGGCTCCATCGCCAGACCCAGCCGGAACTCGGTCGGTACCGAGAATGACTGGAAGCTGGAGACCTGGGCCCCGCTGAACTGCGTCACCGTCCCTCTCGGCGCGACATCGGAGCCGAAGTTCGCAATTGCCACCGCAAACCGGGAGCTGCCGAGTCCCGTCCAGTACCAGGTACCGATGTCGACCATGACCGAGCGCATTTTCAGCACGTCGAGCGTCTCTTCGACGTATTTCACCGTCGCACCGAAGCTGAACTGGTCGGTCATCTTCCGGCTGTAGGAGAGTCCGACGGCGATATCGCCGAATGAGAAGTACCGCCCCGTCCCGAACGGCTGTGTCTCGGTCGTGATCTCCATGTCCTTCATGTGCAGCGAGGTGAACGACGCTCCGACGGCGTCCTGCGTCGAGAGATGCCAGGCGACGCCGAAGAACTCGTGCTTGATGTCGACCAGGTATTCGGTGTGCGCCGCCATCGCCTGGTCCTGCGTGAACTGGACAAGTGCCGCCGGGTTCCAGTACAAAGCGGAGACGTCGTTGGCGACGGCGACGAATGACTCTCCCATCGCGACGCCCCGGGCACCGACGCCGATCTTGAGGAACTGGAACGCCGAGATCCCGGCGCGCTGTCCTCCCAGGTTGGGGACAAGCTGGGCGGAGGCGCCCGCTGCGCAGGCCGCCAGGAGCAGGAAGAGCGCGATATGACGGCAGTGGACGCTCATGTCAGAACCTGACTGCCAGACTGAACCTGACCGTGCGCGGGTTCAGGTACCGCGACGGGTCGTACGGGAAGGGGGAGATCGTCCCGGTGAGCTGCGGATACAGCGGGTCGTTGTAGCTGTTCGGCGTCGGGTCTCCGTATTCGTAGGCGCGGCCGGTCGCCGGGTTGATGATCTGCGAGTTCTTCCTGTCGAGCAGGTTCTGCACCTCCACGTTCGCGACGAGGCGGCCGAATCCGAGATCGAAGTATTTCTCAAAATTCAGGTCGATCCAGAACCAGTACTGGCCGATTGACCCGTTCACGTTGTTGAGGTCGCTGACGTATTGCGGACGCCCCGAAGCGGCATCAATGCCGGTGAAAATCTGGGGCGTATACCGCTTCCCCGATTCGTAGAACACGCGCACGAAGAGGTTCATCTCCTTCAGCACGTCGACGCCGAACAGGGGCTGATCCTTCGGCACCGTGAAGTTCAGGTTCAGCGACACCTGCAGCGGGCGGTCCCAGATCAGGTAGCTTTCCTTGATGTTCTCAGGCTGCCCCTGCTGGAGCCGGAAAATGGACTCGTCGGGGGTCGAGCTCTTCCCCGTGGAGATCGAATACGAGCCGGAGACCGTGCCGCGGAACCAATCGCCGATCCTCTTGATGTACTCCGCCTCCAGGCCGCGCGAGCGGCCGTAATCGGAGTTCAGGTAGGTCGTGTAGTACTGCGCGCCCCCCACCTGCGAGATGCGCTGTACCGTCGCCTCCGTCACATAGTCGAAGATGTCTTTATAATACGCCGTCACGGTGAGGACGTCGTTCCCGGAGAGCTGGTTCCTGATCCCCAGCTCGTAGGCTACCGTCGTTTCCGGATTAAGGTCCGGGTTTCCCACGGGGAGCGATGAACGGACGCTCGTCCGGTTGAGCTTCGCGTACACAAACTGCGGCCGGGGGAATTTCGAGAAATGCCCGTACGAGAAGAAGAGCGACTGGTTGTCGGAGATCGGATGCGAGATGCCGAGCCTCGGACTGAGCCGCGCCTTGAAGCGGCGGCCGAACAGCGAAAAGGTGTCGTGCAGATACTGCTCGCGCAGGCCCGGACTGATGATGACTGAGGAGGAGGTGTCGGAAGCGACATCATCGACGTACTTGCCGGGCATCCAGTAGTCCAGTCGTGCGCCGAAATTCAGTATCATGCCGCTCATCGTGATGTTGTCCTGCGCGTACAGCGCCCCCTGCGCCGTCTTCACCGAGTATATGTCGTTGTCATACCCGAGCGGCTTCACCCACGGGTCCACCATGTCAACCATCTGCATGTTCTCGAACCGCATCTCGATCCCGGCCTTGAACTTGTTCCTCTCGGTGAAGAAATTCGTCAGGTCGAACTTGACCGTGTACTCGTCCATGAAGTGGTCAGTCCACACCGTGGGGGAACCCAGATCATAGAACCCGTCCCCGGGGACCACACCGACCGTGTCGCTGGACTGGTTGTAGTACCTCAGGGGGTACTTCACGATATCCTGAGGCTCGATGTAGGAGCTGAACGGCTTCCCGTTGGCGTCCCCCCGGACATGCACGGAGTACATGCTCAGGTGCAACTCAAAAAAAGTCTGCTTGCTCAGGGTCTGCGTCCAGGAGATCGAGTGCTGGATGTTCACCTGGGTGAACGTGTTTGCACTGTCGGGGATGTACTGGAAGAGATACTGGTATCCCGGGTTGGGCTCGACATGCTCGAGCGTCGCTTCGATTGTCTGCGTGTTCTGGTCGATCACGACCGACTGGTTGTAGGTGTAGGCGATCTTCGTCGTCGTCGCGGGTCTGTAGGTGAGCTTTCCCATCCAGGAGTAGTTGTTGCTGCGCCGCGGCGACAGGCCCGAGCCTCCCCCCGACGGGAAGACGGAGGAATACAGTCCGTTCGGGGCCTCGACCTGGTATCCGCTCACCCGGTTGTCTGCGCCGACGGTTTCGACCCACCGGGTGTACCCGTCGGTGAGATTTGCGTTGAACGACGCGAAAAAGCTCATCTGTCCCGGAATCTGCACCCCGAGAGCGGGAAGGAGGAGCGAGGTGACGGGCTCGGGGCCGCTCACCGTCCCATTATAAATGTCGGTGTTCCAGTTCCCGCGATAGCGGGGATTTCCCGGGTGGTCGGTCTTGTAGGAAAATGCCCCGCTATATTTGTCGGCCCCCTCACGGGTCGTGATGTTCACGATCCCGGATGTCGCCTGACCGTATTCAGCGTTATAGCCCCCCGTGATGACCTCTGCGTCCTGTATCGATTCAGGACTGAGCTGGAGACCGAACCCTGTCCCCGCCAGCGGGTCCTGCACGGAGATGCCGTCCACGAGGTAGGCATTTTCGGAGGCTCGTCCCCCCCGGATATGTATCTCGTTGTCCGCGAGAACAACGCCCGGCTGGAGCGAGACCAGTCCCTGGACATCCTGCACGGCCGCCGCCTGGATGTCGGCCTGCTCGATGCTCCGCTTGCTCGATGTTTCTTCGATATCAAAGAGCGGCTTCTCACCCACAACCACGACCTCCTGACCGACCGCGAGTATCTTCTCTTCCATCCTTGCGCGGATCGTCGCCGTCCCTCCCGCCAGGACATTCACGTTTGTGAACTGGACGGTCTTGTAGCCGAGAAGCGAGACCTCCAGGACGTAGACCCCGGGATTCACACGCTCGATCCCGACGTTCCCCTCGACATCGCTTGACCCGCCGTAGTATGTCCCCTTGACCGTCACGTTCGCGCCCGGAAGTCCTTCACCCGACTTCGCGTCCACGACCTTTCCCTGTATGCGTCCTTTGTCCGGAGTCTGCACGCCCTGGGCGAATCCCGCGACATGCGCCAGCAGAACAGAGAGGACCAGGAGTATGGTGATCCCGGGACGCATCAGAATCTGGACCTGTTGACTTTGTGGAGAGGATTGAATTCCTGCGTAAACACCCTGTTGAAAAACGCCTGGAGCCCGTCCGGGTTGCCGTAAATCTTGTTGTCAAGCAGGTGGAGCGGAAGTCCGACAAAGACGATCGTCCGTTGACCGTCCACCGCGGCGATGTTCGGCATGCCGATATATCGGGGAGGCACATTGGCCGTGTCGGGCTGGAGGTGATAGAGATACCGGGCATCGGACCGCTTGTATATCGGCCGCATGAACACAAAGTGGACCGGCGACCCTCCGTTCAGGATAAACGCCAGCTGCGGGTAGATCGCCCCGGCATTTGTGCTGTCCGGGTAGACCCGGTAGTTGACGGGTATACGCGTGTCGCCGGGCGAGGGATGTGTCGTGGAAGGCAACGGCGAGCTGTTGATGCTGTCTATGGGCGCGAAGTCCTTGAATGCAGCCCGGGGATCGAGGCCGCTCTGGAACGTCGTCGAGAAGAGCACCTTCCCCCCGTTCTGCATGTATGTGAAGAGGGAAAGCTGGGCGGTGGCCAGACTCGGATACTGGTCGGTGTACCAGAAAATGTAATCATAGAGCAGGAACGTCTGTATCAGCGCCGGGTCGACAAACGGAGGCGTGAAGGGTCCGGCCTTCCCGTTGTTTTTATCGGCCGCCGAGAGCCCGGCACCGATGTTCAGCATGTCCACCTGCGTGAACTGTCCCCCGGGGATATTCGCGAGATTATTGACATACGTGGAGAGCGCCAGGTCGCCGTCCGAGTTTATATAGTCATTGACGATGAGCAGGCGTCCGCGGGGTCTTCTCACGAACCACCTGTCCGTCCCCGAAGGCATTGTTATCGCAGGACTGTATGCACCGGCCACATCTTTAACCTGAACAAAGAGGACGTTCCCCGCGTCGAGCCTGAGTCCCGGGATCTGGCCGATCAGCCGGCGGGAGAGGAACGAGCCGCCGTAGACATCGGCCTGCACCTGTGCCCCCGGTCCGGAAGCGGCCGCATCGCTCCTGCTCCGCGGGACGACCAGCGTGACGATCGTATCACGGAGAGAAAGCGTGAGCCAGTTTGCAGGGTTGCTCGTATCGTTCAGCGCTATGCGGTATGAACGGAGCGTGTTGTTACCGTCGGGATCGCTCGCCGTCCAGGAGAACGTT
>Ga0182011_10001882_pt1 | contig 18167 bp, 20 predicted proteins | sample 711E1DmetaG_FD_120481 | JGI IMG/M metagenome (GOLD analysis project Ga0182011, IMG submission 120481) | Permafrost microbial communities from Stordalen Mire, Sweden - 711E1D metaG | ecosystem: Environmental > Terrestrial > Soil > Wetlands > Permafrost | place: Sweden: Stordalen | collected... | reverse complement strand
CAGCCGTGGAAAATTGGCGCCGCCGTTTTTAGTTAGTATTATGATGCTGGCATCCAGGCCTGTCATTTATTCATCATGCCTTATAATAGCCGTCTTTAGCAAGCAGCCGAAGTAGCCTCTCTTCCTCCATGCTCTCCTTGAAGGTGGCGATGACTCCCAGTCGGTAGATCTCGGCATCACTGCGTTTACGGGCTTTCTGCACTATCTTCCTCTTATTCAGCATTTTGCCCAGTAATTTGAGGAAGCTGAAATGCGCACGGAAAACAGCGCAGGCCGCAGCAAAATTACCGGTGAATACATAGCCAAACCAGCGGTAGGCATTGAAGCAGCAGCTAATCAGCATGCCGCGCCACATGTTGCCGCCATCCAGGTTCTTGACGATATTAAAAAGGCGGTTGCGTGTATTGAGGAAGACCTTGCCGGAATCAGCATTGCTGCGGGTGCCGAAAGTGCCGCTCTGACGGTGGTACATGACCGCATCAGGAGCGTAGGCCACCTTATATCCGTAAAGCCAGGCTTTCCAGCCCAGGTCATGCTCCTCGCAGGCAGCAAAATGGTCCTCGTCAAAGCCGCCAATGGAAAGGAAAAAGCCCTTCTTTACCAGCACACCGGCGGCACATCCAAAGCCGGTATATCCGGGCTTATTGTAAGCGGGGCCATCCTTAACGCCATAGCCGCGGTAGAAACCGCCGCCGATAATGGTGATCTTGCCCCCGGCCGTGTTAATGGTGTCACGGCGATCGTAATAGAGCATCTTTGAGGCAACTGATATGACATCCGCATCTTCCAGAGCGGGACGGACCAGCTCGCGCAGCCAACCGGGAGTAACCTCGGTATCGTTGTTGAGAAAGACTAAGTATTCGCCCGCGGCGGCCTTTGCTCCCTCGTTATTGGGCTTACAGAAGCCGTAATTCTTGTCCAACAGGATGATCTTGATGGCCGGGTAACTATTACTAATATAAGCCTGCGAGCCGTCGGTAGAGGCATTATCCACCAGGATAACTTCTACCTTATCACACGGGTAGTCCAACGCGGCCAGTGAGCTTAAACATATTGGCAGGAATTTTTTTCCATTCCAGTTGACGATAATGATACTAATGGGAGGAAGAACGTCGTCCGAGAGTCTGGGGAGTGCTTCAGTCACGACCGTCTCCCCTCAGCCGGAAGCGCACGATTCCAAAGAGCTGTCGCCATTCCAGGTTCCAACTCAGCTTTTTCAACAATGTCCAATCTGATACACAACGGAGGCCCGAGTAGAAACGCCTCAGTTGTGCTATATACCTTCTTTCCTGAAAAGCGGCATGGTAAGCGCCGAGCTTTGAGCGTGGATAGGGCCAACCTTTGACGATGCTATAGGCCATGACCATGGCTTCGATAATAACCAGCAATGGAGAAAGCAACAGCAGTGTGGGCCATTTAAAAGTGGATAGGATGAGATAAAGGCGGTTCTTCTCCAGGTGGAAGAATTTTTCAGGGGTCATGCTCAACCGGTACCTGTGATAGATTACGGATATAGGTAAACAGTACATATCATACCCCATCAGCGCCAGCAGCCACGATATGACCACGTCGTCATTGTACATGAAACAGTATGCGGGCGCTCCGCCCATACGGGTGAAAAGGTCTTTTCTTATCAGGTAAGAGCAGCCGCTTATGCCTTTCACTTTCTGCGGCAGACTACTGGCTTTATCAGGCTCGTGCAAATGGCGGCAGAAGCCCAGACCGGAGAAGTGGACATTCAGGCCAGTGCAATTAATCATGCCCTGCTGTCCAAGAATAAGTACTTTGGGGCAAACTGCTCCTGCCTGTGGGTGTCCTTCCATAAATTCAACCATCCGGGCAAGCCAACCCGGATCAGCTTCGGTATCCATATTAAGCGGGGAGATGTAGTCACCATTAGCCTCAGCAAGACCGCTATTGATACCCCCTGCATAGCCTGAATTTTCTTTATTTGCAACAAATGTCATCCCAGGGTATTTTTGACGCATATATTCGAGGCTACCGTCTGTAGAAGCGTTATCAACCAGGATAATCTCATAATTATCATATGGTTGATTTAATACTGAAGACAAGCATGTATCCAGATAGGCAATGCCGTTGTAATTGACAATGATCACGGAAACCTTAGGCTGGAGCTCATTCATTGGCTGTCACTTTGTATTCGAAGATTCTTACTACCGGCAGCAAACTGACCGCAGGTAATATGCTACAGTCCGCTTTCAATGAATGCTCCATCGACTAAATTCCCCATGTAAAACACACGACTAATTGTATCATAAAGTTGACAGAAAAATGACCGTTTTCCCTTTCTGCACACATTATAACCGGGAGCCTCATTTAAGGGCTTTAAGGTCTATCGTCAGCGAAGTCCAACAATTAAAATTCATTTAAAGTCCGTAATCCTGGCACAATTCACAATGAACTGACTCTAAATTGTCATTCCAGAACTTTAGTATCGTCTGGCCCCGTACCTTATGGCTATTTACTATTTATCCCTACCATTAAGATAATGGTAACGCACTTTATTCCTCCTTGTAATATAAAATTTATGCGCCACTAAATACTTGTTATCTAATCCAAATAGATCTTTTAATAACTCAAAGGGCTGGTTGTGGCGGAAGGAAAAATGGACGGGCGTGGGAGCGGTACCCCTTCCATACCTGCCCATTTTCCATGGGTGAACACGGGTTACAGTTCCGGTCAAATTCCATATAGTAGCAGAATATAAATGATATGCATGCCTGTATATAATCACGTAAAACCACGCGCAGGTACTGCCCGCCGAAATAATATATAATAAAGGCCGGAACGCAATGATTTCCTGCGAGAATGTCTCGATCCATTATAGTTAGTTATGTCTATAATATTTCGCCACAATATTTGAAAATATTTATTTCCACTTTATTAGGAGAGTTCAGTGAAAAAATCAAACTATTGCTATATAAGTATATTATTGAGCATACTGGTCTTATCAACCGGTTTTATTTCCAGTTGCACTTCACCGCAGCAAACAAGTACCGAAAACGGCATATTAATTTTCCAGGACGATTTCACAGATCCCAAAAGCGGATGGTTTATTTATAAAGCCGATTCAACCAGAGGCGGCGCATATGAACAGGGTGATTACAACGTATGGGCAGAAGGTAAAAACACAGTTATAGCCCTTAACCCTAAAACCAGGCAGCAATTAAAAGATTTTTCGGCGGAGGTGGATATCAGGGAAACCTCTCCTATCCGTGGAGCTGTATTGGGTATAATCTACAGATTGGATAATGCCGGGTATTACTACAGGTTTGCGATCACTGACAACCGGACGTTTTACGTTGGTAAAAAAAGCGAATTTGGTGTCGAGGAGGAAGTGTATCCACAAACACCTTCAGACACTATCAAACCCGCAGAAGAATATAACCACTTAAAGGTAGTTTGCAAAGGAGAAAATCAGGACTTCTACATCAATGGCACTAAACTTGCCAGCCTCACAGACAATACATCACTAAAGGGTGAATTGGGGATATTATTCAGTAACTGGGCAGTTTCCGAGAACTACACTTTCACCAACTTCAAGTTATATGAACTGAAATGAACTGCGGGTATATTGGTTAAGCGGCCTTTTTTAGACTTGTTGCTCTGATTACCTCGGGCTACCCCTGACCACTATCACATCACTCATACAGGGAAATAAACGTGATATGCTATCCAGCGTCCCCAGCACAAAAGCCGATGTGCCTCGCGGCAATTTTGCGAGCATATCGCCCCATCCGGGGGTGCTGCACAACATTGATACACCCAGGACTTTATCCACATTCATATGCTCTTTAACCATATTGATAATAAGCCCGTAATCGAATTTTAACGTATGGTCCGGCGGCAGCTCCCATGGCAAGCGCTTATACGGGTTTTTGATACCCAACACACTCCTGCACCAGAATATGAACTTACCTATCTTAAACCCCAGGCTTTCAAAATTGGCGATCGCAATGATAACACTACCCACTGGCTTTACAGCTGCCACCATTTGCTGAAGCGCTTTGTCCGGATCGGCGAAATGGTCCAGCGCTCCTTTGCAGATGACTTTATCCATTGACCCGGGGACCACCGGTATACTTTCACCTATTGCCTGCAACACTGCAGTATTCTGCCCATCCAGTTTAAGGGATTCACGGGCGTGTGCAAGCATAACGAAGGAAGGTTCTAATCCAATCATGATAGCGCCTGACCTGGACATATTTACTATATCCATAGCTCTACCGCATCCAACATCCAGGATGTGTTCAGCCGGACCGGGGTTGGTCATTTCGATCGTAGCCTCATTCATCCTTCGAAATAGAAATTCGACATCCGGACGGAGTTTATCAGGTAATACGTTATTGTCATCCCATGTTAGGTCAATTTTATTCATTTATTCCACCACGTGCGTAATTAGAATCCTGATGCCTATACCGATAAGGATAATCCCTTCGTCCAACAACGCTCACCGCCCTATGACCACGCTTGCCCTTCCCGAAGCGCCTATTCCCAACGCCACGACATAACAATCGGCAGATAGGCCTAATGCTATAAGGACAACAGAGAGGATATCCAACCAATGCACAGTGTAAAAGTATATCAGAAGAAAATAGTATGTCGTTCAGCGGGTAATGGTCGGAGATAACTATCCAATCTATTTCGATGGCAAGCGGTTTACAGCAGACTGAAGATCCTGATATCCGGTCATGCTTGAAACGTCCTTAACAAAGCTCGCAAAATCCGTATAGCTATCCCTCAACCTCTTCATATCATCATAAACAGTGCTAACCGAACTGGGATCCTGACCATAAATACCATGGAATGCAAAGTAAGCCTGGTTCAGCTTTCTTATTTTATACCCGTGCTGCACGAACAACAGCCTCCTGGATTCCATATACTGTTCTGCTTCGTTTACTCTCTTTGCCTCAAGCATCAGGTCAACATTTTTTCGCGTTTCCTTCATCTCCTTATCGAAGTTAAAATCAGGTTCAGTTTTGACCGCCCCAATTCGTTTGTCAGCGTCCCGGTAATAACGGGCGTACACCTTATCGCCAATTTCACTTGCAATCATTCCGGCCAATGTCTCGTTCATGGAAATGATGTCAGCGGGCTGACTGAAGCCGAGGGAATCAAGGAAATACAAGAATCCAAGTGGTCTGAAGGCAAGGTATTGATGCGTCCACTCTTCCACGGCTGCCGCCACCAGCTGCTTCGTATTCAAATCAGGAGATACAATCGCAGGATAGGCAGCTCCAAACCCTCCTATTTCAACAACCAGTGACGATAAGTTAAGTTCATCCACTTGTTTTTCAACTGCTTCGATTTGATTGTCATTGAGGCCGGGATACAACATTATGCGGTCCAGATACGATATTTTCTCTTTTGGGGAGATCACAAACAGAAGAGGCGGCTTTGTGATTCTTTCACGCACAGCGGGGAAGACTGATATGTTCTCCTCGTCCAATATTGATTCAATATGTTCTACCAATGCACCGGTATTTACATAAGAGCTTTCTCTGACAGGTGTATAAATATTCTCGATTTCCCAATCAGCCAATTTCAGAGCGTAAGGCGCCGCCGCCTTGCGGATTTCAGATTTCAACTCACTAACGCTTTTACTATTAGTTGGCTGGAGCGGAGTACCCCCGGCACACCCGGCTATCACAATGAGCAACGAAAATAAAATCGCAACGATATTTTTAATCGCAAACATAGACGACCCTTGCCAATTCAGTTCTAACCACTTGAAATTACGCCAGTAAATTTTTCAAGTGATGCACACCGGCTTTTCATTATTCATTCTTTATTTAAATCACCGGCTTTATTGTGCACTAAAATGGCCTTCAATCAAAATTCATTCGGCTGCCCGGTAAGCATTTCTGCTTAATACTTTACTATTATTTATGCGCTTTTGCGCATAATTAGATTAGGCCAAGTGACGGATGGCTGCTTTCAATATTAATGCTAAATTTAAAGTGAACAACAGAGATCAGTGAAACATGGAGGTTACGACAATGTCTCAGATGATTGAAAAGACGCAGACAGGGAAAGAGGTTTCCCAATTCAATTTTTGGTCTGACAAACAGCCCTGCTGGGAAAAATGTCATTGTCCCGAATTAATTAAAGCTGAATGCCCATCAACCAAGTATCAGTTTCTGCCTTGCTGGGAAATTGAGGGCACATATTGCAAACTTGATGACCACGGTTCTACCGGCAAAGACACCAGCATTTGCGAAGTCTGCCGCGTATATAAGAAATACGGCAACGGCGAACCCATCAAATTGAAGCTCTATGGTAAGGGATTGAACACCCATATCGCTGAGATCGAAAAAGTAATGCGCTAGACTTATTTCAGTTGCAATAGTAAAAGGACGGCCTTTCAGGCCGTCCTTTTACATTTATTTTAAGCCCGTCCATCAAATGTGACTTTCATTACTTCCATAGTTCGAAAAATTGCTATAATTGTTTCACAGTAAAAGAAAGATAATTATATTATAAATAAAGGGATAAGAGTTCAGTGGTGAGGTATGGCAGTATTTTTCAAAGAGGGTGAGCTTTACAGGATAGCGGCCGAGATGGAGAGAAGCGGGCTTGCCTTCTACTCCCAGGTTGCCCGGCAGGCGAAGGACGAATCAACTAAAGCTGTTTATGCTTATCTCATAACGTCTGAAAAAAGACATCTGCGCAAGTTCAATAGTCTATTTAGTCACTCTGCAAAATCAAGTAATCCTGAAAGTTATAAAGGAGAATACCGGAATTATCTTGCAGCATTGCTGAAAGACATGGTATTTTCATCCTCAGCACTGGCGCGAAGTAGAGCATCCAAATCAAGCGCCCGTACGGCTTTAAACACCGGTATCAAAGCCGAGAAGGACTCGATACTATTTTATTCCGGTCTTCTTGACCTGGTTCCAGAGGAAAATAGGACCGCAGTGGAGATTATTTTGGCGGAAGAAAAACGTCATCTGAAACGTTTAATGGACTACAAATATAAATCCGGCTGTTTTAAATAGCAATGAATATCCAGGGCAAACACACTATAAATATGCAGAAAGACCGGGGACAACCCGGATAAGCAATTAATATTTCTATACAGAGGGATAATATGAAAGATGCACAAACCGGCATTATAGAAGCATTAAAATACGCTATCCAGATGGAGTTGGACGGAAAGAAATTCTATACCCTTTCGGGGAAGGAAAGCTCTAATAAAATTGGTAAGGAGCTTTTTCCCTGGCTGGCCGAGCAAGAGGATTTTCACCGGAAGAGATTCGAGGAAATCTATAAACTTATAGCCCAAAAGAAGGGCTGGCCAGTGACGCCTGTGAAACCGGATAGGAATCAGACGTTCAGGACCCTCTTCGACGAGGCTATTCGCAATATAGGGACATCTATTAAGGTACAAAAAAGCGAGTTTATAGCGGTTGAAAAAGCCCTTGAGATGGAAATTAAGTCACGCAATTTTTACACAGAAAGAGCCACTACGGCTACATCGGATATCGAGAAGAATTTTTTCAATGCCATCTCTGCAGAAGAACGGGGGCATTATCTTGCATTAATTGATTATAAAGAATATATGTCTGATCCTGAAGGATGGTTCACCCGGACTGAGCACCATTCATTAGATGGGAATTAGTTCCGAGCTTTGCATTAATCAAAATATTTTGGGAGAAGATTTTATGGATTTGGAAACACTGCATTATCTGACTTATGGACTTTATGTTGTATCGTCATCCAAAGAAAACAAGATGAACTGCCAGATAGCCAACACTGTCATGCAGATTTGCTCCAATCCGCAGATTATTTCTGCTGTAATCAATAAGAATAACCTGACCCATGAATATATATCCGCCAGCAAAGTATTCACTGCATCAATCCTATCAATAGATACGCCGATAAAATTTATCGGCAGCCTGGGATTTAAAAGCGGGCGCGATACAGATAAATTTGCGGATATAAAATATAAGGCGGGTACTACTAAGGCTCCTGTTGTGCTGGATTATGCGCTGGGCTACCTCGAGGCCGAGGTCATCAATCAGGTTGACGTTTATACACACACTATTTTTCTCGGCCAGGTCGTTAATGCTGAGAAAATCAGCACTGGAGAACCCATAACATACGCATACTACCAGCAGGTCAAACGCGGTACAACACCCAAAACCGCCCCTAGTTATATTGAAGAAAAAAAAGAGGAGAAACTTAAAATGGATAAATACGAATGCAGCGTCTGCGGGTATATCTATGATCCGGAAAAAGGCGACGCCGACGGTGGAGTAAAACCCGGAACCAGGTTTGAAGACCTGCCGGACGATTGGACATGCCCTGTTTGCGGCGCAAGCAAAGATCAATTTAAGAAAAAATAGCGGAGGATATTATGAATCGGCTGGAAATCAAACCGGGCATATACAATATAGGTGCGGTTGACTGGGATAGGCGATTATTCGATTCCCTGATACCGTTGCCCGATGGCACAAGTTATAACTGTTATCTGGTGCAAGGCAGTGAAAAAAACGCTTTGCTGGATACGGTTGACCCTTCCATGGACTATGTACTGACCAGCAACCTTGACCAGATGCACATCGAGAAAATCGATTACATCATTTGCCACCACGCGGAGCAGGACCACTCCGGCATGATACCAATGATAATGGAGCTCTATCCGGAAGCCAAAATTGTATGTTCCTCCAAGTGCAAGGAGATGCTTAAGGACCTCCTGCATGTGGACGAAAGCATGATTATTACGGTTAACGATAAGGAGACACTATCGCTTGGAAACAGGACTTTGGAATTCATTTACTGTCCATGGGTCCATTGGCCGGAAACGATGGTTACTTATCTGCGGGAAGATAAAATATTATTTTCCTGCGATTTTTTCGGCTCCCACCTTGCCACATCCAGTCTGTATATTACAGATGAATGCCAGGTTTATGAGTCTGCAAAAAGGTATTTCGGTGAGATAATGATGCCCTTCAGAACTAATATCCAGAAAAACCTCGAGAAGCTGAAGGACTATCAGATCTCAGTTATTGCGCCAAGTCATGGCCCTGCATACAACAGGCCCGAGTTCATAATAGACGCGTATAATTCGTGGGCTTATGACGAACCGAAGAATATCGTTTTACTCCCTTACGTGTCAATGCACGGCAGTACAAAAGACATGGTCGACTATATCGTAGGCGCATTGATCGAACGCGGCGTGGGCGTCAAACAATTTGATCTGACGGTGACGGAAGCAGGAAAACTGGCAATTGCCCTCGTGGACGCGGCGTCGCTCGTTCTTGCAACACCAACTGTCCTGAGCGGTGCTCATCCACTTGCAGCCAACGCGGCGTTTTTGGCTAATGCGCTTCGCCCCAACTTGAAATTTGCCACCATCATAGGTTCCTATCTCTGGGGCAGTAAAGCTGTCGAACAGATCACAGGCATGATTCCCAATCTGAAGGTCGAGTTGCTGGAGCCTGTTTATATCAAAGGCAGTCCAAAAGAAGAGGACTTTAAAGCCCTTGATAAGCTGGCAGATACGATAGCACAGAAGCACAGGGAACACAGTTTCCAATAGTTGCGGAAGGAGGGCCGATATGACTTACTGGATGTGTGATAAGTGCAGCTTCGTTATCGAAGCATCTAAACCACCTGACCCATGCCCCAGTTGCCAGATGAAATGCGCATTCAACGATGTCACCTGCTACACACCGGAGTGCGGTGGAATCGGTAGCCTCGACTCCAGGTTGGTAGCGCAACGCGTGATGAAAAAGGAGAAGCCTGGCAAGATCATGCGTTTCAGTGACCTTGTTAAAGGCCGTAATTCGGAAGGAAAAGAAAAACACATTCCTTCAATTGAGTTGATGAAAGGACAGGGCAAAGGGGGCAAAGACCTGGTTGAAGTTGTAGTCGGCAGAGAAGCGCCCCATCCAAACACGCCTGAACACTATATTGTATGGATACAGCTATTTGGAGTACTAAAGGATGGGCACGTCCTTGATCTTGGACGGGCAGTATTTAAACCGGGCGTCGATAAACCCGTGTATTCCAAGGAAATTGACGGATCTCAATTCAACCATCTCTTTTCATTTTCATACTGTAACCTGCATGGTGTATGGGAACAGCACATGGAAATCTGAAGAGGGTTACCGGCAAACCATTTTGTTTGCCCGGCTTCTAATAAGAAAACATAATTATATGGCTGGCAGATTGGAGTTTAGAGCCATTAAAAAAGGAGGGGAACATGGCAATTGATCCGGTATGCAAAATGGAAGTAGACGAGAAAAAAGCACCGGCGAAATCACTTTACAAGGGAAAGATGTATTACTTCTGTGCACCCGGTTGTAAAAAGTCTTTTGACTCCGATCCCGAAAAATACCTGGCGCCAAAGAAGGAAACACCGCCTCATTAGATAATTGGCTATCTTGTTAGCTTTATATTGCACTCAGACTGCAGAAACTGGAGGAAACATGAAAAAAAACGATATTGTTAATCTGCTGAACAAGGATATCGAAGGGGAGCATGCAGCAATCATCCAGTACCTCATGCATAGTTATTCTATGGGAGAGGGAGAACTGGCCTGTGAAATCGAGGCAATTGCACGGGAAGAAATGCGTCATCTCGATTTTTTAGCAGATACAGTCGTAGAACTCGGAGGTGTTCCCAGCTTTAAACGGGGTGATATGCGTCTTACAGGAAAAAATGTGTCAATCTGGATGAAAAACGACGTTTTGGCCGAGGAAGATGCAATCGCAATGTACCAGGACCATATCAAAGCTATTGATGATTCCAAAATCAAGCGTTTGCTGGAACGCATCCTGTCTGATGAAAAGTCTCATCATGGCGATTTCCAGCATTTTGTAAAAACAGTTAAACGGGACGGCCTGAAAGACATCAGGGGCAATAAACGGGACAATGTAACGGCTATTCTCGATTGGGGGATAGAGCACGAATATACTGTCATACTCCAATATTTGCTACATTCATACCTGGCACCAAATGAAAAAATGGGGAAAGAAATGCAGGACCAGGCGATCAATGAAATGCAGCATCTGGGATGGCTATCTGAAAAAATGGTGAGTAAAGGCGGCAAACCCAAGATTGAACATACTAAAATTGATCATTCCAAGCACCCATCAGGCATGCTGAATGCGGATATCAAGATAGAAAAGGAAGTCGCAGCGAAATACGATGCCTCAGCGAAAGAAATCAGCGATCCCAAGCTAAAGAAGCTGTTTGCCAGGATACGTGACCATGAGTTGTACCACGTTAAGGTGTTTACCGATCTTAAGAAGACTCTGAAAGAATAAAAATATACAACGGAGGACGAAAATGCCATACGAAGCAAAAGACTATGCCAAACTACTGGGGATGGAAGGGTTCAGTGACACGCTGCTAAATAACCATTTCACTCTATATAAGGGCTATGTGACCAATACTAATAAGGTAATGGATACCCTGGCTGCGATGTTGAAAGAGGGGAAGACCGCAACTCCTGAATATGCCGAATTGAAAAGGAGGCTTGGCTGGGAATTTAACGGGATGAGGTTGCACGAGTATTATTTTGAAAATCTTGGAGGCAAAGCACCTTTAAATAAGGATGGAAAGCTGGGTAAATGGATTGCAAGCAATTTTGGGAGCTACGATAACTGGTTAGCCGACTTCAAAGCCACAGCAGCGATGCGCGGCATCGGATGGACCATACTTTACCATGATACCATCGGGGCCAGGTTATTCAACCAGTGGATAAACGAGCATGATACCGGCCATCCCAGCGGCTGTCAGCCGGTGCTGATACTCGACGTCTTTGAACATGCTTTTATGATAGATTACGGCCTTAAACGCGCCGACTATATAGAAGCGTTTCTAAAAAATATTAACTGGGCATCAGCTGAATCTCGGATTAAATAGCTTATTCCCGGAGGTGAAAATGGGTACGTTTATCGTAGCCGGAAACAAGTCAGACGTTCCGGTCGGGGGAATGATTGCGGTCAATCTGGAAGGGACAGTAATCCTGCTTGCTAATGACGGTGGCAACATATATGCAATAAACAACAAATGTCCGCATCTGGGCGGGAATCTGTCCAAGGGGACGCTTAACGGCACTATTGTCACTTGTCCTGTCCATGGTTCGCAATTTGATGTCACTACAGGTAAAAACGTACGGTGGCTCAAAGGGACTGGCATCACAACTTCACTGGGCAAATTGTTAAAAGCGCCCGCCGATGTTATGACATATAAAGTTAAAATCGACGGGCATCAAATCCTAGTGGAGGTATGAACACACCACAAATTTATGCATCTTATTATTAAATGATGTTTTACAAGCTCAGGTTTAACCATGACACCTGAAATTAAGAGTAGTAGATTCTTCAAGACGTTGTTGATCTTTGCTATTTCAACGGCGGCAGTTTTACAGGGTTGTACTGGTTCTATAAATACGGAAAAAGCCAGGGAACTTGAGGCCGCTGAAATAAAAGAGTATCAGGGAGAGAAGCTTGGATCAATAACTGATTTTAATGAGAATTCCATTAAAGGGCCACAGTATGTGGATATATCTGCATATCGCCTCAAGATAACCGGACTTGTAAATAAACCCATGTCCTATACTTATGACGATGCAATAAGTAAACACCAAGCCTATACCAAATTATTGACCATCAATTGTGTCGAGGGATGGTCCGTAAAAATACTGTGGGAAGGACTTCAGCTTAAGGACCTTCTGGATGAGGCTAACGTGAAGCCCGAGGCTAAGGTAGTAATATTTCATGCTTATGATGGATATACTACCTCTCTCCCGCTGCAGTACATACTTGATAAAAACCTTTTACTTGCCTACAAAATGAACGGCATTATTTTACCGCCTGAAAGGGGATACCCCTTTGAGCTCGTCGCGGAAGATAAATGGGGTTATAAATGGATCAAGTGGGTTAACGAAATTGAACTATCGGATAATACAAACTACAAGGGATACTGGGAAAGCTCCGGTTACTCTAATGACGGCAGCCTGGACAAACCTTTTTTAGACAGATGAATTAAAATGAGTGCTAAATGGGCCAGGTGGTTAAAAACCATCATACAAATCATTCTGTTGTTACTGATAATTACCTACGGTGTTTCGGGTTATGGAATATCGGAATCGCGGACGATAGAAATGCTTACTTTTGGATTAATAAACAAGCCATTTTCTTTTCAACTGCACAACAGTCTGGTAATTCCATTCATTATTTTTCTTTTACTGCACATATTTTTTAGACCGCTGTATAATTTGTTCTGTAAAACCAGGAAATAGCCAATTAACCTAATAATAAATCTGGAGGCATCTTGGATTTCAATATTATGGTAGCCGGCGAGGCGGGGCAGGGAGTCCAGACAATTGGCATTATTCTGGCACGGGCATTTGCCCGATTGGGCTGTCATGTATTCGCTGATCAGGACTACGAATCCCGGATAAGGGGCGGCCATAATTTTTTCAGGATCAGGATCAAAGATTCGCAAGCATTAGCCATCTCTGAGCCCTTAGATATTCTTGTCGCTCTAAACAGGGAAAGCCTTTCTATGCATTGCAATGAGCTAACAAAAACCGGTATCGCCATTTCAGATGAATTTAGAGATCCCGATCTTTCCCGTCAATATAAAATCATACCTATGCCCCTTAGTGGACTAGCCGAAGAAAAAGCCGGTGACAAACGCACGTTCAATTCAGTCGCTGCCGGAGCAGCGATGGGATTGGTCGGATTCAATTTTGACCTCCTGTCAGCTGTAATTAAAGACTATTTTACACAAGAGCTGGCAGAAAACAACATTAAAGCAGCTCGGGCCGGTTACGAATATGTACAACAGCAGACAATGACTAATATCAAATCCGATCTCTCCACAGTCATTAAAAGTAGCAGATTGTTAATCAATGGGAATGATGCCGTAGCAATGGGTGCATTAGCGGCAGGCTGCAAATTTCTTGCAGCTTATCCTATGACACCCTCAACCCCAATTATTGAATTTATGGCCGCATATGAAGCGGATTTCAATACCGTAGTATTTCAACCTGAGGATGAAATTGCCGCAGTTCACATGGCAATTGGCGCATCATATGCTGGGGTCAGAGCAATGACCGTAACTTCCGGCGGCGGTTTCTCACTTATGACAGAAGGGCTCGGCTTATCAGGCATGACAGAGACCCCTCTAGTAATTGTACTCGGCCAGCGGGCCGGACCTGCCATCGGCCTTCCAACCAGGACCGAGCAAGGTGATCTGCAATTTGCCATCCATGCTTCGCATGGCGAGTTCCCCAGAGCCATATTTGCACCGAGTACTGCCGAGAATGCATTCTGGTTGACTATCAAAGCCTTCAATACCGCTGAAAAGTACCAGGTGCCTGTTATTCTGCTTACCGACCATTATCTGGCCACATCATACTTCACAGTAGATAAATTCGATACATCGGCCATTTTTATAGACCGCGGTTTACCCCTTAATGAAGAGGAAATGGGTAAGCTATCGGAATATAAAAGGCACAGGATCACTGGCTCCGGTATCTCGCCGCGGGCTTTTCCGGGCTTGAGCCAGGCTTTGGTAGTGACAGACTCCGATGAACATAATGAAGAAGGGCACCTTATCGAAGATGCAGAAACAAGAGTGAGGATGACAGATAAGCGCCTGAAAAAGACATCAGCCTTACGAAAGGACATCGCCTTTCCTCTAATATACGGCCCCAAATCGGCAAATATCACCCTTGTCGGATGGGGCAGTACATTTGGTCCTCTATACGAAGCATCAACTTTCCTGCGCAAACAAGGTGTAAATATCAATCTATTGCACTTTACGGAGATATGGCCCTTTCCCACACGTGGAGTCAGCAGCCTGCTCATTAACTCAGACAAAATATTTATAATTGAAAATAATGCTACGGGCCAATTCTCAAACCTGTTTATATCTAAAACAGGGTTGAAAGTACATTCCACTATCTTGAAATACGATGGCCGCCCGTTTACTTCTGATTATATTATTAAGGAATTGAGCCGGGAGCAATTATAATGGCTGTTACTCTCAATGATTACGCAGGCTTGCAACCTGCATGGTGCCCGGGCTGCGGCAACTTCGGTATATTGTCAGCCCTCAAAATGGCGCTGGTTGACCTCGGTATCCCGCCGCATAAATTGCTTGTTGTATCCGGAATCGGTCAGGCCGGCAAATTGCCACATTATATGAAATGCAACACTTTCAACTCTCTGCACGGGCGCCCCGTACCTGTAGCTGTCGGCGCCAAAATTGCCAACCGTGAATTAGTCGTAATAGCGGTCGGCGGCGATGGCGACGGCTACGGTGAAGGAGGCAACCACTGGATACATTCCATGCGCCGAAATCACGATATTACCTATATGGTGCACAACAACCAGGTTTATGCGCTGACCAGGGGGCAGGCTTCGCCAACAAGCGGAGCGGGCTTCGTCTCAAAAACAACCCCCGAGGGAGCGCCTGCGCCTATTAATCCATTAGCCCTGGCTGTAGCCAGCAATACAAGCTTTATCGCCCGTGGATTTGCAGGAGACGTGGAGCACCTGGCCGGATTGATTAAACTGGCAGTTAGCCATAAGGGATTTTCGTTCCTGGACATTTTGCAACCGTGCGTCACGTTTAATCACGTTAATACATATGAGTGGTTCAAGAAAAGAGTCTATAAGCTCGATGCGGATAAGAACTACGACCCTTCTAATAAGCTGGCCGCATTCGAGAAAGCGCAGGAATGGGATGAGCGTATTCCTTTGGGCATAATTTACAGGAAACAACGGCCCACATATGAGGATTCTATACTTGCCCTTGCCGACCTGCCTCTCGTAAAGCAAAGTATCGAGCCCGCACGCGTAGAGAAAATGATGGCCGATTTCTTGTAGGCTGTGAAGCCCGACTTTTTGACGCGTAGCTTACTTCCTCCATATAATAATCCAGCGGTTTTTCCAGAGTTGCCCTAAAATTATCGAAAAGAGGCTCAAATGTCATACCGTTATTTTATTAAAGCGTTTATACTCATAACTTGTGTTTTCACAGGCGTTTTTTCTGCCTGCTCATCCCAAGCTACTCAGAATACAAACTTCGACCCTGCAAAAAAGTACGCAGCATTCGCAGTAGTAAATTTGCCAGCTTCCGCCAGTATCCTCGATAATGCCAAACGACAATCAACGGTAGACGGGTTAGAGATCGGACCCATAGAATATTACAGCTCGCAAACGAAAGACTTTGACCCCATAGCCAAAAAGTTAACCATAAGCAAACAGATCACAGTAATATGGGTTGTCGGGGGACTGATGGACGTTCCTGCTATGAGAAAGAGCGCTGCAAAATTCGGCTTTGCGGGTAATGTCAGGTTTATGCCAGTATCCGGCCAAGCTGTTCCCGGTCAGTGAAGCTGTTCATTAACACTGCGGGATTTTCGGACTACAGTTAGCTTCAGCCCATCTATAGAGGCAACGATTACCTCTTCTCCTCTCTCCATGTTCTCATCAGTTCCGGACGCTTGCCATAGCTCCCCACACACCCGCACATATCCTACAGGATTTAACGCACGTTCAACTATGCCTGTGCTGCCAATAATGGATTCAGGTGAATTTACTGCCTCATATAGTATCGTAGGATGCCCGATACGATACATAAAGTAAGAAAAAACGATGAAGCCTGCAAGCACTAAAATGACCACCCATAAAGGTATCACTATCCCAAATAGCGGCATCAACCACAAAAATAGAGCGGCAATGCCAGCTTCTTCGATAACCGTGCATATTATCGAATATACTGTATGCCATCGTGCCGATTTCTTTTTAGCCAATCTCCATTCCTTCGATCGATTTTTTAATCCGGATATGATTATGTCATAACTGCATGCACGGGTAAAGACCGATACAATGTTATCTGCGCTAAATGATATAATCTCCGTAATAGGGACTATGCGAGTGGAATTTCGATGGAACGAACCGACAGCGTAACACAAAGAATCGCCGACCTAAGGCAGCAAATCAATTATCACAATAACCGCTATCATGTTCTGGACAGTCCGGAAATCAGCGACGCCGAATATGATGCCCTGGTCCAGGAACTTAAAAAACTTGAGGAAGCACACCCTGAACTCATCACCCCTGACTCTCCAACTCAACGGGTCGGCGCTGAGCCGGTACAGGCTTTCGGAGTCGTAGTACATCCACGTCCGTTGCTCAGCCTGTCAAATGCATTTACCGACGAGGACTTAGATAATTGGTTCAACAGGATATCCAACCTTGTACCAGGGCAAAAATTCGATTTCGTCTGTGAGCTAAAGATAGATGGGCTAGCAGTTGCGCTTACTTACGAGAAGAGGATATTGACTATTGGCGCCACCAGGGGCAACGGTTACCAGGGTGAAAACATAACACAAAATTTAAAGACAATAAGGAGTATCCCCCTTTCCGTGCCTTCAGACGCTCCGCCCCGTTTCGAAGTCAGAGGAGAAGCCTATTTACCGAAAAAAGGACTTAGAAAACTCAACGAGGAGAGGGCGCGGGACAGGCTGTCTCTTTTCGCCAATCCACGCAATGCCGCTGCTGGCTCGGTACGCCAGCTTGACCCTAAAATAACGGCGGACCGGCCCATGGATATTTTTGTATACGCACTCGGATGGGCAGAGGGGAAAGAAATGCCGCTCACACATTGGGACATCATGCAGTATCTTAAATCACTGGGCTTCAAGATAAACCCGAATATGTCCCGCTGCCGCAATCTTGATGAAGTAAAAAAGTATTACCACAAATGGGTGGATCTGCGCGAACAATTACAGTACGATGCGGATGGAGTCGTCATTAAAGTTAATTCCATCGCTTTGCAAGAAGAACTCGGCTACGTTGGCCACGACCCGCGATGGGCTATCGCCTACAAGTTCCCTGCCGTTCAAGGCACAACCCGCCTGCTGAGTATAGGCATCAATGTAGGCAGGACTGGAAGCCTCAATCCCTTCGCAATTCTTGAACCTGTAAATATCGGCGGAGTAACGATCGAAAGAGCTACGCTTCACAATGAAGATGATATCCACCGCAAAGACATCCGCATCGGCGATTGGGTATTGATCCAGCGGGCTGGAGAGGTCATACCTGAAATAGTCGAACCGATTGTCAGCAAGCGCACCGGAGATGAGCAGGTTTTCCATATGCCTAAGATCT
>Ga0182011_10001881_pt1 | contig 18170 bp, 11 predicted proteins | sample 711E1DmetaG_FD_120481 | JGI IMG/M metagenome (GOLD analysis project Ga0182011, IMG submission 120481) | Permafrost microbial communities from Stordalen Mire, Sweden - 711E1D metaG | ecosystem: Environmental > Terrestrial > Soil > Wetlands > Permafrost | place: Sweden: Stordalen | collected... | reverse complement strand
CCAAAGGGTTTCATCAGGTAATCCACCACATCGAGTTCAAATCCCTGGAGGGCAAATTCGGCGTAAGCAGTAGTGATGATCACCAGCGGGGGATGTTTCAGGCTTCGTAAAAACTCCAGGCCCGACAACTGAGGCATGTTGATATCGAGAAAAATCAGATCGATACGCTGTTCTTTAAGGATTTCGAGCGCTTCCAAGGCATTATTGCATTTCATTACAATTTCCAGGGAAGGCACATCCGCGATATACTTTTCAAGGACCCGCTGAGCCAATGGTTCATCATCGATGATAAGGCATTTAATGATCATTTAGCTTGCAGACTAAGTTCAACAGTATAGACTTCCCCGGAATCAGAAATTTTAAGTTCATGTTTCGACGGGTAGAGCAGATTCAGCTGTTTCTTGACATTTTCCAACCCGATCCCTTCCTTTATAGGAAGTTTCTGTGAAGAGGATTCGAATTTGCTGTTCGTGGCACTAAATATCATTTTATCCGGGCTTGTCAGATCGAAGGCGATGCGGATAAATGAGGGTTTGTTCCGGTCTTTGGCAACATGCTTAAAGGCATTTTCAATAAAAGGGATAAACAGCAACGGGGCTATTTTTATTTCCGGATGGTCCCCCTTAATGTCGACATTGATATCCAGGTTTTCATCATTTCTCATTTTTTGGAGATAAATATAGTTTTTCAGAAATTCCAGCTGACTTTCCATAGGAACATAATCTTCTTTTGTCTCATACAGGATATACCGCATGAGCTCAGAAAGACGGAGGATCAGCTCGGGAGCTTTTTCCGATTTGTCCAGGCTCAGGGAATAAACGCTGTTTAATGTGTTGAAGAAAAAATGAGGATTGATCTGTGCCTTTAAAATCCGTAACTCGGATTCCACTTTTTCCCTTTCGATCTCCTTGATTTTTAGGTCGGCATCCTGCAGCGCTATTGAATCACGCGTAAACTTAATAAGGGTTGATATTACCAGGAAAACAAGGACAAGAATGAATTCAGCGACGACTTCGTTGAGAAAATTGGGATGCTTTTCTTCAAAGGCCATCGAAACAAAATAATTCAGCCCGATAAACAAGAAGACATTAAAGATTTCTAGCAGGGTAAATAAAAAGAACCTGCGTTTATTAAAAAATTCAGGTAGCAGCCAGAGGAGATTGATGTATACCGAAACAGCAATAAAAAGAAGGGTAATCAGGATGTCTACCGCCGTTCGAAAATCCATGGCCTGTAACCTGAAATTTCTTGTATAATAGATCAGGACCGTGAAGAGTACCAGGCTTAATAACCAAAAGAGGGAATGTGCCAGGATACTTCCAAAACGGATGTTGCGAAGGGTGGTAGATGCCATTGGGGTTCAGTTCTTATAACTCATTCAAAGTTCCTAAAAATCTGTAAGATATAAAAGGAATTTAGATATCTGCTTCATTTTCCCTGACCAATTCCTCTTTTCATTCGTCAAACAGGAAAAGGTATTAGGCTGTAAAAGTAACCCGGTTATCGAATATTCTTTGGTTTGATCAAAAAAAATTGTCCCTGCTGATTATTGTCCGTAATATTGCAAATTGATTATCATTATTACCCTGATAAATTCCTGAAATCACCTAAACCAGATTGTATTATGACGCCTGAAATTTTAAATAATTTAAACAGACAAATCCGACGTGTTATGAACAAATTGAAAACAACTTTGATGCTGTTGATCTTCTTCCTTTCCTTCACAACCCGAATGTTTGCAGGAAACCCGCCGGATGAAGGAATGTGGTTGCCCATTTTGCTGGAACGCCTGAATTATGTGGACATGGAGAAAATGGGACTTCACCTGACCGCAGAAGAATTGTACAGCATCAACCATTCATGCATTAAAGATGCGATTGTTGGACTTTCAAGCAGCGGTGCCGCCAGTGGAGGATTTTTCTGTACCGCAGAAGTTGTTTCGGGACAGGGCCTGTTGTTCACCAACCATCATTGCGGATACAATGCAGTTCAGAATCACAGCACTCCCGAACACGATTATCTTACGAATGGATTCTGGGCGATGTCAACGAAGGAAGAATTGCCGAATGAAAATATGTGCGCCTCTTTCCTGATACGCATGGAAAATGTGACAGATTCCATCATCCCGTTCCTTTCTGATACCATGAAGGAAACTGCCCGCAGCGAAAAGATCCGTGACCTCACGGCAAAGATGAAAAAAAGAGCGGCCGAAAATGGAAAATATGAAGTCAGCGTTAAGGCATTTTATGGCGGAAATGAATATTATCTCTTCGTATTTAAAACGTACAAAGATGTCCGGTTGGTTGGCGCTCCTCCTTCTTCACTTGGAAAATTCGGCGGGGATACCGACAACTGGATGTGGCCAAGACAAACCTGCGATTTTACGGTGTTCAGGATCTATGCAGATTCTGTAGGGAACCCGGCTGCCTACAATGCCAGGAATGTTCCGCTGAAACCGGCCTACCACCTTCCGATCAGCCTCAAGGGTATCAAAAAGGATGATTTTGCAATGATATGGGGATATCCCGGAAACACAAACCGTTACATGACGTCATGGGGGATGGACTACAATATCAATGTTTTTTATCCTACTCTGATTAAAATTTTCGGGAAAGAACTCGAAGTAATGAAAGAAAGAATGGATGTGGATAAAAAAGTTCATATCGATTATGCAGGTGAGTATGCAGGAATTGCAAATACCTGGAAAAATTTTATCGGCCAGTCTAAAATGCTTGTTAAGAACAAGGTGGGAGACAAGAAAAAAGCCATTGAGGACCAATTTACTACATGGTATAACAAATCACCCGAACTGCAGAAGAAATATGGCAATGTCCTGGGTAACATTAAGAATGGATACAGCAGGATGCAATCGGTTGCGATTCCGTTTTTCTTTGCAAACATTGCTGGCAGCGGGTTGGACATTGTGCAGTTTGCCGGGCAGTTCAGCGGCCTGAAATCGGCCCTTGAAAAGAAGAATAAGACCGGGATCAAAGAAGCTTGCGACGGCCTTAAAACATCCGCAAAGGACCATTTTAAGAGCCTTGATGTGGCCATCTCGAAGAAAACGCTGGCCGAATTATTGAAACTCTATTCCACGGATGTGCCGAAGGAACAATTACCTTCGATCTTCGCGCTTATTGAGAAGAAATATCATAACGATTTCTATGCATTCGCGGATGCAGTTTTTAAAACCTCCATTTTTGCAACAGAAGCCAAAACCGATGTATTCCTTGATAACCCGTCACTGGGTGCCATGAAGAAAGATATCATTACCACCATGGCCGAATCGTTCTCGGAATCCATGGGTAAATATTCTTCCTCCTATCTTGAAGCCAGGGCTTCCGTGCAAGTGGGTAACCGTCATTATATTGCCGGACTTCGCGAAATGGACCCGAAACTCGTAAGATATCCTGATGCAAATTCTACGATGCGCATGACCTATGGCCAGGTACTTGATTATTTCCCTGCCGATGCCGTTCACTTTAATTATTATACCACCCTGAAAGGCGTCATGCAGAAAGAAGATCCAAACAATGACGAATTCATCGTACCGGAGAAACTTAAAGAACTTTACAAAGCCAAAGATTACGGCCAGTACGGACAAGACGGTGAAATGGTCACCTGTTTCCTCACCAACAACGATATTACAGGTGGAAACTCCGGAAGTCCTGTCATCAATGGAAATGGCGAACTGATCGGACTTGCTTTCGATGGGAACTGGGAGGCAATGAGCGGGGATATTTCATTTGAACCCGAGCTCCAGCGGACCATTAATGTGGATATCCGTTATGTCTTGTTCATCATCGATAAATTTGCAGGCGATACGAACATCATAAAGGAACTGACCCTGAAGAAATAGAGATTGATCCCTGAAATGAAGCCCCAAAGAATCCGGTATCCTTTGGGGCTTTTTTTATAATTCCTGTCTGAACAGGGCTTTATTCTCAGGATCATTATGGACATCATACAGGTAATAGATCCAGCCCTGATAGATTCTGATCTTCTGCGGAAAGGGATGCCTGAGCGTAAGAATTTTCTTAAGATCCCCTGTGTTAAGGTCGAGTTGATATAAACCGGTACTTGAACTTCTCAGGAAGGTTGTATACACTTTCGACAGATTTTCATCCAAAAATATATCACCAGACCATTTTCCGTCTTTGACCGGCGTTATATTTATCTTCAGTTTATAGGAGAAGTTCCCGTCGGGATCAAAGAATTCGAGTTGTTTCTGAGGAATATCAAAAATACAGATGAAATCATTGACCCGGTACAAGGCAGTCTTCATTGGCCGGTAGAGTGCCTTGTGGATCCAATTCCATTCATCAAAGGAGTTCCTGTCGCTTCCCAGTGCAGGTGGAATTTCTGACTCCATGTTTTTATTTACGGATCTTCCGCCCGGGAGGCCGGCAGACAATTGATATGCATCACCGGGATTTCTGCGCAGCATGGTTAATTTATCCTCATCGGATACCGTTGACAGTGCTCTTTTTTCCTTACTGATCCTGTTGATCCCGTAATATTCAACTCCTTGTCCGAGATCCGTTGTCTTCTTAAAAAACAACACCCGGTCGGTAGAAGCAACACAATTTGAAAGCACCTCAAGGTACTTATCCATTTTATCAGGATGGATCATCTGCAGCATTCCTCCTTGCCTGTATACCTGGTAAACCGAATCTTTCCCCAGGATATGGAGATACCCGATGCAATCGATAAAAAGAGCTATAGGGGTGAAGGGAAGAATGCCGGAACGGGCCATGGTATCACCGGCAAAATTCTTGCAGATCAGTTCCTCCCTTGATGCCCGGTTCCTGTAAACCAATAAATAAATGAAGCCGCTGTCAACTTCATAATCCCTGAGGGTATATTGCTGATCCTTAAAATAGGCTTCGATCCTGTTTGCCCTGATTTCCACTCCTTTGAGTTCCCTGATATCCGAATCCATATGGATGACCATGGAATTGTTTGTCCCGTCAAGTAAAACTTTTTTGGTCTTATAGCCAAGATGGCTCAGTATCATATAGACCGGGATCGTATCGATATAAAATGAAAAAGTTCCTTTCTGGTCGGAAACCGAGCCCAGTTTTGACCTTTCGAATGAAATGTTAACATTCGAAAGGGGAATTTTAGCGGGGCCAAATACCACTTTCCCATAAAAAAACCGGTAATGTACCTGCGATTCCGCTTCAAACCCTGAAAACAGAACCAGGGTCAGGAATATCACTATTAGATATCCTTTTTGCATCGGATGATTGTTGTTTGATCCTGAATTTGTGTTCTTTCCCCTTCGAAAGATAATAAAAAGTATTCGTTTTCCCAGAAGATTATCGATAGTTTTCCCTGTTACATCGAAAAAACATGGCAATCAACAGATTATTCGGCGCTTTGCCTTTATGCACGTATTTTTATACGTAATTTCGTGTAGAATTTTTAATGACAATGAATTCTATATACCTCATCATACGGGAAGGAATAAAAGTTTGAAATGAAAAGGAAATTTAAAATACTGATTCATGTTATTTATTGGTTTTACATGATAAACCAGTTTTTGTACCCCTGGTATATCAATAAGACCGACCCTTACTTCTGGACGGATTCTTCGCTGAGCCTGGCTCTGGGACTGATGAATTTTTACGCCTTTTATTTTACCCTTCCATTCCTGATCAAGAACAGGAATATATTTTTGAGTATCATCACCGGCCTAGGCATTTTATTCGTGATTGCCATTGGCCGGTATTATGTCGAGATCCTTTTTTGGAAAGAAATTATTCATCTCCCCCCCAAAGAAATGGCCCATCCCGACGAATGGTTCTACTCAGGATTAAGATTATCGATCATTTCGGGAGCCTATGCCATCCTGATAAAATTTGCCATCGATTGGTTTGATTCGCAAAAATTGAAAGCTGAACTGGTTAATCAAACACAAGCCAGCGAACTTGCCCTGTTGCGTTCACAGGTAAACCCTCATTTCCTCTTCAATACCCTGAACAACATTTATTCACTGGTTTGTAAAAAATCCCCGGATGCCCCGGAAGCGATCATGAAACTTTCTGCCATTATGCGGTATATGTTGTACGATGCGAATACTGACCGGGTTCTGCTGGAAAAAGAGATCGAATACCTGCAGAGTTTTATCGAGTTGCAAAAACTCCGTCAGCGGACACAGGATTTTGTTGAGCTTTCCATCCAGGGAGATGTCATCGGAAAAACGATTGCGCCAATGCTCCTGATCCCTTTTGTGGAAAATGCTTTCAAACATGGCAGCAAGACAGGCCCATCGCCAGCCATCAGGATCCACATCGTTATCGAGCAGCATCAGTTTCTCTTCGAGGTCACAAACTATCTTAGAAAAAATTTCCTTGCCCCCAGGGATTCACACCAGGGAATAGGGTTACAGAATATCAGAAGAAGGCTTGAATTACTCTATCCTGGAAAATATTCGCTGGAAACCCGGTCGGAAAAAGATCAATATATGATTAAACTTATAATTCTGAGTTAGATGAAGATAAATTGTATTGCTATCGACGATGAACCCCTGGCATTGGATATTATCCGGGATTATGCTTCACGTATCCCTTTTTTAAACCTGGTCAAATGTTTTGAAAATGCATTGGATTCCATAGAATATATCAGAACTAACAGTGTTGACCTTATCTTCCTGGATATCCAGATGGAAGAACTATCCGGGATCCAGTTACTCAATGCCCTGAAGACCCGTCCTTATGTTATATTCACAACCGCCTATGATTCCTATGCCCTCCAGGGGTTTGACCTGGACGTCATGGATTACCTTCTGAAACCGATCTCTTTTGAACGTTTTGTAAAAGGTGTCGATAAGGTTTATGAAAAGATACAACTGGATCAGAAAGGTAACAGTTCACCCGATGCCGTTTTAACGATCTCCCCGGGAGATTCCTTTTTTTTCGTAAAAACCGAGACCCGGATTGAGAAAGTAAGATATGATGACGTCCTTTTTATTGAAGGAATGGGTGATTACTGGCGTATTATAACCACAGCCAAGAGAATCATGAGTCTTCTTAATTATAAAAAACTCGAAGAGCTCCTTCCCCAAAACCGGTTCGTAAGGGTTCATAAATCCTTTATTGTCGCCCTTGATAAAATCGATAGCATCGAACGGAACAGGATCAAGATCGGTGACCGTTTGATCCCGATCAGTGAAACTTACCGGAAATTATTTTTCGACCGTATCGAAAGAAAAAAATAAATATTTCGGAGGCTCTTATTAACGAATGTTCCTGAGGTTTATCTTCATGATCAGCTGACGATCGTAAAATCCATCTGCTTTCGTGGCAGGTCGACTTTTTTTACCCGGATCCTGACTTTATCTCCCAGTTTGAATTGCTGGCCTTTCCTTGAACCGATCACCTGATAATTTTCTTCGTCAAGATAATAAAAATCATCGTAAAGATCCCGCAGGCGTATCATGCCTTCACATTTCGTACCTGCGATTTCTACATAAATTCCCCATTTGCTGACCCCGGAAATGAGTCCGTCAAAGATCTGGCCGACTTTATCCATCATGAATTCTGCCTGCTTATATTTAACCGACATGCGTTCAGCGCTTTCTGCCTTACGTTCCATTTCGGAGGAATGATCGCACATTGCTTCGTATTCTTCTTTTCCCACAGACTTTCCCTTGCTGAGATATTCTTCGAGGAGACGATGGACCATAAGGTCAGGATACCGGCGGATCGGGGAAGTAAAGTGTGTATAATAAGGAAATGCCAACCCGTAATGGCCGATGTTTGTGGTGGTATAGTACGCTTTTGCCATGGTCCGGATTGCAATGGTTTCAACCATGTTTTCCTCCCCTTTGCCTTTGATCTGCTCAAAGAGACGGTTAAAGGATTGTGCGAGGCTCTTCCTGTTGGTGAAGTTCATCTTGTAGCCCAACTTCGTGATGAATTGGGTAAAATTTTCCAGCTTTTCAGGCACGGGCGAATCATGTACCCGGTATACAAATGTTTTTGGTTCAATATTGTTCACCTTTTTGCCTGCCCATTCCGCAACCTTGCGGTTTGCGAGCAACATGAAATCTTCTATCAGTTTATTGGAGTCTTTCATTTCCCGGAGATAGATCTCCAGGGGCTTTCCATTTTCATTAAGCTTAAAACGAACCTCCTGTGTCTCGAAATTGATAGATCCTTTCCGGAACCTTTCTTCCCTGAGTTTGGTGGCAAGTCTGTTCAACGCCAGGATCTCGCTGGTATAATCTCCTTTTTCGGTTTCAATGATTTCCTGAACCTCCTCATAATTAAACCTGCGGTCTGAGTGGATGATCGTTTTCCCAAACCACTCATTGGATATCACTGCATGATCATCCATCTCAAAAACAGCTGAGAAACAAAGCCGGTCCTTATCCGGCTGCAATGAACATAATTTATTGGATAATCGTTCGGGTAGCATCGGGATCACCCTGTCAACCAGATAAATTGATGTACCTCTCAGGAAGGCCTCTTTTTCGATTGAGGTTTTGGGTTTTACATAATAGGATACATCTGCAATATGGATCCCGACTTCCCATTTGCCATGATCCAGTTTCCGGAGAGAGAGCGCATCATCAAAATCCTTTGCATCGGCCGGATCGATAGTAATCGTAAATGTTTTGCGGAAATCTCTTCGTTTGCGGATCTCTTCTTCAGGAATGGCTTCCGGGAATTGTTCTGCTTCTTTTTCTGATGCCGGGGAAAAGGATAAAGGAAATTCAAATTCCGCTAGTATGGAATCCATTTCCACATCATTATTTCCCGGTGTCCCCAGTACATGAATGACTTCTCCAAAGGGGTTTTCAGACTGGGGTGGCCATTCGGTTATTTCGGCAACGACTTTCTGCCCGTTCTTGGCGCCAGATAAATGGGTGAGGGGAATAAAGATATGCACCGGCATGGAAGGGTTATCGGGAATAAGAAATGCGAAGTTCCTGGATACTTCAACCGTCCCCACGAATTGTTTTTTATTTCTTTTCAGGATCTCCACTACCTGGCCTTCCGTTTTCTTACCTTTTCTTTTCGGGAAAAGCAATACTTTTACTTTATCGCCATGCAATGCATGACCGGTACTGGACGCTGAAATAAATATATCCTCGCTTTTATCTTCAGGGATCACATATGCTTTCCCTGTTTGTTTCATATCGATGGTGCCGGTGATATAAGCGGTTCCTTTCTTGGGATAATTACCACTTTTGCTGCTAATCTTGAATTTGCCCCGTTTCGTATCCTCCAGTTCGCCGCTCTGGGTGAGCTGCTCAATAATTGTCTTTACGAGTTCTTTACTCGTTTGATCCGATATGCCAAGACGTGCGGCAACCTGTTTATAATTGAAGGCGCTTAAGGGGTTGGTGAGAAAAACCTCCATCACGCTTTTTACGAACGTATTTGCCCCACTATATTTTTTATTGATCTTTTTCGTCATGCTGCTTTTCACTTCTATGATTCGGGAGTAAAAATACTACTATTTCAGTATCCGGGGTCTTCTCCTGACCGGAGATGAGTTATTAAACAAAAAAAAGAAAGCCGCCCTTTCGGCCGGCTTTCTTTGCAATTAGCCTGTGAAGACCAGGATGAAGAATTTTGGATGTGAAATGAGGAGGGAAATCTCGATAACGTTGTGTTATCTCTGGCGGCGGAATTTTGGATTTTATATAGCTACATATTTTATTCCATCACGATCCCTTCTTCACCCTGGTCTTGTTTGCAGGTTATCTTGAATATCTTTTGTTTTAGTTTATACTCTATTTATTTTCTATTGATTTCTTTGTTTACTGATTATCGCTTGTCCAGACAGACATTGTTGTTGCATAATTTGATTGTGCGGCAACTCCCCATCTCTGGTTATCAATCTGGATTGATAATGTTTGTCCTTCCTGCACGGAGTAAGGTCCGAGTACCTGAGACATATCTAACCGGTAAATGACCACTGTAATTACTGCTCCCTGTGGTGCACTCGTTCCCCCACCATTATTCTGAACATTAATATCCCTCTTTTCATCGGTGTACTTGATAACTCCAATTGTCGGAGTTTCCTGAAAGGTAGCTTTGCCTGCAACAGGTACATTATAAGATGGAATAGGATTCTGTGCCTTGATTGTTGAAGCTGCAACCAGAAGAACCGAGATCATTATGATAATTACTTTTTTCATATTTGGTAATTTTGGGGGAAATTCTTGTTCTTTTATTTGTCCTTATTGTTCTTGAAAAATTGATGGTGTAAAATTAATCCGGCAACAGGCCCTGTGCAATAGAAGGAAACCGTAAAATGAACATGCGGAAAACCGCTATATATTCAATCCCCTAAAAATGTTATATTATTGTTTATCAGCTTTTTAAAATTTAATTTTGGCGTGCAGAATTCACGCCATCGCAAATTTATTTTCGACGGATTTTCAAAAATGTCATTGAAAATCGTGTTAAAATTGTTGAAAAAGAGAGGGGATTGTTAATAACTTGGAAGGAAATGAAAAAAACGGAAAAAAGTTCAGATTACACCCTGCTCAAGGAGTATTTTTACGAGTTCGAGATTATTTTTTGCATCACATTTCTCACGGATGTTCTTGATGGTCTTCTCCACGGTGGAAATGCTCAACCCTTTTTTTTCTGCAATCTCCTGTTGTGTCAGCCCGTTTGAGAGAAAAACGACGTATTCCTTTTGATTTGTGGTAAGGACATACTTCGGATCTGCAAATCCGGAACGGAAGATCTGTTCTCTCTCCGGTTCAATCATACCGGAGAAGACAGTCATCCCGTGGGAAACTTTTTCGAGGGTAGCCTTGATTTCGATTTTTTCCGCATTTTTCAGGAGATAAGCCATGGCCCCTGCTTCAAACATTTTTCGCTGCCATACGGTCGAATCTTCTGAAGTAAACATGACAACAGGCTTTCCCGGGAAGTTTTCCTTCAGCTTTTTAACATTCTGCAGGGGATGGTATCCCGGTATCCAAAGGTCCAGCAGGAAAATATCAAATGTATCCGGATCGGCTTTCGTTACCGCTTCATCCACACTGTTGGCGCTTCCGATGATCTCAATTTGATCGCGTGAAGGGCGGAAAGTATTCCGTAATCCCGTAATGATGACCGGATGGTCTTCAATCGTGAACAGCCTGATCATGAATCATTTTACTTTATACCGTTTTAACTTTTTTCTGTAGCAGTGGAATGATGATCTCCCAGGATGTCCCTTTCCCCGGGGAGGAATTTACTTTTGCCACACCATTCAATAATTTCGCCCGTTCAAAGATATTCATTAATCCCATCCCTTTTTTCTCGATCAGGCTTGCATCGAATCCTGGTCCGTTATCGCCGTACGTTAGGATCAATTCCGTTGGTGTTTTCAGAAAGATCACGCTAACAATGCTTTCCCGGGCATATTTACCGGCATTCGTAAGCAATTCCTGGATGATCCTGTAAGTATGCAGTACAACTTCCTCATTCAATTCAAGTGGTTCATCCGGCATTTCCAGTTCAATCTGCAACCCGGTAAGTTTCCGGATATCATCACACTGACCCGTGATCAGCTCTTCAAATGTGAAATGTTCTAGCATGGCTTTATTCATACGGTGTGATATCAGCCGAATGCTCTTTCCCAGATCCTTGATCTTCCCTTTTATTTCCTCTTTTATTTTATTATCCGGAATATCCAGGTTTTCTATTTCCCCGGTGATGCCCATCACCAGCTGCCCGGTGATGTCATGCAATTCCCTGGCGGTCCTTCCCTTTTCATTTTCCTCCATTTCAATGATCCGCTTTGCAGAAGAAATCTGCTGTACCTGCAGTTTAACGCGATTCCGCTGTTGCAGCCAGAGAATAACAAATATGAACCCGATGATGAGGAATACCGTTATAATCAATACCAACCGCGTTTTCTGCAGGCGGTTTTGCTGCAATAACAGTTCTTTCTCTTTATCCTGTATGGTAACTTCCTTGCTCTTCAGGTCCAGCAGGACCCCCAGTAACCGGACCTGCTCCGAAGCCTGGGTTACATCCGCTGTAACCCTGGCCCTTAAAGCATTTTTCCGCCAGGTATCGGCAGCTTGAAAGTCTCCTTTTTTTACAAGTACATCTGCATAACTATCGCTCAACGTAGAAAAGAGATCATTATTCTTAGTGAGTTTCGCAAGGGGAATTGCATGAAGGACAAGGCAGTTTTCAGCTTCCTGTAAATTTCCTTTATCTATATAACAATAGACCATATTATTGTATGCCAACATTTCTACTTCCGGCAGGTTATGGTTCCCGGATAGTTTTAATGCTTGTTTGAAATAGGACAATGCCGTATCAGGGTTCTGGGCATTGTAACCGATATTGAGCAGGATCCGTGCCATCCCTTCCTCAGTACCACTTTTCTTTTTCAGATAGCTGATGGCCTCTCGTTCCAGTTTTAAAGCCTTAACAGGGTCTTTCTCGAAACGGGCAATACTCCCCAAAGCTACGCCCATTTTATCATAGATCAGGTGTCGCTTTGCGATGATATAAGAAGAATCATACATGATGATGGCATTCTCCTGGTTTTTATTGTCCAGTTCAAGGTTCCCAAGGCCATTGTATGCCCAGGATATAATGGAATAATTTTTTTGTATGCTGGCTTGATGAATACAGGAATCAAACAAATTGATCGCCCTTTTGAAGTCCTTGGCGTCGTAAGAAATACTTCCCAGGAAGTAGAAAATAATGGGCTTAAGGTTGAAATTCCTTGTACTGTCCGACAGTTTCAAGGCTTTATTAAAATAAAAGTAACTCGAATCTATCATGCTCTTGTGGTAAGCCTGCCCCATGAGAACATAGCCATGAATAAGTTCTTCATTGGATTTCAGACTGCGTGCATACCCCATCGCCTTCCTGGCATAACCGATGGAAAGCCTGGGGTTGCTGATGGTTGTTTTTTTAACCAGGGAATCCAGTTTTTGGATCGAATCTTTAAGAAACGAGAGTTTGGACGGATCTATGGGAAGCGGGTTCGCAACTGGTTTTAACGGGAAACATCCAAGAAGGAATCCCAGAAAAAACCCTAGAATTATCGGGTACCTGTATTTCATCCGTAAATTATTTTTACCAATCAGGCCGGATGGAACTTGCAGGGAATTGCACACCTGTTTATTTGTGTTTCGTTCCCAGTTTGTTTCATTTGGTTAATTCCTACGCTAAATAACAAAATTAAATAAAACCTGATAACAATTATAAATATAACTAAATATATTCTTGCCGCTGGTGTTGACACGTTATCTGTGTGTTCTCTTAGCCGGATGCGGGATGATAATCAATTAATGGCACGGAATCCAATAATAATTTGGTATATCCGGATGCCGGAAAATTATAAACCTGATCGGCATCTCCTGTTTCTTCAATCCTTCCTCTTCTCATAACGATCAACCGGTCCGACATGAACCTGACTACGGATAAATCATGGGAAATAAAAATGTAAGTAAAACCGAATTCGTTTTGCAAATTTTTCAGAAGGTTAAGTATTTGTGCCTGATTTGAAACATCCAATGCCGAGACCGACTCGTCACAGATGATTATTTTCGGATTTACTGCAAGCGTTCTTGCAATACAGATGCGCTGACGTTGTCCGCCTGAAAACTCATGAGGATACCGGTAAAAATGCTCTTCACTCAGGCCGACCATTCCCAGCAGGTCTATCGCCTGCTTTTTTCTGTCGCTGCCCTTGCGGTATTGCTCCTGCCCAAGCATAGGTTCCATGATTGCTGCCCCGGCTGTGATTCTTGGGTTTAAAGAAGAATAAGGATCCTGAAAAATGATTTGAAGATCCTTCCTCAGAAATCTGAATTCCGATGGTGTCATCTCCTGTATCTCACGACCTTCATACCGGATTTTCCCGGATTTTATCCGGATCAGCCGTAGGATACTTCTCCCCAGTGTTGTTTTACCGCATCCCGATTCCCCAACGATCCCCAGTGTCTCTCCGTGATATACATCAAACGATACATGATTCACTGCTTTCACAAAACGGTCGGCCTTACCGAAGAAAGTAAAATGGGATGGAAATTCTGTCTCCAGGTCATTAATTTGCAGTACCGGTGGCCCTGAATAAATTTTATCATGACGGTTCCTGCGTTCTGCCTCCGTTTCGATCTCTTTATTCACAACTTGTGGGCTGCCAGAGGCAAGAAAATCTCCTAGCACAGGAAGTTTTTTCAGACGGTTCCCCGGAGTTGGCCTGCAATTTAACAATCCTGCCGTGTAGGGATGGATCGGATTCCGGAACACGGTTTCCGTTTTCCCTTCTTCCACAGCTCTCCCCTGGTACATTACAAGGATACGATCTGCAAAGCCCGAAACCAGTGCAAGATCATGCGTAATGAACAGAATACTCATCCCATATTTTAACTGGAGATCTTTCATGAGCTTCAAAATGGTCTTTTGCACCGTGACATCCAACGCAGTAGTGGGTTCATCGGCGATCAGAAGGCTGGGATTGCACGACATCGCCATTGCAATCATTACCCGTTGTTTCTGCCCGCCGGACAATTCATGGGGATAAGATTCAAATATTTGTTCAGGGTCTGGAAGGTCAACTTCCCTGAATCTTTCTATTGCACTTAGCCTGGCTTCTTTCCGTTTGACTTTCAGGTGCTGGATAATGGTTTCCATGACCTGGAAACCACAGGTAAGCACAGGATTTAAGGAGGTCATGGGTTCCTGGAAAATCATGCCGATCTCTTTCCCCCTAATCTGCCGCATCTCTTTCCTGTGCAGAGAAGTCAGCGGAAATTCATTCCCCTTATGATCCAGGTAAATTATCTCACCATCGGTGACTTCCCCTTCAGGTGAGGGGATCAGTCCTAAAATAGAAAGAGCAGTAACTGATTTTCCTGATCCTGATTCGCCAACAATTCCTAATGTTTCGCCACGGTGAAGGGTAAAACTTAAATCTTTCACGGCCGATAAGCTATTAAGCCCGCTATGAAAGACAATGCTGAGATTTCTTATTTCCAGGATCTTTTCCTGTTCCATGTTTCGGAATTTGTGAATATCATTTCTTCCTCCAGGTATTTATCCGCGGTGAAAAAAAAATTCATCCTACCGTATTACTTTTTCAAAATTAACCGATAAAGAAACATAAAATGAATCAAATGTTATTTATCGAAGATTTTATTTCCTTGATCTTCCCGAAAATTTGCGCAGCCTGCGGTAACAGTTTGTGGAAACATGAAGAAATACTTTGTCTTTCCTGTGATTTCCATCTTCCCAGGACAAATTTTCATCTGGCACTGGATAACCCGGTTAGTCAGTTATTCTGGGGGAGAGTTAAATTTGAAAGCGCTGCATCTTATCTTTATTTTCATAAAGGAAACAATGTACAGCGATTGATACACCGGCTCAAATATAAGGGAAGAAAGGACATAGGGGTTTTTCTGGGGAAGCAATATGGATTACACCTGAAATATTCTCCCTTTTTCAATACAGTACAACGAATTCTTCCCGTACCATTGCACAAGAAAAAACTGATGCAGCGCGGTTATAACCAAAGTGAAGAGTTCGCGATCGGGATCGCAGAATCCATGAACATCCCGGTGGACCGTCATGCACTTTATCGTAAAAAGGCGACGGAAACGCAAACAAAAAAATCAAGGTTCAAAAGATGGCAGAATGTGGCAGATGTGTTTGCTGTCAGGGATCCCGGATCCCTGGAAATGCTTCACATCCTCCTGGTCGATGATGTGATCACGACCGGGGCTACACTTGAATCCTGTATCCTTGCATTGGCGGATATCAAGGGAATACGGATCAGTATTGCAACCATTGCCGTAGCTCCGGCCTAACGGTCACCACCCAATACAACAGTTTTTCTAAAGTGGCTCGCCTTCCCCTGGGGCTGAAATAATTCGATGTTTATGATGTATATACCGATGGCTGCTTTCCGGTTGTTATCATCACGACCATCCCATAAAATTCCATCTTCAACAGAAACCAGCCTGTTCCCGGCAAGATTGCGGATCCGGTTACCGCCTGCATCAAAAATATTAATATTGACAAGGAATCCCGGGCTTTGGGTTTCGAACCGTATCATTACGTTATCATCTTTCCCGTCATCGTCCGGCGTAAACAGAATGGGAGAGATGCTGACCTGTGCGGAAGTTTTTTCGAATGGAAAATATTGGGAATTCTCGTACCCCGGAGTTGCAAATCCTGCGCTTTCCGATGCAGAATGCCAGTTGGTTCTGTCCATTGATGCCAGGCCCGGATTGATACGTTCCAGCGAGATGCCTGCGGTTGAGGTTAAAAGTTCAGAATACATCAGCGATGAATAGGCGACTCGGTCGATAAGGGTCCCGTCATTCTTGGTTGCCACGACAACGTTGTCTCCTTCAGCATTATAGGATGGCATCGCTGCCATCGTTATATAATTAAGCGTGTCACGACAAGTGAATCTTCCGCAAATATCCCCGGCATTCCCCGTCAGTAAAATAAAATCTCCCGGAAAAGCAAGGAATCCGTCCTCAGAGATCGTTTTCAGCTCGGAGGCCCGGTTTAGCGTAGTATCAAATGTTCCCAGGACCAGCCTGGCCAAATCCAGAATTTTTTCCGACCTGTTAAAAAGTTCAATGAATTTTTCACCCCCCGTGACCGGATGGGCAAGAATCTCATTGATCACAATGTCATTGGGCAAAATTGAATCAGGCAATCCGATTTTGACCTTTCTTGTCGTATCCAGTAGGTTCCCGGCGCAATCTCTGCTCTGACCCTTATTGGATATGCTGTATAGGTGATGCCCCTCAAGCGCTTTCTTAAGATGAACCAAAACGGAATTGAACCCCGGGGAGACCAATGAAACAAAATCAATCGCGGGACTCCCATTATCTGCCTGCCACTGATTCGCATCCATCAGACTGATACTGTCCATCGGTTCTGAAAATAAAATCTCAATTATGCTGTCGGAAACAATACGGGCCCGCTTCAGGAAAGGAGATTTGACATCCGGGTTGGACCCATAAACTGAATTGATCATCCCCGGAGTTCCTCCCTTTACATCGACGGATGCTCTCCAGTTTGTACTACAGGCACATGGATTATTAGGATCCATCATCTCCAGCGACCATCCCCCGTTGTCCTTCAGGGGATCCTGGTACCAGTCGATGGAATAGGAGACCGAATGGATGACTTTGCCTTGGGCGTTTTTCAGGAACAGGGTCGTTCCTTCGTTGGAAAGGGTTGAATAGGAAGTGAAAAGATCAACACAGGATCCATACGAATTCATCATGATCCCTTTGGTCAGAATAAGATACCCGTGCGGGGCAATGGAGATATCCGGGAAGGTCTTCGAATAGCTCCCATATTCAAAAGTCCAACCCTTCAGCGAAATAGCAAATCCTGTCCGGTTGTAAAGCTCCACATATTCACTTTCAGGTAGTCCCGTAACTGGTTCCGGATCGGCCATGATCTCGTTTATTATAATATCATATGCCTTCTCTTTATAAAAGGAGAAAGCCATAGAAGTATCTGCCATCAAGTTTCCAGTGAGATCCGGGATGCCGGAAATAGTTAGTGTGTCAGAGGTCCCGGTTGTAAACCCCGGTTCAAATTCCAGCAGGATCTTGTTTCCTTTTTTTATATCGGGTATTGCTGAAGCAGGACGACCGTGCGAGTTTGTAAAATAATGCTGTGTGTTCGTGGCTTCACTACCCTCGATGTTCTCATTGAATACCACGGCCATGTTGGCACTGTCCATCACATTCAAGGAATCGATAACAGGCGGGATCGTGTCTGTTTTTATGGATCCGGCAGAAAACTCATCGAAATAAAATTTAGTAGCATTGCTTGAAGTATATCGACAAAATATCCCGAACCAGGAAGTGGACAGGGTCCCATTATCCTGATAACTTCCTTCCTTCAGATAACTTGTTCCCCCGCTGTCATCCGAAAAAAGTGTCCAGGTTCCGGTCGTATCATGGGTCATTTTAAGGCGCAGAATATTTGTAGAGTGATTGGTGCAGGCATGATCGCCCTGGAAAAGGACCGTTGTCTGTATCCCGGTTTGCCGGACTAACTGGATGCTGTCCCTGGCCCCTCCGATCTGAAGAAAATAACCGTTCAGTGGGCCTCTGAGATCAGGCTGGTCTGAAACAAGATAAACCCGCGCAAAATTATTAACCGAAGTGTTGAAGGAGAGTTTGATCCAGAATGTCCATTCAGTCCTCT
>Ga0182011_10001880_pt1 | contig 18175 bp, 16 predicted proteins | sample 711E1DmetaG_FD_120481 | JGI IMG/M metagenome (GOLD analysis project Ga0182011, IMG submission 120481) | Permafrost microbial communities from Stordalen Mire, Sweden - 711E1D metaG | ecosystem: Environmental > Terrestrial > Soil > Wetlands > Permafrost | place: Sweden: Stordalen | collected... | reverse complement strand
GGGCATCCCATATCCTTGTCAAGACCGAAGATCAGGCAAACCAGATCATGAAGCGCCTTGCTGATGGCGAGGAGTTCGATAAAGTTGCACGCAGGTTCTCCTCATGCCCGTCCGGCAAGAACGGTGGCGATCTCGGGTGGTTCGGCAAAGGGATGATGGTCCCCGAGTTCGAGAAAGTGGCATTCGATGAAGAAGTCGGGAAGGTAGTAGGCCCGGTCAAGACGCAGTTCGGCTACCATGTCATCAAAGTGACGGGGAAGAAATAAGTTTTTGTTTTTTATGGACACGAAATTTTTTCTGGGCATCGGGCTTGCAATAGTCCTCGTCTTTGCCGGCGCAGCAGTATACACGAGCTTTGCGAAACTGCCGATCAATGCCCATACAACGGTCGACCGCGAGACACTCTACCAGGTCTCGACCATCGATGCCCTGATGCAGGGTGTTTTTGACGGGGTCGAGCCGGTCGCGGAGCTGAAAAAACACGGCGACTTCGGGATCGGCACCTTCGATGCACTGGACGGTGAGATGATCGTATTGGACGGTGTTGTTTACCAGGCAAAGGCTGATGGCCATATATATGTGGCCACCGACAACCAGACGAGCCCGTTTGCAACGGTGACGTACTTCGACCGCGATCTTGCCACTACCACTGACAGTCGGATGAACCTGTCCGTCTTCTCCTCGACAATGGCCGGCAGACTCCCTACCGGGAATATGATTTACGCAGTACGGATGCACGGGACGTTCCCCTCCATGAAAGTCCGGGCGATACCGGCGCAGCATAAGCCCTACCCTACCCTGTCCGTGGCGTCAGCAAACCAGTCTGTCTACAGTTATACCAATACTACCGGAACTGTTGTCGGGTTCTATACCCCGGTCTTTTTCCAGGGGCTCAACGTGGCGGGGTATCATCTCCATTTCATCAGCGATGACCGGAAGACCGGCGGGCACATCCTCGACTTTACTGTACCGGCAAACACCACGGTCGAATACGACATTACACCGGAATTTACCATGGTGCTGCCGACAAGCGGTGATTTTACCGGAGTCGATCTCGCAAAGAACCTGAGCGGGGACCTCGCAAAGATCGAGAAATAATCCCTTTTTTCCATAAGGAGAGTTTTTTTGCGATTGAGACCTACAGGATGGGTACAGCGCTTCAGATATGCAAGCAGGAGCATGCCATGAAAATCCACGGGATAAAACAGGATATTATCGCGCTTCTCCTCAGGATGGCGCAGGACAGCCACCCCAACGAGTTCGTGGCACTCCTCCGTGAACGCGACGGGTTGATCGACGAAGTGAATATGCTCCCCGGCACCGTTGTCCGCGAGGACTCCGCATCGCTCTTTTACGACATGATGCCGCTCGATACCCATATTGCCGGCAGTGCCCACAGTCACCCCCGGGGCGCGATCAGCCCTTCCGATGCTGACCTCAGGTTTTTTCCCCGGGCAGGGAAATACCACCTGATCATCGGGTACCCGTACCGGAAGACCGACTGGCGGTGTTTCACTGCCGATGGCGAGCCCCACGAGATGGAGGTGATCGCATGACCGGACGCCGTATTGTTGCAACGGGAACCTTTGACCTCCTCCACCCGGGCCATATCTTCTACCTGGAAGAATCAAAAAAACTCGGGGACGAGCTGTTCGTGATCGTGGCACGCGATGCGAATGTAAAGCATAAGCCCCACCCTATTATTCCTGAAGACCAGCGCCTTGCCATGGTTGCTGCACTGAAGCCGGTGGACCATGCAATGCTTGGCGATCAGACCGATATGTTCCTGCCGATAGAGAAGATCCGTCCGGATGTTATCACGATCGGGTTCAACCAGATGTTTGAGGCTGAAACCTTATCCAGGCAGCTTGCCGCGAGAGGACTGACGCCGGCAATCGTGCGCATCGGGAAATTTCCCGGAAACGATCTCTGCAGTTCCCGCCTTGTCGTCCAGCGGATCATTACCAAACGGGGCCACGACCACCACCACATTCCGGAAAAAGAGCAGGAGTCCTGAACCGGTTCGTCCTGGACAGCTGGAAACCTTATCCATTCCGGCCATGATCCTTCTTTTATTCAGGTGGCATAGGGAGACAAACATGCTTGCGGAGATAGAATCTATAAAAGCACAGGCCCGGAAAAAGGGTGCAATTGCGAAGGAGATTTCTCCGGATGACATCGTTGTTTCACCATGGGTACGGTTCAAGTGCCGGTACGGCTGCAAGGGGTACGGGAAGCACCTTGGCTGCCCGCTTTATGCACCGTCACCAGATGACACCCGCCGCATAGTGGACGAGTATTCTTCAGGCCTCCTTCTCTGGTTCGAGGGGGGGCCGGGCCATGGGGAATTCGATCCCGATGATATTCCGGATGATTTCTACCCGTGGTATGCAGACCTGATACGGTGGGTGAACGGCACCGTACACCTGCTTGAGAAGACCGCGTTCTATGACGGGGTTTATAAAGCGTTCGGGTTCGGGGGAGATTCCCTGCATCTGGTGCGAACACCAGCACAGCGTTGCTGAAGAAACTGAAGGAATTGTTGATGAAAATATCTGGAGAAAATGCCGCACATGGACCTCGCCCGCCCCAGCATGGTGGCAGCCGGCATCGACGTCTTTGCCACTGCCCGCAATATCGGCCGGGAACTCGAGCACTATCCCCTGCAAAAATCTGGAGTATGGAAAGATCGTCCACTTGAATATCCCTCCGGTCGGGCTTGTTCTGATCGAGTAGCGGTTACCGGCTCGTGTGGGGCCGGTGCGGGGGCGCCCGTCTCCCGAAATTGAGGATGCCCCGCCGGAGATGACTACAGTATTTTGCCGTGAAGGATCCGACGATCGATGTCACGATGACCATTGCCGCAATGGTGGTCGATACCAGCCCGGTCCCGTATAATGCTGCGAGGGCGATGGAAAATTCTCCCCTGCTGATGGTATTTCCCCAGATCTCAATACCGGCAAGGGCAGATTCATGGATAACCAGCCCGGTAATGATGCCGGAGATGAGCTTGCTCACGATCGCAAGAATACAGATTGCGGCGATCATAAACGGGTCTGCCCCCCCGGAAAGATCGATAGTGACCCCGAAAAATACAAAGAAAACTACCAGGAAAACGTCCTTGAATGGCCGGGCGTGCTGCTCAAAGGCATCCGGGTCGGTTGTTGCAAACGCTGCGCCCAGCGCTATCACCATCATGGTCTCAGGCACCTGGAGGACGATCGCAAAGGAAGCCGTGGTGAGGACGGCTGCAAACGTGAAAAGAATCGGGAGTTCATCATCACGGTCAAGGATAGAAACAAGGAATTCCTTACCCCAGTGGGCAAGCGCGTAGAGCACGAGAAGCACAAGGGCGATCTTGACAAAGAGGAAGAGCAGGTTCTGGTCGCCGGACGAGATGACGGCGAGGAACAGGATAAGGACGAGATCCTCGAACATCATCAGCCAGATGATCGTCTCTGCCTCGCGCATCATCAGTTTCCGGTTCTCTATGAGGGATGTGATCGCCATTGCCGTGCTTGAGATGTAAAATGCGGATGCGATAATGAGGGATTCCGTAAGGTTGAAACCGAACAGGTAGGCTGCGACGAACCCGATCAGCATATTCACGTTCAGGTCGATGATTCCGCTCGTCAGTACAGCAGAGCGGTTCGCGGCGATCCGTTCAAGTTTCAGGCCAAGGCCCATGAAGAAGAGCAGGAATATCAGGCCCATCTCAGAGAAGAAACGACTGAGCTCGTCAGACTGGACAATCCCCAGGCCGGATTTTCCCAGCAATACACCTGCGAGGATATAGAACGGGATTGGCGGTACCTTGAGGTATTTGGTGATGAGCGCAAGGACAAGGCAGACGAAAAGCGCGATTACGAAACCTTCCATTAATCCACCATAATTTCGCGCTCAAATTTTTTTATCTGGTCGCTCTCCCCGATGACCAGTGCTGCATCCCCCGTCTCGAAGGCAAACGTGGGTGGGGGGTTGATAATATTCTTGTCATGCCGGCATACGGCAATGATGGTGGCTCCCGTCTTTGCACGGATCTGCAGGTCTTCAATGGTTTTCCCGGTAACGGATTTCGGGATATAGAAGGTGTGAACGGTGATACGAAGGTCGGCAAGTGCAGAGAACGCGATCTCAACGCTTTCCTGGTCAGCTTCAATGATAGCTCCGGTAAGAATATTACCAAGCCGCCGGGCCTCGACGGGCGTCATCTCGGCAACGCTCGGGGTACGGCATCCTTTCTGGAGGGTATACATCTGGATCAGGCCGGTCTTTGTGAAAAAAATCGCAACCGTATCTCCTTTTTCGGTTTCAAATTCATATTTTGTCCCGACACCGGGCAGGTTCAATGAGCGGAGAGCCATAGCAGACATTAGAAAAATGATCCCTAAATATATTATGATTGTGTGACGGGGTCCACAGCGGGCCTGTTCCGGACGAAAAACAAAAAGAGGGATGGTTTGCATTCAGGGTTTTTGAGAGGTCGGGAGGAGTGAAGTGCGAGCCGAACCGGCATCTGATTCTTCTTTGGAGGGTAGTACCTCCTCCCCATCTACTCTGTTGAAACAACCGGGAGATAAACCCCGGGCCGGGCGGGGTGAAAGTGACGGGGGGCCAAAAACCCGCCGGAATGACATCATCTGACCACATTTATTATAATGTCAATTGGAGAAACGTTCCTGAGTATTTTCCGGGGGGGGGAGATTTTTAGAACATGACCGTAAACAACAGAATTTCCGGACCGGATGATCCACAGATCCCGGCTGGTCCTTTTAAGGAAGATAACCCTTCATCCATTCAGGAACCATCCCGCCGGCCTGCAGATCTCCGCACACTCATCCAAAACCTGAAGGAGAGCGAAAAGCAGCTGAACGTCCGTTGTTCGCTGCTACAGGCGATTATTGACGGGGCGAATGCTGCAATTTTTTCCGTTGACACCGAATGCCGGTATACGAATTTCAATAAAAAACATGCCGATGATCTCCGGGAACTCTACGGCACTGCAATCCTGGCGGGTGGGAACCTGAAGGAGGCCGTGCGCATTGAAAAGGACTTTTTAAAGATCCATAATCTTATCCGGCAGGCTCTTGCGGGGAAGGAAGGGACTCTCGGTGACTATTTCGGAGACAATGCACGCAACCGCCGGCATTTCGATATCTCGTGCTATCCGGTCTGTAATGATGCAGGATTCATCACCGGTGCAGCAGTAATAGCAACGGATACGACACTGCGAAAACAGAGCGAAAAGGAACTCAGCGAACGCGAGGGGCATTTCCGCCGGCTTGCCGAGGACATTCCGGATCTGCTGTACCGTGTATCCATCCCGGAAGGGAACTATGAATACGTCAGCCCGGTCTCCCTGACATTCACCGGGTACCCGCCAGAGGAATTCTCCCGGAAACCGGGACTGCTGTATGAGATGGTCCAATCGTCAGGAAAAGACGCGTTCGGGAGAATGCAGGAACTCCTCATGAAAGGCAAAAACCCTCCTGCTCTGGAATTCCCGATCGTTCACCGGAACGGGGATGTGCACTGGTGGTTATTGAGGACAACGCTCGTCCGGAACGCTGCCGGTCATCCTGTTGCTTTCGAGGGCGTTGTTACGGACATCACCGACAGGAAAAAAGAACAAACCGCCATTGAGGAGGAAAAAGAGCGGTTCCGCACGATTATTGAGTCGGCTGATACAGGAATTATCCTGGTAGATGCAGAAACACACATAATTGGGGATGCCAATCCCCGGGCCCTGGAGATGATCGGCTCGTCCCGCGAAAAGGTAATCGGAGCAGTCTGCCACCGCTTCATCTGCCCGGCGGAAGCCGGCGGGTGCCCGGTTACCGATCTCAAGGAGCGGGTAGATGAATCGGAGCAGGTAATTCTTGCAGCAGACGGTACAAGTATTCCGGTGCTCATGACCGTTGTTCCTGCAAAAATTTCCGGCAGGGACATGCTCATTGAGTCGTTCATTGATCTAACGGAACAGAAAAAAGCAGAAGACGCCCTGCGGCAGAACGAAGAGCGCTACCGGGCTTTTATCGCCAACAGCAGCGAGGGAATTTTCCGGTTTGCGGCAGATTGCGATATCCCCGTAACCCTGCCTGCCGATGAACAGATCGTCCTCACCATTCAGCATGGGCACATTGCGGAATGCAACGATGCAATGGCAAGGATGTACGGGTATGAGCGGGCCGAAGAACTGGTTGGACAAAAACTTGATACTATTATCAACATGAACGATCCCCGTACGCTTGAGTTGATGCACAAATTCATCCGTGACGGGTATCATGTTACGGATTACGAGACTGAGGAACATGACCGGGCCGGGAATACCCGCTGGTTTGCCAATACGATGAACGGTATTATCCGGAACGGCAGCGTGGTACATCTCTGGGGGGCCCGGAAGGATATTACCGATCGCAAGCGCGTGGAGATGACCCTCAGGGAAAGCGAAGAGCGGTACCGGGAGCTCGTAGAACATTCGATCGACATCATCTATACACTCAGCTTTTCCGGAGAGATCACCTCCGTAAGTCCTGCCGTGCTCCCTCTGCTGGGATACCAGCCGGACGAGATGACCGGAAAGAATATCCAGGAATTCATTAAACCGGAATCCCGACAGCGTGTGCAGGAAGAAATTGACAGGAAAAAGAATGGTGCCCGGTACGATGCCTTCTATGACGTCGATCTTCGGGCAAAGGATGGCCGGTTTATCCCGTTCGAAGTGAATATCAGGATCCGTTCCGAAGGCCGTGACAGCCCTGACATCATCGGTATTGCCCGTGAGATTGCCGAACGGAAAAAAACCGAGGACGCGCTGCGGGAGAGTGAGGAGCGTTTCCGTACTCTTCTCCAGTGCGTGCCGTCCGTTGCCGTGCAGGGGTTCCTGCCGGACTATACGGTGATCTACTGGAACGATGCCAACACGAGGTTGTACGGGTATACGGCGGAAGAGGCGGTGGGAAGGGATATCCGCGAACTGTTCATCCCGGCTGAGATACGGGCGGACGTGACTGCAACCTGCGACCGTATGGCCCGGACCGGCATTCCCGGGCCGTCTAGCGAACAGGATTTCCGGCATAAGGACGGTACGCTGGTGCCGGTCTTTGTCAGCCACGCTGTCGTAAAAATCCCCGGGAAAAGTACAATCCTGTTCTGCATCGGTGTCGACCTGACAGAACGAAAAAAGGCGGAGAACGCCCTGCGGGACGCTGAACGCCGCCTGCAATCCATCCTCGATGTTGCTCCGTTCGGCACGTTTGTCTATGAACTGCACGATGATGGGAATCTTATATTTGTCAGCGGGAACCAGTCTGCCGGCAGGATCCTTGGTACAGACTGCAGCCGCTTTATCGGGAAAACCATCGAGGAGGCTTTCCCTGCCCTTATCCCGATCAATATCCCCGATGCCTTCCGGAAGGTGGCCCGGGACGGGGAACTGTTCCACGATGATGCCATTGAATACAGAACAGAGGGAATAAACGGCGTTTTCGAGGTCCACGCCGTCCCGCTGGCGCAGAACAGGATGACGGTTTTCTTCCGGGATATCTCGGAGAAGAGGAAGGCCGAAGAGGAACTCGAACAGAGCGAGACCCGGTTCCGCGCCCTTATCCAGAACTCCTCAGACATCATCCAGATTCTTGACCAGGAAAAACGGCTTATGTACAGCTCCCCGGCATTTTCCAAAATACTGGGGTTTCCTCAGGGGTTGCAGAACCATACCTGCATCCTTGATCTCGTACATCCTGACGACCGTGACCGCGTTGCGGCTGATCTCAGGGAAGTTTATACCCGGTCAAACCCGGGAACGCCGACCGAGTTCAGGATGGTTACCGCAGACGGGGATTACCTGTATGTGGAATCCGTGGGGGTGAACCTGCTCGGGGTGCCGGGTGTTGACGGCATCGTGATCAACACGCACGCTGTCCACGAACGGAAACAGGCTGAACAGGCGCTGCAGGAGAGCGAAGAGCAGTTCCGTCTTATCTTCCAGCATTCCAATGATGCTATTTACCTTTTTGAGATCACCTCTTCCGGTATGCCGGGGAAAATTGTGGATGCAAACGATGTGGCCGTCCGCCAGACCGGCTTTGCAAGGGAGGACCTTTTACAAAAGACCCTGCTCGAACTCTGTTCCCGGGATCTCTCCCAGCATTCGCGGGCAATCATGATGGAGCTGCTGACCCGCGGGGAGGCGCGGTTCGAAACCGAGAAGATAAAAAAAGACGGCTCGCTCCTTCCTGTGGAGATCAGTGCCCGGCTCGCAAAACTCAAAGACAAGACCTATGTTATTGCCATCTCACGGGATATCTCGCGGAGGAAGCGGGAGGACCGGGCACTCCGGATTACCAACCAGAAGCTCCAGCTGATGAATATCGTAGCCTGGCACGATATCCAGAACAAGGTCACCGGGCTCCGCGGGTATGTTGAACTCTCAAAAGACCTGGTAACGGACGAAAAACTGAAGAAATTCATGGACAGCGAAGAAGACGTCCTCAAGGTCATCTACCGCCAGCTCCAGTATACAAAAGAATACCAGGAGATGGGTATCCATCCCCCGCAATGGGTGAACATCCCGCAGGTGCTGCGCATGATCGTCTCCTTCAGGGAGATCGGGTCCCTGAAATTCAGGATGGATATTCACGACCTCGAGCTCTATTGCGATCCGGTCATCGAGAAAGTGTTTTCCCACCTGATTGAAAATACACAGAAACATGCAAAAAAAGCAACAGAGATCCATATCAGCTGCCGGGAAACAGCCGACGGCCTGCAGCTCATTTACGAGGATAACGGGGTCGGGATCCCTGAGGAGAGGAAAAAAGATCTCTTTATACGCGGTGTCGGGTCGGCAACGGGTTTTTCCCTCTTCTTTGTCCATGACATCCTCGAGATCTCCGATATGACGATCCAGGAGAACGGGGAACCACAAAAAGGAGTGCGGTTCGAAATTTCTGTCCCGAAGGGGCTTTACCGGGCGGCCGGGGGGGACCGGAACAATCACCCATAACTTTCCCGTAATCCGGCACGCAGGAAAAAAACACAAGACATAACTATTTTCCCTAAAGATTTCCTTGTCTATGCGCACGCAGAAGTTCACCATTCTGCACTCAAATGACATGCACGGCGATTTCCTTGCCGAGGTTAGCGGGCAGAAAGGAGAACTGATTGGCGGGCTTGCCCTCCTCTCGGGATATCTCAACAAGGTCCGGAGCGAGGAGGAGAATGTCCTGTACGTGATCGCGGGGGATATGGTACAGGGATCGCTGATCGACTCGGAATATAGGGGTATCTCGACCATCGAGATAATGAACTATCTTTCTCCTGATGTGGCCACGCTGGGAAATCACGAGCTGGACTATGGGCTTGAACATCTCCTCTTCTTAGAGAGAATGGCCAATTTCCCCATTGTCAACGCAAACCTGTACATCAAAAAATACCACAAGCGCCTGATGATGCCCCATATCATCCTCAGAAAAGCTGGTTTTGACATCCTGTTTATCGGCATCATCACCGACAAGGTCATGGACTCGATCTCCCGGGATTCCGAGATCGGGAGTTTCATTTCGCTCGAAGAGGCACGGGCGGAGATCGGCAGGATCTGCGATGCCTACAGGAACGACGACATCGACCTGACGGTGCTTCTCACCCATATCGGGTATGATTCGGACCGGGAGCTCGCGCGGATGCTGGACCCTGCATGGGGTGTAGATATGATCATCGGCGGCCATTCCCACACAATCCTCGAGAAACCGGCCTGCGAGAATAATATCCTCATTGCGCAGGCAGGCGTTGGTACGACCCATATCGGCCGGTTCGATATCACGGTCGATGACGACACCAACAGTATTGTGGACTACCGGTGGCAGCTGGTCGATATTTCCGAGAAGAGTGCGCCCGCCGACCAGAAACTGACCGACTATATCGACACCTTCAGACAGGTCGTCGACCGCAAGTACAACACTGTCATCTGCAGGTTTGCGACCGTCCTTACCCATCCCCGGCGCGAGGAGGAGACCACGCTCGGCAACCTTGTCGCCGATATTCTCCGCGAATGTGCAGAATGTGATGTCATGCTGATGGGTGCAGGCGCGATCCGGTCAAAGGAACTCGGGCCTGCCGTGACCCTCGGCGATTTCAGGGCATGCTTCCCGTTCGATGATTCCCTGAAACGGTTTACAGTCACGGGACAGCAGCTGCGGCGCATTTTTTCCCATATCATGCGCCCGGAGAACCGGGATGGCGAAGGAGAATGTTTCGAAGTGAATGCCGCAGTCCATGCTGTGTACGATGACCGGAAAAAATCACTGGAATCCCTTGAGGTAAATGGCGAAACGGTCGATGACTCCCGGAACTATACGCTCGGTCTGACCGGGTACCATGCTGACAATTGTACAAAAAACCTCAATATAACCCCCGAAGAACTTGCACAGATCGGGGGATCAAAAGTGGTCGCTACGTCAACAACAAATGTGCTCGAGGAATATCTCAGGGCCCGCCCGAACCTGACAAGCTGTATCGAAGGGCGCCTCGTGTTCCGGGCATCCTGACCGGGACTGCCATTTTGCAAGCCAGACCGGATCTGATACTTTTTTCACCAGTTATGATGATAAATAATGATAGATTGACGATCGCTTACGCGCTCACCGATCCGTTTACCATCACTGCAGGAGTTGGATACCATCGCCGAAATACCGAAAGAAGAATACGTGCTGAAATGTACCTCGGCCTGTGCCGGGTGCAGCGATTCGCTCGCACTCCGGTACGTGCTCAAGGCAGCCGGTCCCGACACCGTTCTTGTCGTTCCCGCGTGCTGTACGAGTGTCATCCAGGGCATCTGGCCGAATACCGCATTCAATGTCCCGGTCTATAACATCGCGTTCGGTGCCGCAGCCGCATGTGCCTCCGGCATGAGTAACGCGTTCCGGGCGGCCGGGAAGAAGACAAACGTTATTGTCTATGCCGGCGATGGCGGAACGCTCGATATTGGTATCCAGTCCATGTCCGGCGCGTTCGAACGGGGTACCGATTTCCTCTACATCTGTTATGACAACGAAGCGTACGGCAACACCGGCATGCAGCGGTCAGGTGCAACACCGCTGGGTGCAAGGACCACAACAACTCCCACCGGTAAAACCGACGCCAAGAAAGATATCGATGCGATCATTGCCGCCCACGATCCGCCCTACCAGGCAACCGCTGCCGCTGCTTATCCGCAGGATCTTTTCAAGAAAGTCCAGAAAGCACTCACGTTCCGCGGCCCGAGTTTCATCCATGTCCTTGCACCCTGCCCACCTGGATGGCGGTATTCGACCGAAAAGACCGTGGAGATAGGAAAACTCGCGGTCAAATCCGGCATGTGGGTACTTTACGAGAGGGAGTATGGAAAACTGACGATTGGTGCCCAGTCAAAAGTTGCAATGAAAAAGCCCATTCCCCTCGAGGATTATCTTGCCCCGCAGGGGAGGTTCAAGGGGATCGATCTTCAGACCGTTGAAATCCTCAGACAGCGGATCAAAAAGACCTTTGCGAAACTCGCAGCAGAGGAGGCAGCACCATGAAGAAGATCGCAACCGGCAACAAGGCGGTTGCCGAAGCAGTAAAACAGGTGAAGCCCGGCGTAATCGCGGCCTACCCCATCACCCCGCAGACCGAGATCGTGGAACAGATCGCGGAGTTCGTCACCGGTGGCGAGCTGAAAAGCCGGTACATTCCGGTCGAGAGCGAGCACTCGGCGATGGCAGCCTGCATCGGTGCGAGCATTACCGGCGCCCGGACCTTCACAGCTACCAGCTCCCACGGGCTCCTCTACATGCACGAAATGACCAACTGGGCAGCCGGGGCCCGGCTCCCGGTGGTCATGGCAAATGTCAACCGCTCGCTCGGGCCCGGCTGGAACATCTGGGCAGAGCACACCGATGCCCTGCAGGAACGCGATACCGGCTGGCTGCAGGTATATGTGAGCACCGTGCAGGAAGCCTACGATGCAACACTGATGGCATTCCGGATAGCCGAACACAATGACGTGCTCCTGCCGGTGATGGTGAACCTCGACGGTTTCCTCCTCTCCCACATCATGCAGCCGCTCGAGACTATCGAGCCGGGCGATTTCATCCCGCCCATCCACCTCCCGCATGCCATTGACGTGAAGAACCCGGCCGGTTATGGCGGGCTCACCGGCCCGGACCAGCAGTTCAGATTCCGCTGGGACATCGAGCGCTCGATGCGGGATTCCGTGAAGGTGATTGAGGAGACTCAGAAAGAATTTGCAAAACGCTTTGGCCGGAACTACGGTTTTACCGAGGACTACCAGTGCGGGGACGCGGACGTGATTATCGTCGCCATGGGTACGCTCGGTAAAGAGGCCGAGGTCGCCGTCGACCTGCTCCGCAGGGAAGGTATCAAAGCCGGTTCCATGCGCCTGCGCTGGCTGCGGCCGTTCCCGAAGCTGAACCTTAAGGGAAAACAGGTCGTTGTCATTGACCGCGACTACTCCTTTGGCCGCGGGGGAATCCTTGCAACGGAGATCATGGCGCAGACAAAGGAAGAGGTCGCGAGCATTATCGCCGGCATCGGCGGGCAGGAAGTCACGTACGAGGACGTAGCGGGTTTTGTCCGGAAACGCCGTATGGGAACGGAGTTCTGGTTCGGGGTGAGCGGCAATGTTTGAGATCCGCATCCACTCCCGGGGCGGTCAGGGTGGCGTCACTGCGGCCCGCCTCCTCGCCCTTGCTGCGATCCATGACGGAAAATATGCAACGGCGGCCCCGTTCTACGGTGCGGAACGCCGCGGGGCCCCCATCGTCTCGTTCGTCCGCATTGACGACAACCCGATCAAGGTCTACAGCCAGATCAAAAAACCGGACATGGTCGTGGTGCTCGACGCCAGTGTCATGGACGTGGTGGACGTGCTGCAGGGGCTGAAAGCGGGGGGGAAAGTCCTCGTCAACAGCCAGCAGAAGAAGGAATTCTCCGGATATACCTCCAGCAACGTCGATCTGACCGGCATCGCACTCAAAGAAAAACTTGTGGTATCGGGAAGCCCGATTCTCAACACACCGGTCATCGGCGCCCTCGCAAAGATGGGGATCGTATCGGTGGATTCGGCAAAGAAGGCGATTCGCGAGATGTTTACGGATGAACGGAATGTCAAGGCTGCAGAAGCCGCCTACAAGGAGATGGGCGCATGAGCAATACACCGAAACGCGAACGCCTCGCGATGAGCAGGCCAACTGAAGGCGCGGCCGGTAAGACCGGGACCTGGCGGGTATTCCGGCCTGTCGTGGCCAAGGAGAAATGCAATGCCTGCGGGCTCTGTGCCACCTACTGTCCTGATGCGGTGATCAATGACGATCTGGATATAGACCTGAATTTCTGCAAGGGATGCGGCATCTGTGCCAACGAGTGCCCGAAGAAAGCTATCGAGATGGTGCGGGAAGAGAAGTAACTTTTTTCTTCTCTTTTGTGAACCCCTTTTGAAGTGAAATGAAGCCCCCCTCTTGCGCCACCAGAGTCGAGAATCAATTGCTCCTCAACTGTCTCACCTTTTTAAGGTTCAACAAGTCGAAGAGCCTGATGGCTCTTCTCCTGTCTCATCTCTGATGAGATTCAACAAGAGGGATTTTTCAAATCCCTCTGCTTCATCCTTTAAGGATGAAGCATCCCCGTAGGGGGACGGGGCGCATTGCGATGCTGAGGAAAACCTGTACTGGAAATTTTTACATACTTGCGTACAGGTAATACGGCAGGATCACAACCGGGGGTTGCCCCAGCGGCGGGGTCCGACTGGTTCATCGGAACCAGGAGGAGAAGATTTCATCAGAAATCTTCGACGCGGATGTCGAAGAGCCTCCGGCTCTTCTCCTGTTTTGGGTCTGATGACCCTCAAAACCCCCGAGAGCGTCAAAATTGAGATCAGATGTTTTTTTTTACAGAGTATTTTTTTCCACCCAGCAACCTTTTTTGTCTCCCCCGCATAGATCATCGATGAGGATGACTATATGAACCGAATGTTTTTTGGCGACGCGCGTGACCTGTTCAAGTTCGACCTTGTCCGCCATATCATGAAGGCATTTCCGGATCTCGTGAGCTTCACGTTCATCCCGATGCTCACCGAAGAAGAGTCAGCAACCGGAAAGAAAAAAACCGCAACAAAAGATCTCGGGCTGGCCCTGAAGAACGGCAGGCCCGGGACCCAGAACCGCGAGCTGATGGAGGACATGGGCCGGCTCCAGGAAATCGACGATGACCTTGAATATTTCCATGGGATCCAGTCCTATTTTAAAAAAGAGAATATCATTGTCGATATCCTGCACAAGGACACGTTCGCGCGCGAGCACCGCGTGAATTATTTCAAAAAGGTATTCGAGAAATTCCCGGTCAATTCACTGATCTTCCTCGACCCCGATACCGGGCTTGAAGTGAAGAATCCCACCCAGCGGCACCTGTTATTTGACGAGGTGGAAAAAATATACGACCGCATGGATCACCAGTCAATCCTGTTGATCTACCAGCATCTTCCCCGGGTGACCAGGGACGGGTATATCAGGAAGCGGTGCGGGGAACTTGCCGGCATCACCCACTCGCGACCGGAAACTATCACCGATAACGAAATCGTCTTTTTCATCCTGACAAAAAATCCCCAGATCAAGACCCGGCTCTGTGCCGTGCTGGGAGAATATGCAGACAGGTACAATACGCTCATTGCCTGTGACTGCGGGGAAAAGCCATAATTTTTTTCATTAAAAAAAATGTTCAGGTAAGGTCTTCAGCTCATCTTTGGCTATATATTCGAGATCAAATTTATAGAAATGGGTAAACCCGCAGTTCCGGCACCTGACGGTAAAATGCCGGCAGCCGATGGTCAGGTCATGGGGGCCGGTGATATGGCAGTTCCGGCATTCGGCTGTCTCGATGAGTTTCCAGAGGTCATAACAGCCGATCTTCGTGAACGTCCCCTCCGCACTCACATCCTCGATCCGGGGGATGAAAACCCGGGTTGCCCCACAGTTGTCGCAGGCCACCTGCGCCTGGTATGGCACGGCCTTGATAATCTGGTCGGCAATTTGTTTACAGTGATAGCAATCCGTGCGGTACCGCGTGAATATGAAACGTTCACTCATGGGAGATAGTGAATACTTCCGGGCTCATTAACCTGCTGACCGGGCAGAGCACCGGGGATATACCGGCCTAATCGGGAAGAACCGGATAATGGGTGTAATAATTGTCCCGGTTTTCAATCTGCGGCATGAATTCCTGCGCTTGAAAGAAAAAAACAGCATCATGGGCAGTAAATTTAATTACAAGCCAGATTCAATCTTATTTCATGAAGACGTATATCGGTTTATTCATTTTGGTGATTGTACTGGTTGCATTCAGCGGATGTACTGCACAGCAGGCAAAACCCACGGTCACGACGGCCATACCTGTGACAACGGTTGCTGCAACAGAAGTCCTGACTCTAAGTACCCCCATGCCGACAACTGTTCCGACAGCGGTATTAACGACTGCCGCAACCCCGGAGGTTACAGCCAATGTCACAACGGCAGCAACCGCAAGACCGGATATGACACCCTCAACAAAGGTCACCACGATCCACATCCGGAACAACACGTTTGTCCCCGATCAGCTGACCGTTCTTCCGGGTACAGGAATTACCTGGATCAATGACGATGCAGTCACCCATGTTGTGAAAGCATCCGGTGACAGCGCGGGTAAGTTTACCTCATCACCGATGGTCACCGGCGCGAGCTTCATTTACACCTTTGGAGAAGCGACCGGTACGTATGAATTTATGGATCCCGCGTATCCTGATATGAAAGGAGCGATCATTGTCAAGAACGGTGACGCTGTTGTTGGTGCGCCAACCCAGATTTCCTCTTCAAACTAAACCATTTTTCCCTTATGATTTTTGAACCATCAGTGTTGCAGAAAACTTCCGGGTTCTTTTGTATCTTACACCAACCCATCAGGCCGTTTTGCTGACTTTTCTTACCCCGCACGGTTTTGTGATTGTGCTGTATCACCCGGAAATTCTGTCAGCGGGATGTAAGACAAGGCCGCCGGAAGAAAAACCCGCAGGTGCGTCAGCATCTTAGGAAGTGGATTAAAAAACGCATCCCGTACGATTTTTGGAAAAAATCAAAAATCTTCCCGAAAAAATTACCTGAAAAATTATTCCGGTATCTGTACCCGCTTCAGCCGCTCGGTGACGGTGCCGTTCTCAAGAGCCGGCCCAATGGCCGGCGTGCATGAACGGACCCCCCGGTTCTTGGTGAACATGACCGCTGGATTAAGGTTCTCGGAGGTCAGGGTGCGGGTCAGGTTGGCAAGATCTTTTTTTACCTGGAGTTCCTGGGCCTCATCAGATTCCATATTCAATCATTGATTTTTCCGGCTGATAAGAATTGTGCTTAAAAAAATCCAATGAATTGTGGCTGGATGGTAAAATCATGGATATTTTGAATTGCAAAAGCCTTTTTATCCTTACCGGCGCTTACGCCCGTGGCGGGGCGGGCTGGTATTTTTCCTGTTCTGCCCGCTCTTTTTTGGATCCGTCTTTTTTTCCCGGTGAACATCTTCGCTCTCCAGCTCGGCGATAATCTCAAGGGGGTCGTCCACGAGTTTTGTAAGGCGGACGATTTCAAGCAGCCGCTCCATGCCGATGAAATGCTCGGCCATCACCCGGGCAAGCGGTGTCATGACCAGTTTTGTACCCTTTTTCTCCACGAGGCGATGGGCGATGAGGTCAGGAAGTACCGGTTCCATACTCCCCACCATCAGGCTGTTGATGCGGTTGAGATCTGACTCCTCACCATCACAGCAGATCGCGTTGGCAACGTACTCCTCCGAGCTCTTCTCGAAATCGTGCTCCGGTGCCACTTCCTCCATATCGCCTTTCAGGAGTTTTATCGCGATCTCCTCTTCCGTCCCCGGGTTCTCGCGGGAATAACTCCCGCCGGGCTCTGCAAGGATCACGACCCGGCCGAGATCGTGGAAGTCCGGCCGTCCCGCCCGGCCACCCATCTGGTTGAACTCCTGCACCGAGAGCCAGTCCCGGCCCATGGCAAGGGCATCGAAGATCACCGGCGATGCCGGGAAATCCACCCCCGCCCCCAGTGCTGCCGTAGTCACGACGGCCATCAGCTTGCCCTGTAAAAAGCGGGTCTCCACATCCCGGCGTTCCACGGAAGAGAGTCCTGCATGGTACGCGGCTGCCCGGATCCCAAGGGCATCGGCGATCGTATGGCAGCGGGAGCGGGCGTTGGTGAAGATGATGGTCTGGCCGCGGAACCCCTTGGACGAGGTCCGCTTGTATTCTTCGGTGGTCATCTGCTTGATGACCGGGATCTTCTGCTTGCGTTCGACAAAGAGCAGGTAGCGCTCGAGCCCGACTGGGCGGTCCGCGTACTGGACGAGTGTACAGTTCAGTTTCTTGGCAAGAACCTTCGGCGACCCGATCGTTGCCGAGAGGTAGAGGAACTGGGCCTGCGGGCAGAGGTACTTGAGCCGGGCAATCATCCCGTCAAGCCGGTGGCCGCGGTCGTTGTCCTCCAGCATCTGTACCTCGTCGATCACGACCGTCGCGATGCTGGTCATCTTCCGGCCGCAGCGGATCATGTTGTCCACCCCTTCGTAGGTGCCCACTATGATGGGAGCCTGCGGGTTCCGGTCCCCCACCTTTCGGGTCTCGGGCAGGTTCAGCCGGCTCACGCCGGTCAACAGGCCGGTCCTGGCAAACTTCCCGTACCGTTCCGTGAACCGCTCGTACTTCTGGTTCGCAAGGGCAACCAGCGGGACCAGAAAAAGCGTCCTTCCCCGCCCTTCAAGAAAATTCTTGAGGCCGGCCATCTCGCCAATGAAGGTCTTGCCGCTCGCCGTCGCAGCAACCACGAGAAGGTCTTTTCCAAAGAGGAGCCCTGCCTCCACCGCGAGCTGCTGTGCCGGCATGAGCTGCTCAACGCCGCTCGCCTCCACAAACTGGCGGGGGAGCGGTAACTCGCTGACAGGCGCGGTTTTCATGACCGGATGGGCCTCGAGCTTGTCGAACAGGGCCGAAGCCATAGTCACTTTCTCGGGCTGGAGCGTGGCAAGCACCCGGTCAAGATTGCGGAACTGGAGCAGGAGGTTCTCGAGATGGGCAATCCCGTCCCGGCCCAGCCTCCCGATATGGGAAACTTCG